>ENA-OPVH01001647-OPVH01001647.1-human-gut-metagenome-genome-assembly--contig:-NODE-1647-length-10558-cov-2.785204_pt1 | contig 10558 bp, 7 predicted proteins | sample MGYA00241494_ERZ501980 | MGnify/ENA primary metagenome ERZ501980 (study PRJEB25962, sample SAMEA1964914) | human gut metagenome | biome: human gut; feature: human-associated habitat; material: faeces... | reverse complement strand
GCAGGAGTTCTTCCACAAGCGCAGCTTCGCGGGCGTCTCGATGGACGGGTTCATCAACATGCTCAACGACTACATGGTCTGGTACCGGGACAGGCGGATCAAGACGGAGTTCGGCATGAGCATCATGGATCGTCGACGCGAGCTCGGTCTTGTGGCATGATTGGTGGTGATGGAATCAACGACGAGTCCAACAAAACGGCACCAGCCCCAACACGAAACACCGACTTGACGAAATACAAACAAGCCCATGTTCTGAGCGAAACCGATAAAGCCCTTGTTGTGCTCCGCTTGAAGGGTAGGAACATCCTCATGGTAAAGTGGGAGGTTCTGAAATCATATCTAACTCAGGAATGTAAAAGATACAACGCCAATGAGTACAACCATTGGAAATTGAACATCTATACCGACCACATTAAGATCAGCGGCAACAACAGAGAAATACCCGCCAAGGTTTGGCATTTCAACGCTGAAGTGTAAAGAAAAGCCATAGCTGTCACTCTCTCGCCTGGAGTTGTCGCTGTGACTCCTTTGCTTACTCAATGTTGCAAGCTTTTTTCAAATAGCCAAGCATTTCTTCTTCATGCGCCTTGTACGCCCTTTCCTTCCAGTAAAGGCTGGCTGGTTTGTCGCCGCTTTTTTCTGTCAGTTCACTCATAATGCGAAGTTTAATACTCCCCTTGACTATCATATCCTTAAATGTACTTTTCTTTGCTTCCGGAGACATATTAGAAAATTTGGAGTTCACATTTCTCTGAATGATACAGAGATTTCCAAACTGGTCAACACCATCCTTCCATTGCTCGAATGTTCCCTCAGATGGATTCTGCGGATACCAATGCTCTACGGAATTTCTAAATTCAAAAACAAAATCGCTGTATTTCTTCTTCTTGCCGTTCCAGTCGTCATTCCACAGCAAGTAATCCAGGTAGTTAAAGACAATATGCGGAGTATTGACACCCATCGCATACACACCGTTCGAACAAACCTGAAAGAAGTTTTCCCTTACTGCATCAATAGCGATGTTTTCGGCAACTTTATCAAACTTTGTAATGGCATCATTTTTGATATTCTTGCAATCAGCTTCCGAAAGCCATATCAAGAGTTTGGTAATCCAGTGCATTACCTTTGGGGAAGTGTAGGAAACACGCAAGGCGGACTGCATCATAATATTGGTCTTTGTAGATGCCTCTTCTTCGTCAGAACGGGTGAACTCGGAGTTCCCGTAATATGCTTTCTTCTTCGATTGCTGTCCGGAAACATACAGGCTCTTCAAGCTCCATTCGCCATCAGCGCTGTCATTTGCGTACTCTCTCTTTATGATGTACTTATCGAACAGGTATCTGGTTCTGAGCAGGCAAATAATAAACCCTCTGGCAAAATCTTCTTTGTTGTCTGCGATCCTGCCGGTATCCGTTATGCCGCAGGATACAACTCTGTTGAACGCATCAAGGAGCTTCTTATCATCCAAGAGTTCATCCACTATTTTTGAAGTTGCTATTTCATGGGTGACACCGTAAAGACTCACATAGACCTTCAGCGTATGCAGCAGGAAGTATGAAAACTCAATAACACTTTCAAAGCGAACACGCACATCACCATCCACATAGCCTTCATCATCTTCAACCTTGAAGTTCTTTTCGATCAGGTCACAGATTTTATGTCCGGTGGTTTCCTGTGTCGTTCCACTTATAGCCTTTTTGTATTCCTGCCAGCTGTTAGGCGGCATACTGTTCCATTCGGAGCCGAAAATAGCCTCTCTTACCGCATTGTTCTTGCTGATGAAGTGCATCTGCACATAGCCGGTCATATCGCTACAAGCATCCCATATTTTCGCAAACAAGCCCTTCTCAGAATCATCACTCAAATAGCTCATAAGCGTGGCCTTTAGAATGTCGTGTTGCTCTAATTGCTCACCTCTGGTGTTCATTATCTCAAAATAGCGGTTCAGATCGGTATTCTCCGGAACCTCAATCCGATAGACGATAATTTTAGCTAGCTTTTCCATAAAGCTTTCCCTGTCGAAATGATCCTTTGTCAATTCGTGAGATAGTATCCTGATCCCCCTTTGGATTCCCGGTTCAATCCGATCCATATCAATCTTGCTGCGGTTTTCGAGCAGTAGTTCTTCAATGTTTCTAAGGGTATAGTTCGATTTTTCTCTACACGCAAATGTGAGCGTGGACTTTGTTTTGATTCCAAGGCAGTTCAGCAGCAAATACAGCGAGGTAAGCCGCTGCTGGCCATCCACTACTTCATATCGTCCGAACTGCTTGGAAACGATCAAGGAGCCAATGTAGTAATTGGAGTCCTCCGCAACATCGTTAATATCCTCAATCAGCTGGACGAGTTGCTTGTCCTCCCACGCATAGGCTCTCTGGTATAGAGGGATTATGTACTCCATATCTGTGTCGAAGATATTGCCGTTTTCACCAATAATATGAAGTTCAGTTACTAATTTGCTCATTCCGCACCTCCATATCCATTGATTTCTTTGATCGTGTCATACAAGCGTTTCCTTTCATCGGATAGGCTGTCCGGTTCTCTCTGCACCTTTATCTGCAATCCGGATATTTCGTGGTGCATCCGGGCAAAGCTGATCTTGGAGAAAATACCGATTGTGTTTGTATATCTGGAATTTTCGTCACCGATAGCGTACTTGTTTACGCTGTCAAACCCCAGGGTCTTCATATCTACACGGAGCATAAACGCCCAGGAAAATAGCTTCTTGACTGCCATTTCATCGAAGTTATGGAACTTGTCGTAATAGCAAAGCAGCGCACAATAAAACAGATTCTTCGTGTATCCGAAACCGGCAGAGCCGAACTTTACTTTGTCCATTTCTTCCGGTGTTTCTACATCATTGCCGCCGCAGATAACCAGCTTAATCTCCTTGAAACGGGGATTGTTGCAGATCTCCGACTTAATATCCCGGAGCAGATACATATAATGCTCGACCATTTCAAAGAAGTCGTTGCCGGAAGTAAATGGCTCGGTAATCTGGAAATACGGCATAGCTCGGCTTGCCCGTCGTGCGTAAGAATAGGTTGAGCTTTCTGCGATACCTTTATAGGTGTCGATTTCCTTGGCCGTGAACGGTTTGCTTTTAATGCCTCGGCTCCAATTCAAGATTGGAAACAAATATAGATCAAACAGCTCTTTGATCTTCTCAGTATCCTTTGCTTCCCATTTTGTAACAGCGTGTTCCATTTCATAGGGGTACTTTTTCATTTCACGGAGGTGGTACGCTTTCAGAAGGTCATGCGGGTCTAATGCCTTACCTCTTGTATTTTGTGAATCGAAAAGCTGGAACGCTTCGGTTACTTTGTCTACGCAAACAACGACGACCTCTAAAATATGCTCAAAGGCATGGATAAAGTCCCGTTTTACATCTTCGCTCTTTAGGGAGAACCACTCTCTGATAAACGCATAGTTCCTGTGAATGTTGAACTGGCTCACCTTGTTGGTGAAATCCATCTGGAGAATCGAACACTCAAATCCCGGTTCAAGGCATTGCTTTAGAAGCACCAGAGAAATGATTCTCTGCTGCCCATCCACCACATCGTAGGTGTCATTCTTTGTTCTGTGCAGGATGATCGTTCCGATACGGTATTTGAACTCAGTTCTGTATCTGTCCGCATCACTAATTGCATTGGTGATGTCTAGGAATAAATCGTCGATGTTTTGAATATCCCACTTGTACGGCCTTTGATAGTCCGGAATATTCAGATTCATGCTCAACAGTTCATTTACGCTCTTAATTTCAGCCATGCCTTTATCTCACCTCGGTTCCGCTGCCATTATCAAGTTCTTTCAGTCGCTCCAGCCATTTCCGGATACTGCCATCTTTGAAAAATCCAAGCAAAGCACCATCACAGAATCGTTCTGCCCGGACAGCTCCGGTGATCAATGCCATGATGCACTGTGCATCCAGATTCGATACATCTGCGGTGCTCATAGACTTGCTTCCCCATTTAAGGCCATTCTGATTCAGAATGTCACCGTAACGGTTCAGCTCCATGTCCTTGTTATGGTCGATAAAATCATATATATCATCGATAAAATGATGCACCATATCAGAGTAGCTTACATATGGCATCTGAATTGGATGTTCGAGCGTTCCATCGTTTTCACGGTCAATAACCCAAGAGCCAAAACTATCTCCGTCAAGGATACATATATACTTGACCAGACTATCATATTTACTCATTACTTTTGAGGCTTCTGCTGTTTTCGTGGGTTAGATTGCGGGTTGTGGGAGTCGGACGTCGAGTCCGCCGCAACGGAGCATGACGAGTGCTATGAGGTTGGTGACGTGGTGGAAGCCGTAGGCCATGCGGATGGTGACCTTGATGCGGTTGTCGGACGCCTCGAGCCTGGCGTTGGAGTAGCCGAGTTGGATGGTCCTGAGGATGTCCGGGCGCCGTCTCCTGATCCTCCTCGCGAGTTCGACTATCTCGGGGATACGGTTGTGGGACGCCCAGAACACCCAATGGTTCAATTCCGTCTTGGCTTGGTCGCTCATCAGCCACGCGCACTCGGACTCGAAGTCGCGCGTGAACCGGCTGCCCGGTTCCGCCCACGGCACGGACGCGACCACGACCCCGCACCCGGGACAGTCCACGCGCGGCATCATGGCGACCAGTTCGACCCGCCAGCAGCCGAAATCCCGATGACGCCAACGACGCACGCCGCCACCTTGGTCGTAACCATGACGACGTCTGCCACAGCGGTGAGCATCGGAGCATGCCCCTGCGCGGGCGCACACGAACCTCGAGCACGGGCTCGGGGCGCAGGGGCGAATCGACGATCCGCACGGTCTCGACCACCACGCCTTTGACGTTGAGGAGCTGGTTGAATATGCTGTTCATCAGGCGCTTTGCGGTTGTTTGTTTATCTTGGTCGAAAACATCCTACCCGGAAAGCGCTCTCCACTTACTCCCTCAACGGCTCAACGACGAACCACCACCCACAAAAACAGCAATAGCGCCTTATAGTACGTATCGATAAATATTTCCCGCCCAGACCACACGGTATGGTGGAGCGCATGGCTGATTACGGGAACAACTTTGTGCAACTGCATAACCATACGCACTATTCGCTGCTCGATGGTGTGTCGAAGATTCCTGATTTGGCCAAGCGTGCGGCCGAACTTGGCATGCCTGCGGTCGGTATCACCGACCATGGCAACATGCATGGCGCCTACGAGATGTACACCAACTGCGTGGCCAATGGCGTCAAGCCCATCATCGGCATCGAAGCTTACGTGACCCCGGAAACCGCGCGTCAAGACAAGTCCCGTGTGCACTGGGGCACCGAAGCCCAGCGCCGCGACGACGTCTCCGGTGGTGGTCTTATCACCCACTTGACCATGTGGGCCGAAAACGACGAAGGCCTGGTCAACCTCATCAAAGCCTCGTCCGTGGCCAACCTCGAAGGTCGCGTCATGCGCTACCCGCGTATGGATAAGGAGGTGCTCGCCACCTATTCCAAAGGTGTGATCGCCTCCTCCGGATGCCCTTCGGGCATCATCCAGACTCGTCTGCGCCTCGGTCAATTCGATGAGGCCCTGCGCGCCGCCGGCGAATTCCAGGACATCTTCGGCAAAGACAACTTCTTCATCGAACTCATGGATCACGGTCTGACAATCGAGACCCAGGTCACCAACGACCTGCTGACCATTGCCAAGAAGCTGGACGCCCCGCTGCTGGCCACCAACGATTCCCACTACGTACACGCCGAAGATGCACAGGCGCAGGACGCCATGCTCTGCATCAACTCCGGTTCCCGTCTTGACGATCCGGACCGATTCAAGTTCGACGGCACCGGCTACTACCTCCAAACCGCCGAAGAGATGCGCGAACTGTTCAAGGACCACCCGGACGCCTGCGACAATACGCTCGTTATCGCCGAGCGCTGCAACGTGATGTTCGACGACCACGAAGACGGCGCGTTCATGCCGAAATTCCCTTGCCCCGAAGGCTGGGATGAGACCTCCCTGTTCCTCAAAAAAGTCGAGGAAGGTCTGGAGAAGCGTTACGACGGCAACCCGCCGCTCGACGTATTGAAGCAGGCCGACTACGAATGCGGCGTGATCTGCCAGATGCAGTTCTGCGGATACTTCCTCGTGGTCGCCGACTACATTCAGTGGGCCAAGGATCACGGCATTATGGTGGGTCCGGGCCGTGGTTCGGCCGCAGGCGCCATGGTCGCCTATTCCATGGGCATTACCGAGCTCGATCCGCTCAAGCATGGCCTGATTTTCGAGAGGTTCCTGAACCCTGAGCGAGTGAGCCTTCCTGATATCGATGTCGACTTCGACCCTGAAGGTCGTGCGCGAGTCATCGAATACTGCGGCGAAAAATACGGCACCGATAAGGTCGCCCAGTGCGTGATCTATGGCACCATCAAAACCAAGCAGGCCCTGAAAGACTCCGCCCGCATCATGGGTTATGAATTCTCAGTCGGTGAAAAAATCACCAAGGCGCTGCCTCCGGCGGCCACCGGCGGCAAAGACACCAGCCTGCATGACATCTTCGACCCGGCCGCCAAACGTTATGCCGAGGCCAGGGAATTCCGAGAACTCTACGATTCCGACCCGGACACCAAGCGCATCACCGAGGAAGCCAAGGGTATCGAAGGCCTGATTCGACAGACCGGTGTACATGCCTGCGCCACCATCATGGGTAGCGCACCCATCACCGACACCTCGCCGTTGCTGGAACGCACCGATGGCACCATCACCACCACCTTCGAATACCACACGTGCGAAACGTTGGGGCTGGTCAAGATGGACTTCCTTGGCTTGTCCAACTTGACGATCATCCACGACACCCTGAAGAACATCGAGGCCAACGGCAAACCCGCCATCGACTACACCAAGATTCCGCTCGATGACGCCGAAACCTACAAACTCATGTCCCGAGGAGACACGCTCGGCGTGTTCCAGCTCGATTCCGACGGCATGCGTTCACTGCTGAAAACCCTGAAGCCCGATAACTTCAACGATATTTCCGCACTTATCGCCCTGTACCGACCGGGCCCGATGAGTATGGATTCGCACACCAACTACGCCAAGCGCAAGAACGGCCTGCAGAAGATCACGCCAATTCACCCTGAGCTTGAGGAGCCTCTGAAGCAGGTGCTTGACGAGACCTATGGTCTGATCATCTACCAGGAGCAGGTGCAGTCCGCCGCCCGAATCCTCGCCGGTTATTCACTGGGCAAGGCAGACGTGCTGCGTCGAGCCATGGGTAAGAAGAAGCCCGAAGTGCTGGCCAAGGAGAAGGTGCCGTTCTTCGCCGGTATGAAGGAGCATGGATACTCCGAAGAGGCCTCCCAGGCCGTGTGGGATATTCTGGTGCCGTTCTCCGGCTACGCTTTCAACAAAGCGCACTCCGCCGCATACGGTCTGATCTCCTACTGGACCGCATATCTGAAGACGCACTACCCGGTCGAATTCATGGCCGCCCTGTTGCAAGGTGCCGCCACCAACAAAGACAAGACCGCACTGTACTTGGGCGAGGCCCGCCGCATGGGCATCCAGGTGCTCTCGCCGGACGTCAACGAATCGGTGTACGAGTACTCGGCAGTCGGCGACGTCGTCCGATTCGGTCTTGGTGCCATCCGTAACGTGGGTGACAAGGCCGTGGCCGATATCATCGCCGAACGCGAAGGCCCGCGCGGCAAGTTCGTGAACTTCATGGACTTCATCCGCCGCGTGCCCCTGACCGCGCTGAACCGGCGATTGGTCGAATCGTTGATCAAGGCCGGTGCCTTCGACTCGATTGACCCGAACCGTCGCGCGCTGCTCACCGTGCACGAGGCCGCCATCGATTCGGTGGTGAGTCTGAAGCGCAAACAGGCGGAGGGCCAGTTCGATTTGTTCTCCGATGCCGAGGATGGGGGAGCGGAGGCCATGGGCGACGCTTCCGTGACCGTACCCGATCTTGAGGAATGGGACAAGAAGACCAAACTTAACTTCGAACGCGAAATGTTGGGCCTGTATGTGTCTGACCATCCGCTCTCCGGTATGCAGTCGATTCTCGCGTCCTTGCGTGAAATGTCCATCGCGCATCTGGTTGATCGAGCCAAAACGATGGGTGAAGGACAGCAGGTCACGTTGGCTGGTTTGGTCACCAATGTGGACCGGCGCGTATCCAAGAAGGGCAACCCCTGGGCCATCGTGACCATCGAAGACATGGAAAGCTCCATCCAATGCATGTTCTTCGGCAAGGTCTATGAAGCGGCCGCCGCCGAACTTGCCGTGGACGCCATCGTACAGATTCGTGGCCAAGTGGAGTTGCGCGACGAAACCGTTTCTCTGAGAGCCACGGAAATGCAGATTCCGACCTTGGAAGCCGAGGATGAACGTCCGTTGGTCATCACGCTGCCGCCGGTGGCGTTGGAGCGCCAACGCATGATGCAACTCGGTCAGGTGCTCGCTAATCATCCTGGTTACTGCGAAGTACATCTTGCGGTGCTGGATGAGAAGGGTAACGCTCAGGTGCTCACGTTTGGCGATCGTTTCCGCGTCAAGCGAGATACTTCGTTGTTTGCTGAGATCAAGATTCTGTTTGGCCCCAGCTGCTTGCCTGCCGCCTGATTGGCGGGTTTCGCCCCTGGCCTCTCCCTCACCTGGCTTTGCTGGGGGCTCCTTCATCAGAGGGAGCTAAGGCGTGTGCCACCATACGATGTGCGCGACTACTGTGGAACGTATGGGCATGGAGATGGCGGATACTGGTAACAACGATGACGAGCAACAATGGATTGCCACGATGCTGGAACGGCTGTCTCATTCGCAGTTCCGCGCCAAATTCGCTTTGACCGACAAAGACCGAGCCTATGCCCGCACCAAAGGCAAGGCGACCATCGATCGTCATGCGCGAGAAATGTTGCGAGACCGCATAGGCGCAGCCGAACCGAAGAACGACGGCAGGCAGACGCCATGGCGCGGCCATCCGGTATTCACCGCTCAGCATGCTACCGCCACATGCTGCCGCGGATGCATCGAAAAATGGCATCATCTGCCCAAAGGCCGTGAACTCGCCGAAGCGGAGGTAAACCGACTTGCCGATTTGGTCATGGCATGGATTGAGCGGGACCTTATCAATCATCCGGTTCGGTGAAGCACCCCGCATCCTCAGTATGCCTGTATGCCTTCAATAGTTATGAGCCAACAGCCAACATAGGCCTCGAAAACCGTAGATGCAAGGTATTGGCGAATGCGGCAGAACGCCGAACGTTGCCTATGGCGCGTTCGTCAATAATGCGACATGATGTCTATTCAAGAAGAGTTGATGAAGTGTCAACTCTGCCCCAAGGAGGCGGAATATGTACTACAGCAGCGGCAATTATGAGGCTTTCGCACGTCCGAAGAAGCCGGCCGACGTGGACAACAAGCATGCATACATCATCGGTACCGGACTGGCGGCATTGTCTGCAGCCTGTTATCTGGTGCGTGATGGTCAGATGCCTGGCGAGAACATCCACATCCTTGAGAAGGACCCGGTACCCGGCGGCGCCTGTGACGGTCTTGATATTCCCGGCCTTGGCTATGTGATGCGTGGCGGCCGCGAAATGGACAATCATTTCGAGGTCATGTGGGATCTGTTCCGCTCGATTCCCTCCATCGAAACCGAAGGCGTCAGCGTACTCGACGAGTACTACTGGCTCAACAAGGAGGACCCGAACTACTCGCTGTGCCGCGCCACCAAGAATCTCGGCAAGGACGCGGGGCTCAAGGGCAAGTTCGGGCTGTCCGACAAGGCTTCGATGGAAATCATGAAGCTGTTCTTCACCCCGGACGAAGACCTGTATGACAAGCCGATCACCGATTTCTTCGATGATGAGGTGCTGAACTCCAACTTCTGGCTGTACTGGCGCACCATGTTCGCCTTCGAAAACTGGCACTCCGCGCTGGAAATGAAGCTGTACATCAAGCGCTACATTCATCACATCGGAGGCCTGCCGGACTTTTCCGCGCTGCGTTTCACCCGCTACAACCAGTACGAGTCGATGATTCTGCCGATGGTCAAGTATCTGGAATCGCACGGCGTCGAATTCCGCTACAACACCAAGGTCGAGAACGTGGAATTCGCGATTGGCGGGGGAGCCGGCCCCAAGCGCGAGCACACCGGCGTAGGCCAAGACACCATCCAGAAGATTCAGGCCACCTCCGGCTTCTTCAAGCGCAACCCTGCCAGCACGCCCACCAAGAAGCTTGCCGTGCGCATCGACGTGGATCACGAGGGTGATAAATCCTCCATCGACCTGACCGAGAACGATCTGGTGTTCATCACCAACGGCGGTTGCGTGGAGAACTCCACCATGGGTTCCCAGAACTCGCCCGCCGCATGGAACCCAGACCTGAAGCCCGGTGGCGGCTGGGATATGTGGAAGCGTATCGCCGACCAGGACCCGAGCTTTGGCCATCCGGAGAAGTTCTGCTCCGATCCGAATGCCACCAAGTGGATGAGCGCCACCGTCACCACCCTGGACGGCGAGATTCCGCCGTACATCCAGAAGATCTGCAAGCGCGACCCGTTCTCCGGCAAGGTCG
>ENA-OPVH01001645-OPVH01001645.1-human-gut-metagenome-genome-assembly--contig:-NODE-1645-length-10571-cov-1.315995_pt1 | contig 10571 bp, 6 predicted proteins | sample MGYA00241494_ERZ501980 | MGnify/ENA primary metagenome ERZ501980 (study PRJEB25962, sample SAMEA1964914) | human gut metagenome | biome: human gut; feature: human-associated habitat; material: faeces... | reverse complement strand
GAGGATGTCTTCAATCCGTTCAGCCTGGTGAAGGCGCTGAATGCATGCGACATTGCTCCTTATTGGTTTGGTTCGGGCACGCCATCTTTCCTCTTGAAATTGTTGGATAAGTATCATGTCAATCTTGCCTCTTTGGAGGGCCAGGAGGCAGTACTGAATTCCTTCGACCAATCGACAGAGGAAATGACAGACGCCTTGCCTTTGCTTTATCAGAGCGGTTATCTGACCATCAAGAAGTATGACCCGATGTTTAGGGAATATACTTTGGGCATCCCAAACAAGGAGGTCCGTGATGGTTTGCTCAATTCGCTGATACCTCACTATGTGAACCCTCGCCGTTCCGACAACGACGCCTTCCTCTTGGGATTTTGCAAGGCGGTTTACCGTAATGACATCGAAGCAGCATTGGAACACATGCGCACCTATATGGCCACGATCCCATACGATCTGGAGAACCATAGCGAGAAGCACTATCAGACCATATTCTATCTGATGTTTAGTTTCCTCAACATCTATATCCGCACGGAGGTGAAGAGTGCCATCGGCAGAGCTGATGCCGTAATGCACATGCCAGACACGATATACGTCTTCGAACTGAAGGTTGACAAGAGTGCCGAGGAGGCTTTGGCCCAAATAGACGAAAAGGGCTACATGCTGCCTTATCATGCTGAAGGTAAGCGACTGGTAAAAGTGGGCATTAGTTTTGACAGTAATCAGCGCACGATCAGCGATTGGAAAATCAAGGAGGATTAAGAGGATTAAATGGAGAGGCTAAGAACATTGCCCGCCATTGTACCATCGAGCCTTTTTAGTGTATTGTCTTCGATTTGCATTATTAGATTTATGTATAGATATTTCATTTACCTATCGTTTGACGGGCGTGCCTACCACGGTTGGCAGATACAGCCCAACGGCATCACCGTGGAGGAGGCGCTGGAGAAGGCGCTCTCGACCCTGCTGCACACCCCCATCGACGTGACGGGAGCGGGACGGACTGACGCTGGGGTCAACGCCCGGCTGATGGTGGCCCATTTCGACCTGCAGGAGCCGCTGGAGCTTCCCCTCGACTGCCACCAGCTGGCCTACCGCCTCAACAAGATGTTGCCCCGCGACATCTCCGTGAGCCAGATCCTACCCGTGCCCTCGGATCTCCACGCGCGCTTCTCGGCCAAGAGGCGCACCTACCACTACTACATCCACACGCGGAAAGACCCCTTTCGCAGGGCCTACTCCCACGAAATCCACTACGCCCTCGACTTCGACCAGATGAACGCGGCGGCACAGATGCTTGTCGGCACACGCGACTTCCAATGTTTCTGCAAGGCGGGAAGCGACGTGAAAACGACCGTCTGCGACCTCTACGAGGCCCGCTGGGACCATCTGGACGGCGAGGCCTGGTGCTTCACCATCTCCGCCAACCGCTTCCTGCGCAACATGGTGCGCGCCGTGGTGGGCACCCTGGTGGAGGTGGGTCGCGGACGCCTCTCGCTGCAAAGGCTGGAGGAGGTGCTCGCAAAGGGCACCAGGAGCGACGCGGGCGAGAGCATGCCAGCCCACGCGCTATTTCTGTGGGATGTGGAGTATGACGGGCTGGAACCGCAGGAAAATGGTGTTTTGGCTAAATAAATGAACACTTTGGTTGCCAGTTTGAGAAAAAAGGCTTATTTTTGCGCCATCAAAGTCAAAACATAGCATCTTTTACCCAGTTCCTCTCACCGGAAAGCGGGGAGGAGACACAAGAACAGACAACAATATGAGTAATATTTTCAGAGGATTGGGAGTTGCGCTGATCACTCCTTTCAAGAGCGACATGAGCATCGATTTCGAGGCTTTGGAGCGACTCGTCAACTATCAACTGGACAATGGTGCCGACTTCCTGTGCATTCTGGCCACAACGGGCGAGACGCCCTGCCTGACGCGGAGCGAGAAAGACGAGATCACCCGGGTCGTCAAGAGCGTGGTGAAGGGCCGCGTGCCCCTGCTCAAATACTGTGGCGGCAACAACACGCGGGCCGTCATCGAGGAGATGAAGTCCAGCGACTGGGAGGGTATCGACGGCATCCTGAGCATCTGTCCTTACTACAACAAGCCGTCGCAGGAGGGCTTGTATCAGCACTTCAAGGCCATCGCCGAGGCCAGTCCGCTGCCCTTGGTGCTCTACAACGTGCCGGGGCGCACGGGAGTGAACATGAAGGCGGCCACGACGTGCCGCATCGCCAAGGACTTCCCCAACATCGTGGGCATCAAGGAAGCCTCGGGCAGTCTGGAGCAAGTCGACGAGATCATCAAGAACAAGCCTGAGGGCTTCGAGGTGATCAGCGGCGACGACGCGCTGACGTTCCCGATGATAGCCAGCGGAGCCGTCGGTGTGATCTCGGTCATCGGCAACGCCCTGCCCCGCCAGTTCTCCCGCATGATCCGCTTGGAGTTTGAGGGCAACTATGGCGAAGCACGCAAGATCCACCATCAGTTTACCGAACTCTACAAGCTCCTCTTCGTCGATGGCAACCCTGCGGGCGTGAAGGCCCTGCTCAACGACATGGGCATGATAGAGAACGTGCTCCGCCTGCCGCTCGTACCCACAGAGGTGACGACGAAACAGAAGATGGCCGACATCCTCAAGGCCCTCCATGTAGAATAAGAGAAAGAAACTGGAACGGGACGCCCATGGGACCGCGGGCGAAAGACCCAAGACCCAGACAGGCTTTTCCCTATCCGACATCCTATTGCGCAGACAGACTGCTTCCATCTTCCTCTCTCCAAACAGGACAGAAGGCAGACACGGAAGCAGTTTGTCGGCGTTCGCACACAACCTTGGTTATCAATTAAGTCAAACCTATATCACACTACGACTATGAACAGTCTGTTTATCGTATTGCCCATCCTCACCATCCTGATGTTTGACCTCGGACTGACGCTGGAGGGCAAGGATTTCCGCTTGGTCATGCTCCGCTACAAAGCTGTCCTGGCCGGCATGATCGGCCAACTGCTCCTGCTGCCCCTCATCGCCTGGGGCGTGGCAGGCGCCTTGTCGCTGAGCCCGCTCTTCACCATTGGCCTGATGCTCATCGCTTGCTGTCCTGGAGGCAGTTCGTCCAATGTCTTCTCGATGCTGGCCAAGGGCGATGTGGCCCTGTCGGTATCGCTCACGGCCGTCAGCAGCCTCATCACCCTCTTCACCGTCCCGCTGATCATGCAGGCCACCACCGCCCACCTGGGCGAGGCCATGGGGGTGAAGTTGCCCGTGGTCAACCTGCTGATGCAAAACGTGGTGACGATGCTGCTGCCCATCCTTCTGGGCATTGGCGTGCGCCACTACTGGCGAGAGACGGCCCGAAAGATCGAGCGAGTGCTCTCCCGACTGGCCTTCCCGGCCCTAATGCTGCTGGCCGGCATCTTCTTCGTGCAGCACAAGACCACTATCGCCGACAACTTCGGCACGCTGGGCCTGGCCACCACCCTGCTCCTCCTCTGTGCCACCACGGGGGCGGGACTGCTCTGCTACGTCTTCCGCCTGCGTACACAGGAGCGGCGCACCATCGTCATCGAGGTGGGCATGCAGAACGCAGCCCAGGCCATCGCCGTGGCCTCCAGCCCCTTTGTCTTCAACGACGGGCGCAGGGCCATCCCCGCCATCATCTACGCCCTGATGATGAACGTGATCCTGCTGACCTACGTGGGCATCATCAACCGGGGGAAGATCCTCGGATAAGGAGGGGGACTACCGCTAATATGAGACATGGGCCTTGTCTCCAGCTTCGCTTGATCGCTGGTGGCAAGGCCCATGCTCCAAACAGGGGGCTCGGTCCAAAAACTAAAAACTGAAATTGAAGCCTATCGAGGCGTACTCCTTAAACTGCAAGTAGCCGTGGTGGCTATCGCGCGCCACGCCATCGTCGAAGCGAGGATAGAGGAAGATCTGCGCAGAGACGAAGCGGTTGAACTGGAAGACGAACGTGTTTTCCCATTCCAACTCCACACGCTCGTAGGTGGTGTAGCCATAGAGGCGCGTGCGCCAGGTCAGGTCCTCCATCAGCGTCCACGAGAGATCGATCGTAAACTCCGAACCAAAGTCGTTGAGCACCCTGCGGTTGTCCTCGATGCCGAGACGGGAGGAGAGGGAGCGCACGCGGGTGTACTTCATGTTGTAGGCCAGCGGAGCGAGATGGATGTTGCCCTTCAACCGGTGGTGCAGCCAATCGACACTATAGTCCATACCCAAAGAGAGGTTGATATTGAGCGGGGCAAGGAAGTCGGAGTAGAGGGTCGGGTCGTTGGACCGATAGCTGTGGGTGAACTGCGTATAGGTGAGCAACTGGAGCGTGTAGTACCAGCGTCTCGAAGCCTGCAGGCCCAACTTGGAGGTGAGTCGGATTAGGTCCTCCGTGGTCTTGTAGCGATGGAGCGAGTCGGAACGGGAACTCTGAAATCCGAAGCGCATCTCCAGCTTGTTCTCCCACTTCACCTTCTGCTTGTTGTTGTAGTTGGCCTCCATGATGACGGATCCCAGGGCGGAGTAGTTGCTCTCGCCTCCCTTATACCAGTTGTCGGAGACGTAGTTCTGCATGAAGCGCAGAGAGTAGTAACCCGAGTAATGCCAAAAGTTGGGCTTATGGACCACCAGCTGGACGGGCACGACGTCGGGCTCCACGGGCATGGGGTCTGCATGGTCGCCCATCTCCGTCTCAGTCTGTATGGGCGCCTCGATGAGGTCGAGGTCGGAACGGTCGGCACGGAGGCGAGCGGAAGTGGTGCGCACCAAGTCGGGCCGGCGCACATAGAGGCCCAGCAGGGTGCTATCGACAAAGGCCTGCTCCCCCGTGCCTCCACCAGAGAGGGAGAAAGCATCGAGCACCTTGCCCTTGTAGAAGGTCAGAGGCAGGAAAAATTGTGCTGCGGAGAGCGGAGCAACCTGGGAAGGACGGTAGGCAGGTCGTCGAGCCGCATCACCAAAGATAGAATCGCGCAGGAGCGCGAGCGAGTCAACTGGATCCGAGAGATCGCCATGGGGCTTCTCTACGGAAACCGCTGAAACTGCGGATCTTGAGGCGTGCGATCTGGCCTGGGCCGTGGCGATTGTCGGCAGGCAAAGCAGGCTAAACGCCATCCATATCATCGTTTTCATTCGTTCGAGCGTTATTAATTTAGGCGCAAAGATACAAATAAAAGCCGTAAGAACTTGCCACTTTCGGTTATTTATTGTAAATTTGCACCTTGTTATAACATATACATTTATCAACAAAGTGGCTGAGACAAAATACATCTTTGTGACCGGCGGTGTAGTTTCATCGCTTGGCAAGGGGATTATCTCCTCATCTATCGGCAAGCTGCTCCAGGCAAGGGGCTATAACATCACCATTCAGAAGTTCGATCCCTACATCAATATCGACCCGGGAACGCTGAACCCCTACGAGCATGGCGAGTGCTATGTGACGGTCGATGGTATGGAAACGGACCTTGACTTGGGACACTATGAGCGGTTCACCGGCATCCAAACCACCAAGGCCAACTCCATGACGACGGGCCGCATCTACAAGAGCGTCATCGACAAGGAGCGCCGCGGCGACTATCTGGGCAAGACCATCCAGGTCGTACCGCACATCACGGACGAGATCAAGCGCAACATCAAGCAGCTTGGCCAGAAATATCACTACGACTTCGTCATCACCGAGATTGGCGGTACGATCGGCGACATCGAGAGTGCTCCGTTCATGGAGGCGATCCGCCAGATGAAATGGGAGCTGGGCGACCGCGCCATCAACGTCCACCTGACCTACGTGCCCTACCTGCACGCAGCGGGTGAGCTGAAGACGAAGCCCACGCAGCACAGCGTGAAGGAGCTCCAGAGCGTCGGTATCCAGCCCGACGTGCTCGTCCTTCGCACGGAGAAGCACCTCGACGAGGGCATTCGCAAGAAGGTGGCCAACTTCTGCAACGTCGATTTCGACTGCGTCGTGCAGAGCGAGGACCTGCCGAGCATCTACGAGGTGCCCGTGGCCATGCAGAATCAGGGACTTGACGAAGCCATCCTGCGCAAGTGTCATGAGCCTATCGGAGAGCGTCCGGCCCTGGGTCCATGGAAGTCGTTCCTCGACCGCCGCGCCAAGGCCACCGAGGAAGTGCACATCGGACTCGTCGGCAAATATGACCTGCAGGACGCCTACAAGAGCATCCGCGAGGCGCTGCTTCAGGCTGGCACATACAACGACCGCAAGACCGTACTGACGTTTATCAACTCCGAGGAGATCACCGAGGAGAACGTCGGCGAGATGCTCAAGGGACAGGACGGCATCGTCGTCTGCCCGGGCTTCGGCCAGCGTGGCATCGAGGGCAAGGTCATCGCCGCCCACTACAGCCGCACCCACGACATCCCGACCTTCGGTATCTGCCTCGGTATGCAGATGATGGTGGTGGAGTTTGCACGCAACGTGCTGGGCTACGCCGACGCCAACAGCCGCGAGATGGACAAGAAGACACCCCACAACGTCATCGACATCATGGAGGAGCAGAAGAACATCACCAACATGGGTGGTACGATGCGTCTGGGTGCCTACGAGTGTGTATTAAAACAAGGTTCGCGCGTGTTCAATATATATAAGTCTGAGCACATTCAGGAGCGCCACCGCCATCGCTACGAGTTCAACAACAACTTCGAGAAGGAGTTTGAGCGCAACGGCATGAACTGCGTGGGACGCAATCCCGAGAGCGACCTTATCGAGATTGTGGAGATACCAGGGCTGAAATGGTACATCGGCACGCAGTTCCACCCCGAAAAATCCGGCGATACCGGCCTGCCCATGCTGCGGGTGCTGAAGCCACACCCCCTCTTCCTCGACTTCGTCCGCGTGGCAGGCGAGAACCACAAGGCGTAGTAGCACCTCTCATCAGACAAAGAAACAGTATCAGATAAACGAATGGACAAAAATACGATTACCGGCTTTGTGCTCATTGCGCTGATCCTCTTCGGCTTTGCTTGGTGGCAACAGCCCTCGGAGGAGCAGCTAGAGCAGCAGCGGAAGGAGTTTGTAGAAGACTCTCTCCGTGCGGTCAAAGCCAAACAGCAGCAGGCCAAGAAGGAGGCGCTGCAGCAGCAACAGCAAGAGAAGGCCCAAGCCGATACGTCGGCCCTCTTCCACAAGTCGCTCTCGGGCACGGCACAGGACGTGGTGCTTCAGAACGGAAAGCTCGCCCTCACGCTCTCCACGAAGGGTGGCACGGTGGCCAAGGCCGTCATCAAGGACTATGTGGGTCACAACCTGAAGGTGCAGGACGGCTCGAAAGATACCAAGGACGTCACCCTCTTCGAGGGCAACGACCAGCGGCTCAACTACTTGCTATCGGGCAAAGAACTCAATATCGAGACTGAGGACCTTTACTTCACGCCCAGCAACGTCACCGACTCCACGGTGACGATGACGGCAGAGGCTGCACCGGGCAAGACGCTGACGCTGGACTACGTCCTGGGCAAGGACTATATTCTCCGCGTGAGCCTGCGCGCCAACGGTCTGGGTGGCCTCTTCGCCCCCGACTACAACGAGGTGGGCATCTCCTGGGAGGAGAACGCACGCCAGCAGGAGCGCGGCTTCACCTTTGAGAATCGCTACGCCACACTGACCTACAAGAAGACCGACGGTGGCACAGACCATCTGAGCGAGGCTTCGGAGAAAGAGGAGACCACGGAGGACGCCCTCGACTGGGTGGCCTTCAAGAACCAATTCTTCTCGGCAGTGATGATCTCGAAGGACAACTTCCAGACGGGCGCACGACTGAAGAGCACCCCGCTGAAGAAGGAGTCGCACTATCTGAAGAACTACCAGGCACGCCTGAAGACAGCCTTCGACCCAACGGGCAAGAAGGCCACGGAGCTGGAGTTCTACTATGGCCCCAACGACTTCCGCCTCCTGCAGAAGGTGGAGAAAGAGAGCGCCTTCGGCAAGGATCTGGAGATGCAGCAGCTTGTCTATTTGGGCTGGCCGCTCTTCCGTATCATCAACCGCTGGTTCACCATCTATGTCTTCGACTGGCTGAGCACCTTCTTCCCGATGGGTGTCGTGCTCATCCTCATCACGCTCCTGCTCAAGGTCATCACCTTCCCGATGGTGAAGAAGAGCTACATGAGTTCTGCCAAGATGCGCGTGCTCAAACCGAAACTCGACGAGGCCACGAAGCAGTATGACAAGCCGGAGGATCAGATGAAGAAGCAGCAGGCTATGATGCAGCTCTACTCGGAGTATGGCGTCAGCCCGCTCTCAGGCTGTCTGCCGATGCTGATCCAGTTGCCGATCTGGATTGCAATGTTCAACTTCGTGCCAAATGCCATCCAGTTGCGCGGACAGAGTTTCCTGTGGATGCAGGATCTGAGCACCTACGACCCCATCGTCGAATGGGGTACGAACATCTGGCTCATCGGCGACCACCTGTCCCTGACCTGTATCCTCTTCTGCGGTGCCAACATCCTCTACACCTGGTTCACCATGCAGCAGCAGAAGGACCAGATGGTCGGTCAGCAAGCCGAGCAGATGAAGATGATGCAGTGGATGATGTATCTCATGCCACTGATGTTCTTCTTCATGTTCAACGACTACTCGTCAGGTCTCAACTTCTACTACTTCATCTCCCTGTTCTTCTCCGCAGCCATCATGTTCACGCTGCGCAAGACTACCAACGAGAAGAAGTTGCTGGACTACCTTGAGGCACGCCGTTCGGAGAACCAGAAGAACCCGAAGAAGCAGAACGGCCTGATGGCCCGCATGCAGGCTATGCAGGAACTACAGCAGAAGCAGCAGGAGGAACTGAGAAGAAAGAAGGAGGATCTAAACAGGAGGAAGAAGCAATAGCTCTTCCCCCAACAACCGGGTGTCTTACAGCACCCGGCCTCTCTTTTCAGACAGAAGGATCTTTCCTGGGAAGACACCAAAAGGACTATCCATGGAAAAAATCACTTTTTCAGAAATAACAACGGTTACTCACGGGCAAAAAATGTCCGTGAGTACTTTAGATTTATAACGATGAACAAAAACCTTACAATCGCCATGACGACTGCGATGCTACTGAGCGGCGGCGTGGCACAAACGCAAGCACAAGACGTGAACATTGGCAAGAGCAAGCAGGTGATGCTGAAAGGCGACATCATGACTCCCGAGACTCTCTGGGCCATGGGACGTGTGGGCTCTGCGGCAGCCTCACCCGACGGCAAGCAGGTCGTCTATCAGGTGGGCTACTACAGCGTGAAGGAGAACCGCGGCCACCAAGTGTTATTTATCATGAACGCTGACGGCACGGGCCAAACCAAACTCACCACCGACGCCAAGAGCGAGAGCGACCCTGTATGGATCGAAGGCGGCAAGCGCATCGCCTTCCTTCGTGGAGGCCAGGTATGGGCCATGAACCCTGACGGCTCGGGCCGCACACAGCTCACGAAGGACGCCACGGCCATCGAGGGATTCAAGTTCTCACCCGACGGCAGCCGCGTACTGCTCATCAAGTCGCTGCCCTACCACGGCACGATCAAGAAGAACCCCGACGACCTTCCTATGGCATCGGGCCGTCTCGTCACGGACATGAACTACCGCCACTGGGACCACTATGTGGAGAGCATTGCTCACCCCTTCGTCGCACAGGTATCCGTCCAGGGCATCGACGCAGGATGGGATATCCTCGAGGGACAGCCCTACGAGAGCCCGCTGGCACCCTTTGGTGGCATCGAGCAGTTTGACTGGAGCCCCGACTCTAAGCACATCGCCTACACCTGCCGCAAGAAGGTGGGCGTGGACTACGCCGTCTCCACCGACGCCGACATCTTCCTCTTCAACATCGAGACCAAGGCCGACCGCAACCTCTGCAAGCCCGAGGGCTATGTGGCTCCGAAGATCAACTATACCAAGTCGCTCCGCAACCAGAAGGTCAACCATCAGGAGGGCGACATGAACGTCGGCTACGACGTCAATCCGCGCTTCTCGCCGGACGGCAAGTATGTGGCCTGGCTCAGCATGGAGCACGATGGCTACGAGAGCGACCGCAACCGCCTGTGTGTCTATGAGCTGGCCACGGGCAAGAAGTCGTATGTCGCAGAGGCCTTCGACTCCAATGTCGACGACTACTGCTGGAACACCGACTCCAAGACCCTCTACTTCATCGGCTGCTGGCACGCCACGGTCAACGCCTACCAGACCAACCTCAAGGGTGAGGTGAAGAAGCTGACCGAGGGCGACCACAACTACGTGGCTCTCCAGCTTCTGGGCAACACGGGCAAGCTCCTCGGCACGCGCCAGAGCATCACCGTCCCCAGTGACCTCTACGTCATCAAGCCCGCTAAGAAGGAGGGACAATCGGAGCAGACGCAGATCACCTTCGAGAACAAGCACATCTACGACCAGATGGCTGTGGGCAACGTCACGGACCGCTGGGTGAAGACCTCTGACGGCAAGGAGATGCAGGTGTGGATCATCACCCCGCCCCACTTCGACCCCAACAAGAAGTATCCTACGCTGCTCTTCTGTGAGGGTGGCCCGCAGAGCCCCGTCTCACAGTTCTGGAGCTACCGCTGGAACTTCCAGATCATGGCTGCCAAC
>ENA-OPVH01001636-OPVH01001636.1-human-gut-metagenome-genome-assembly--contig:-NODE-1636-length-10622-cov-1.793508_pt1 | contig 10622 bp, 8 predicted proteins | sample MGYA00241494_ERZ501980 | MGnify/ENA primary metagenome ERZ501980 (study PRJEB25962, sample SAMEA1964914) | human gut metagenome | biome: human gut; feature: human-associated habitat; material: faeces... | reverse complement strand
CCGGCAGCCAGTCTCTGCGCCGCCGGTATTTTCTGAAGCCGCTGCCGCCCAGGAACCTGTTCCACCGAAAAAAACGCCTTTGTCTGCCGACCGGATGGCGGAGCTTTCTTCTCAGGATGACATCCGGCAGCTTATTTTTATTGCTTCCCAGTATATCGGCAAGCCTTTAAGTCCCACGGAAATTTCAAATATCCTGTATTTCTACGACACGCTCCATTTTTCCACGGATCTCATCGAGTATCTGATCGAGTACTGCGTGTCAAAAGGAAGCAAGAGCAGCCACTACATGGAAAAGGTAGCATTCGAATGGTCAAAAGAGGGGATTCGCACCGTCGCCGAAGCAAAGCAGAGCACGAACCTCTACAACCGGAACTACTATAAAATACTGAATGCCTTTGGCATTAAAGGCCGTGGCCCTGCAAAGCCGGAAATCGAATGTATGGACCGCTGGCTGAATACCTGGCACTTTACGCTGGATATTATTCTGGAGGCCTGCGGACGCACCATTTCCCAGACCCAGCGGCCGAACTTCCAGTATGCGGACAAGATCTTAGAGGAGTGGAACCGGGCAAACGTCCGCCATCTCTCCGATATCCGCGCCCTGGACGCAGAGCATATGAAAAAGAAAAAAACTGCGGCTTCAAAACCCAGAGCCGCATCAGACAATAAATTTAACAATTTCCAGCAGAGGGATTACGATTTTGAAGAGCTGGAAAAGCAGCTTCTCAATTCCTAAAACCTACCTGAACTGTTACGAAGGGAGACTTATCTGTGGCACTGAAAAATATCCAATACGATACGATCATGAGAGAATATTACCGCAGGCAGCTTATGGGCAAGCGTCTGCTGGACGCACGCACGGAGGAAGCCTTCGCCGCTGTGCCGGAGCTATCCGAAATCGACGGTCTGATCGCCTCCCTGAGCGTGGAACAGGCCCGCAAGCTGCTGGACGGAGACACTTCTGCCCTGACCGATCTGAAAGAGCAGATTGCCGCTCTGGGTGAAAAGCGGAAAATGCTTCTCCGCGGTCACGGCTTTCCGGAGGATTATCTGGAAATGCAGTATGTCTGCCCGGACTGCCGGGATACCGGTTTTCGGGATGGAGAAAAATGCCATTGCTTTAAACAGGCTGTCATCGACTTGCTCTACACCCAGTCAAATATCCGTGAAATATTAGAAGAGGAGAATTTTTCCACCTTTTCTTTTGCGTACTACTCTGAGCAGATGATCAATCCCGCCACCGGGCTCTCCGCCCTCGCCACCATGCAGAAACTGGTGGCAGAATGTAAAGAGTTTATCCGGTTCATCGACACGGCACCGGACAACTTCTTCTTTTACGGAAATACGGGCGTCGGAAAGACCTTTCTCACCCACTGTATCTCCAAGGAACTGATCGAGAGCGCCCATTCTGTCATCTATTTCTCCGCTTTTGATCTGTTCGACCTGTTTTCCAAGACGGTGTTTGGAAAAAGCGATGATCTGGCAGAGCTTCAGCAGATGCACTCCTATATTTTCGACTGTGATCTTCTGATCATTGATGATCTGGGAACCGAACTGACGAACTCCTTTGTATCCTCCCAGCTTTTCCTGTGCATTAATGAAAGGCTCATGAGAAAAAAGTCTACGATTATTTCCACAAATATGCCTATGGACATTTTCCGCGATACCTACTCAGAGCGCGTCTTCTCCCGTATTTCCAGCAGCTACCGGATGCGAAAGCTCATCGGAGATGATATCCGCATCAAAAAAAAGCTGGCAGGACGGAAGCAAAATATTTCTTGACCTCACAAAAACTTGTGGTAAACTAAGGTAGTGTTCCATCCATATTTTTCAAACTTTCCATCTACTGCATGTGAATGGTACACACCAAAACTGATAACGAAAAATAAAAGATCATGGAGGATCCATCATGAAAGAAACGGAAGAACGTAATCTTGAAACTATCCCGGTAGGACCTTTGGGGATCATCCCTCTGGAAAGCTGCAAGGAGCTTGGTCAGAGAATCGATGAATACCTGGTAACCTGGCGGCGTGAGCGCGAAAGTGAACATAAAACTACCATCGCTTTCGAAGGCTATCAGAGAGATTCCTATATTCTGGACACCCAGGTGCCCCGCTTTGGTTCCGGGGAAGCAAAGGGTATCGTAAATGAATCCGTCCGGGGTGACGATGTCTTTATTCTAGTTGATGTATGCAATTATTCTATGACTTATTCTCTCTGTGGAGAAATCAACCATATGTCACCGGACGACCATTATCAGGATTTAAAACGAATCATCGCAGCTCTGGGCGGAAAAGCGAGAAGGATTTCTGTCATTATGCCTTTCTTATATGAAAGCCGCCAGCATAAGCGCACCGGAAGAGAATCTCTGGACTGTGCTCTGGCGCTGCAGGAGCTGGTAAACATGGGTGTTGACAATATCATTACCTTTGACGCTCATGACCCCCGTGTACAGAATGCCATTCCGCTGAAGGGCTTTGACACGGTACAGCCAGTCTACCAGTTCATCAAGGGATTGTTCAGGGCCGTTCCAAATCTTCATATTGATAAAAATTCTACGATGGTCATCAGTCCGGATGAGGGCGGCATGGGACGTGCCATCTACATGGCGAACGTGCTCGGTGTAGACATGGGTATGTTCTACAAACGCCGCGACTACGCCACCATCATAAACGGTTCAAACCCGATCGTTGCTCATGAATTCCTGGGCTCCGACGTGGAGGGCAAGGATGTCATCATCGTGGATGATATGATCTCCTCCGGCGGAAGCGTCCTGGAAGTGGCTTCTGAGCTGAAAAAACGTAAAGCCAGACGTATCTTCATGTGCGCTACCTTCGGTCTGTTTACAAATGGACTGGCAAAATTTGATAAGGCTTACGAGGACGGGCTTTTAGACTATGTTCTGACCACAAATCTGGTCTACCAGACACCGGAGCTGTTACAAAAACCTTACTACATCAACTGTGATATGAGCAAATATCTGGCCTATATCATTGATACGCTGAACCACGACGCATCTTTGAGCAGCCTGCTGAACCCGCTGGAGCGCATTAAGAAATTCCTGGCGGAACATAATCGTTAAAACTTCCGGATACCATAATAGAATCCGATAAGGAGCTGTCATGCGGCAGCTCCTTTTTGAGTGCCTGAGTATGCAAGAAAGCGCGCTGGCGGCGCGCTTTCTGCATATGTAAAAACTTCCCTATTTCCTTCTACTCTTCCCGGATTTTCTGCAGGATCCGGCTTTCTCTTTCCTGACAGGTAAACAGAATTACCTGTTCCTTATGTATTTCCAGCCACCGCAGAGTCTGTTCAAGCCGCTCATCATCATACATGGCAAATGCTTCATCCAGAATTTCGGGAACCTGCTCTCCTCCGGTAAAAATTTCCCCGGCCGCCATCCGCAAGGCAAAATAGATCTGCTCCATCGTTCCCCTGCTCACCTGCCAGATGCCAAGCAGCTTCTCCGGCGTATTGATACGGATATGGAGGCTGTCATCCAGAAAAATGCTGGTGTAACGCCCGCAGGTCAGCTCTCCTAAAATCTCCGATACCCGCCTGTTCAGCCGCCCTTCCCACTGGCTGCAAACCTCCTTCGATGCCTCCCGGACCGTCTCTGCCGCCATCTGCAAAGCCTGTATTTCCTGTTCCAGTCCGGCGGTGCCTTCTCCTTCCTCCCGCAGCTCGCCCAGATTTTCTCTCAGATTTTCCAGAATAGTCTGCTTCTCCCGCAGTTCGCTGTGAATGTGCTCCAGATGTCCCTTCTGCTTTTCGATCTGCCCGGAAAGACGGCGGAGGCGCTGCTGCCATTCCTGTCCGGCGGAGAGATCTTCCCGGTTTCCTTCTCTGCTCTTTCCCAGGATTTTTATAACAGCAAAGACTCCGCAGGCGCAGACCACGCCGGCCACATATTTCGCCCAGAGCCAGGGCAGAAGAACACAGCCCAGAATGCCCAAAATTCCCACGGTCAGCGCCACAAAGAGCTTTTCCGGACGGGAAGCTTTTTCTGTATGGCACTCCGGGCTTTTCCCCGGCTTTCTATCCTGATGCCGTCTCACCTTTTCTCTCTCTCGCCGCTCTTTCTCCGCCTGTTCTTTCGCCATCCGTGCCGCCTGCCGATACTCTTCCTCCGTCCTTCGCAGCTTCTCTGTACATTCTGCCTCCTCTTTTGCCAGACGCTCTGTCTCCTGCCGCACAAAAGTAAGCCGGGTCTCCACTTCTCTCTCCCGCGTATCCCTTTCGGCCTGCGCCTTCTTCTTCTCCGACTCGAACTGCCGCCGCTTCGCCTCCAGAGCAGCCACCGCCTGATTTACGTCGATCTCCATGTCCCCGGCATTCTGCAGATTGCTCATATAATGATGCAGCTCCTTCGCCAGTCCCTCTCCCGTAGCGGCTCCTGTCTGCCCCACAAAAAAGGTATTACGGTAGGACGTTTCATTCAGCCCTTCCAGAAGCACGTCCAGGTCACCGCTCTCCACCGAAAGCTCCTCTCCATCTGTCTCGCACACCAGAGACACGGATTTTTCCCGCCTGTTAAAATTTCTCTCCAGCCGGAACACCTTTCCTCCGCTCTCAAACCGCATAACTCCTGCAAAATACCCCGGATTTTCCCAGGGCTTGCGCAGGCTGTACTCATCGTTTCCCGCTCTCCGCCCCCGGGCTCTTTCTATTCCAAACAGCATGGCGCGCAGGAATGCGTGAACCGTAGACTTTCCCGCCTCATTCTTGCCGTATAAAATGTTCACTCCCTCATGAAAACAAATCCTGCGATCTGAAAACTTTCCAAAATTTTTCATCTGAATCTCAAGAATCCGCATCAGCTTCTCACCTCCAGGAGCGCCTGCACGCCATAAGCCAGAGCCTTTTTCGTCACCTCATCCATACCGGGGCGGTACAGCCTTCTGATAAAACAGCCGATCACATCCTCCTCATGTGTCTCCCGCAGTCCATCAAAATCATAGGCCGGCTCTGTGTCATCCAGGATCTCCACCACATTTCCCAATCTCCGGTAACGCTCCGTCTGAAACACAATATCCGGGTCCCGGAAACCCGTCATATGAATCCGGTAGATGTTTTCCCTTCCGCTTTCCCGAATTCTCCGGGAAATCTTCTCTTCCAGTGAAAAGTCTGTATCCCCTTCGTCTGTATCGATCTCCAGGATCCGGTAATCCCTTGCCGCCCAGGGTACAAAAGAAATTTTTATCTTTCCCTTCTCATATTCTCCTGCAAGAAATCCATGCGGTCCGCAGTCATTCTTATCTAAGGGTTCCAATGCCCCTGCATAAGCCATCCTGTCCTTTTCCAGTATCTGCGGCTTATGGATATGCCCCAGGGCTATATAATCAAATCCCGATGCCAGCATTCTCCGCCTGTCCATGGGAATGTGCCGCTCATCACCGCCGTGAGCCAGAAGGATGGAAAACATACCGTCCTTTTCCGGTCTCAGTCCGTCATACAGAGGTTCCCTGATTTCTCTGGAATGATAGCTCAGGCCATAAACCGCCGTATGGAACTCCGGAAACACCACCTTCTGGCAGTCTGCGCCTCCCAGACACGCCACATTCGGACACCAGTGAAATCCCTCATAAAAGGAGCCGTGCTTCCAGTAATCGTGATTTCCCGCGATCAGCACCACCTTCGTTTCCGCAATCGTGGAAAACAGATAATTGACTTCTTTTAGCTCCCGAAGCAGCGGCTGCCTATGAAACAGATCACCCGCAATCAAAAGCAGCTCAGGCTTCTCCTCTTTTGCCCTGGCGATCAGCCTCCGAAAGCTCTCCCATATTTCTTCCTTCCGCCTCGCACCCCAGGGAAACCCTGCATCGGGCGAGGCACCTAAATGAATGTCCGCCGTGTGAAAAAAACGCATAACCTCTCCTTTCCCTTCGCTGCCATAGTCGTCCGGCAGATTTGCTGCCTGCTGCATAAAAACATTCCCTTAGACGGAATTTTTTGATGCAGAAAGCGCACCACTGCCAAGGTACGCCTTCGGTGTGGCGCCCTTTCTTGCATACTAAGGTATTTAAAAAGAGGAGTTGCCCATGAAAGCAGCTCCTCTGCTGTAAAATTCTTTTGTTCTTCGGATCATCCCGCACATCCTGCAAGCTTTTATATTCTGCATCATCCGATCAGCTATCCAGAGTTTCCTAACCGTGAAAAGCTTCGGCCGGCGCTGAACATATGCCGCTGGCACACAGAAGTATGAAGCAGTCACCAATGCCTGCAATCCATCACTTGCTTTATACGTTCGCCAGCGCCTGCTCCAGATCGGCGATGATATCCTCCACGTTCTCGATTCCCACTGAGAAACGGATCATACCCGGTGAAACTCCTGCCTCCGCAAGCTGCTGGTCGTTCATCTGCCTGTGGGTATGGCTCGCCGGATGAAGCACGCTGGTACGTGCATCCGCCACATGGGTCACGATAGCCGCCAGTTTCAGGCTGTCCATAAAGCGGACTGCCCCTTCTCTTCCTCCTGTAACCTCAAAGGAAATAACGCCGCAGGTTCCCTTAGGCATGTATTTCTGTGCCAGCTCATGGTACTTGTCACCCGGAAGTCCTGCGTAATTCACACGGGTAACCTTTTCATGGGCATTCAAAAACTCTGCTACCTTCTGTGCATTGTAGCAGTGACGCTCTACACGAAGCGGCAATGTCTCCAGCCCTACATTCAGCAGGAAGCAATTCTGCGGAGAAGGAATGGAACCCAGATCTCTCATAAGCTGAACCGTCGCCTTGGTGATATATGCGGCCTTTCCAAAACGCTCCGTATAAACCACACCGTGATAAGACTCATCCGGCTGTGTCAGGCCATGATACTTCTCCCCATAAGCCGTCCAGTCAAAGTTTCCGCTGTCTACGATGGCTCCGCCCACCTGCATCGCATGTCCGTCCATATATTTCGTAGTGGAATGGGTAACGATATCTGCGCCCCACTCAAACGGACGGCAGTTTACCGGCGTAGCAAAGGTATTGTCCACGATCAGCGGCACCTGATGGTCATGAGCCAACTTCGCGAATTTCTCGATATCCAGCACGACCAGCGCCGGATTTGCGATCGTCTCGGCAAACACCACCTTCGTATTTGGACGGAATGCCTTTGCGATCTCCTCTGCCGGAGCATCCACATCTACAAAAGTGCAGTCGATTCCCAGCTTCTTCATGGTAACGCCAAAGAGATTAAAAGTTCCTCCATAAACGGTAGCACCGCAGACGATATGATCCCCCGCCTCACAGATATTGAATACTGCATAGAAGTTCGCCGCCTGGCCAGAGGATGTGAGCATCGCCGCCACGCCACCTTCCAGATCGGCAATCTTCGCCGCTACTGCGTCATTCGTCGGATTTTGCAGTCTGGTATAAAAATATCCGTTCTCCTCCAGATCAAACAGCTTTCCCATCTCGTCGGTGGTATCGTATTTAAATGTCGTACTCTGATAAATCGGAAGAACCCTCGGCTCTCCCTTTTTCGGCTTCCAGCCGGACTGGATACACTTTGTTTCAATCCTGTAATCACTCATGTTCTATCTCTCCTTCTATTCTTCTATTTTGTTTCTGTGAACAGCAAACCCTATCACTATTTGCAGACATTTTAGAAACTGCCGCAGCGCACATTTCACATAGATAAAGTACTCCATCGCTTCGCAGCGCTGCAGGCGGAATCCCCCATTGCCTGCCTCACCCGCTAAGAAATGACTCTTCTCCAATCATTCCCTTCACAGTAAAATACCAGTATCCTCGAATTATTTTGTACCGTCCATGCAGAATCGCTGCGCCCTATTCAAATAAAACGGTACTGAAATATCTCTCTCCCGTGTCCGGAAGTATGGTAACCACCGTTTTCCCCGGCCCCAGTTTTTTCGCCATCTTCAGGGCAGCCGCCACATTCGAGCCGCTGGAAATCCCACAGAGAAGGCCTTCTTCTCTGGCAAGCCGCTTTGATGTCTCCAGCGCCTCCTCATCTGTCACTACATAGATATCTTCGTAAATCTCCTTATTCAGATTGTCCGGGATCAGACCGTCGCCGATTCCCATCTGCAGATGCGTTCCGATGCTTCCTCCGGACAGAATCGCTGCATGCTCCGGCTCCACTGCCCAGATCGTAATATCCGGGTACTGGTTTTTCAGCACCTCTCCGATTCCCGACAGCGTACCGCCTGTCCCCACACCGGAACAGAACCCGTGAACCGGACCGCCCACCTGTTCCAAAATCTCTACTGCTGTATGATATTTATGTACCAGCGGATTGTTCGGGTTTGAAAACTGCTGCGGAACAAATACCCTCGGATCCTCCCGTTCCATGCGAAGCGCCGTCTGCAGACACTCATCAATACACTTGCCGATGTCTCCGTCATCATGAATCAGAACCACCTCGGCCCCATACTGCTGCACCAGCTTCCTGCGCTCCTCACTGACCGAATCCGGCATAATAATCTTCACCTGATATCCCTTTACCGCTCCCACCAGTGCAATACCGATTCCCTGATTCCCGCTGGTCGGCTCCACAATGATGGAATCCTCTTTGATCACTCCTGCTTTCTCTGCCTCCAAGAGCATATTGTATGCCGTTCTGGTCTTTATAGAGCCTCCGATATTCACACCCTCATATTTCACCAGAATCTCTGCGGAGTCCTCCTCCGTCATCTTATTCAGACGGATCATCGGCGTATGGCCGATCGCCTCCAGTACATTATGATAAATCACTTTCTTTTCCTCCAGAATTAGAATAGACAGCCTTTCGGCTGCCGCCTGAATTCTATTATAATACAGCTTTGCGGAAAAACAAAGTAATTTATTATAATTCATAATGGGGCTATAGAAAACCTGATCTGTTTTCTTTCATCCATTTCAAATTCTTCAAAACTTCTCGTGGCTCACGCTTGCTGCACTGTTTCCAAGTATCACACTATCGATATAAAAAATCCAGGAACGCCCGACACCCCTCCACAATATCCTCATAAGTAACATCAAAATTTCCCGTATACCAAGGGTCCGCAATATCTCTTGGATTATCTGAAAAATCCAGAAGCCGGTATACCTTCTTCTGCGGATCTCCACCCAGAATACGGAGCATATTCCTGATGTTCCAGGTATCCATTCCGATCAGATAGTCATATTTTTCATAATCCAAACGGCGCATCTGCACTGCACGGTGGTTTCCACACGGGATTCCTTCCTCCTTCAGCTTCCGGCGCGTGCCGTGGTGAACGCCGTTTCCAATCTCTTCCGTGCTGGTGGCAGCAGAATCAATGAAGAAATCCGCTGAAATGCCGCGGGTGGCTACCATGGACTTGAAGACGTATTCGGCCATGGGGCTGCGGCAGATGTTGCCGTGGCAGATAAAAAGTATTTTTATCATCTTGAATATATCCTTTCATAAGCCTACAAACCTTGATATTTCAGGCTTTTGGGCACTTTTCTTCAATTTTGCTTTTTGCCCCAAACCTACGCATTTCTATGTAATTCTACGCAAGTTCACGGGCAAATGGTATAGTAAATGGTAGCGTAAAAACATTATTTTATACAATTCATTATAACACTTATCATCATTTCCTTTTCTTCCGGATTAGATTCCGCTATCATAATAGTAAGTGCCACAAGAGTATGATCATCAATCAATTTTTCTCCATCCCTGAACAGGGCTCCATTTTTATCCAGAAAATATAAAAACATGGTAGCCGCAATCCTTTTATTTCCATCGAAAAAGCTATGGTTCTTCGTTATGAAGTACAGCAAATTTGCTGCTTTCTCTTCTAATGTCGGATACAAATCCTCTCCTGCAAAACTTTGGTAAATTGCTCCAATGCTTCCTGCAAAGGAATCATCCTTTTCACTACCAAACAATGAACTGCTATCACCGAATTTCATACTGTCGATTACTTTTCTACATTCTTCATATGTCAAAATATAGGTTGCCCGGTTGCCTTTTGGACGCATCATATTTTGATGGTCATATGCATCCAACAGATCCAATGCCTGACTATATCGCTCCACCACAGTCAATACTTGCTTTGTATCAAGGCTATTTTCTACTCTTTTCATAACCCGTATTACCTCATTTAACTGATTCATACGAGTATGATTTACGGCATATCCCTTAATTATGTATTCCTTTAATACGGAATTTGCCCAACGGCGAAACTCTACACCACGTTTTGATTTCACCCGATATCCAACGGAAATAATGACATCCAATGTATAAAAAGGGACAGTCTGCTTTACTCCATCAACACGCATTTTTTGCGTGTTGTTTTCTCTCTCAACTTCCTTTTCTAAAAAAACATTATTAATATGTTTTCTGATTGTCTTTTCATCTCTTTCAAAAAGTACAGCCATTTGATTTGCACTTAGCCAAACAGTGTCACTTTTTACAGAAACAGGTAATGAAATACTTTTATCCGCCGTTTCAAAAATAACAATTTTATTTTCCTTCATCATAGGCATTCTTTCATCTTCTTTATTTTACAGCTTGTATATACAGTTAGATTTTTTATCGCATTTTCTTTTTGAATTGGGTAGAAAGCGTCTGCCCAATTAATATCATAACAAAATAACTTTCAAAATTCTACGATAATACACAGCATTGAAAGGTAAATATATCTTTTAGCCTGCCGATATTATAA
>ENA-OPVH01001632-OPVH01001632.1-human-gut-metagenome-genome-assembly--contig:-NODE-1632-length-10641-cov-2.001134_pt1 | contig 10641 bp, 7 predicted proteins | sample MGYA00241494_ERZ501980 | MGnify/ENA primary metagenome ERZ501980 (study PRJEB25962, sample SAMEA1964914) | human gut metagenome | biome: human gut; feature: human-associated habitat; material: faeces... | reverse complement strand
CTCATCCAGAAGCAGAAGCTTCGGCTCCGTAGCCAGCGCTCTTGCGATCTCCAGCTTTCTCTGCTTTCCGTAGGGAAGATTCGATGCCAGGTAATCCGCCTGACCGTCCAGGTCAAAGACTCTTAAAAGCTCCATAGCCTGTTCGTTCATTTCTTTTTCTATCTTCCGGTACTTCGGCAGACGCAGAATTCCTTCCACCGTAGAATAATGATGTTTATTATGAAGCCCCACCTTTACATTGTCCAGGACGCTCATATCCTTAAAAAGCCGGATGTTCTGGAAAGTTCTTGCAATTCCCTCTTTATTAATATCGATGGTCTTCTTTCCCGTGATATCTTTGCCATCCAGGGTAATGATTCCTTCATTCGGCTTATAAACTCCCGTAAGAAGATTAAATACCGTAGTTTTTCCCGCACCGTTTGGTCCGATCAGACCGTAAAGCTGTCCCTTCTCAATGGTAATGTGAAAACTGTCAACAGCCCGAAGTCCTCCAAAGGAAATGCCCAGATTTTTTACCTCTAATAATGCCATGATTACCTGCCCTCCTTTGCTTCACGCTTTGCTTTCAGCAAACGTTTCGGTGAATATCTCTCCCGGAGCTCTAAAGCCTTCGGACTCCAGTTAAAGAGCATCATCACGATCAGAACCACTGCATAGATCAGCATACGATAATCGCTCAGGAAACGCAAAAGCTCCGGAAGCAGCGTCAGAACCACGGCTGCGATCATAGAACCTCTGATATTTCCGATTCCGCCCAGTACTACATATACAAGAATCATAATGGACATATTGTAACCAAAGTTTTTCGGCTGTGCGGAAAGCGTTGCCAGGTTATGGGCATAAAGCACGCCTGCCACGCCTGCCAGCGCTGCGGAAATGGTAAATGCCATCATCTTATATTTGGTAATATTGATACCCACAGACTCCGCAGCGATACGGTTGTCACGGATCGACATGATCGCCCGGCCATCTCTGGAATGAACAAGGTTCAGCACGATAAACAAAGTGATCAGCAGCAGGATCACGCCGATCAGGAAGGTAGAATCGTTCGGCGTACCCGTAATACCCTGCGGGCCGTTCACGATCACCTCTCCATCCGCCTCCAGATTCAGAGACATGGCATCCTTCATGGAAAAATGAAAACCTCTGCTGTCTCTTCCGATAAAGAATACATTGATCAGATTCTTGATGATCTCTCCAAATGCCAGCGTCACGATAGCCAGATAGTCGCCTTTCAGCCTCAGCACCGGAATACCGATCAGCACACCGAACACAGCAGCCACGGCAGCGCCCACGAGGATCGCCAGGAAAAACCGCAGACCAGAAACAGGAATCACATCCACCATGCACTTGGAGAAAAATGCACTGGAAAAGGCACCCACACACATGAATCCCGCATGGCCCAGGCTCAGTTCTCCCAGAATACCTACCACCAGATTCAAGGAAACCGCCAAAATTGCATAGGTACACAGCGGAACCATAAGTCCCTTCATCAGGCTGGAGACATTTCCTGTCGCTACCAGAACCTGCATGATAAGAAATGCGGCGATTACGATGCCATAAGTAATCAGATTGCTTTTTGTCGTTTTATTTATCTTAATCTTCTTTGTCTTCATCTTCGCCACCACCTATACTTTCTCTTGTACCTGTTTGCCCAGTATACCGGTCGGCTTCACCAGAAGCACCACGATCAGCACGGCAAACACGATCGCATCCGCCATCTGTGACGAAATATAAGCCTTCCCCAGGATCTCGATAACGCCCAGAAGGATTCCACCGATCATAGCTCCCGGAATCGAACCGATCCCGCCAAATACAGCCGCCACAAATGCCTTGATACCGGGCATAGCGCCTGTGTACGGCGTCAGAGACGGATAAGCGGAACACAAAAGTACACTGGCAATCGCCGCCAGTGCGGAACCGATGGCAAAGGTAAGAGCAATCGTTCCGTTCACATTGATTCCCATAAGCTGCGCCGCACCTTTATCCTCCGACACAGCAAGCATGGCCTGTCCTGCTTTTGACTTGTTGATAAACAGGGTCAGTCCGATCATGATCACGATACAGGCAAGGATCGTTACGATCGTCTCTCCTGAGATCGTGAGCGCACCGCCTGCCAGAGAGACAGCCGGAACAGAAACTACTGAAGTAAAAGATTTGGTGTCAGCACCAAAAATCAGCAGTGCAATGTTCTGCAGCAGATAGCTGACGCCGATTGCCGTGATCAGCACGGCAAGGGAGGAAGCTGCATTACGGAGAGGCTTATATGCCACCCTCTCGATCACAACACCCAGTATCGTGCAGGTAAGCACTGCCGCCAGGACTCCCACTACCGGAGACATCCCCATTCCTGTCACGATCGTGAGCACCACATATCCGCCTACCATGATAACATCTCCGTGGGCGAAATTCAGCATCTTAGCGATTCCATACACCATCGTATAGCCCAGGGCAATGATCGCATACACACTGCCAAGGCTGATGCCATTGATTAAATAAGATATAAAACTCATAGCGCACCCCTCTATGTAATATTTTAGTTCCTAGTATACCATACTATCGGTTTCCAATTCAATCTATACTTTTGATTCCTGCTTTACAGTTCAGCCATATAAATTTCAAAGCTGTTCCATTTTCTCCTTTTTGCAACGGGAAATTCGTATGGCTGAACTGTAAGCGATTATGGAAAAAAGGGGCTGCCATGAGGCAGCCCCTCCTTTGGGTTCCTTACATTGCCTTATAAGCGCCGTCTGAAATCACAACTGCCTTCGGGTCCTTGCTCGGCTCTCCGTCAGCATCCCATGTGATCGTTCCCGTCAGACCTTCTACCGTAATCTCTGTCATAGCTGTCTTCATGCCATCGCAAAGATCCGATACGCTCATATCCGGTGTCAGCTCTGCCTTCTCTGCCGCTGCCTTGATCGCATACATCGCATCATAAGCGTCCGCTGCAAACTGGTTCGGCGTACCGCCGTAACTTTCCTCAAATGCACTTACAAATTTCTTTGTCAGATCATCCTCAGCGTCCGCTGCGAACGGTGTCAGGAGCATAACGCCCTCTGCCAGAGCTGTGTCAAAGTTCTCTACTGCCAGGATTCCGTCCAGTCCGTCACATCCGAAGAATTTCGGAGCAAATCCCATTGTGCTTGCCTGTTTCAGGATCAGGGAAGCCTCTGTGTAATAGATCGGCAGGAATACCAGCTCTGCGCCAGCATCCTTTGCTTTCTGAAGCTGAACGGAAAAGTCTGTCTTATTATCTGCGGTAAATGCCTCTGCCGCTACGATCTCAAAGCTCTGGTTTGCAGCCTCGCCTGCAAATTTCTCATAAATACCTGATGAATATACATCGGAGCTGTCATAGATAACAGCTACCTTGGAAGCCAGACCGTTCTCGCCGATATACTGAGCGGAAGCTATTCCCTGGTTCGGGTCAGAGAAGCATACACGGAATGCATTGTCATACTTGATGCTCTCTACGGCTGACCCTGACGGTGTAAGCTGGAACATATTATCCTCATGTGACTTCTCAACAACTGCGGTACACGGTGCAGACGTAACAGTACCAACCAGCATCTGCATCCCCCAGTCCTTCAGAGAGTTATAAGCATTTACAGACTTCTCTGCGTCATGCTCATCATCCTCAAAAGAAACCTCTACCTGATATCCATTAATTCCGCCTGCAGCGTTGATCTCTTCTGCTGCCAGCTCCATAGCATCCTTTACTGCCTGACCATATACTGCCGCACCGCCTGTAGTCGGTCCGATGCCGCCGATCTTCCACGCCGTACCTTCTGCTGCCTGGTCCTCGCCTGCCGCTGTCGTCTCAGCATCCTTGCTTCCGCATCCTGCGAGAGATGCCACTACCATAGAAGCTGCTGCTACAAAAGCTGCTACCTGTTTAAATTTCTTCATAATATTTTCCTCCTTCTTCTGTTTGTCCGTCCGTGCGCTGTCCTGTCCGGATTTCCGATGCCAGATCCATGCTTTACCAAACCTTCCGTGACCTTTTCTTCACCGCCCGAAACGCAAATTTCCAAGATTCCTTATGAAATCTTGGAAATTATCATACGCCGTATTAATTTTTTTGTCAACTGTTTTTTGGGGGCTCTCAGACCTAATTTTCCCTTGAAAACAGCCGTTTTTCTCCCTATAGTTCCACTGCCGTATAACCGCATCCTATATATGGAAGAAATTTTTCCAGAAGATCCCCGGTTCTGATTTTCAGGCTGGATGTGTTGATGCATGGATGACAGCCTGTGTACTCTGACTCCAGTACCTCTCTGTCGATCAGAAGACGCACTCTGTGATCCCTGTCATTCATCAACCCCAGCACCGTCACGGAACCGGGTGTCAGATCCATAAATTCCTCCATATACTTCTCATCCGCAAAAGACAGCCGTGCGCTGCCGATCTGGGCGGAGAGATCTTTCGTCTTAAAAGGTTTGTTTCCCGGCATCATCAATAAATAAAAATCTGTCTTCTGACGGTTGCACAAAAACAGGTTCTTGCATATATCGATTCCCAGAATCCTGTCAATTTCCTGACAGGACGCAATGCTGGGTGTCGCCTCGTGATCTACCCGCACATAAGGAATCTCCAGTTTTTCCAGCAGGTCATACACTGCCATTTCCTTCTCAAGCCGTCCCTCTGCTTCGGGACGGCCTGTATATAATTTATATGTTTCCTGCATCATCTGTTTAGTACGCCTTGCCCCAGTACACCATCTTTTTCGCAGGTTTTCCACAGTATACGCAGGTGTCTGCGATCTCTTCCTGCTCAAAGGGGATGCAGCGCGAGGTCACGCCCACTTCCTCCTTCATGGCATCCTCACATGCCTGGCAGCCGCACCACATTGCCTTGATAAAGCCCGGCTTGTTGTCTGCAATATCCTTCATCTCTTCCAGATCCTTCGCCACATAGGTGTGTGCATCTCTGTGCGCTCTCGCTCTCTCCAGCATATCACGCTGCATGGTATCCAGCACCTCCTGCACTTTCTCCGCCAGACTGTCAATGGATGTGACGATCTTCTCTCTCGTATCCCTGCGGACGATAACCGCCTGTCCCGCAGCAATATCCTTCGGTCCCAGCTCAACCCGGAGAGGGAAGCCTCTCATCTCCTGCTCCGAGAACTTCCATCCCGGACTCTTATCCGAGTCATCCAGCCTGGTGCGGATGCCTGCTGCCGTAAGGATGCCTGCCACCTCATTTGCCTTATCCAACACGCCTTCTTTCTTCTGCTGGATCGGGATTACTACCGCCTGGACAGGAGCGATCCTCGGAGGCAGCACCAGACCGCTGTTATCGCCATGAACCATGATGATCGCACCAATCATACGCGTGGTCATCCCCCAGGAGGTCTGATGTACGTATTTCAGCTTATTATCTTTATCTGCAAACTGGATGCCGAAAGCTTTTGCGAATCCGTCGCCGAAGTTATGGCTGGTTCCCGACTGCAAAGCCTTTCCGTCATGCATCAGGGACTCGATGGTATAGGTTGCCTCCGCTCCCGCGAATTTCTCCTTATCCGTCTTTCTTCCCTTAATGACCGGAATTGCCAGCACCTCCTCGCAGAAGTCCGCATAGACATTCAGCATCTGAATGGTTCTCTCCTCTGCTTCCTCCGCCGCAGCATGAGCCCCCCTGCCACAGAAATTCTCTGGAACGCAGGAACGGTCTGGTGGTCTTCTCCCAGCGCACCACGGAACACCACTGGTTATACACCCTCGGCAGATCTCTGTAAGAATGTACATCGTTTGCATAGAAATCACAAAACAACGTCTCGGAAGTCGGCCTTACGCAAAGCCTCTCCTGAAGCGGTTCCAAGCCGCCATGTGTCACCCATGCCACCTCCGGCGCAAAGCCCTCCACATGATCCTTCTCCTTCTGGAGCAGGCTCTCCGGAATAAACATCGGAAGATATACATTCTGTACTCCTGTCTCTTTAAATCTGGAATCCAGCTCCTTCTGAATATTTTCCCAGATGGCATATCCCGCAGGCTTGATCACCATGCATCCCTTTACGCTGGTATAATCGATCAGCTCTGCTTTCTTTACCACGTCCGTGTACCACTGGGCGAAATCTTCTTCCATGGAAGTGATCGCTTCCACAAGCTTCTTGTCATTTGCCATTTTCTTCTCTCCTCTCTTCTATTTTTTGAAACACGAAGGCCTCCGCCCCCATGCTTTTGCAAAGGGACCGAGGCCATAAAAGTCATCGGCGGTACCACCCTTATTAGCAGCCCGTTTAAGCCGCTCTCTCATCTGCCGTTAACGCCGGCTGACGCCGCATTTTCATGCGGGACTCCAAGGCAGGTTCCATTCGCTTCCGGCAGAAATCTCTCACCTGTGATTTCCTCTCTGGGGGATTCGGCGGATGTACTAATCCTCTTCTTCGTCACGTTTGTTCCCTGATAGTCTATGCTAAAATGCAAAAAATGTCAAGACACAGCGTTTATTTTACCGTCACAGAAATCACTGCCTTTTTCTTTCCTGATTTCACAGTGATCTTCGCTTTTCCCGGCTTCTTCGCTTTGATCTTTCCTTTTGCGGAAACCTCTGCCACCTTCTTATTCGAAGATGAGAACTTCACCTTCTCCAGACTGGTAAGCGGTGTCAGCGTTACTTTTATCTGCTCACTCTTTCCTTTTTTCAGTGTAAGCTTCTTCTTTTCTACGGATACTTTTGAAGTCTTTACTGCTTTCTTCTGCACCTTGATCTTCACACTGGCAGACGCACCGCTCTTCATGGTGACAGTGACCGTCGCATTCCCTGTTTTCTTTCCGGTGATCTTTCCCTTGGCATTTACAGAAGCTACCTTAGGATTGCTGCTCTTCCAGGAAGCTACTGCGTCTCCGGCCGTCATTTCTTTAATCTTTACTACGGAGGTAGACTGCTTTACTTTCAGCGGAAGGCTGGATACATTCAGCGTTACAGACGCTGTTTTCTGTCCTTCTGCCTTCTTCGGTATCGTCTGGTTTTCCTGTTTTCCGCATACGCTGCAGGTTCTCACCTGGGCGCCTTCCTTTAAAGCATCTGCTTCCTTCACCGTCGTCCATGCGCCAAAGCTGTGTGCGCCCGCAGCGGGAATGGTTCTGGTTTCTGCCGCTGCGCCGCAGAGCGAGCATTTTCGGATCTGGTTCCCGGCAGCGCCGCAAGTCGGCGCTTTTTCATCTATCCAGTCGGAAAACGCCCAGTGGTTCTCACATTTCTCTGCCTCCGAAACATATTCTGCCTTCATCTGAAAGCTTCCTTCTCCCGGCTCTCCGCCTACATAGGCGCCCACTTCCAGATAATAGGTCATTCCTGCCGCCAGGCTGCAATCTATCCTGAAATTCATCCCTTCCTCATTGTCATCCTCCGATGCAAGCAGGTTTCCCCACGCATCATACAGGTACGCATAAGTATCTATATCTCCCCTCGAATAGAAGGCATACTTTCCTGTCTTTTCCGGAGTAAACGGATAGGATATGATTTCCACTTCTTTCTCTATCGTTGCGGAAATTTCAGCTCCGGTCTTTAACTCCGGTCCGTTGTTTGTCTTTCCCACATTTATAAAATAATATACGGTTCTCTCGTTCCCGTATGCATCACTGATCTTACACTGGTAATCCTGGCCCTGTGCAGCCCCTGACACATTCAGAACCGACGTATTTCCTACAATCTTGTACTCCGATGTTTCTCTGTCCCATTTCTTCCACTCATAAGACAGTTCTCCTTTTGCTGCTGAAGCGATCGCGCGCAATGTGGTTTTTTCTCCGGGATTCAGCCATTTTACCACAGTAGTTCCTTCTATACCGCTGATCACAAACCTGTTGTCTACATATACCTGAATTGCCACCAACTCTCTATTATACTTATCCTCTACCGCGCAGGTGTATTCTCCTGCCTTTTCCACCACAAGTTCCCTGGAAACTGCACCGGAAATTTCCTCTCCATTGCGGGACCATTGATATTGCAGTGCGCCTCCCACTTCACCGGTGCTTGCCGTCACCGAAAGCTTCCTGCTCTCTCCGGGTTTTAAAGTAACCTCTTCTTCCCCATCATTCTGAACTGTCAGTCCTGTCTGAATGGAAACCGTGAACGGCTGGGAGGCTGTCACGTAATCATCTCTGACCATACAGGAAACCGTCAGGTTGCCTTTTACGTTCTCTATCGTATAGCTTGGTCCATCAGCCCCTTCCACCAGCTCTTCGCTCCCACCGTCATAACCCACATACCAGGAGTACGTCAGATCTCCGCTGTTTTCTCCCGTAGAAGCCTCCACTTCCAGGGTAATGCTTTCTCCATACGTTACGTACCGGAACATTCCCCCTACGGCATCCACCGTCAGGCCGCTGTCGCCAATCACGCGGAACACTGCCGCTCCGCTATTTCCCCTGTCATCCGTCACATAGCAGGTATAAGTTTTTTCTTCTCCATATTCCACAGCCTCCGCCGTGTAGGAAGCTCCCTCTGCGCCTTCTATCGTTTCGTCCATCTGATCCCGCCACTCATAGCTGATCTGCGCTCCTTCTTCCGAAGATGCCTGCACGGTCAGCACCGGACTTTCTCCGGGGCATACCCTTACTTCCTTCTCATAGCTCAGGATAAGGGGCGAGTATGTGATCTCCACAGCAAAGCTGACCTCAGTGGATGAACTATAATGCCCCGCTTCCAGATAATACGTTTTTCCCTGCTCCAGCACATAGATGATCTCAAAATCGAGATTCCCCTCGTCGATGTCGTCATTGTACTCCAGTTCGTTTTTTTCCGCATCATACAGTCTTCCTACGGTATCATCCCCGTCAGAATTTGCCCTTATCGTATACTGCCCTGTCTTTTCCGGAACCAGCATTAAATAAGCTTTATTCTCCTGACTCGCCTGCACGGAGACGGTAGAAGGCTGTTCTCCTATCGTAACCTCCACTGCATCTGAAAAATCCCTGTTTTCGGAAACTTCGTCCTCCAGCGCCCGGGATACTTTCTTTTTCTCCGGTTCCGCCGCACGGCATACGGTAGTTCCCAGACCCGCTGAGATCCCCAGTACCACTGCCAGACCCAGGAATCCTGCTCTGCATGTTTTCCACATTTTGTTTATTCTCATTGCATTTCCTCCCTTTCTTTTGTAAAATGCCTGTCTTTAACTTACTGCTTTTGACCCTTTTATCATATCACTTTGATTTTTTCCTGTAAATACTCTGAAATCTATAATCCTTTATGCATACACATACCACCACCGGAACGCCGCCTTTTTCCCGGCAGGCAAATCCCGGTACACCTCCCGGCAGATCCTTCGGTACATATCCCGGGCGAACTGTTTTTCTTCTCCCGTAACAGGCTCTTTGGCAAAATTCGCCCGCACCGCCAGATCGATCAGAGAAACAAATGCTTCCCTCTCCAGCCACGGAAAACTTGCCAGGGCGCTTTCCAAAAATTCCTGCTCCTGACAGTCCGCCTCCTCCGTAAAACCTGCCAGCGCCAGAACGCTGCACACATTATGGAAGAGTTCTTTTACGCCTTCCTCCTGGCGCCTCTTTAAGATCCACCGCCTTCTTCCGGTAACTGCCAGTACCAGAACACCGCCTCCAAACAGCAGACAAAGTATCCAAACAGCAGTTCCCTGTTTGTTTTCTTCCTTCTTTTTCTGTGTATCTGTCTCACTCTCTTTCTGTTTTTCAGACTGCTGCTGCCTTTGCGTCTCTGTCTGACGCTCTGTTTCCAGCGAGGCTTCCCCGGACTGCGAATAGCCCGGCGTCACTTCTATGGGCATCCATCCCTTATTTTCATAATAAATCTCTGTCCAGGCATGGGCGCGGCTGTCCTTTACCCATGCGCTGTATTTCGCCCCATCTTTTTTGAAATCTTTCGGGGACACCGCATAGCCCGTCACATATCTGGCAGAAAGACCATACATACGGAACATCAGGGTAGCTGCCGTAGCGAAATGGACGCAGTACCCCTCGTGCTTTTCAAACAGAAAATACTCTGCAAAATCTTCGTCCTCCGGAAACCTCCCTACACTTAAATTATAAACAGCATTTTCTTCCAGATATTCCCTGATAAACCGGCAAAGATCCTCCAGGTCCTCCGGTATATAGGAATTGCAGGCCTCCCGGAGCCGCGGCAGCTTTTCCTCGCTGTACGAGGTGTAGCTCCCGTAGACAAATCCCGGATATTTATTTTCATAAAGCTGATTCGGCATCCGCAAGTCCCATTTGCCGAGCAGCGCCCTGGGATAATAGCTGTAAGAAATTTCCCCGTCTTCTTTTTTCTCAAGTTTGGAATCGTAGGGCTGGTAGTCATAAGCGCCTGCATCCTCCTGAAGCTGAAGTTCCATCCTGCACGGCTGCAGCACGCCGTTTTGCTCCGCCGCCGTGCGAAAGCTCTCAAAATACGCCTTTTCCGCCTCCCCGCTCATCGCTTCCTCCAGCTCTGTCCATTTCTTTCCGGTATAATTTGCGCCGGTAAAGCAGCGGAGATAAATCATCTCCTCCGGCTTTTGATCCACCGTCACCTTCAAGACCTTCTGATTCGTGCTCGAAACGTAGTCTGCGATCCCCAGCTCTCCGTTTCCGACTCCTGCCGCTGCCCAGGTGGTATTCCAGCCCGACAGGCGTTCGTTGATCTCCTGCATCAGAGAGCCCTGCTGGATGCGTGCCTTAA
>ENA-OPVH01001630-OPVH01001630.1-human-gut-metagenome-genome-assembly--contig:-NODE-1630-length-10648-cov-2.526669_pt1 | contig 10648 bp, 10 predicted proteins | sample MGYA00241494_ERZ501980 | MGnify/ENA primary metagenome ERZ501980 (study PRJEB25962, sample SAMEA1964914) | human gut metagenome | biome: human gut; feature: human-associated habitat; material: faeces... | reverse complement strand
CTCCGGTAATTACAATCACATCAATGTCCGCTTCTTCCCGACAGATACGCAGTGCGTCGCTCATTTCAGCAGTTGTGGTCGGAGTGAAAGCGTTCCGATAACGTTCACGGTTGATAGTGATACGTGCAATCCCATTATAGTAATCAAAAAGAATATCCTCGTATTCTCTAATGGTAGTCCATTTTCTTGGTGTAGACATAATCTATTTTTGTTTTAGTTGATGATAATAATTTTTCAGCATGCGGGCATCTTTGTTTTTGTTGGTAAACACTTCCAGCAGCAGAGGACGTTCCTTTTCTTCCGGTTGGGTGAAGATTTGCATGGTTTCTGCCAGTTCCGCCTCATTCTCTGCTTGCAGATAAAGAAATCCGCGTTCTTCCGCCCAGCCTTTGGCAGAGGTTTTATGAACAGCAGCAATGAATTTATGGGATGTCCCCGACATATCCAATCCCCGCAACGTATGGAAGATTTCCCCTCCTCCGTTATTCAGCAAAAGGATGCGCAGATTGGGACGGACATTCACATTCCACAAAGCATTCATGTCATAGAAGAAGCTCAAATCCCCGATAGCTATAAAATTCAGCTTGTCGGAAGCAGCCGCATAACCGACAGCAGTAGAAAGCGATCCTTCGATACCACTCGTCCCCCGGTTACAACAGATTTCGACAGTGGAAGGAACGGAATACAACTGTGCATAGCGGATCACGGAACTGTTCGCCAGATGAAGCGCACATAATTCCGGCAGGCCTTTTATCAATGCACCAACAGCCGCCATTTCCGAATACGCAAAATCGGGTTCGGGGATAATCTTACAATAGTTTTCCCACACACGGGGATATTCCGGTGTACGGTTGTCCATCAAGCTTGCTATTTTCTCCAGAAACTCAAACGGGTCCATTTCAATGACTGTTGTCAATGCTCCGTAGAGGTCGACTATCTCACCGTCAGGAGAGATGTGCCAATGTTCTTTGGGCGGATGTTGACGAAGGAACCTCTTCAGTCGTTTGGAAACAACGTGCCCGCCATAGGTAATCAGTAGTTCAGGAGTCATCTGGTCTATCTTCTCCTCAGGCATTGCGTAAATCGCCGCATCGAAGTTTTTCACCGGAATGCCGGGTACGGTTTGATTACCGATATGTTCCGTCAACCAGGCAAAGTGTTTATATAATAATTTGGTATGTTTCTTCTCGAACAGATAGATAAGATTCATCTGACCGACAATAATCATTCGTTTCTGATATTTATTCATCCGGTCAATGAGGTCATTATAATCGCGGTCATACACGTTCAACCCCTGATAACGGGTGATTACACGCACTTCCGGCAATGCGTCCGACGTAAACTGAAACAGAGGTTCGGAAATAGGAACGTTGATATGTACCGGTCCTTTCCCATGATGTTTCGTTTCCAACAGGGCTTCGTTCACCAGACGATTGCAATACCATTCATCTTCTTCCGTATGAATCTCCGGGAGGTTGACCGACTTCTTGACCAGATTCTGAAAAACACCGGGTTGCGGCAAGGTCTGTCCATCCATTTGTCCGATCCAGGCAGCAGGACGGTCGGCAGAAATAACCACCAGAGGAACATTCTGATAAAATGCTTCCGCCACAGCCGGATGAAGATTGAGCAACGCCGTGCCGGAAGTACAACAGACGGCAGCAGGTTTGCCGCCATTCAAAGCCAGCCCAATGGCAAAATAGCCCGCACTCCGTTCATCCGTCACCGGATAACAGGTAAAGTTCGGATGATTGGACAAGGTATGCACGAGAGGGATATTACGACTACCCGGACATAACACGACTTTCGTTATTCCATGTGCTTCGAGAAGCGCAACCAGTTGGAGTATGTTTTTCTTGTCTGTATACATAGTGCAGTGATAAGTTGTAAAGTTATATATTATGAGGTGATAGGCTGTGGGTCGTGCAGAGAAGCAGGTACAATAATCCGTCTCATGGTTTGCAACTTCTTTTCCGTTTCCAGCCACTCATCGTTCAGCTCCGAGGAGGCCAACAGTCCGCCACCGGCATAGAGAGTGAGTTGTTCTTCTTCGATGTGCATACAACGAAGATTGACGTATAAGTCCGTACGCCCATCCGGGTCGAGCCAGCCGATAAAACCGGAATAATAACGGCGGTCGTAGCCCTCATTTTCCAGAATAAACCGATAGGCTGTATCCTTCGGCAGTCCGCATACGGCGGGCGTAGGATGCAACACTTTCAGGAGGTCACCCAAACCTTTATTGTCTTGCAGAGGGAATCGGAAATCCGTTTTCAGATGCGACAAGGCGCCGGCATAAGCAGGATAGGGTCCGTTCTCCGTCGAATGAATCCCTAATGAAAGGAGTTGGCCACGGATGTAAGAGGAGACGTATTCCTGTTCTTTCCGATTCTTCTCATCCCAGACTTGCGGCAGTTTGCCGTCTTGCAGAGGTTGGGTTCCGGCCAATGCTACCGTATGCCAGTCGTCCTTTTCGCCCGACAAGATGATTTCGGGCGTACTTCCCAACCAGATACCTGTTTGGGGAGTATAACATAAGTATATATAGGAATGGATATAGCGTTGGCAAGCCGCGCGAAAGGCTAATGAAGGAGAAAATGCCGATGGTTTTCCGATAGTAAGTTTACGGGAAAGCACCAGCTTTTCAAAAGTCTTATCACGTAAGGCACTGATAAATGTACGAAAACACTCCGCATATTCCTCGGAACAGGAGGGATAGTCGGTTGACGGAATATCCCGCGGAACGGCGTCCGCATCATCTGCAAGAAGCAAAGGTTGCCCCGGCCCATTCGATTGAATCAGCAAAATGGGGCAAGTCTCGTTAGGTCGGAACGGAGCAATCACAAATCCTCTCTGCCCGTTTAGTTCCTGCAAATCGTATATCAGACGGACTGCCCCCTCCTCCTGTGTCACCAGGCACGGAATTTTCTCCCCGGGAATACGATAAACGGCAAACGGTTGCTTCCGTTCTATAAATGCATCAATAGTTGTCAAGTTACTTATTTCTTCGTCGGTTATCTTTTTTTCATCACACTGTTGACTACCCGTATGGAAGACACCAGTTTGTTGGTTGAAGTAAATACGTCCACATTCCATACATGGGACGAACGTCCCTTATGCACGATTGTTGCTACCGCACGCACCGTGTCTCCTTCGTGTGCAGAAGATATGTGGTTTCCGCTCACCTGCATTCCCACGACAATCTCATCGGGCTGGCAAAGAATCATCGAACCTAGTCCGGCAACTGTCTCCGCCAATGCAAGACTGGCTCCGCCATGCAGAATGCCGAACGGCTGACGGGTACGGTGATCTACCGGCATCGTCGCTTCCACACGATCTTCAGCGGCATACGTATATTGGATTCCTAAATTTCCCATTAAAGCGTGACGCGCCTGTGCATTCAGTTGGTCGAGAGGTATCTCCGCCGCACGCACTTCAGCTATAATTGCCTTTTCAACGGCAATTGCCACTCCGTCTTCTTCATTGGAAGCAGTCACATAGTCAGCACAAATCTTCACGGAATCCTGCGAGTGTCCCATAGCTACGCCGAGTCCGGCCAGTTGGATCATTGTCACATCACATACTCCGTCGCCGATAGCAATCACTTCTTCCCGCTTCACGTCCAGTTCTTCCAACAAAGCTCCCAAAGAGTTGGCCTTATCTATGGCACAAGGAACGACTTCCAGAAAATATGGCTCGGAACGGAAAACATCCAATGCTCCGTTCAGTCTTCTTTTCCAATGATCTTCCAGACCGATCAACGCTTCTTCATTATCGCTGACCAACATACACTTACAGGGTGCAAAATCAACAGCGGCAGAAAATTCCGTTTCCTCGATTATCCGCAGATTATTCAGCCGGGCTTCATTTTGAATATGTTCATTTTCAGGAGAGTCCGTAATAATCGTATCATCATGATAAGTGAATAAGGCAAAACCGTTTTTCCGAGCTTTCTTTTCCAGATACGGCAACATCTCCGGATTAATCCGCCGTTCGAACAGAATTTCCCCGTTCTGCGCATTTATAATCTGGCAACCATTATATGAAAGAATAAAGCCTCCATAGTTTCCAAGTTCGAGTGATTTGGCCAGTGGCATTAATCCATAGGTAGGTCTGCCGGATGCCAATACAATACGCACTCCCATTTGCTGAACTTTCAACAAAGCCGCTAATGTACGCTTACTAATTTCTTTCGCGTCATTAAGGAGTGTTCCGTCTACATCAAGAACCAATAATTTATACTTCATGATTACACGATTTTGATTTAGATTACAAAGGTAGGAAATTGAGTGAACGACAGAAAGAGTAAACAGATAAAAATTACTTTAATTTCACTCTTTCAGATGCATTTCCAGATAATCCCGAAGTATCCGGGCATGATTATAGACAGGTTCTTTAGACGCATACAGCAGTGTGACCACCGGATGAGGTTTGATAAGAATCAGAAAATCAGCCATTGCGGGAGATGCGGCCAGTTCTTTTTGATATTGCATGACAAAGTCGTTCCAATGCCCGGGAATATCTTCGTGAAACCATTTGCGCAAACTAGCGGAAGGTGTTATATCTTTCGCCCAGTAATCGTATTTCAGCCATTCTTTCTTCATTCCTCGCGGCCATAGTTTATCTACCAGCACCCGATATCCATCTGTTTCTGAAAAATCTTCGTAAACTCGTTTTATCCTAACCTGTATCATTCTTAGTTTATTTAGTTACTCATAATAATAAACCGAGAAAGACGAAAATTGTTTAACCGAAGGATGTCGATAAAGTTTTTTAAAGCGACTCTTGCGCTTTTTTAAATTCATAAGGAGTCATTCCCGTTTTCTTCTTAAAAAGACTGTATAATATCGGAGCACTATTAAACCCAGCTTCATCTGCTATCGCGCGTATCGTATAGTGCGGATGTGTTTTTAGCAGTTGAATAGCATAATCAATACGCAACTCGTTGATATATCCGTTAAAATTAGTTCCGGTACATTCTTTTATCATCCGGGCAAAACGCGCATTGTTCAAATGAACGATTTGCGCCAAGTCTTCTCTCGACAGTTCAGGAGAAAGATACAAACGATCTTGAACAACGATGCGATTCAATTCTTTAAAAATCTGTCTATTCTCGTCTTTTTCCCCGCTTGCTACTTCTGTGTCATCTTCGTCCGAAGATTCACACTGTTCTTCTTGTTCCTTCTCGAGCAATCTGTCTTCCAGTTCTATTTCTGATGATATAGCGAATTGCTCATATTCCTCCGACTGCTGATCCCTTTTTTCCTTATCGGCAAGTTTCTCATTGATCAACTTAGCCAACATTCTGTTTTTATATTTAATCGTTTTATTGAAACGCCACAGACGCCATAAGATAAACAAGGTCAGCAGAACGATACAGACCATGAAAGCAAGTGAGATATTCTTTATTCTTAATTGGAAAGCTTGTTGGGCAATGTATTCTTCTTTCTCAGAAGCACCGTACATCGCGTTCAACTCCAATGCCGCATTGTTTCTATCTCTACGATTAATGCTGTCTGTTATAGCTAAGATAGTCCCACGGGTCGCTGCAGCCTCTTTATAGTGGTGCATACCCAGATAAGCTTTCACCTCATGTTGAAGAACAGTCAGATATTGTTCATTCAAAGTATCTTGTTGAGTTCTCATCCATTCCTTGAAACCCTTACATTTCTCAAGAGCTTTCTCATACTGTTTGGAAATCATTAAATAAGGAACAGAGTACATTTTCCCATCCGGGGTATGAGATTCTTTCTTCGACAAGTATTTTTGATAATATTGTTCCGCCTGTGCATTCTTTTTTTCTACATAATAAATATAGGCAAGTTTTGCATACAAATAACTATATTGTCCGTCCACATAACCTTCGGGTATTTGAGGTAATGCCTCCAGCCGCTTTATAAGCTTTTCACGCTCAAAAGCAAGTTCCAAAGCCTCTTTAACACGTGAATCGTTCATTAAAAAGCTCATTTCTGCTCCATAATAGTAAGAAAGCAACATCATCTCCCGCATTTTATTTGAACCGCGCAATAATTTAATAGTACGGTCAAAATAATCATATGCTTTATCTTTAAAAGACAATCTCCAGTTATTCTCACCTATGCAGAAAAATAATCTGGCTTTGGCTTCTCGATCTTCCAACTCCTGTGCCAGCTTAATCCCGCTGTATGCATAACGCATACTTTCATTATACTTGCTCATCATAGCCGAAAATTCCGCTAGATGAACTGTCATTTTCAACAGATGCTTCGGATCTTTTTGAGATATAGAATCAAGCAAATAAGCTTTTCTTGCATACATAAACGCCAATTTATTCATATACATATTGCTATATGACAAACTACGCAACTCATTGATAATCCGCAAAGGAATTGTTTTTCTATTTTCTGCCTCATCCAATAATTGCAAAGCACGTTCAGGCTGTGCAATATAGATACTATTTATATACCCGGCGGTATATAGTGAATCGTCACTTACTGTTTCGTCAGCTCTCAGAATTTGGTTATGCACAAATAAAAATATGCAGATACATACCCCTAAATGTATATATTTCATATTATGTCTAATCATTTACAATTCAAAGGTAAATGATAATTTCATAAAATACAAAAGTGGATTCTATTTTAAGAAATAAAAATAAGAAACATTAGCATTATGCATCCGCCAAAGGCAGATAAACCGAAAAACAACTACCTTCCCCGACTTCCGAACTTACTCCCAAACGTCCCGACAATTTTTCAACAATGATCTTGCAGATAGGAAATCCCACTCCCCTGTTCAAACTCATCACTCTTGTAAAACCGATCAAATATAGGTTCTATTCTCTGCTTCCTGAACTCCTGTTTTATCAGTTCTTCGAATTTTCCATGACCTATTTCGTCTTCAGAGAATGAGTAGACAAGAGAAATATATTTTTTTGTCTATGATTTGAGCCGTACAATTGTTTTAGGTGATAGCCACTAAAAAAGGCAACTAACAAGCAAAGAGATGCAAAAATATACTTATATTTCAGGTTAACAGCTTTCATGTTTTATTTGTATGTCATGCAAAAAAACATTATTTCCATAAAACAAACTCATTTTGTTAATAATATATTCAACTAATTTTCATTACCTAAAACTTCCAAACCAATATCCTACTACTTTTCGTCCCCTGATGCATCCGTATAACCTTGTACTCCGACACCTCGACAGCTTTCAACTTGGCATATAGCTTATCCAGATTCTTCTCTTTGGAAACCAAACTAGTGAACCACCCGCAATTTTTCCGGTATTTCCGGCTTTCGACAATCATATTCAGCAGGAAACGCAATTCGCCACCTTCACACCAAAGTTCATTCGCATTCCCTCCAAAGTTTAGCTTCGCCTTTTTTACTATCTCCCCTTTCAAACTACTCAATTTGCGCAACGTTCCCTCTTCCGCTTCCTCTTTCGAACGATGAAACGGAGGGTTACAAATTGTCACATCAAAATATTCATCGGGAGCAATGATGCCTTCAAAAATCTTTCTGCTATCTTTCTGAAGCCGTAACTCTATTTTATGACCCAGCACCGGATTACAAGTAACTATCTTTCGTGCATTTTCTATTGATATGGGGTCAATATCTGAACCTACAAACATCCAACCATATTCTACATGCCCAATAATCGGATAAATACAGTTCGCACCTACTCCAATATCCAGACATCTGTATGCAGATTTCCGTATCTCTCCATTTTCCACTTTCACATCTTTGCTTACAGCTTCCGAACCAATCAAATCTGCGATATAATGAATATAATCCGCCCGCCCGGGAATAGGCGGACACAAATAGTTCTTCGGAATATCCCAATATCGAATGCCGTAGTAGCTTATCAACAACGCTTTATTCAACGCCTTCACCGCTTGCGGATTGAAGAAATTAATTGTTTGCGTACCATAGGGATTGAGTTGTACAAACTTCTTTAAAGGCGGATAATTCTCCGTCAATAGAGAAAAGTCGTATTGCCCGTTGTGTTTATTTCTTGTATGTAGTTCGCTTCTTTCTGACATGGCGGCAAAGATACAGAGAATCTTCCTGTCTGCAAATTCTTCCCTATATCTTTTCCCGCACTATAAGTTATATTGTTTACAGTAACCATTTTAATATAGGCCGGCTGACCGAATCACAATCTTTTCCAACAACTGCTGTATCTTTCCAATGCTATAAAAGCTGATAAATAATAAGATACGAGGTGAAAGAGTGAAAGGATTTTTATTCCATATTAAAGCATCTTAGAGGGACCTCTCTGATTTATTTTTGTTAATCTATGACTTGTTATGTAGCTTGTATGAGAATAAAATACTATTTTCGGGATTGAAAAATATAAAAGACTATCACAAAATGAAAATTACCCGTGATGAATTGCTGATAGCAGCGTTCAAGCTGTTTATGTCCGTAAACTATGAAAAAGCCAGTTTTGCAGAACTTGGAAAGATGCTCGGAATGTCGAAAGCCGGAATATTCAAATACTACAAGAACAAACAGGAATTATTCATTGCCGTAGTGGATAAGTTTTGTTTTAGCGCGCAAAACCCACGAAACAAATTCACTGAAACGAACGGTACGTTTGCCGAATTTATAGATGAATACGTGAAAGGCGTACAACGAACAATGGATATGCTGAGTAATCTGATAGGCCCAGGTAGTGATAAGGTGGTACAAGGAAAGTTTTCATATCATGCCCAATATTTTCATTTTCTGTTTCAACTTCTCCAATATGACCCTAACGCCAAAGAAAAACTCCATAATCTTATAGTCGGTGATTATGCCTATTGGCGTACCGCCATACAGCGCGCGATAAATACCGGAGAATTGAGAAAAGATGTGGATGTAGAAGATGCAGTAGTTATGTTCCGACAAGTTTACATGGGGCTGTCCTTTGAAATGTCTTTTCTCGGTGGACTGGATACGGAACGTCTTGCCAAACATTTACGCGCCGTTTACTCCTTATTGAAATGTTAGATAGTGCCGTCCGGCATATATTCCCTACCTACTTGTCTGTTGGTGCAAAAAAAGATAAAAAAGCGTACGTTTACTTTTTCGGAATAGTTTTAAAAAGATACAGTTATTAAATATGGAGAAATGAAATATATAAAAATACATCCGATTTTACATTTTTAAATGTAAAATCGGATGTATTTTATCACTTACAAATATTTTGCGGAGAGACAGGCTCTCGAACTTATACTTTCAGAAAATATCATAGAATTACAATTTACTGATAATCAAATACTAATCAATATATAGAGTGAAAGTAAATCTTTCTAAATGTCTTTTGCTATCTCAAATATTGGGTGTATATTTGGGTGTAGAATTTCAAACGCACCCAATTATGAATATCAAACGTAACATCATTTTTGCATTGGAGAGCCGGAAAAAGAACGGTGTGCCAATCGTAGAGAACGTACCCATCCGTATGCGTGTCATCTTTGCCAGCCAACGCATCGAGTTTACAACGGGCTACCGGATTGACGTAGCCAAATGGGATGCAGATAAGCAGCGGGTAAAGAACGGATGTACCAACAAGCTAAAGCAAAGTGCAGCCGAAATCAATACGGACTTGCTGAAATACTATGCCGAAATCCAGAATATTTTCAAGGAATTTGAGGTGCAGGAGGTCATGCCAACGACCCAACAGTTGAAGGAAGCTTTCAACATGAGAATGAAAGACACCAGCGAAGAACAGCCGGAAGAAGCCCCTGTCAGCTTTTGGGAGGTGTTCGATGAGTTTGTAAAAGAGTGCGGTAACCAGAATAACTGGACGGCATCCACCTATGAAAAATTTGCAGCAGTGAGGAACCACCTCAAAGAGTTCAAGGAGGATGCAACATTTAACTATTTCGACGAGTTTGGATTGAACGAATACGTCAATTTCCTGCGTGATACCAAGGATATGAGAAACAGCACCATCGGCAAGCAAATGGGATTCCTCAAATGGTTCCTGCGCTGGAGCTTCAAGAAAGGACATCATCAGAACATTGCATACGATACATTCAAACCGAAACTGAAAACCACCTCGAAAAAAGTGATCTTCTTGACTTGGGATGAACTGAACAAATTGAAAGATTATCATATACCGCATGACAAACAATATTTGGAACGTGTCAGGGATGTCTTTCTGTTCTGTTGTTTCACGAGTTTACGATATTCGGATGTCCGTAACTTGAAAAGAAGCGATATTAAACCCGACCACATTGAAGTCACCACAGTCAAGACTGCGGACAGCCTGATAATCGAACTGAACGACCACAGCAAAGCCATTCTTGAAAAATACAAGGATGTTCATTTCGAGAACCACATGGCATTACCTGTCATCAGCAATCAGAAGATGAACGATTATCTGAAAGAACTGGGTGAACTGGCGGAAATCAACGAACCTGTACGGGAAACCTACTACAAGGGAAATGAGCGCATAGATGAAGTCACACCCAAATACGCATTGTTAAGTACCCATGCCGGAAGAAAGACTTTCATCTGTAATGCGTTGGCACTCGGAATTCCGGCACCGGTGGTTATGAAATGGACGGGACACAGCGACTATAAAGCCATGAAACCCTATATTGACATAGCGGATGACATCAGGGCAAATGCCATGAACAAGTTTAATCAACTATAAAAGTATCAATTAGT
>ENA-OPVH01001628-OPVH01001628.1-human-gut-metagenome-genome-assembly--contig:-NODE-1628-length-10661-cov-2.340845_pt1 | contig 10661 bp, 5 predicted proteins | sample MGYA00241494_ERZ501980 | MGnify/ENA primary metagenome ERZ501980 (study PRJEB25962, sample SAMEA1964914) | human gut metagenome | biome: human gut; feature: human-associated habitat; material: faeces... | reverse complement strand
TACCGTTTTGGACATTCCTGTCCATAAATGGTCTGCTCGCTAAGAATAAACATCTCCTCCGGGTTGCCCCGTTCTCAGGCTGCTATCTCTCATAATCCTTTGATTTCGGCTTAAAAGGTTCAGCCACGATATTGCCGCCCACTTCCTTAGAAAAGCGTTCAGGATACTTGAACTGTTCCTTATACTTCTTCATCATATCGTCCGGCAAGCTCTGAAAGCTCTCACTCTCAGGCGGTGCATAACAGATAAAGAACTTGCCGCAGATAATATCAACCATCTCTTTCTTATCGTTGTCCTGCACATAAACAGCACGATTAAGCGGAAGTCCTCTCATCTTTCCTTCCTCATTACAGATGATTGCAACGTCATCATCAAAGGGCATATATTCCTCAATATCCCCGCCGACAACCTCCTGCATTGCTTCCAGACTGTCGTCGATTACAATTTCCTTCGGGTACTTTTCCGGTTCTACCAAGAGAACTTTAATCTTTGTATCATTCATCGTTCTTCATTCCTTTCGTGTGTTTTTTTATTGTAAATTCCCATCCGCATACAAAGAAAATCGTTGAAGTCCTTACCTGCTTTTGGTGGTTCATCAACGATTTCATACTTATCCGGCAGAATGGTTTTTAAGGTCTGTGCTGCCTTTCTGCCCGCTATATCATTGTCAAAATGGATACGGATTTTCCTGACAGATGGGTTACTGCCAAGATACTTTTCCAGTGCAATCGGCACTTTACTGTCCTCAATTTTCTTTGCCGGAGAATACACCCCGGACAGCGAAACAAAGCTCATTTCTTTCCAATCCTGCCCGTTCAGCTTCGCAAGCGTGGCATAGGATAACAAGTCAATGGCACACTCAAAGAGGTGTACTTCCTCCAAGTTTTCCTTACCAAGCCGAAAAGAATAATCTTTTTTACTGCCACTGCAATCGCCCATAATCCTACGCTTATTCGTGGAACGGTAGGCTGCATATTTCGGTTCTTTCTTCTCGTCATAGCCTACAAACACAACATTGTGATACGGCAGGCTCTCAAAGATAAGGTCATTGGAAATACAGTAATTGATGATTTCAAAATCTATTCCTCTCCCGAAAAGATACTCTGTAATCACTCTGTTGGAAGCACATTTTTCAGGGAGAAGAAGCGGTTTATTTTCCTCTTTTGGCTGTGGCTTTTCATAGACCGGAGCCTGAATCGCTGTGTGTCCGATAATGGTTTCCACCGCTTCAAGGAAGCTGTAACCTTTGACCTTAATCAGATAATCCAAAGCACTCCTGCCACCGATACCTCTCGACCACCATATCCATTTCCCGTTTGAAATCTTCAAACTGTCGTGGGTTCTGGTGCAATAGGTGTTACCTGAAAACTTAACCAGCTCATACGGTTCATAATTTCTCAGGTAGGTTAATAAGTCCATCTGCTTCGCCTGAATGATTAACTCAGGTGCGATAAAAGGCATATCGACCACCGCCTTTCTGTTTATCTCTCATACGATTTCTCCTTTCTGCCGCCGACTGCTTCGCCCTCATCAGGCTCTCCGCCGACAATCTCATTTTCCTTTTTATCCATATTGAGCAGGATATTCAGCTCATCAAGTCGAGCAGTTTTTGCCTTCAATTCTTCCTCTTTGGCAAACGGCTTTTCGATTTCCTGCTTCGCTGTTTCAAACTGCTTTTCCGTATTTTCAAGGCTGTTTTTCGTATCAGCAAGTGCTTCCTCAAAGCGTTCTATGCCGTTATCTATTCTCACGATATTACCGTGAGAATCATCGCCAAGCGGTACATCTCTGCTTGTTTCGCCTTTTAATTTCACAACATAATTACGCTGCACCGTATCAAAATACAGTTCCATTTGAAAGCCACGGTACTCGCCAAGTGGTATCGCATCGGGACTGTTCATTGACTTGCAGGCATTGATGATTGCCTGACCTGCTTCGGCTTTTTCGGAATAAGAAACACCCGATACCATCATTCCAAGCGGCTGCTCGTCTATCGGTTTCGGGTGTAATTTTGCTGTTTCAACATCTTTTGTAAGTCCCTCTACACGGGATTTCAAGTAAGCAATCTGCTGTGGGTAGAACTTGATGACCTTATCCTCCAGTCCGTATTTCTCCGATAAGAAATTGGATTTTAACATCTTCAGCTTCTGCACCTGAATGTCTAAGTCCATCTTTTCTTTGATATATGGATTACCTGTTGCAAGCATTTTTATCTCCGCATAGGACAGTGCGGTTTCATCAATATCCTCTGCCGACCTGACCGGAGATTTGCTCGTCATAATCTGACTTGCGAACTTCTGCTTACCTTCCACAAGCTGATAGAGGTATGCATCAAAGGTCTGCTCTGTTACATAGCGGTAAATATCTACCTGCGGATTTTCATTACCCTGACGGACAATTCTACCGGAACGCTGCTCCAAATCTGAAGGTCGCCACGGACAATCTACGTCGTGAAGTGCAATAAGTTTATCCTGCACATTCGTTCCTGCTCCCATCTTCTGAGTAGAGCCAAGAAGCACCCTGACTTCTCCCTTGCGGGTCTTTTGGAACAGTTCTTTTTTCTTCATATCCGTGTCGGCTTCGTGTATGAACTTCACTTCACTTTCAGGAATACCTCTCTCAATCAGCTTCTTCCTGATGTCGTTATAGACGGAAAATGTGCCGTCATTCTTCGGCGTGGAAAGGTCACAAAACACAAGCTGTGCCGATTTCTTGTCGGCATTTTCTTCCCATATTCGATAGATGTTATCGACGCAGGCATTGATTTTACTGCCCTCAAAATCAGGCAGCATATCGTTTAGCATACGCTGGTCAAGAGCCAGTTTTCTTCCGTCATTCGTGATTTTCAGCATATTATCTACGCTTGAATCCACACCACCGCCACGCACCTGTTCTGCTCTTTCCGCAAGGGAAGCAACCATTTCTTTCTGCATTTCTGACGGCTTTACTGCAATGTTATGGTACTTTGCTTCCGGTACTGGCAGGTTCAACATATCTGCTGTTTTAATGTCCGCTATCTCCTTGAACATCGCCATTAGTTCAGGCAAGTTATAGAATTTTGCGAACCTTGTCTTTGCTCTGTATCCTGTTCCTTCCGGTGTAAGTTCCACTGCCGTAATGGTTTCTCCGAAAGTGGAAGCCCAGGCATCAAAGTGCTGCAACCCATTTTTCACAAGCGTGTTGTACTGCAAATATCGCTGTATCGTGTAGAGTTCCACCATACTGTTTGAGATAGGTGTACCCGTTGCGAATACGGTTCCTCGCCCTCCGGTAATCTCGTCAAGGTATCGACACTTCATAAAGAGGTCGGAAGATTTCTGTGCTTCCGTCTGTGCGATACCGCCCACATTACGCATTTTTGTATAAAGATAAAGGTTCTTGTAATAATGGCTTTCATCAACAAAAAGCCTGTCTACACCAAGTTCCTCAAAGGTTACAACATCATCTTTTTTCGTCTGGTCATTGAGTTTATCAAGTTTCTGCTTGATAGATTTCTTTGACTTTTCAAGCTGCTTTATGGAGAAGTTTTCCCCTCGGTTTCGCTTGAGTTCTGCAATTCCTCCCGTTATCTCCTCAAGCTGCTGTTCTAAGATTGCCCTCTGTCTTTCAATGGACATCGGGATTTTTTCAAACTGTGAATGTCCGATGATAACTGCGTCATAATCTCCACAGAACTTTTTACGGTTCTTGGTTTCAAAATCTTTCTTTGTTGCGACAAGGATATTCGCCGCCGGATAGAGCTGCAAATACTCAGCCGCCCATTGTTCGGTCAAGTGATTTGGTACAACAAACAGTGACTTATTACAAAGTCCAAGCCTTTTCGACTCCTGTGCTGCCGCTACCATTTCAAAAGTTTTTCCTGCTCCGACTGCGTGTGCAAGAAGCGTATTTCCTCCGTAAAGGATATGGGCAACCGCATTTTTCTGATGTTCCCTGAGTTCAATTTCAGGGTTCATACCATTGAAGATGATATGACTTCCATCATACTCACGAGGTCTGACGCTATTGAATTTCTCATTGTAGGATTTGCAAAGCCTTTCCCTTCGTTCAGGGTCAGACCATATCCAGTCCTGAAATTCCTGCTTAATCATTTCCTGCTTCGACTGAGCAATCGCTGTTTCCTTTTTATTCAGGACAGCCTTTTTCTTTCCCTCATCATCTTCGATATAATCAAAGATACGCACATCTTTTAAATTCAGCGTTTCCTCAATAATCTTATAGGCATTGATGCGGGAAGTTCCGTAAGTGTTATATGCCCTTACATTTCCTTTGTCATAGGATTTGCCCTCAATATTCCACTCACTCGTAAATGGAGAGAAGTGAACTTTGATATTCCACTGTGCATAGCGTGGTGTTTCAAGCAAATGAAAGATAAACTCCTGCACATCGTCCGGTGGCAGCCAAGTTGCACCAAGTCGCACGGAAATTTCACTTGCAGTCAGGTCTTTCGGCTGCACCTTTTGAAGTGCTTCTACATTGACCTTATAATCTTCCGGATAGAGTTCTGCCGAGTTCTTTGCAATCCTCAGCTTTTCCCTGACATTACCCGAAAGGTATTCATCAGCCATCAGATACTTCGGTTCGTAAGAATTTCCATACTCATAAAGCGGATTTAAGAAGATAACACCCTTTAAGTCCTCAAAGATTTCATTCTCCGATTTACCGGAAAGCTCCATCATATAGTCCATATCAATCGTGGCTTTTTCTCCAAGAGATACCGCCAACGCTTCGCTTGCCGTATCAACAGAAGTAACCGGAGTATGCGGCTTAATTGTCCTCTTAGAAAACATATCAGCCTTACGCTCCAGTTCTCCGTCCTCTCCGATTATCTCCAATGCGGAAAGCAAAGAGAATGAACTGTCCTGCGAGAAAGCAGAAGTATTTGCACGGCTGTTAATGAGTCCGTACTTACCTGAAAAGGTATCATAAAGTCTGTTTAATCGCTCCTGCTCCGCTTTGATTTCGCTGTCAGGGTAATCTTCTGTCTGCAATTCAATCAGCGTTCTGACGGAATTTCTAATAGCAATCATACCCTTAATTCGGTTCTCTGCGGTTGCCGACACTTCCACCGGAGTCATACGGGAATTTTCACGATAGTAGATTTTATTGTCCACCACCGTATAGGAAAAGTTTCTCACTGTCGGGTCTGCCGGAATAGAATTATCTTCCTCCTCCAGTTCTTCCTCGGTTTCATATTCCGTGATTTCTCCGTGAATATTTGCTACCGCTTCATCAAGCTGTGCTGCAAGGTCTGCATTTTCATACGGTACACAAGTTGCTTCCATACCGAAACGCCCCGATACCATTTTCATTTCTCCAAGTATCATTTCGGGGTGCTGCACAAAATAAGAGTTCATCTTAATTCCGTTCTCATCGGTATCAAGATGAACCCAATCCGGCTCAATATCTATCAGTCTGTCACGCTTTTGCAGGATAAGAATATCCGAAACGACTTCCGTTCCTGCATTACCCTTAAAGGTATTATTCGGCAATCGAATTGCTCCAAGAAGCTCTGCTCTCTGTGCAATATACTTTCGTACTGCTAAAGTTTCCTTATCCATTGTGCCTTTGCTCGTTACAAGAGCCATCACACCGCCGGGTCTTAACTTATCAAGGGACTTTGCAAAAAAGTAATCGTGTATCAGGAACTTATGCTTGTCATACCTTTTATCCGATACCTTAAAATCTCCAAAAGGCACATTACCAACCACTCCATCAAAGAAGCTGTCCGGCAGATTGGTTTCTTCAAATCCTTGTGCCGCAATGGTTGTTTTCTGGTAAAGCTGCTGTGCAATCCCTGCGGAAATCGTATCAAGTTCCACACCGTAAATCTTACTGTCCTGCATTGTGTCCGGCAGCATACCGATGAAATTACCGATACCGCAGGACGGCTCTAACAAGTTGCCTTCCTTAAAGCCCATCTGCTCCATTGCCTTATAAATGGCTGTGATAACTTCAGGCGGCGTGTAGAACGCAGTCAATGTGCTTTCTCTTGCCGAAGCATATTCCTCCGGTGTTAATACCGAAGAAAGTTCCAGATATTCAGTTGCCCACGCTGAATTATTTTCATCAAAGGCTTCTGAAAGCCCACCCCAACCGACATACTTTGATAAGATAATCTGTTCTTCAGGAGTGGCAAATCTGTTTTCTTCCTGACATTTTTTAAGAAGCTGTATCGCCATAATATTTCTGCGGAAGCGTTCCTTTTTACCAACCGTTTCAACCTCATTTTCTCTGAGATTAAAGGTATGACGGTCTGCCATAGGCACATCAGGGTGCAGGTCAAAGCCCTTGACCTTTTTCTTATGCTCCCAAGCAGGAACTACCGGCTCAGGCTCTTTATCATAACCGTTTCCTATGCGATACCCCTGATGATACATCTCATCATAGCTGTCAAAACCTGACTGTGAAGCTACTATCTCTCGATAATCCTCAATCGGCATACTGCCCATATTGGTCTGAACTTCTTCCGCTTCATTTCTTTCTTCAGCAGGTTCTTCCTTCACAATCAAATGCTCATTCATCGGGTTCTCTCGCACTTTTCTGTCAAACTCTGTGCGTGAAAATTCCTTATTGAACAGTGGCATATCATAGTCATAGAGCATTACTCTCTCATCATCAACAGATAAGATTTCGTACTCAGAAGCACCGATATACACCTTATCGCCAAGATGATATTCATACTGCACATCTTGTAGCTGTTCTGCTTCTTCAGGTTCTTTTTCGGTTGGTTCGACCTCTTGCTCCGGTGGTGCATTAGAAAGTATCTCACGATTTCTTTTCGTTTCCTCGATTTTGGCTCTGCGTTCCTCTTGACTTTCAAGCCACTGAGGATAGCGTTCTTTTTCCTTTGGATTTAAGTATCTGTCCATTCGGATAAGTTCCCCGATACGCTTCTCCACCTGCGACCACGAAAGTGTGATATGTGGATTTTCTTTACCGATGCCTTTCGTAATCGTAATACCTTTTCCATCGTGGCTCTCATCAATGCCTGCCCCGATTATGACGGGATAAGAACCGCCCCAACCGTATTCATTTTTCAAGAAGTCGGCATTTTCTTTTGCAGAAAGGCTTTTTTCAAACTGTTCATAGATACGCATTTTTCCCTCAGAAAATCCGCTTCCATTCGCAAGAACAGCGTCGATAATCTCCTGAGAAAAAGTAAAGGCAGAGGTTTTCTTTTCCTCTGCCCGACCGTCTAATATGAATGTCATCTGACCGTCCATTGACGGTAATGGTTTTATGCTGTCACTTAATTCTCCCAGTAATCGCATAGCTTCAAAATGTCGAGCAATAACAGCCCAATCATAAAAGCTCTGTGCGGTTCTGCTGTCGTATTTGCCCTCCCACAAATGCAGAACGTTTTCAAAGGTCTTGTACCCTACTGTCCCGCCGTCCTCTAAAGTAAGTTCGGTATAATCATTATTGAAAATACTCTTTATATACTCTGTGCGGTCTTTGTTATCAGGATTACGTTCATAATAATCTTTGATTTCTTCCAGACTTGCTGACAAATGTGGTGTCGTTCTGAGAATTTCATTGATTACTTCATCACGTCCAAAGAACGGAAGGCTTTTATCCTCATGCGTTCTGTCGTAATACTCTAAGCGAATATCACTTCCGCTTTCACGATTTCCTGTGCCGAGCTGCGAAGGGAGTTCATCAGACGAACCCATTTCATCATATCCTCCGCTTTCATCTGTTCGGTCACTCCCTCTTTCTGTGCCATCTGGCTCAGGATTGTTTCCTCCATCTTGCTGGCTCTCTGTTCCACTTCCGCCAAGTGCTGTGTCAGTTCGCCCCTCGTCAGGAGATTGTAGTAAAGGACTCTGTGATGTTCCTTCAGAAACTCTCTCCTCATCTGAGCGTATCTGCCCAACGTCACTTCCGGCTGCTGTGGAAGTTTCAGGTTCGGAAGGCTGTAATCGCCCACCATTGTGTAGGTCAGTTCGTTCATTGTCCAAACTCCTTTCGTCGTTATTTTCAACCTTATTGTATTCATTTCTGTCCTGACCGACAATTATGCGATTTTGACGGTTGAGTGCAGTAATTGTTTTAGATATTTCCGTCAATCCCATTTCTGCAATATCACTGGTAGCAAATCCAAGTGCATTGAGTGTTTCCTGCGTATTGAAGTTGGTAACATCTCTGAAATCATCAAGTTCAAAGTAACCGTCTGTATCAACACCAAGCCTTGACATCATCATATATGCCACACTGTTTGCTACAACATTTTTATAAATGGAAGCCACAATATCATTGTCCACTTCCTCAAGGAAACTGCCTTCGGTTGCATAGTAAAGGTCTTGCAGATAATCAGGGATATTATCCTCTGCCGCATTTCTTGCTGCTCCCATAATTGCTTCGGCAAGACTGCTCTTATTCTCAATCTCTCCGAAAGTGCTTTCCAATGTTTCAATCACATCTGCTTCGTATTCCTGACGCATATCCCAAATCGGAACTGTTCTTGAATATCTGCTTTCGTGGGTATCTGAAATATCAAAGTAATGTGTCAGTCTTTGCCTTGTACGGTTTTCATCAGCAAAAACAGCAATACCTCTTGCACCTCGGTTGACCCATCTGCCAAAAATTTTGTTCCACTGCTCTATCTCAAGAACCGCTGTTGCATCAGGTCGCTGTGCATATACAAGAAGCTGTTCGTCATAGCGTAACTTATAATTTCGGCAAGCCGAAGCTAAGAATGCCTGCCAGTTCTGAGGATTTGACACAACCGTTTTGCAGGTGCGGTTGTAAAGCTCAGAAATAAGGTCATATTTTCGTGCCATTACCCTTGCACCTCCTTATCGTTTCTTATCTCTGCTCCTGCATAGCAGGCTCTTTCTTCTCATTGTTACCTTTATTTTTTACTGCTTCATCAGAACCTCCGCCCAAATACGAAAAGAGTTTACCGGACTTTGTATTCTTCTGAAGCTCCATAATCACACCCATATCAGGAATCGTGATATTCGGGATTTTCAGGATTGCTTCCATATCAAGCTGCTGCAACTTTTTCTCCGTATCACAACCGGAGTCAAAGAGTTTATTCAGCACCTTGACCTTATTCTGAAAAGTTGCTTTGTCTTTCACGAAAATACCTCCTTAGCTAATGTTGATTACAATAGAAATACTGCCGCTCTGTTCTTCTTTCTGCGGATTACGTGAATACTCAGGAAAAAGGGACTGTACTCTCTGCCTTGCCCTGCGTATGGTTTCAAAACAAGGAAGTCCGTATGCTCGGTAATTAAATACAATATCCTCAAGCGGAAGATTTCCGGCAGGTATATATCCGTATTGGTTGTAATAATGCAGAATGAGAAGCATATCATCATACCTCGACATCGGGCATTCCTTTAAGATTTCAAGCACTCGGCTCTCCACCGTTTTCTGTTGTTTCATAATGTTCCTCCAAAAAATTAAAGGGACAGAGTTTTTACGCTCTGCCCCGACTGGTTAATGTTCGCTTGTTACTTACTTCTTACGGTTTTTAACCTGAAGAAAGATAAAGCCGCCGACAATAACGGCGACTAATGCGATAGCGATAATTGTCTTTGCTTCCATTACTCGTTACTCTCCTTTTTCTTCTTTTTGTGTGCAACAACAGAAGTTACAGCGATACCGACAGCAGAAAGTCCGGCAAGGACATACCAAAGTTTCATATTGGTATCATCTCCTGTTTTCGGAGTATCCCTCAACTCATTGTGCATTTTTACAACGGCTGTTTCATCAAGTTTGATAGTAACATTCTGGTCGGCAGGTGTGATATATGCGGCAGACGCATTGTTTGCCACTTCTGATACGGTATATTCGCCAATACGAAGTCCCTCAATCACGATTTCGCCATTCTTATCTGTTTCAAATGTCATATCATACCCGTTTGCTCCGGTTACTCTGAACGCAAAACCTTTGACCTTACCGTCTGAAGATGTCTTAACGATTTTCAGTGTTCCACGCATAGCTTCATTGATAAATCCAACTCCAGCCTTATTCTCAACGGAATAAGTTGTTTCGTCTTTCTCAATGAAAACAGAGTATTCTCCCTTATCAAGCAGGAAGCCCTCCGGTGCTTTTGTTTCACGGACAATATATTTTCCGTAAAGCAGCTCTTTCATCTCATAAATTCCGGTTTCGGTTTCTTCAAGATTTCCGATAAGTTCATCGCCATCATCAATCTTTCCATTCTCATTGGTGTCCTTATATACCTCAAAGGTTGCACCCGTAAGCTTGTTATCCGGATATTCAGCGTCCACCTTCGTGAGTCTGATATTGCCGTGAACATACTCATTGACAATCTCAATTTCAACTACCTGCTCGGCTTTGCTGATATTGACCTCATACGCTTTTTCATCAAGAACAAATCCCTTTGGCTGCTCGATTTCTCTTACAATCCATTTGCCATAAGGAACTTTTGCAAAAGAGAAACTACCGTCTTTTGCAGAGGTAGTCGTCATAAGTGCAGTATCCTTTGTAAATTCTGTTTCTTCGGCTTTGAAGATACCGATAACAGCACCCTCAAGTGCTTCTCCGTTCTCGTCAATCTTCTTACCTGATACAGAACCATAGATAAGTTCATTCTTGATTTCTTTTCCGTCATTCACTTTGATTTCAACTGTTGTGGTATCCTGACCTGCGTATTCAAATACAACCGGATACTTCGTATCAGA
>ENA-OPVH01001627-OPVH01001627.1-human-gut-metagenome-genome-assembly--contig:-NODE-1627-length-10664-cov-1.463380_pt1 | contig 10664 bp, 6 predicted proteins | sample MGYA00241494_ERZ501980 | MGnify/ENA primary metagenome ERZ501980 (study PRJEB25962, sample SAMEA1964914) | human gut metagenome | biome: human gut; feature: human-associated habitat; material: faeces... | reverse complement strand
CCGTCTGGTTGGTATGGGCGGAGGTGAGGACGAAGATCGTGTTCTTGAACCACGGCTGCTTCGAGGCAGAGGCGAAGAAGCGGCCGATGGCATGGTCGGTGTAGCGGATGCACTTGTGGATGGGGAGTCCCTCCTCCTTATAGACCGTCTTGTACTCCTTGGGAATGACGAAGGGGTGGTGGCTTGAGACGGTGAAGATGGCGGTCATGAAGGGCTGCTTCATCTCTCCCATCTTCGTGCAGTAGTACTGCATGAAGGGTTCGTCCCAGATGCCCCAGTTGCCGTCGAAGTCCTTATCGCCTCCGAAGCGCGGGTCGGCGGCATAGTCCTGGCGGCCATAGTAGTTTTTGAAGCCGATCTTCTTGGCAAAGGCCAGGAAGCCCATCGACCCACGGTTGGCTCCGTGGAAGAAGGCCGTGTCGTAGCCCCAGCGCGCCAGGAGGCCGGGAAGGCCCGTGTAGGTGTTCATCGAGGCGGGCGTGAGGATGAAGGGTTCCACAAACATCGGGATGCTGCACAAGACCGAGGGCATTCCGTCGATGCTCTTATGGCCGTTGGCAAAGGAATACTCAAAGACGCAACTCTTGGCAATCAACTGATCCACGTTGGGCGTATAGCCCTTGTAGCGTCCTCCCTCCAGGTCTTTGTTGAAAGCCCCGATATACTCGCGGCCGAAACTCTCGACGATCAGGATGACCACGTTCTTGCGGTGGGGTTGTGCCTTCGTGGCGGTATGGATGGGGTCGAAGACCTTGCGGCCTCTTCGACGGATGCGTAATAGTCGGGGATGGAGAAGACGTTCTTGCCGATGGTGCGTAGCAGGGCAAAGGGAGTGTTCAGTACCAGTGCTGCCTCCTTGGGCCGCTCCACCCATTGGTCGGCGTTGCTGACCGTGATGGGGCGCACACCCGACTGCAGGCCGCCCCTGATGCCAGCCACACTGCCCACGGCAGCCAGGGCCAGGGCCACGAAGTTGACTCCCGCAAAGCGCAGCCGTTGGCGGCCCGTGAGAAAGTCGCGGTAGTCCGTGCGCGGGGAGACGTAGAGGAAGTAGAGGGCGAAGAAGGCTGCCACGCCCAGCAGTACGAGCACCCAGTGGTCGAGGACGGCGGAGAGGAAGATGCCTCCGAGGTTGTTCTCATTGTCAAACTCGCGGAAGACGCTGGTCGTCGTGCGTCGCATCGTGAATGGGTAATAGACCGAGTCGGCCAGGTTGATGGCAAAGGCCAGTCCGTTGACCACCACAAAGATCCAGCGCTGCACCTTGTGCCACAGGCGCGCTTCCTTCAGCCACAGGGGGAAGAGCATCAGCACGAGCCACAAGGCGTTGATGTAGAAGATGGCCGAGGTGTCGAAGAGGAGGCCGCCTCGGAAGATGCGTGCCAGGTTGCCGTCGGCCAGCGTGTCGGCAAAGAGCGTGCGGTTTTCCACGAGGAAGGCCACACGGGCCAGGATGAAAAACAAATAGGCTACCAGCAGGTCGAGGACTACCGCCACCGCCGGCCCGAAATCACTCTTGAGTATCTTTCTCATCGCTATCAATACTTGATGGTTGTTATCGCCTGTGTCCTATCACCAATTGGCCCTATATCCTATATAATATAATAAGGTCATGCTGTCAATAGGATCGAGCGTGTTATATCTCTTGCATGTCGTGCAGTTTCTTGTAATAGCCGTCCAGTGCTATCAGTTCGTCGTGTGTGCCGCGCTCCACGATGCGCCCCTCGTGGAGCACGCAGATCTCGTCGGCATTCTTGATGGTCGAGAGGCGGTGGGCCACGGCGATGGTCGTGCGGGCCTTCATCAGTCGGAAGAGGGCGTCCTGCACCAGTCGCTCGCTCTCGGTGTCGAGGGCGGAGGTGGCCTCGTCGAGGATGAGCACGGGCGGGTTCTTCAGGATGGCGCGGGCGATGGAGATGCGCTGGCGCTGTCCGCCCGAGAGTCTGCCGCCTCGGTCGCCGATGTTGGTGTCGTAGCCGTGGTCGCTCTGCATGATGAAGTCGTGGGCATTGGCGATCTTCGCCGCATGGATGATCTCCTCCTCCGTGGCTCCCTCCACGCCAAAGGAGATGTTGTTGCGGAAGGTGTCGTTGAAGAGGATGGCCTCTTGGTTGACGTTGCCGATGAGCTGGCGCAGGTCGTGGATGCCCAGGTCCTTGACGTTGATGCCATCGATGAGCACCTCGCCCTCTTGCACGTCGTAGTAGCGGGGAATGAGGTCGAGGAGCGTGGATTTGCCGCTGCCGCTCTGGCCGACCAGGGCGATGGTCTTGCCCTTGGGGATCACGAGGTTGATGTCGCGCAGGACGTAGTGCAGTTCCGGTGCGCCGCCCTGCTTGCCGTGGTCGTTGTAGGCGAAACTGACGTGGCGGAACTCTATCTCGTGCTCGAAACTGCTGATATGCTCGGGCTGGGCCTTCTCCTGTATCTCCACCTCCGCCTTGAGAATCTTGTCGACGCGCTCCATCGAGGCAAGACCCTTGGGGATGTTGTAGCTGGCCTTGGAGAAGTCCTTCAGGGGGTTGATGATGCTATAGAGGATGACGAGGTAGTAGATGAAGGTCGGACCGCTGATGACGGGATATTCGGCCAGGACGAGCGTGCCGCCAAACCAGAGCACGATGACGATCATCACCGTGCCGAGAAACTCGCTCATCGGGTGGGCCATCTGCTGGCGGACGTTCACCTTGAGGATATCGTCGCGATAGGCGTCGTTGACCTTGCCGAAGCGCGCGTTCATCTTGTCCTCCGCGCAGAAGGCCTTGATGATGCGCAGCCCGCCCAGCGTCTCCTCCACCTGGCTCATCGTGTCGCTCCACAGGGCCTGCGCCTTGATGGACTTCGCCTTCAGCTTGCGGCCCACCACGCCCATGAACCAGCCGAAGACGGGCACGAAGACGATGGTGAAGAGCGTCAGCTGCCAACTGATGGCCAGCAGGGTGGCGAAATAGATGATGATCAGGATGGGATTCTTGAAGAGCATGTCGAGCGAGGCCATGATCGAGGAGTCGATCTCTTGCACGTCGCCGCTCATGCGGGCGATGATGTCGCCCTTACGCTCCTCGCTGAAGAAGCCCAGCGAGAGCGACGTGATCTTCTGGTAGAGCTGGTTGCGGATGTCGCGCACCACGCCCGTGCGGATGGGAATGATGGAGGCCGAGGACAGGAAGTAGGCTCCCGTCTTGAGGAAGGTCATGAAGGCCAGGGCCGCACCGATGACGAGCAGCACGGTCGTCGGACCCCAGGAGGTGATGTAGATCTGCGTGTAGTAATCGACGTTGTTGGACAGGACGTCCTTTATCGAACCATCACTCCAAGCCATGGCCTGCGTGGCCCCCGACCCATTGTCCACCTTGAAGAGTATTTGGAGCATCGGTATGAGGGTGGCAAAGGAGAACACATTCAGCAATGCCGACAATATATTGAACGCTATGGCCCCCACAAGATACTTCTTGTAGGGGGGAATGAACCTAAGTAATACTTGTAAAAAATCCTTCATCTTCTGAGCTTCTGTCCGCCAGCCAGTCCTTCCTCGGAGTGGCACAAACGAACCGTTGTATTGCATTAAAGTTGCAAATGTAGTGATTTCGCCGAAAACCACAAAGCCTTTCATGGTTTTTTTCAAGAAAAATCCCCCTTCTCCCTGCAAAGGGAGGCCTTGCGGCCGTTTGTCCGTCCGTCGACAACCCATGGCGCAAGAGAAAAACAACGAGAAAACAGGGTGCGGCGTACCATGCGCGGTCCGTGTCTTTTTCGCAAAAGAGGACGCCAGTCCATACCTTATATAATATAAGGGTAATGTGCGATATAATATAGGGTAATGGGCAGGAATTTGACTTAAGCAATGTGCGAGGCTGGTCGTAAGCAATGTGTGGCGGTTGTCGTAAGCAATGTGTGGCAGTTGTCGTAAGCAATGCCCGGATGTGGTCCTAAGCTAATGTGTGTGAATGGTCATAGCTCCAGTTTTCGAGGGCAAAGTGCTCCAGGATCATCCCGAAGCCATCCCGAGACCATCCCGAAGGATTGCCGAGGTCGGGTGCGAGGAATTTTGGGTCGATGGAACATTAACTTTAAGATAGCTATTCATGGGGAGGAACACCAAAAATATCGGATGAATTATATTTCTGCTTATTTTTTTGCTTATTTTTTGCTCGCTTCAAAAATAAATCGTATCTTTGCCACCGATAACGGGTATTATCGCCCAGACTATCGAGAGACAGAGACAAAAAATTATTAATAACTACCTAATTAAAGAAAGTATGAAGAAATTTTTACTGACCATCGCCTCCGTACTTCTGGCTTCTATGGCCAGTGCACAGGTGAGCGTGCAGCATCAGAATCTGGATGTTGTCGTGAGCAATCCTTCTGCTTCACAGCAAAGTCAAGCGGTGAAGAAAGTGGCCAAGGTTGCAAACAACCAGCGTTGGCTCGGCTATTACAACTCAGACAACTGGGCTGGAGAAGGCCAGGGAATGGGTGTGCCCTCTTATCCTGGTGACAACCAGGTGGGCATCTATCTCACAAAGGATATCCTGAAGAGCTATGTCGGCATGAAGATTGTCGGTATGCGCTTCGCTATCTGTGAAGAGATCGGCAGCACTACAGCCTTCTTCAAGAAGATTGAGAACGATGCACCGGGTGCTGACCTCCGTACGAAGGAGTTGTCCACCACTGTTTTAGGTTGGAACGAAGTCATGTTCACCGAGCCTGTCGAGATCACGGGCGACGAGGAGTTTTCCGCAGGTTACACCTATACGCAGATAGGCGACCAGTATAATGGCAAGGCATTTCCTTTCTCTGCTGTAAAAGAGGGAATTGATAACCAGTACTTGTTCATCTACTGCCTCGATCCCAAGACGGGCGACACCGGATGGAAGAAGTTCTCCATGGGCGGTAAGAACATGAGTATCCAGGTGCTGGTAGAGGGTGAGTTCCCCGAGTATAGCGCCATGCCGGAGGATTTCGGTATGGTCACGGGTAGCATCAACACCGATGCCAAGATCACCGTTCCGTTCGTCAACAACTCGGCCTATGCCGTCACCGACCTCGACTATGTCGTCAGCGTCGATGGTGTTGCTGGCAGCGAGGAGCACACAACCTTCAGCCCGTCTGTAGGTGTTAGCGCCAAGGGTTCTTTCAAGGTTTCCGTGCCCTGCGGTAGCGTCGAGGCCAAGAAGAGCATCAAGGTAGAGATCACCAAGGTCAACGGCCACGACAACGAGTCTAAGGACAAGGTGGCTGAGGGTTATGTTGGTGTTTCTTCCACGCAGTTCACCCGCAACATGGTCATCGAGGAGTTCACCACGGAGAAGTGCCCCAACTGCCCGCGCGTAGCTGGTTACCTCCACGAGTATCTTGAGGGCGCAGACCTCAGCCGCGTAGCCGCTGTCTGCCACCACTCTGCCTACTACACCGACTGGCTCACGCAGCCCTGCGATGAGCCGTTGCTCTATCTCTACAACGATAACGGCATGACCTATGCTCCCGGCTTGATGTTCAACCGCCAGCCCGACTTCGACGCGCAATATGCAAAGGGCAACATGGACAATGTTCTCTTCGCCAACACCTACGACGACGTAGAGGGCTATGCCGACTACCAGCTCACGCTGTTCAGCAACGCACAACTGTCGATGCAGGTGGCTGTCAACGACGACTCTTCCGTGGCGACGGTGATTGTCTCGGGTGAGTGCAACGAGAGTCTTGACCCGGCACAGAACAAGCTCACGCTCTACCTGACCGAGGACGAGATTCCCGCCCGTGACCAGTATGGCGCATCGGGCGACTTCTATCACATGCACGTCATCCGCTACTTCAATAGCGCCTGGGGCGACCCGGTCGTATGGGAGAACCGCCACTTCACGGCCACTTATTCCATCCCCATCGATGAGGCTTGGAACAAGGACAAACTCACGCTCGTGGCTTTCCTCAACAAGCACAATGCGGAGGACAGGCTCGACAACCGCATCGAGAACTCCATCGGCATGACGTTCAACAAGGCCGTCACGGCTCTCAAGGCCACGGAGACCAGCGATAACACCTACGAGGTGGCACGCTATAATGCCGCTGGCCAGCGTGTCTTCGGCGAGCAGAAGGGACTGAACATCATCAAGCTCAGCGACGGACGCACGCTGAAGGTGATGGTGCGCTAAGCCCATATCCAATCGGTCGTTGATGGGCCAAAGGGCCTTGCCGACCCATTGCCGTCCTTTCCCAGCAGACCATGTTCTTCTGCTGGGAAAGGATTTTTCTTTCCATTTCCTTTCCTTTGCCATGCCCCTGCAGCCAACTTCCTCTGCTATGATTTGCCTATTTCAAGGATAAAACGTACCTTTGCAAGTTGTTATGGGGAAACTACCTCATCTGGGCCTCCTGTGGCCCAAAGGCGTGTGCTTCCCTTGCGACATCATCATATATTAATACGTAAGATATCTCCTATTATCAGAAAGCAAGAGAATGAAAAAAACTTTATACTCATCGGCCTTCGCCCTCACGCTGCTCCTTTCCTCCTGCGGCTTGATCCAGCACACCTCCAAGGGTAGCAATGATGGCCTCCAGAAGGAGGCTACGGCAGAGGCGGCACCCGCTGTTGCAGAAGAGCCTGTAGCCCCCAACGACCAGTTGCTCAACGTCGAAGAACTGGTGAGCGTCTTCACCGACGCGGCCCACATGGATGCCGCCATGAAGAAATACGGCTACAAGGTGCAGAATGCCTACGAGGTGTTCCGTGTGGCGAAATACGACAAGATGTACTATAAGAACTGCCGTCTGCCCAAGAAGATCGTCGATGGTAAGTTTGAGGACTATCCCCGTGCGCTCCGTGACGGTATTTCCAGCTATGTGGCGGTGGGAGATGGCGCGGTGATGATTGGCGTCTTCAACGACAACGCCTACAACAACCTCGTCTCGCAGGTACGTGCGGCTGGTTTCCAGCTCGACATGGAGGGCAACGAGGATATCTATACCAACGGGTCGTATTACATCGCCTGCAACAAAAACTACCGCACCGTGCGCATCACGAAGGTGAGCTGATCTCCACGGGAGACACGACTGTGCGAACCACCCTATATTATACAGAAAGCGTGACAGAATGAAAAAACTATTCATAGAAACCTACGGCTGCCAGATGAACGTGGCCGACTCCGAGGTCGTCGCCTCGGTCATGCAGATGGCGGGCTACGAGACTACGGAGCATGAGGAGGAGGCCGACGCCATCTTCCTCAACACCTGCTCTATCCGAGAGAATGCGGAGAGCAAGATTTACAACCGCCTCGACACGCTCTATGCCAAGGGAAGGCAGCGCAAGGCGCAGGGCGGCTCCAAGCTGCTCCTCGGCGTACTCGGCTGTATGGCGGAACGTGTCAAGGACGACTTGATAGCCAACCACCATGCTGACATCGTCTGTGGACCGGACAGCTACCTGTCGCTCCCAGACCTTATCGCACAGGCCGAACTGGGCCACAAGGCCATCGACGTGGACCTTTCCACTACCGAGACTTACCGCGACGTGATCCCTCAGCGTATCGGTGGCAACCGCATCTCGGGCTTCGTGAGCATCATGCGTGGCTGCAACAACTTCTGCCATTACTGTATTGTGCCCTATACGCGTGGACGTGAGCGTTCGCGCGACGTGGAGAGCATCCTCCGCGAGGTGCACGACCTCAGCGACCGTGGTTTCAAGGAGGTGACGCTGCTAGGACAGAACGTCAATTCCTATGGCTTGCTGCCCAACGGCAAGCGTCCCGAGGGAGGCACGTCCTTTGCCCAGCTGTTGCGTCTCGTAGCAGAGAGCGTCCCGCACATGCGCGTCAGGTTTACGACCAGCAATCCCGAGGATATGACGGAGGACATCCTCCACGCTATCGCCGACGAGCCCAACCTCTGCCGTCACATCCACTTCCCGGCACAGAGCGGCAGCAACAAGGTGCTCCATTTGATGAACCGCAAATATACGCGCGAGCAATACCTGGAGCGCGTGGCTGCCATACGCCGCATCATCCCTGGCTGCGGACTGACGACCGACCTCTTTGTGGGCTACCACGACGAAGGCGAGGAGGAGTTTCAGGAGACGCTGTCGCTGGTGCGTGAGGTCGGTTTCGACTCTGCCTTCATGTTCAAGTATAGTGAGCGTCCTGGCACCTACGCTTCCAAGCATCTGCCCGACAACGTCTCGGAGGAGGAGAAGGTGCGCCGACTCAACGAACTGATCCGTCTGCAGACGGAGATGTCGGCTGAGCGCAACCGTATGGACGAAGGCAAGGAATTTGACATCCTTCTGGAGCGCACAGCCAAGCGCAATCCCAACCAGCTCATGGGACGCACGGAGCAAAACAAGGCCGTCGTCATTGACCGAGGTCAGCATCGCATCGGCGAGACCGTACGCGTGCGCATCACGGGTAGCACCTCCGCCACCCTCTTTGGTGAGGTGCTGGATGGGGATGCGAAACAAAAGGAATAGGCAATATCATAATAGCTGGCTGCGTTATCACAGGCAATAGCCAGAGGTATTGTAATGGAACTATATCAAAAGGGGACGACAGATAGCTGTCATCCCCTTTTGACATAATGCGCCTGGATAGGTTATGGTCCGTGGTACCTCAATACTTAAACGAACTGCCACCTAAGAACTCGCGCAGCAGAGAGGTGGGAGGCATGGCGCGGCTGGGTATCGGCTGGATATAGTCGAGGAATGTGCGCAGCCTGTAGGCCTCGGCATATTCGGGGCAATTCTCTGGAACCAGGTCCAGGAGTGGCTCGGCCTGCTGCTTGATGACAGCCAGCTCGAAGAGCATGGCTGTATTGAACATCACGTCGGCATTCTCCTGATAGGGGAATATCCATTTGTTCTCGCCCGCACGGACACTGGGCCAGCGATGGATCGTTTCCTGGGCGTTCACCCCACGGTACTTGTAGTCGCGGATGATGCGGCGCAGAAGGCGGTTGTCCGTAGTGCGGATGTAGTTGTGGTCGTCGAGCAGGATGGTGGTCAGCGCAGAAATATAAATGTGGAACTTCTGCTCCTGCGGAATCTGTGCCGTCAACTCTGGATTGAGGGCATGGATGCCTTCGAGCACCAGTACCTGATTGTCGCCCAACTGTAGTCTCTTGCCACTCTTCTCGCTCTTGCCCGTCTGGAAGTTGTACTTCGGCAGCTCGATGGTTTTCCCTTCGAAAAGCTGCTGTAGCTGCTCGTTCAGCAGGGGGATGTTGAGGGCATGGACGCTCTCGTAGTCATATTCTCCGTTCTCGTCCTTTGGGGTGAGATGGCGATCCACGAAGTAGTCGTCGAGTGAGATCTGTATGGGTTTGATGCCGCAGGTGACCAACTGGATGGACAACCGCTTGCAGAACGTGGTCTTACCCGATGAGGACGGACCCGCTATCAGTACTACGTGCGTGCTTTGGCGATGGGCTATCTGTTCGGCGATGGAGGCAATCTTCTTTTCCTGCAGGGCTTCGCTGACGTTGATGAGGCCTGTGGTTTGTCCTGATCGGACGGCTTCGTTGAAGTCGCCGACAGTACTCACGCCGAGGATGCGATTCCACCTGTGTTGCTCCTTGAAGATGTCGAACATTTTGTCCTGGCGTATCAGTGCCCCCAGTTCGGCTGGATTCTGGCGTGAGGGCAGGCGCAGCAACGCCCCGTCGAAGTATTTCTCCAGTCCGAAGAGGGTCAGCTGCGAGGTGTTGATGAGTAACGATCCATAGAAATTGTCCACATAGTCGTCTATCTCGTAGTAGGTCGTATAGAGTTTGCCCGTGCTTCGAAGCAGTTTTGCCTTGGCCTTGTCGCCACGCGAACTGAATATCCTGACGGCTTCTTCCGTTGGTACCTCGTAGCGACGGATGGGTAACTTTGCATCGATGAGTTGTCGCATTCGCTCGCGGATGCGTGTCACATCAGTCTCCGTCACGTCGTGACCGAGCATCAGGTTGCAGTAGTAGCCGTTGCTCACGGGGATGTCTATCACTACCTTGCTATCGGGATAGAGGTCATGGACCGACTTGCAGAGCACGAAGAAGAGCGTGCGCATATAGCAACGCTCGCCTGTGGCAGAATGGAGGTCGAAATATTCCACGTCTTTGTTGTGATAAAGACGATAGTTGAGCCCCTCCGTGCGGTTGTTTACCGTGGCATTGATGGGGCCGAACTCCATACTCAGACCAAAAGCCTCGTAAGCCTCCTTGAGTGTGCTTCCGATGGCTATCTCTTTGGTCTCTCCGTTGTTTTTGCAGCGTATTTTTACCGTTTGTTTCATCATGTGCATTCGTTTTTAGCTGTTTCAGATGTAGGGCAAAAGCGTGAGATGAGGTGGATGGATCTTCGTCTTCGGCATGTGCTCCCTGCCACAAAGTTACGCAATCCCTGTGAATCGGCCAAGGGAGCACAAGCGAAAACCAACTATTTTAACGGTTTTGTCATATTGTTCCGATGCTATGACCTCACGACGGGCTGGATGGAGAAGCCGAAGTGGTAGGCGCGGTCGGCCGGAAGCTGATGCTGTGGAGCCGGTCTTGACCCCCAACTGTCGTAGCCTCCCACGCCCTGCATGAACCCGTCGAGACACACCTCGATGAAGTGGCGGGGGCGTATCTCGTCTGCATGGTGGTTGATGGCTTTTCCTTGATCGAAGTCCTCGATGCTGTTGCGCAGCGCATTAAACTCC
>ENA-OPVH01001625-OPVH01001625.1-human-gut-metagenome-genome-assembly--contig:-NODE-1625-length-10680-cov-2.012800_pt1 | contig 10680 bp, 9 predicted proteins | sample MGYA00241494_ERZ501980 | MGnify/ENA primary metagenome ERZ501980 (study PRJEB25962, sample SAMEA1964914) | human gut metagenome | biome: human gut; feature: human-associated habitat; material: faeces... | reverse complement strand
CACACCGGCAGCCACGTCCATGATCATTACCGACTCGCCGTTCAAAGCCATTGTGATGGCCATGGTGCTGTGTCTGGTGAGCATCTGGGGTGGGCTGGTGATCTCCACGATGTTCCCCGCCCCTCCGAGTTTCGTGATCGTCACGTTGTCCACACTGTTCTGGGGCATTGCGAAGGGCGTCGAAAGTGTCAGGAACCACCGGAATGGCGACTGACGAGATTGGGGCGACGACCCAGATTCGGCTGACGCATTGAGTGCGCCGTGACAATCCTCATAGATTGTCACGGCGCACTCGCACATATGCCTCTGATGGACGGGGACTGCTCACGCAGACGCGACCGTTTTCCTCACCAGTACGCTGGCGATGGCGGCCAACCCCTCGCCTCTGCCGGTGAAGCCCATGCCATCGGTGGTGGTCGCCGTGATGCCGACCGGGCAACCGCAGATCTGTGACATGCGTTGCTGTGCCTCATCACGGCGGCAACCGATCTTGGGTTGATTGCCGATGATGCTGATCGACATGCTCACCGGCTCGAACCCATGGGCATGCACTAACCTGAGGGTTTCACGGAGCATCGCTTCACCGCGCATCCCGGCTCCTCGGGAATCCGCACCCACACCGAACAGCGTGCCTATATCGCCCAATCCGGTGGCCGACGACAATGCATCGATGAGGGCATGCACGGCGACATCGCCATCCGAATCACCCTCGACACCATTGCCTTCCCACTCCAAACAGGCAAGAAAAAACGGTCTGGGATTGCGGGCATCGGCGAACCGATGCGCGTCGAATCCCAGACCATTGCGCAGATCAGACGAATCGCTCACTTCTTCTTCGACTTCTTGCTCTCGGACTCGAGACGGGCCAGCGTGTCTTGTGCCGGCTCCTCGGGGACCTCCGTGTGATGCTCGGCATCGCCTTCCTGCGGCTCGGCATAACCGAGGTTCACATCGAGCAGGCGCTGCGTCTCCTCCTCGCTGAGTTCCTCCGACAGGGCGATCTCTGAGGTGAGTATGCTACGCGCCTTTGTGAGCATGCGCTTCTCGCCTGCGGAGAGCCCGTGCTCATCCACGTCGCGCTGAGAAAGGTCGCGCACCACTTCGGCAATGTTGTTCACGTCGCCCGTGGCGATCTTCTCCACGTTGAGCTTGTACCGGCGTGACCAGTTCATCTCCTTCTCGACGATCGGCGTACGCAGAATCTCGAACACGCGGCTCACCTCGTCGCCGTCCACGATGTCGCGCACACCCACCTTCTTCAGGTTGTCGACCGGCACGAAGATCTCAAGATCATCGGATGAGAGCACCGAGAGCTTCAGGTACTCCCGGGTGACGCCCTTGACGGTCCGCTGCAAAATCTCTTCGACCCTAGCCGCACCGTGACGCGGATATACGACCATATCGCCGACCTTGTATCCCATGAATCCTCCGTAAGAGCAATGCAAAAACCCGTATAAGTATGCCCTATCGCTTGGACTTGCAAGGGTTTTGGGCAAAAAAGACGCTTTTTTACGCAGAATGGCTCCCGAACCCCGTGTTGCATGCTTATCCTCTATGTATGAGTAACAATCATTTCAATAAAGATGCCATCGTTGCAGTGGATCATGCCCAACTCGGCACCGTGAGCGAGGGTCGTTTCTACAACCCTCACGAGATTCTCGGCGCCCACCTCGGTAGCGGTGAATACAGCGACACCGCCACCGTCCGCGTACTTCGCCCTGACGCCAAGGAAGTCGTCATCGTCACCCCCGACAGCGAGACCAAGGCCGAACCGGAACTCAACGGCGTCTATGTCGCCGTGGTTCCCGCCGTGAAAACCGACAGGGGGTATTCGGTTCCCGACTACCGCCTGCGCATCACCAAGGAGGACGGCTCCACGGTGGTGGAGAACGACCCGTATCGATACCTGCCGACCGTGGGTGAGATGGATCTCTACCTGTTCGGCGAAGGACGCCATGAACGCCTATGGGAGGCCATGGGCGCCAACGTCAAGCGATATGAGGACTCCATGGGTGGCAATGATGGCACCCATGGCGAACCTGTGGTCGGCACTGCATTCACCGTCTGGGCGCCGAATGCACATTCGGTGCGAGTGGTGGGCGATTTCAACGGATGGAACGGCATCTGCCATTCGATGCGCGAACTCGGCTCCTCCGGCGTCTGGGAAATCTTTATCCCGGGTGTGACGGCCGGCGAGAAATACAAATATCAGATTCTCAACGTATTCAACACTTGGGAGATGAAGGCCGACCCAATGGAACGCTCGCACGAGGTGCCACCGAAGACGGCCTCGATTGTGGTGGAGTCCGAATACCATTGGAACGATTCCGACTGGATGGCCAAGCGCGCGAAAACCGACCCGCACCAGGGTCCCGTGGCGATCTACGAGGTAAATGCGAACAGTTGGCGTGACGACGTACACAGCTACCGCGAGCTTGCCGACAAGCTCGTGCCGTACGTCGCGAAGCTGGGCTTCACCCACGTGGAATTCATGCCGTTGGAGGAATACCCGTACCTCGGCAGCTGGGGCTATCAGGTGACCGGCTATTATGGCGTGGACTCCCGCCTGGGCTCCCCCGACGACTTCAAGTATCTCGTCGACAAGCTTCACGAGGCGGGTATCGGTGTAATCATGGATTGGGTCCCGGCGCACTTCCCGAAGGACGCCTTCGCATTGGGCCGTTTCGATGGAACGCCATTGTATGAGGACCCGGATCCGACCCGCGGCGAGCATCCGGATTGGGGGACGTACATCTTCAACTTCGGCCGCCGCGAGGTGCGCAACTTCCTGGTGGCCGACGCCTGCTTCTGGCTTGATGAGTACCATATGGACGGCCTGCGCGTCGACGCGGTCTCCTCGATGCTCTACCTCGACTACAGCCGTCAACCCGGTCAATGGCATCCGAACAAGTTCGGAGGACGCGAGAACCTCGAGGCCATCGACTTCATCAAGGAGGCCAACGCCACGGCCTACAAGAACAATCCGGGCATCATGATGATCGCCGAGGAATCCACTGCCTACCCGGGCGTCACCGCCCCGACCGACCAGGGCGGTCTGGGTTATGGACTCAAATGGAACATGGGCTGGATGCACGATACGCTTGAATACCTGCACGAGCAGCCGATCAACCGCAAGTGGCACCACAACGAGATCACGTTCTCCATGGTCTACGCCTATTCGGAGCATTATGTGCTGCCGATCAGCCATGACGAGGTGGTGTACGGCAAAGGATCGCTGTTCGGCAAGATGCCGGGCGACGATTGGCAGCGCTACGCCGGCGTGCGTTCCCTGTTCGCCTATCAATGGGCACATCCGGGCAAGAACCTCACCTTCATGGGCAATGAACTCGCACAGTACGGTGAGTGGGACTACAACAGCCAGCTTGACTGGGACTGCCTGAACTGGCCTGATCACCGTGGCGTGCAGCAACTGGTGGCCGACCTCAACGCTCTGTACAAGAAGTCTCCAGCCCTGTGGAGCCAGGACTTCACCCCCGACGGTTTCCAGTGGCTCACCAGTGACGATTCGGACCACAATACGTTGAGCTTCGTGCGAATCGGCAAAAACGGCGAGCAGATGGTCGTCGTGGTCAACTTCTCCGGAACGGCATGGCAGGACTACCAGGTGGCGCTCCCACAAGGCGGCCGTTGGCGGGAGGTACTCACCACTGACGACAGGAAGTACGGCGGGTCCGACATCCACAACACCAATATCGAAGCCAACGCCGGCCCCTACCATTCGCGCGATTATTCTACGAAGATAACCGTGCCGGCCCTCGGTGTCGTATTCTTGGAACCGGATAACAACTGACACAAGTTGAAGGAAGGGAGCAATAGCATGTCTGCTCCTTCGAATGACAACGAAGTACGACGCACCATACTCGTGGTCGAGGATGAGCCCACACTGGCTACAGCCATCGCCCAGAGACTGACCAATGAAGGCTGGACGGCCCGTGTCGCCGGAGCCGGCGCCACGGCGGTGAAAGCCGCCGACAAGTTGCATCCGGATCTCATCATCATGGATCTCATGCTGCCCGTCATGGACGGCATCGAGGCAACGAAACGCATCGAGGCACAACATCCCATTCCGGTGCTCATGCTCACTGCGCGCGACGATGAGGCAGATGTGGTGATCGGACTGGGTGTCGGGGCCGACGACTATATGAGCAAACCGTTCTCGATGCGTGAGCTTGTCGCACGTGTGCGCGCATTGCTGCGCCGCGTGGACCGGGCCAAGGTGATTGCGCACAAGAGCGAGAATGATTGCATCCTTGATTTCGGCACGTTGGTCATCGATCCGGCCAAGCGCCAGGTGACACTCGATGGCAAGGAAGTGCATCTGACTCCCACCGAGTTCGATCTGCTGACCACGCTCGCCAAACAGCCGCATTCCGTGCTCACACGCGAGCAGCTGCTCGAAGAGGTGTGGGATTGGGTTGACGCCTCCAGCACCCGCACCGTCGATTCCCATGTGAAAGCGCTGCGTCATAAACTCGGCGCCTCCACGATCCGCACCGTGCATGGTGTGGGGTACGCCTTCGAACCGCCAGAAGCGTAAGGCTCATGACGGACGAGGCATACAACCGCCGAATGAGGCGCTCGCAGCATCGTAGGGATGCCAAGCGGCGCCTCGTTCGCTACTGTTCCACGCTCAAGGTGGAGATCACGATGCTCATTGTGGTCGCCACCGTGGGAGCCTTCCTGCTGGCATGGGTGTTTTCGAAGACCAAAATCAACGATTGGCTGGCGCTGCCCGTCACGCTCATCGTCATTCTGGTGTTCACCTACGCGACGTCGCGGCATCTGACCGATCCTTTGGGCCAGATGCGCGATGCCGCCGAACGTCTCTCCGACGGAGACTACACGGCGCGTGTTCCCGACTTCTCGAATAAGTACGATGAAGTGGGACAGCTTGCCCGCGCCTTCAACGACATGGCCGAGGAACTGCAGCATGAGGACCAGTTGCGGCGCGACATGATCGCGAATGTGGCGCACGAGCTGCGCACACCCGTCTCCGCACTGCAGGCGATGGTGGAGAATATGGCAGACGGTGTGGTGGAGCCGAACGAGAAGAATATGGAGAGCATTCTCGCCCAGACACACCGACTCACCGACCTGATCTCCTTCCTGCTTGATTTATCGCGCATCGAGGCCGGTTCCTCGAGCCTCAACATCGAGGAGTTCAACTTCGCGGATTTCATCGACGAGACAATCGCCCCCTTGAAGCTCCTTGACAGCAGCCGCGGGCATGACATCGAGACACACATTCCCTCGAACATCGTGATGGAGGGCGATGTGGACCGCCTACGTCAGCTGTACACGAACATCATCGCCAACGCGCTCAAGCATTCCCTCGACGACGCCAGTGTGCTCGTCGAGGCGCATGTGGACGATTCGCGCGGTACGGTGGTGACAAACATCGTCAACTTCGGTTCCCAGATTCCAGAAGATGTGCGCCACAAGATCTTCCAGCGCTTCGTCATGGGCATCACCACACGCGGTAGTGAATCCGGCGGCACCGGACTCGGACTGTCGATTGCGAAATGGGCTGCCACGTTGCATGGTGGCTCCATCCATGTGGTGGACGATTCGAGGGGCGTCGATTTCGAGATCGTACTGCCGCTGCATCCCGACGTGGAGGGTACAGGGCCTCGCAAGCAGTAGGTTCCGCACCCCCCTTCGATGGCTTCCCGCTCACGAGGCGAGAAGCCATATTCATATGAGTATCAGGCAACCATGTATCCGTGTTTCGATGGCGTGTAGGCCAGTGCGAGTGCGGTGAACACCGTATACCCATGTTCGGCGAGTACGGTGGCACATCGATTGATTGTCGCGCCGGTGGTCACGATGTCATCGATCAGGATCACCGTGCGGCATGCATCCATCTCCTTGTCGTGGGTGGCACGTTCATTAATGCAGATCGTCCGTCGCGCACGCTGCGCGCGTTGATCGGCACCGTTGGTCTCGACTGATTTGCTATGGGCGCGTACGATGAGCAATGGTGCCACCGTTGTCTGCATACCCCGTGCGTTGGCATGTGAGCATAGCGCCTTTGCCAGCGGTGCTAGTTGGCTGCGGCCTCGTCTACGCAATGAGGAGGCGGAGGATGGTGCGGGAACGATCAATATGTCGTTGGGAACAGCTGCCTGGGGGAATTGCTCGCCCGATTGTCTGCAGAATGCGAGCAGATCGTCGAACAGCCGGTTCAATGCCGTGACGAACGCCCCATCGCATTCCTCATCGCCGTGGTCCTTCCAATTGAGAATCGCCTCGCGTGCCACGCCACGGTAGAGTGCACAGGCAAATCCCAAATGCAACGTACCGGGATGCAGTCGGAACGGTATGCAATGGTGGAATTTCGACTCGCATCGACTGCAAAGCACTTCATCGGGAGCATCACATCCCGCACACCCGCGTGGAAACAGCAGATACCCCAGTTCCCTGAGCAATCCTGCGGCCGCCGCACACCATTCCCGAACGAACGATGTACCCATACCGCACTCCTCGCGTCTGCAGACTATCGTGAATTCCTGTTATACCAGTCGATGATGCGGTTGCAAAGCTGCAGGGTGTCTTCCGGACCGGTGACCCGGATGGCGATTGTTCCAGCCAAAGCCGCCGGATAGTCATTACCATCGGGGTCCATGCGATCACCCACAAAGGCAATCTGTCCCACCGTCACGCCAAGCATGTCTGCGAGCTTGCGTACGGCATACGCCTTGTCGACCCCTCTGTTCGAAATGTCGACGCTGGTGGAACCTCCCGAACGCACCGCGAGATGGGGAACATCCTTCTGCACGGCTTCGGCGAGCCGGTTCTTCTTCTCATTGGTGGGGTCCCATTCCTCCTTGGCCTCCACTGGAGCCTGTTGTCCGAGTGCGGAGAACGTGATCTGGCTACCGCGATCTTCGATGCGCGGCCCCCATGTGCGCGCCTGCCATATGCCGAGTTCACGGGCGTGACGTTCCAACGATTCGATGACCAGCCTGCGGTCCTCTTCGCTCAGGTTGTGTTCGTACGCCTCCTGCCAATCGTCGTCCTCGGGATTCCAACGGTAGTAGCGTGCACCTGATGTGGGCATCAGGTGCATATGTGAACGGTCGGCTTCATCGGAAAGCATATCGGTGACCTGCGAGCGCACGAGGTCGATGGTGCCACCGGAGATGATGGCCACGGGCAGCAGGCGCGTCAGCTGCGACAATGCATCAGCCATGGGCTTGTGCATTGGTTTCTTCGAACGGGCGAGTGTGCCGTCGAGGTCGAAAGCCATCACCTTCATCGTGGCACAGAGCCGTTCGATGTCGACCTCGTTCGCCAAGGCCATTGAGACTGATTGTGACATGTTCGCCTTACTCCTCGCGTTCTGTTCCACTAGAGTAATATACCAAAGACGGTGCGATGCCCTACAGTGGAACCATGATTCGTGCACCATGGGAAGAGAAGACGTACCGGAATCGTCACGGCAGAGGGGTCCGCACTCCCCCATTCGGGCGCCGCCTACCGCGCTATCGCACACGCAGTGGCATGTTCGACGACATGGCGATCGCCCAGATTCGCCGTCTCAACGATGCGTGGCCACAATTGCTAGAACCGTTGCAGTTCGCTGTGGAGGACGTTCCTCCCTCCTCCCCCGCCCCTTGGGAGACGAATCCGAGGCTCAATTCCCAAGCGTTTCCCGCTTCGCATGGCATACCGGCCCGTGTAGTGCTCTACCGCATGCCATTGCAGAGTCATGCGCGATCGCGGATGGACCTTCAGCTCGCCATTCGAGATGAACTGGTGCTGCGTATAGCTGAGCTCTATGGCCGCAGACCAGAGGAGATTGACCCGCAATGGGGCATGTGAGAGAACCTAGCGCATGATGGTGGCATCATGCATGGCGCGCACCGTCTGTTTGGCCACTTCGAGCCGCTCGGCGCCGACATAGGCCAAACCTTCGTGATCTGATGAGCTGACCTTGTCATTGGTGAGGAACGCTCCCCACACCAGGTCGCTCCCCTGATAATCCGTGGAGAGTGCAACGGCATTCTTCGAGATGTCCGTCGGACTGAGCATCACTGCGGAGTCTCCCTCCAAATGGATATCTCGGGTTCCGGCCGGCTCGCCATGTTCATCGTATGCCGTGAGCGACAACTCGATCGATTTAGACGAGGCGTTGACCATGCTCACATGCGCCTGTACCTCCGCGGGCAGCGCCAATGCAGATTGGGCATAGGGGCTGGCCGCATTCACGAAGGCGAAATCACGCGATCCGTCATCGGATGCGTCAATGCCGGCTGCGGCCTGAAAGTCGACATCACTTTCGACGAGCAGGGCCAATGCATCATCGGGAATGTCCTTCAATTCGACGACGTTCACCTCATTCGCCTTCATGGCTCGCTTCCCTGCGCTTTTGACACCGGATTGCGTGATCCACGACAGGTTGAGGGAAGCCGCTTGGGACACATATGCTCGCAGTGTCATCGCATTGCGGGAATCCCCCATATTGACAATCTGTGTGGTGGAGGCAGGATTCAAGGGCAACGTGAAATCATTGCCATCAGGATCAAGGCCCTTCATCGAGACCGTTCGTATTACCGACGCCACCGGCGACCCCTGCGATACCAGATTCACTCGGAGGGCATCCTGATTAGGTGCCGCGGCTGCCAGATCCACGGTCCTCTGTTCGCCGGCGCCAACCACGACACTGCTTTGCGTGGCCATCACAATCTGCCCGGGTTCCGTCCCCGTCATGGAAAGCTGCACAGTCGTCGACTTGTCTGTAGGATTCGCGATGAGCAGTTGCTGGGTGGTGCCCTCCTTCGTCCCTGAAATGAGGAAGCTCTGGTTCAATTGCGTGTTGATGCATGTAGAGGCGGCCACACCGGCGATATCGCCATTGCTCGCCCAAGAGGCCATGGATCCACTCGCCCCTGTTCCTGCACTCGCTCCCAGCAGTCTCGTCTCGAACACCTGCGGGGCTTCGGCGGAATCGGATGACGCCACCACGACCGAATCCGCAGTGGAATCCGCATCATCCGACTGTGGTCCCTGCAACACCGTGGATTTCGAATCGTCGCCCAATGGGGAAACCTGTGCGTGGAAAATCGAACCGAAGGCCGCATACCGTGCACTTGAAGCCAGATCCCCCACGCTAGCTTGGAATTCCCTGTCTCCGTAAGTACCCGTATCCGCCAGCCCCATCTGCGCCGGACAATACTGGTCCATGACCTTCGGACTCACTTCCTGCACCACCGAGGCATTAGCCGGATTGGCGTTGCCGAAACTCAGCTGCCGCCCGGGGATGAAGGCCATGACCAGTAGTGCGCCAGCCACCACGCATGCGGAAACCGTGGTGGCAGCGACTTTCGTCACCTTTGAATGCTTGGATGAACCGGACTCGAAGTGCTTGCTCATGCTTCCTCCTCGTTGCTCGCATGGGTGCGTGGAATGGCGACGATGCAATACAGGAACACGATGATTCCGAGACACCACAACCATGCGATCCTCCATGGGTTGTGGCTCTGCTCCACAATACCGGCATCATCAATGTGCTGTTCAGCGGGTGGATTCAAGGTGAACCGGTAATAGGTTCCTTTTGCATTGCTCACCACGGACTGCACTCCAGAGCAGGAGGTGATGTTCGCCAGCAACTGCGCACTGGCTCGTCCGCTGGCATCATGACCATCGGTGACCACATAGATACCTCCAAACCCCAAATCCGAGAGCTGAACGATCGCATCATCGTCGTTCTGTGCCAGCAATTGGGCTCCTGCACGGGCTATCTTGGTTTGATCCGCACCATCAGCGAAACCTTCGACGGCTTCGCGGGCACGCTGCGCAGGCGATGAGTCGATGAGATCACCGCTACCTGTGCGCATCACCGCATACTCGATCGTGTCAGCGCCTGTGGCCTCCAACGCCAGAATGCGCCGGTTTGCATCTGCACGCAAATACTCCTGTGCGACCTGCGGCAGCGCATAGTCGCTTTGGCCTATGCCGTCACGGTAGGCAATCTGGTAGCCATAAAATATTCCGGCGAAGGATGTCAAGGCCAATACGAACGCCACTGCCACACGACCTGCGATGCGAGCCGGACCATTTGAAACATGCTCCACAGCAAGACGAGTGAATTGCTTTGTGCCCGCCCCTGCCAACACAGCAACATTGGCGATGATGCCACACAACGCCATCGCAACACCTGGCAGCACAGAGCCGGCTGCCGGACCATATGGCTCTGCGGCAATCACCACTGCCGCAGAAACCATTGCCAGCAGCAGACCGCATAGAGAGACTGTCCACAGGATTCTACTTGCGCGGAACACCGAAGGACGTAGCAATGCGATCACGGCAAGCATAGTGATAAGGCATGCGGCAATGAACAGCGCCGCGTCACGGGCGCCATTCAGCGTGAACCATGTGCCCCATTGCGTGGGAGGAGCAATGCCGAAAGCCCGCCATGTCAACTCGCTCAGGTTCATGAGACGGGGAGCACCATTGACCTGCTCGACAGGGACCATGACATCGCCGAACAATTGGCGCATCATGCCATTGCCCGCATAGCGCACCGTATTCACCAAAGTGGGGGCGATGGCGAATGCAGACGGGAAGGGGATGAGCACCAGCATCATACGGTGCTGACGCACGAACACCAGAAAAGCCACGAACACGACGATGAGAGCGAGCAGCAATTGCGGCTCC
>ENA-OPVH01001619-OPVH01001619.1-human-gut-metagenome-genome-assembly--contig:-NODE-1619-length-10705-cov-1.652488_pt1 | contig 10705 bp, 11 predicted proteins | sample MGYA00241494_ERZ501980 | MGnify/ENA primary metagenome ERZ501980 (study PRJEB25962, sample SAMEA1964914) | human gut metagenome | biome: human gut; feature: human-associated habitat; material: faeces... | reverse complement strand
TGTCCACCTATGAACGGCTTGTAAATTCTCAAAATTTTTTTAGTCCCTACTTGACCGCTTTTTCTTTCACCCACAGGAGAACTGTCCGGTGGGTGATTTTTAATTGCTCTGCGGCCTGTCTTGCGGAAATTCCGCACCAGCCGCCGGCAGCGCTCCCGTGTCGAAACACGTGCATCGCCATAGTCTGACCTTCAATCAATCGGATGGATCAGTTGCAAACAAATATGCAGCAGCCCAGACCGCTTTCACGGCAGTCTGGGCTGTTGTATATGGAATCGGTTATTCCGGCTCAGTGTGCGGTCAGCTCGCAGGTGCGTTCGTAGGCGGCGATCACTGCGTCCATGGCAGCGGCGCGGGCGCCGCGCTGTTCCAGCGCGCGGACGCCTGCGATCGTCGTTCCGCCGGGGCTGCAAACCTCGGATTGGAGCTTTCCGGGGTGCTTGCCGGAGGCAAGCGCCATTTCTGCCGCGCCGATCATGGTCTGTGCGGCAAGTGCCAGCGCCTGCGGATATGGCAGGCCGCCGTTTGCCAGCGCGTCCAGAAACAGATAGACGAACGCCGGGCCGCAGCCGGAAACTGCGCTGCCCGCGTCAAGCTTGTCCTCCGGCATCCGCATCAGAAGCCCGGCCGGTTTCAGTGCTTCTTCCAGTGCGGTCAGCTCATCCTCCGTAACAGTATCGTCCGGGGAGATCAGAACCACGCCCTTCCCAAGCGCGACCGGCAGATTCGGCATGATCCGCACGACCGGGCAGGGGAGGCCCAGCGTTTCTCTGATCGTCCTGATCGTAACGCCTGCCGCCATGGAGACGAGCACGGGCCGGTCCGTCCGCGCCGAAAGCGGCGCTTTCAGCTCTGCCAGCAGCGCCTGGAGCATCTGCGGCTTGACGCCGAGAAAGATGTATTTGCAGCCTTCTGCGACCTCCAGATTCGTCCCGGCTGCGCAGCCGAGCTCTGCGGCCAGACGCACCGCCTTGTCCGCTGTGCGGTTGGACAGGAGCATACCCGCGCCGCTTTTTGCCGCAGCCTGCGCCAGCGCGCCGCCCATATTCCCGGTTCCGATAAATCCAAGCTGATAGGTTGACATAAGTTCCTCCTTACCGGGTCTGTCCGTCGCCCGTTATAATATATTTATAAGTCGTCAGCTCCCGCAGACCCATAGGGCCTCTGGCGTGGAGCTTCTGCGTGGAAATGCCCATTTCGCAGCCGAGGCCGAATTCGCCGCCGTCTGTAAACCGCGTGGATGCGTTTACATAAACTGCAGCACTGTCAACCAGTTGCGTAAAGCGCTGCGCGGTCTGCGCGTTTTCGGTGATGATCGCGTCGGAATGGTGCGTGGAGTGCGCGGCGATATGGGAAATCGCCTCGTCCGCGCTGGAAACGGTCTTGACGGCAAGAATATAATCCAGAAATTCCGTGTCGAAATCCTGTTTCCCCGCAGGTGTGCCGGAAATGATCTGCTGCGCAGTCTCGTCCAGACGAAGCTCGACGGGCGGCAGACCGGCCGCAGCGCGGTCGTCGACAAGGCGCTTTTTGAGCATGGGCAGGAACTGCCCGGCGATATCCGCATGGACGATTGCGACTTCTTCCGCGTTGCAGACGGACGGGCGGCTGGTTTTGGCGTTTTCGATGATATTCAGCGCCTTGTCCAAATCTGCGTCCTTGTCCACGTACACATGGCAGATGCCGGTGCCGGTCTCGATGCAGGGGACGGTGGCGTTCTCCACGCAGGCGCGGATGAGCCCCGCGCCGCCGCGCGGGATGAGCAGGTCAACCAGGCCGTTTGCCGTCATAAGCTCGTGCGCGCTCTGCCGCGTGGTGTCCGACACCAGATTCACAAGGGCTTCCGGCAGGCCGACGGCGCGCAGGCCCTCGTGCATAGCCGCAACAATGGCTGCGGCAGAACAGTATGCCTCTTTCCCGCCGCGCAGGACGCAGACATTGCCGCTTTTGAGGGCGAGCACCGCCGCGTCAGAGGTAACGTTCGGGCGGCTTTCATAGATAATGGCGACGACACCCATCGGGACGGCTGTTTTGCGGATCACGAGCCCATTGGGCCGCTTCACCTCAGCCAGAATTTCCCCAACCGGGTCAGGGAGCTTCGCGACCTGCCGCATACCGTCCGCCATGGCGGCGATCCGGTCCTTTGTCAGGCGCAGGCGGTCGAGCATGACGCTTGAAATGACGTCCTGCGCCGCGTGCAGATCTTCCGCGTTTGCGGCGAGAATGACATCTGCATTTGCCTCAATTGCATCTGCCATTTGCAGGATGGCCCGGTTCTTTTCTTCACTCCCCAGCCACGCAAGCTGTGGGCAGGCGGCCTTGGCCTGCTGTAAAAGCGCCTGTGTCGTCATATGTCTACCTTCTTTCCTAAAAATCTTGTGCCGATGGATTTCCCGTCGAGCAGCGCATAGAGCTTCTCGACCTCTGCTCCGTTGGCAATGATCATATCTGTTCCGGCTTTTGTGACGATCTGCGCAGCGGTAAGCTTGGTTTTCATGCCGCCGGTTCCAAGCTCGGAACCCTTGCCGTCGGCAAGGCGCAGAATTTCTTCTGTGATTTCGGGAACCAATTCGATGCGCGCAGCGTCTGGATTTTTATGCGGGTCGGCAGTGTACAGACCGTCAATATCCGACAGCAGCACGAGCAGATCGGCGTGAACGCTGGTCGCGACGATGGCCGAGAGCGTATCATTGTCGCCGATGCCGAACTCTGCGACGGAAACCGTGTCGTTCTCGTTGACGATCGGAATCGCATCCAGCTCCAGCAGGCGCTGGATCGTGTTCTGGAAATTCTCGTGCCGGACTGGGTCGGCGATATCGTCCGCCGTCAGCAGGATCTGTGCGACGGTATGGCGGTATTCGGAGAACAGCTTGTCGTAAGTATACATGAGCTCACACTGGCCGACGGCGGCAGCAGCCTGCTTCGTCGGCACATCTGCCGGCCGCTTTCCGAGGCGGAGCTTGCCCACGCCCATGCCGATCGCGCCGGAGGAGACGAGGATCACCTCATTTCCGGCATTCTTGAGGTCGCTGAGCACCTTGCAGAGCGCTTCCATCTGGCGGATGTTCAGCCTGCCGGTTGGATGCGTGATGGTGGAGGTGCCGATTTTAATGACAATGCGCATACAGGCGTCCCTTCTTCCGTATCTTGCTGTGTGGAAGTATAGCATATTGCGGGTCGCATGACAAGTGCTGATTTCGAATGCAGCTCATGAAATTTCTTCATGTAAAATATTATCGTGATATACCTTGACAGGCGAGGTATATCGTGTTATACTAGCCGCACCGAAACGGAGGTGGGGATGTGTCCATTCGGGCAGACGTGATCCGCGGTCATACGGACGCGGTGATCCTGGCGCAGCTTCTGCGCCGCGACAGCTACGGCTATGAGATCAACAAAACCATTGAAAATTGTTCCGGCGGCGAATTCGTCCTGAAGGAGGCCACGCTCTATACCGCCTTCCGGCGGCTGGAGGACAGCGGGTACATTACCTCCTACTGGGGCGATGAAGCGGTCGGAGCCAGACGGAAGTATTACAGAATTACAGAAAAGGGCCGGGAGGCTTACCGGCAGGCGCGGGCAGAATGGGACGCAAGCGTGCGCATTCTGAACGCATTATTGGAGGGAGAAGCATGAGAGAGAAGATCAGTGTCTATGTAGATGAACTTTTTTCCGATGCTGCGCTGACCATCCGTAACGCGGAGGTGCAGCAGGAGATTTTGCAGCATACGCTCGACCGGTACGACGATCTGATCGCCGCCGGTAAATCGGAGCAGGAAGCGTATGACGAGGCCGTCGGCGGCATCGGCGACGTGTCAGAGCTGTACGAGCACAAGCCGGAAGCGGAAGCGCCGAAAACGCGGGACTTTCCTGCTCCGCCCACACCCGGCGTTGTGTTCACTGCGCCGCAAACGCCGCAGTCCGGCAAGAAGAAAAAGCTCCCCGGCTGGGCCATCGCGCTCATCTGCGTGGGTGCAGTCATAGCGATACTGGCGCTGAACTTCGCGGGCCGGGCGGTCTTCGCCGTGCTGCGTGTGGGGGAACGCTATATCTATGAGAGCGCAGGCAGCTATGAAACGCTGGACCGCACCGGCTTCGGCAGCAAAGAGCAGCCTGCAGCGGCTTCCGAGCTGCTGACAGATATCACAGAAATCGAGATCCATTGGCTGACCGGCGATGTGTATCTGGTCGAATCGGACGAGGACGGTGTGAATTTTCAGGAGGATTATACCGGCAATAACGAGGATTACCGCATGCGGTACAGGGTCAGTGACGGTAAGCTCATCATCCAGCCGTGCAGATCAAGGTTTTTCAGCAGCACGGATCTGCCGCGGAAGGCGCTGACTGTTTTCCTGCCCGGCGAGTCCACACTGAAAAGCATCACAGTCGAAACGGTCTCGGCCAATGTGGAACTGATGGGCGGCAGCGTGGATTCGCTCACCGTCAGCACCACAAGCGGCAATATTACCGGCCCGGGGCTTCTGGCTGAGGACTATGACTTCGGTACTGTCAGCGGAGATATCTCCCTGACTGCGCTTCCGGCGGACGGCAGCGATATTGACTGTGAGACCGTTTCCGGGGAAGCGCGCATCAGCTGCACCGCAGCCCCGGATGAGGTCAGCTTCAACAGCGTCAGCGGCGATCTGCGCCTTACGCTTCCGGAGGGCAGCTGCCGGTACACGCTGGATCTCAGCACCGTCAGCGGCGACCGTGACACCGACGGCTTCCTCTCCAGCGGCGATAAGCTCTGCGCCATCACCGCAGAAACCGTCTCCGGCGATGTCGAGCTGCGGACAGGGCCGTAAAAAACAGCTTGCAGCAGAAATGGCCAGCAGCGTAGCTGCTGGCCAAAATCATTTTTATGCCTGCTTCCACTTGCGGCAGCGGCGTGCTTTTTTGCGGCGCCGGACAATGCCGGAGATCACGAAGAACAGGATCACTGCGGCAATGGCCGCAATCGTCAGAATCAGATACAGTGTCGTGTTTGATGTTGAGGTCTTGACGGAAAGCCACAGGTCATTCATCACCTGCGTGGCCTCCACGCCGAGCTCGGCAAAGGATTCGCTGCGCGCAAGCGTCTCGTCGTCCGGGTAGGAGACGGGGCTGGACGTCACTTCCTCGTCCAGATAGTCCTTTGCGGCAGTCTCCGGGGTGGAATAGCCGATGTAATCCAGATTGGCGGCGGAGATATCCGGGCGGCAGAGGAAGTTGATAAATGCCTCCGCGCCCTCCTTGTTCTGGCAGCCCTTCGGGATGCACATGGCGTCAATGAAGATATTGAAGCCCTCTTTCGGGTGGCTGAAGCCCAGATCGGGATTTTCCTCGACCATGGTCAGGTAGTCGCCCGCGTAATAGGGAGCTGCCCAGGCTTCGCCGCGCTCCATGCGGTCAAAGATCTGGTCCATGACGTAGCCCTGCAGAACAGGGGACTGCGTGGCCAGCAGGTCGGCGCAGTTTTTAAGCTCCTGCTCGTCCTCCGTGTTGAAGCTGTAGCCCAGCATGGATTCCGCAATGGCGAATGCGTCGCGCGGGTTATCGAACATCAGAAGCTTGCCCTGATACTTGGAGTTCCACAGGCAGGACCAGCTTTCCGCATCCTCGTCCGAAACGTAGTTTTTGTTGTAGATCAGACCGACCGTGCCCCATGTGTAGGGAACGGAGTAGGTGTTTTCCGGGTCATACGCCTGATCACGGAAGGCTTCGTCAATATATTCGTAATTCGGAATACTGGCAAAGTCCAGCGGCTCGAGCATATCCTCGGAGATCAGCTTAGCGATCATGTAATCAGACGGGATGATCACGTCGAACGTTGTGCCGCCGGTCTTGAGCTTGGTGTACATGGACTCGTTGGAGTCAAATGTCAGATAATTGACCTTAATGCCCGTTTCTTCCTCAAACGCCTTGATCACGTCCAGACCGTCATCCGTGCCGTCGGAGATGTACTGGCCCCAGTTGTAGACGGTGATCTCATTGGCGGCGGCGTGGGCGGGCAGGGGAACGGCACAGAGCAGCAGAACGAGCGCCAGCAGAACAGAAAAAAATCGTTTTTTCATGCACGGACCCTCCTCGGCTGCTGCCGGTTCTTCTCGGATTTGGCCTGCAGCAGGTTCATGACGACCATCAGGACAAGGATCACGATGAACATCAGCGTAAACAGCGCGTAGATCTTCGGCTGAATGGGCTTTTTCGTATAGTTGTAGATCTCGACCGGGAGTGTAATGAAGCTGGAGCCGGTGACGAAATACGAAATGACGAAATCGTCCAGACTCATGGTGAATGCCATGAGAGCGCCGGAAATGATGCCGGGCATGATCTCGTGAATGACGACCTTGGTGAACGACTGGAACGGCGTGCAGCCGAGATCCAGCGCGGCCTCGACCAGATCCTTGTCCATCTGCTGGAGCTTCGGCATGACGTTCAGAATGACATAGGGGAGATCGAACGTGATATGCGCGATGAGAAGCGTCCAGAAGCCGAGCACGGAGTTGGTCTTCAAAACCGTCCCCGCGAACGCGAACAGCAGCGCCAGCGCAACGCCGGTGACGATATCCGGATTCGTCATGGGGATGTTCGTTATGGTCATGACGGCGGAGCGGAGCCGGCCCTTCATGCTGTGGATGCCGACGGCAGCCATTGTGCCGACGACGGTAGAGATGAGCGTCGCCAGCAGCGCAATGATGACAGAGTTGCGCAGGAGCGTCAGGAGCGTGCCGTCCCGGAACAGATTGGCGTACTGCCGGAGCGTGAAGCCCTTGAAGCTTGCGATGTCCGTGCCGGTGTTGAACGAGGCCACGGCCAGAACGATCATGGGAATGTAGAGGAAGATGAACACCAGGACGGTGACGGTGCGGTTGAAGTGCTTCATACCTTGATGACCTCCTCTCCATCGCCCTCGCCGAAGCGGTTCATAACGGCGACACAGATAAAGATCAGGATCATCAACACCAGACTCATGGCCGCGCCGAGGTTCGGGTTGTAGGCGGTCTTGAACTGGGACTCGATCACATCGCCGATGAGCGTTGTGCCGGTGGAGCCGAGCTTCTGGGAGATGTAGAAGGTAGAGACAGCCGGGACGAAGACCATCGTAAGGCCGGACAGAATACCGGGGCCGGAAAGCGGCAGGATGACACGGGAAAACACCTGCGACGGACGGCAGCCGAGGTCAAGCGCAGCCTCAACAAGCCGGTTGTCGATCTTCATAATGACCGTGTAGAGCGGCAGGATCATGTAGGGCAGGTAGTTATACACCATGCCGAGAATGACGGCGCCGTTTGTCCGGATGAGCGGCAGCGGAGAAATGCCGATGTGCTGCAGGAGCGTGTTGATGATGCCCGTATCCTCCAGCATACCGACCCAGGCCAGCGTACGGAGCAGGAAGCTCATGCACATCGGGAGCATAATGAGCATTTCGAGGAACCGCTGCGTGAGCGGCTTGCACTGCGCGATAAAATATGCGACAGGGTAGCCGATGATCAGGCAGATCAGCGAAGCAAACAGGCTCAGCCAGATCGAGCGCAGGAAGATCGGCAGATACGTGCCCATGCCGGACAGGTTGGAAAGCGTAAACTGGCCGGTGATAGAATCGGTCAGCGCGTAATAGACGACGATACCCAACGGGATGATCGTAAACAGGACCATCCAGATGATATACGGGCAGGCGAGAAGCTTGTTGTTATTCTTCATCGGCTTCTTCCTCCGAGGCGTCGGCAATCTCGTCATATTCCGCGCTGTAGGAGGAGTAGTCGCCGTAGAGGCCGGAATACTCGCTCTTGTGCATGATATGGATATCCTCAGGATTGAGGCGAATGCCGATGTACGCGTCAACAGGGCAGTAATCCGTGGTCTGAATGAGCCACTTGAAGCCCTTGAAATCGACAATGGTGTCGTAGTGGACGCCCTTGAAGGTGACGGAGGTGACGGTGCCGCACAGATGGCCCTGCTCCGGCGGGACGATATCCACGTCCTCCGGACGGATGACAACGTCGACCGGCTCATTGGGCGCAAAGCCCTTGTCCACGCACTGGAACTTGCGGCCGAAGAACTTGACGACATAGTCCTCCAGCATCACGCCGTCGAGAATATTGGACTCGCCGATGAAATCCGCGACGAATGCGTTCTTCGGCTCGTTATAGATATCCTCCGGTCGGCCGATCTGCTGGATCTTGCCCTTGTTCATGACGACGATGGTGTCGGACATGGTCAGCGCCTCTTCCTGATCGTGCGTGACATATATAAATGTAATTCCCATTCGCTGCTGGATATTCTTCAGTTCGTTCTGCATATCCTTGCGCAGGCGCAGATCGAGTGCGCCCAGAGGCTCGTCGAGCAGCAGCACCTGCGGGCGGTTGACCAGTGCGCGGGCAATGGCCACACGCTGCTGCTGGCCACCGGACAGGCTCGTCACCTTGCGGTTTTCGAAGCCCTTGAGGCTGACGATTTCCAGCATCTCGGTTACGCGTTCGTCGATCTCATCCTCCTTGACCTTTGCAATGCGCAGGCCGAAGGCGATGTTGTCGTACACGTCCAGATGCGGGAACAGCGCGTAGCGCTGGAAGACCGTGTTGATCTTGCGCTGATAGGCGGGCAGATCGTTGATGCGCTTGCCGTTGAACAGCACGTCGCCGGACGTCGGGGTCAAAAAACCGCCGATGATCCGGAGCATGGTCGTCTTTCCGCAGCCGCTGGGACCCAGCAATGTGAGGAATTCCTTGTTGTTGATGTACAGGTTGATGTTGTCGAGAATCGTCTCTCCGTCCTCGAATGTCATAGTGAGATTCGTGAGGCGAATGAGCTCTTTGGACATGTATCCTCCCCCATTTCAAAAAAATTTGTATGCGTCGAACTTTGCCGGAGCCGCCCGAAACATACTGGATTGAATATATCCGGCGGGGGTGGATTTGTCAATATCTAAACAGAAAATTGTGCAAAAAAGTTGGAAGAACATTTTGAAAGTTCTTCCAACTTTGGAGAAAACGAAGAAAAAGATTGATTATGTAAAGTATTCCTGCACAAAATCGACAGACTCGACCTGAAACGTCCTGCCGTTGAGATAGGAAAGGCACCCGGCGTCTGTTGTAAATTGGAACGTCAGCTTGTAGGAATAGAGCGCCTGAAATTTCCGGTCGTAGCGCTTGTCGAGCTTTCCGTATTTGCCGTCGCCCAGCAGCGGCCAGCCTGCGGCGGCCATCTGCGCGCGGATCTGATGGGTGCGCCCGGTCACAAGCTCGCACTCCACAAGGCTCAGCCCGTTCCGGCTCTGAAGCGTTTTGTAGAATGTGATGCAGGTCTTTGAACCCTTCTGCGGCGTTTTCGTGATGTAGACGCGGTTTTTCTTCGCGTCCTTGAACAGCTGCCCCTCGAGACTGCCGGAGGCCGGGCGGGGCGTTCCGTGCACAATGCAAAGATAGCGCTTGTCGATTTCGCGATCCTTGATCTTCTGGTTCAGAATGCGCAGTGCCTCCGCGTTCTTTGCGGCAATGACAATGCCGCCGGTATTGCGGTCGATGCGGTTGCACAGGGCCGGGGCAAAGGCGTGCTCCTCTCTGGGCCGCCACTCGCGGTTGGCGTAGAGATATGCCTGAATGTGATCGATCAGCGTTTTGCCGTATTCCGCGCCGTCATGCGGATGCACGGCCTGTCCGGGCTTTTTATCGACCAGCAGGAGATTTTCGTCCTCATAGACGATATGCAGTTTCGGCGCGGCGACGGTCAGATAGGCATTTTCTTCTTTTGGGGTATCAAAAAACTCGTCGTTGATGTATAATTGCAGTGTGTCCCCGGCGGTCAGCCGTGTGTCGCGCTCGGCGCGTTTGCCATTCAGTTTGATGCGCTTGAGCCGGATGTATTTCTGTGCCAGCGAAGCGGGGAGCAGGGGAACGGCCTTTGCCAGCCACCGGTCGAGCCGCTGCCCGGCGTCGTTCTGTGTGATGGTGAATTCCTTCATAGCGGTCTCCGTATAAAACAAATAGTCTGTTTTTATTTTATCACGCGGCATCCTTTCTGTAAAGAATCCGGTGTTCGCGAAAAAGAACGAAAAATTTATGAAAAAGTATTTGACTTCCCTGCGATTATTCGATATAATATCCATCGCACGATTATGGATTGGAGGGCGCTATGCTGCTGGATCTGAAGCCAATTCTTGTAACGCCCGGCGCAAGTCTTCCGTTTGAGACGCGCGAGGATCTGTCCGATCTTGTTTTCGGTAGCTGCAGGCCCGCGTCAGAGCCGATTCTGGCCAGCGGCAAGGTTCGCAATACGGCAGGCGTTCTCGAACTGACCGGCGAACTCAGCACGACGCTGCACGGCGTATGCGACCGCTGCGCCGGTGAGTTTACGCGTGCGGTGCAGATCCCGGTCCACGCAGTTCTGGTTTCAGAAGAGGAGCTGGAGCAGACGGGGGATGAATGGGTGTTCGGCATCCCCGACGGCTGCGCCGATCTGACCGACATCATCACGACCGCCTTTGTTCTCAATATGGACAGCCAGCTTCTGTGCAGGCCCGACTGCAAGGGCGTTTGCTTCCGCTGCGGCAAAAACCTCAACGAAGGGCCGTGCGGCTGCAAAAAGGAACCCGATTCCCGTTTTGCTGTTTTACAGCAGTTACTGGATAAATAAGTAGATAATGTGCCTTCGGGCATTTAGACCAAGGAGGTGTACCACATGGCAGTACCCAAGAGAAAAGTATCCCGCGCAAGAAGAGATAAGA
>ENA-OPVH01001612-OPVH01001612.1-human-gut-metagenome-genome-assembly--contig:-NODE-1612-length-10733-cov-2.076793_pt1 | contig 10733 bp, 9 predicted proteins | sample MGYA00241494_ERZ501980 | MGnify/ENA primary metagenome ERZ501980 (study PRJEB25962, sample SAMEA1964914) | human gut metagenome | biome: human gut; feature: human-associated habitat; material: faeces... | reverse complement strand
GAACACGCAGTGGGGAAAGGAAGGCATATGCAATGACAAACGTAGGCAAGAAACGAAAAAAATCAAACGGGCTCTCCAAGATTCAAAAGCCTGTTTTTGGAATGGCCGCCTTTGCTTGCTTTATCGGGATATGGTATGCGGTTTCTGCGGGTGAGCGGATTGGACAGTTTTTTCCGAGCCCCTTTGTGGTTATGGAACGCTTTATTGCCGCTTTTTCGGAACCCATTGGCCGCAATACTATGCTGGAGCATATTTTGTTCAGCCTTCGTCGCGTAGGAATCGGCTTTGGCCTGGGCGCTGTGATCGGCATTCCACTTGGACTGGTGATGGCGTGCTCCCGAACGCTTCGGGCATTTTTCATGCCTTTGTTTAGCATTGTGCGTCCCATCCCCGGACTTGCGTGGATTCCGTTGGCCATTTTATGGTTTGGCCTTGGGGAATCTTCCAAATATTTTTTGATCTGCATGACCGCCATGGTCGGCATCACTTACCAAACCTATGTCGGCGCTTTGAATGCCGATCCTTTGTTGGTGGGAGCCGCACAGATGCTAGGGGCTAGCAAATTGCAGCTGTTTGTCAATGTCATCCTGCCATCGGCTATCCCTAATATTTTTGCGGGCCTGCAGGGAAGCTTTGCGGGCGCGTGGTGCGCGGTTATTGCTGCGGAAATGATCCGTTCGGACGAAGGGACGGGTTGGATCATTTTTAATGGAATGAACTACGCCAATACCACGCAGGTCATTGTAGGCATGCTTGCCATCGGAATCGTGGGATTGTTGGCCGCAACGCTGCTCAAAGCCATTGAAAGGAGGTTTTTAAGATGGAAAGTGCAAGGCAAATAAAACCCGTGATCTCCTGCAAGCAGGTATGCAAAACATTTGTCGGCAAAACCGATACATTGGAAGTTTTGCGCGATTTTTCTCTGGACGTCAATGAAAATGAGTTTGTGGTATTGCTGGGCCCCGGCCAATGCGGCAAGACAACTTTAATGAATATGATCGCGGGACTGGAAATAACCACTTCAGGCGAAATTCTGTTTGAAGATGAGTTGATTACCAAGCCCAATCCCAAGCTTGGTGTTGTGTATCAAACGACAGGTCTTTTTCCATGGTTCAGCGTGATGAAAAACGTGGATTTCGGGCCGCGGATGAAGCATGTATCCAAAAAAGAAAGACAGGAAAAAGCGCAGTATTTTATCGATCTGGTTGGGCTGACCGGGTTTGAAAAGGCTTTTCCCATTAAGCTTTCGGGTGGTATGCGGCAGCGTGTGGGCATTGCGCGCGCGTATTGCAATGATCCCACCGTGCTGTTGATGGATGAACCCTTCGGCCATTTGGATGCACAAACGCGGTATTCCATGCAGGAGGCTGTGCAGAAAATTTGGAGTCGGGAAAAGCGCACGGTGATCTTTATTACCAACAATATTGAAGAGGCTGTTTATCTGGCGGATCGCATCATTTTGTTGAGCAATTGTCCGACAAACGTGAAAAAGGAGATCGTTGTGGATCTGCCCCGCCCGAGAAATTATGTCTCGAAAGATTTCTTGCGTTTGCGTGAAGAAATTAGCGACATGTTCGAGATTACAAAGTGAGGGATGGACGATGAGCAAAGTTGAAGTCAAAAACCTGACCAAAAGCTTTGGAGACCTTTTAGTGTTGGACAAGGTCTCTTTCAACGTTGAGGCCGGTGAGTTTCTCTGCATCGTCGGCCCTACGGGTTGCGGCAAAACCACCTTTTTGAATAGTTTGACCCAAATTTATGACATTGATCTGGGCGAAATTTTGATTGACGGGCAGGAGGTCGACCTCAACAAACACAGCCTTGCCTACATCATGCAGGAATATTCCACGATGCCTTGGCTCAACGTGCGGCAAAACGTTCAATTTGGCTTGGAGATCAAGAAAAAAAGCAAGCAGGAAATTGAAGAAAAGACGGATGAAGCACTGAAAATGGTAGGCTTGACGAAGTTTTCGAAGTATTATCCCAATCAGCTTTCGGCCAGCATGATGCAGCGTGTTGCCATCGCCCGTGCTTTTGCGGTGGAGCCGGATTTGTTGCTGATGGATGAGCCTTACGGACAATTGGATCTGGAGCTGCGCTTTAAATTGGAAGACGAGCTGCTTAACTTATGGAGAAAGCTCGGAACTACGGTGGTGTTCATCACCCACAACATCGAGGAGGCGGTCTATCTGAGTCAGCGCATTCTGGTGCTGACCAATAAGCCTACAACCATCAAAGAATCCATTGTCAACGAGTTGCCGTACCCGCGCTCGGTCACTTCCGACGGCTTTATTGAACTGCGCGAACGCGTAACGTCGCTGATCAAATGGTGGTAAGATGGAAAATGATGAAGTCAAAGGTTCTATCATTTCTGCTTTTGAACTGACAGACCCCATAGACGGGCGGAAAATTGATGCGATTGAAATGCGCAATGAGGTGGGAATGCGAATCATTGCCATTCCGGGCCGCGCGCTAGATTTGTACGCGTTGGATTATGATGATTGCCGCATCAGCTATCTTAATGAAAAGGCGGGAATTTCCGCACATCATTTTGAGGAAGATGGAGCGAAAGGTTTCCTCAAAAATTTTTTCGGCGGAATGATGACCACCTGCGGCCTGATTCAATCGGGAAGACCCTGTGAAATATCAGGGCGTTCTTATGGCCTGCATGGGTGTATTTCAAACATTCCCGCACAAAACGTCGGTTTTTCGCTGGATGAAGACGCGTTGACGGTGACGGGAATCGTGTGCGAGCATCATCGGGAGGGGGAACACCTCAAGCTCAGCAGAACCTTGCGCATAGAGCGGCACGAAGCCCGTTTGACAATTTGCGATAAAGTGCGGAACGTGGGTACGATAGTGTCTCCAATGATGATGATGTACCATATCAACTTCGGACCTCCCTTTTTATCCAAAGAGACAAAGCTTACAGCCACGCTATGGCAGGCTTTGGATCGGGATACAGGCAAGGACACCGCCGCCGAGGAAGCTTTGGCCATTGCGCAGGAAGGAAACCGGGACGGCGAGAAGGTGTTTTACACCAGAGCCGACCTAGCGGAAGGGTTTCGCATATATAATCCCCGCCTGAAAATCGGGGTGCATTTGACGGCGCGCGGCGATGGTTTGCGGTGGACGGGGATTTGGCAAAACTATGTAAAGGAACGTTATGCTTTGGGGATTGAGCCTTGCAACTGCCCCGGAATTGGCTGCGCACAGGCGAAAAATGATGGGATTTTGCCGTTCTTAGTCCCGGGAGAAACCATTCAAAATGAAGTGATATTGGCTCTGTACAAAACGAATGATGCCGACGATGGAAGGGGGAGGGCTGAATGAAAGCGATCATGGTTATGTTTGACACACTCAACCGACATTATTTGCCATGCTATGGCTGCGATTGGACGCACGCGCCCAATTTTAGGCGTTTGGCGGAGAAAACATGTGTTTTTGATAACTGCTATGTGGGCAGCATGCCATGCATGCCGGCGCGACGCGAGCTGCATACAGGGCGCTATAATTTTTTGCATCGCAGTTGGAGCCCATTGGAGCCGTTTGATGATTCTGCGGTTGAAATGCTTAGCGCAAACGGTGTTTATACGCATTTGGTAACAGATCATCAGCATTATTGGGAAGATGGGGGAGCGACCTACCACTTTCGGTATTCTTCTTTTGACTTTATCCGGGGACAAGAGGGCGATCCTTTTTACGGAGACGTGGCAGCCATGCGCGGCTTTGACAAAGTCAACAGCACGGCTGGCGAATTCAAGACGGCGATGGATCGCGTAAACAGAAGCGTTCTATGCGATGAGGCGCAAATGCCGCAGGTTAGAACATTTGAGTCCGGCTTGCGCTTTATGGAAAAGAATCAAAACGAAGACCAGTGGTTTTTGCAATTGGAGTGTTTTGATCCTCATGAGCCTTTTGTTGTGCCGCAGCATTATCGGGAGCTTTATGACGATGATTATGACGGGCCGGAATTTGATTGGCCGGGGTACGGACGTGCAAGCGGCGAGCCCGAAAAGCGTTCTCATATCCGCAAAACATATGCCGCATTGCTTTCCATGTGCGACCACCATCTGGGAAAAGTGCTGGATTTGATGGACGAACTCGACCTATGGAAAGATACCCTGCTGATTGTGAACACGGATCATGGTTTCATGCTGGACGAGCATGACTACTGGGGTAAGAACATCATGCCCTGGTACAATGAGACGGCTCACATCCCGCTCTTTGTGTGGGATCCCAGGAGCGGGATTGCCGGGCAACACAGAAAAAGCCTTGTCCAAACCATTGATTTACCCGCAACCCTTCTGGATTTCTTTGGAGTTGCCCTCCCTAAGGATATGGAAGGGCGCTCTCTGAGGCAAGTGATCCAACAGGACGAACCGATTCGGCAAGCGGCCTTGTTCGGGGTTTTTGGCGGACATGTATGCGTAACGGATGGCCGATACGTTTATATGCGTGGTATTGGGCAAGGTGAAAACGAGCCTTTATATCAATACACGTACATGCCCATGCATTTGTACAATATGTTTTCTGTACCGGAGATGCGCACGGTGGAGTTGGCGCACCCGTTTTCATTTACCAAGGGCTGTCGTTTGATGAAGATCAAGAGCGGGAAGTGGGTTGCCAAGGATACGCATGCGCGCATTGGTTATGTGGATGCTGAGCATATCCATGAAAACCTCCTGTTTGATCTGGTGGCAGATCCCCATCAGAACCACCCGATGGACAATCCGCAAATCGAAGAACAAATGCTTGCGCAAATGATCGGTCTGATGAAGAAAAATGATGCGCCGACCGAACAGTATAAACGCTTGCAAATGAACGTCTGATGCAAAATAGGAAGGGATGGTCAGTGATGACGCCAAAGGAAAGAGTGTTTGCCAGATTGCAAGGACAACCGGTGGATAAGACGCCGAATTTCAGCATTGTCATGCTTTTTGCCGCGAAATATGCCGGGATTCCCTATGGCCAGTTTGCCACGGATTACCGAAGCCTTGTGAAAGCGCAAACCGAAACGGCGGTTGCTTTTGGATTGGATATTCTTTCTACGATGTCCGATCCTTTTCGAGAAACAGCGGATTTTGGAGCACGCATCACCTTTCCGCATGATGATTTGCCACGGTGCGAATCGTTGCTGCTGGGGGAGGCCTCGGATTGGCGCAAACTCAAACCATTGGATCCGCTGTCTTCTGTGCGTATGCTGGATCGAATCCGCGCGGTAGATTTGTTTCGGAAGAACGTGGGCGATGCATATCCGGTTTTGGGCTGGGTGGAAGGGCCTTGGGCAGAATTTAACGATCTTGCCTCGGTGAACGAAGGCATGATGATGCTTTACGACGACCCGGACGAGGTTAATGAGGCACTGAATTTTATTGCCGAACAAGAGATTCGCTGCGCTTTGGCACAGGTGGATGCGGGCGCGGACATCATTGGCATTGGCGACGCCGTAGCGTCTTTGGTCAATGAGCAGACCTATCGCGAAGTCTTTATGCCCGCTGAAATGAAGGTCATCCATGCGGTTCATCAACGGGGCGCAAAAGTGAAACTGCACATCTGCGGCAACATCAACCATCTCATTGCAGATATGGTAGATACCGGCGCGGACATTGTGGACATCGATTACATGGTGGATTATGACAAGGCAATTGCGCTGGCCGAAAACAAATGCTCTGTTTGTGGGCACATCAATCCGGCGCAAACTCTCCTCAACGGCAGTGTGGAAGACGTAAAGGCGGCAACACGCTTTTGCGTGGAGCATGGCAATGCACGAAGCATTGTCAACAGCGGGTGCGAAGTGCCGCCAATGACGGATCACGAAAATTTGAAGGCCATTGATGCGGTGTTATGGGAACTGGCTGCAAAGATATGAGCATTGCCGGATGAGGTGACTCGCCCACTTTAAACAGAAAACCAAAAGAAAGAGATCGGATGAATGAGCATATCCATCGATGTGATCTTTTTGTGTACCAGTTTTTTTGCATCCGTGTTCGGCGCTGTCTGCGGAATTGGGGGAGGAGTGATCATCAAGCCTGTTTTGGATGCGTCTGGCATGTTGGATGTTTCCGTGATCAGCTTTCTTTCCGCATGCACGGTGCTGATTATGAGCCTGTATTCAGTAGGAGCTACACTGATCAAACGGGAAAACGTGTTGGATGCAAAAACTGCAACCCCGATGGCTGTGGGGGCAGCCATCGGGGGCGTTGCGGGGAAGGAAATCTTTGAAGCGTTGCTGCTTCTTTTGCCCCATACCGACGGGGTGGGAAGGATACAGGCCGGATGCTTGTTGCTGATAACGGTGCTGACCCTTTTGTATACCAAGCACAAAACGCGTTTGACAACGCGGCGTGTACAAAGCGTCGTGGCTTGCGTGTGTGTTGGACTAACGTTGGGCATGATATCAGCGTTTTTAGGGATCGGCGGGGGACCTATGAATTTGATGGTGTTGAGCTATTTCTTTTCAATGGATGCGAAAAAAGCAGCGCAAAATTCGCTTTATATGATTTTGATTTCACAAAGCGCCGGCCTTTTGAGTACGTTTTTTCAAGCGCAAATCCCGCCGTTTGAACCCAAACTGTTGCTGCTGATGGCTGTTGGAGGACTGGGCGGAGCGATCATCGGGCGCAAGTGGAGCAAAAGAATGAAAACCCAAGCGGTGAATCAATGGTTTTGCCGTGCAATGACAATGATTATTTGCTTATGCATGTTTAATATGGTGAGATGATTTATGTGAATGGAGGAGCTTATGCCGCCGTTATCCTTGATGATCAAGCCTGTGTCAGGCAGCTGCAACATGGCATGTCGTTATTGCTTTTATCGGGACGTATCTGCGCGCAGAAAACATGAAAATTACGGTACGATGTCGGATGAGACGCTTGAATGCCTGATTAGACGGGCGTTTGCGTATGCGGATGGTCAAGTGAGCTTTGCTTTTCAAGGCGGAGAGCCGACGCTGGCGGGATTGCCGTTTTTTCAACGGCTAATCGCCTTACAGGCAAAATATAATACACGCAGCTTGACGGTGCATAACGCAATTCAAACCAATGGATTTGCCATTGATGAGGAATGGGCGTCGTTTTTGAGCAAGCACCGCTTTTTGGTAGGCGTTTCCCTGGACGGAACACAGGCGTTGCACGATCGTAACCGCGTGGATCAAAGCGGAAAAGAAACGTATGCTCATGTGATGAACAACCTTGGCATATTGCATAAACATAAGGTGGATTTTAACATTTTATGTGTTGTCACAAACGATGCAGCTATGTCCACCAAAGAAATCTTTGAGCAGTTGAAGGGGTTTGGATATCTGCAATTCATTCCGTGCATTGATGCTTTTGAAAATGAAGGAGCACAGATGCTCAGCGCGCAAGCCTATGGTGAGTTTTTAATGACGTGCTTTGATTTATATGAACAAGCCTTATATCAAGGTAAATATGTCAGCGTGCGGAATTTTGATAATTATATTTCAAGATTGCTGGGATATACTCCAGAGATGTGCGGGATGAACGGTACCTGTAGCCGGAACTATCTAGTCGAGGCGGATGGAAGCGTATATCCCTGCGACTTTTATGTGCTGGATCAATGGAGCATGGGAAATGTCAATACGGATAATTTTTTGCGTTTGTCTAAATCCTTGATCGGAAAACAGTTTGTGGAAGAATCGAAGCATATGCATAAGTCCTGCTTTCAGTGCCAATGGTTTTTCCTGTGTCGCGGCGGATGCAAGCGCGACTGTGAAATCGCGGGTGGGAATGGGCGTGGTCTAAACCGATTTTGCGAGGGGTTTCAAACCTTTTTTGAACATAAAGCGGATCGAATGCTAAAATTAGCAAAAATGTTCGCTAATGATCAAATGCATCCAAAGGTCGAACAAAAATGATGGGTGTGCAGACACAAGACCTTTGGAGGCGTTTGTCTTTTCCTTGAATAAAAAAGATATGGGCTGTCTTGCCTCGTTTATCCCGGTTTTGAGCTCTTGCCAATCGAGTTCGCATGACGTTGACAACCGGAAGATAAAGTCGATAAATTAACGATTGGGATTGTTATTACCCGGGGGGGAGCCGCAGGGAGACCGTCCCGGATTTTGTGTAAACCTCCAAACAGAGATAGGATAGAAAGAGCAAGGAGGTTACAATTATGGCAAAGAGCAGAATCAGCCCGGAGCAAAAAGCACGCAGGGCACAGCTCGGAGAACTCATGGCAGGCGCGGGAATCAAAACCATGGAGGATATACAGGAGCTGTTCAAGGATATGATTGCAAGCTTTGTGAAGCAAGGCCTTGAAGGCGAACTGGATGAAGAGCTCGGATACAGCAAGTACGATTTTCGCAACAAGGACACGGACAACAGCCGCAACGGTCATAGTGAAAAGACGCTGAAAACCAGCTATGGCGACGTGGAGATTCAAGTCCCCCGGGATCGCAAAGGCGAGTTCGAACCGGAATTGATCAAAAAGCAGCAAACGACCCTGACGGGAGATATCGAGGAAAAAATCCTGTCGATGTACGCAAAAGGGATGACCACCGGCGATCTCGAAGGACACATCAAAGAAATCTATGGGCTGGACGTTTCGGACAGCGCCATCAGCCGCATCACCGATAAAATCCTCCCCGTGGTTAAGGAATGGCAGGCGCGCCCGCTGCAGGAAATCTACGCGGTGGTGTATATGGACGCCATCCATTTCCATGTGCGGGCAGAAGGACAGATTGTCAAGAAGGCCGTCTATATCGTTCTGGGGCTGGATATGGAAGGCCGGCGCGACGTGTTGGGCATGTACATAGGCGAAAACGAGAGCGCGAAATTTTGGCTGACGGTGCTGAACAACCTGAAAAACCGCGGAGTTGAGGACATGCTGATCGTCTGCGTGGATGGCCTGACGGGCTTTCCTGATGCGATCGAGGCAGTGTATCCCAAGGCAGAGATCCAGAAGTGTATCATCCACCAAATCCGAAACACCACACGGTTTGTGTCCTACAAGGATATCAAGCCGCTAATGGCTGATTTGAAGCGCGTATACGCCGCTGTGGACGAGCCCGCCGCACTGGCTGAGCTGGAACGTTTCGAAGAGCTTTGGGGCAAGAAATATCCCAAAACTGTGCAGTCCCGGCGGGTTAACTGGGCGGGGTTAAGTACCTATTTCAAGTATCCGGCCGAAGTGCGCAAAATCATCTACACAACCAATGCCATCGAGGGTTTCAACCGTCAGCTGCGCAAGGTGACCAAGTCCAAATCCGTGTTTCCCACGGACGACAGCCTGCTCAAAATGCTGTATCTGGCGATGGTGGACATCACGAGGAAATGGACGGGGCGTCGGCAGGACTGGGGTTTGATTTACTCTCAGCTTGAGGTTTTCTTCGCCGACCGGCTTCCCGTATAACAGGCAATAGCAAAATCCAGCCGTTCCGTCAAGGGTACATGAACGGCCGCTTCGCGTCCGCCCTTGACAGACCGTCCGGATTTTGCTACCGTTACAGCCAAGGTGGGAAAGCAGAGCCCTGTTTTCCCGCCGATATTAATTTTATCGTTCTACGCAGTTTTGGCGTTTACACACAATTCGGGATAGACCCGCCGCAGGTGGAATTTCAGGCCTATAACCTTTTTTCCTCAGGCGTTTTTAAAGAACATCAGCCGTTTATTTTGATTTGGCATTGCAACAACCTCTTCGCCTAACCAGCGATAGATATACGTACGGCCTCGGAATGTCTCAAATGTTTCGTCTGTTTCCATTTCGAAAGAGAGCTGAAGGCATTCGTCCTTCGACAAGCTGCCGAGGTATGCCCATTCCCCGTCCCTGACAAGCGCTTTTTGCTCGCAGGAAATGCCTTTGCATCGCGTCGGAACGCGTATGCGCACTGAACGAAGCTCCTCGTTTGCCGTCACACGGGCCGTGCCCTGACCGTCGTAGGGATTGCGAAATGTTATCAGTCCGTTTTCCATATCAAACAGCAGGTTGACGCTTACGTGTCCATCCCTGTTGGTAACCGCTGCCTGATAAGCTTCGCACAGGCCGCCCACACCCCCACCGACAATATCCCAGTTAAAGGAGATCGGCGCTCCCTCCTCGTATTCATGCCCATATGGACAAGGAAACCCAAACGCGCCTACCGCGCGTTCGTCCAGACGGTAGGTTGCGACATGTCCCTCATCTTCATCGTGCGGGATGAAATGGGTATCCAGCAATTGCGCGGGAAGAAAGTGCGCGCGTAAGATACGCTCCGCACGCGCGAAGTATCCTGGATATCCATGCCGCGCCAAAATCAGGCAGGTTTCCATGATGTCGGAGGTATTGTTGATTTCCCCTACGTCATCCGTTCGGCGGTCGCCTTCGATGCACCACCCCGTATCAATGGCAATCTGCTTTAGGCCATTGTTCATAAAGGCATGCACACGCTCAAGCACGCTTTTGTCACCCAACGCGTCGCCAAATTGCGCCAGAGAACTGATCATCGCCGTGGTACTATGCGTGTGGGTTCCAAAAATCTCCACGTCATAATTGCCGCGCGCGTTTAAAACATGGGCGAAGCATGCGTTTTTTAGGCGTATTGCCTGTGCCAGCGCCTTTGGCTCGCCTGTTGCCAGATAAAACTTCACCAATGGTCCGATATAACGCCCTACGGTCAAGGGAAAGGGAGAGGCGCAACGATAGGTTTCCCCCCAATGCTGGCATTTCGCGCGTTTGTCCTGCTCCCAGCGCCGCTCATGAAAGGCCGCGCGCTCATCGTCGAAATACTCGTCCAC
>ENA-OPVH01001608-OPVH01001608.1-human-gut-metagenome-genome-assembly--contig:-NODE-1608-length-10739-cov-1.799888_pt1 | contig 10739 bp, 7 predicted proteins | sample MGYA00241494_ERZ501980 | MGnify/ENA primary metagenome ERZ501980 (study PRJEB25962, sample SAMEA1964914) | human gut metagenome | biome: human gut; feature: human-associated habitat; material: faeces... | reverse complement strand
AGGGGAGTTGAGGCGGGCTTGCCCGCTTTGTTCCATATTTAAGAGGGGGCTATGCCATAGGCATGCCGGCTACGAACACATACATCAGTATGAAGTGGCAGATGCTTCCGCCCATTACAAACAGATGGAAAATCTCGTGGGAGCCGAAGGAGGGATGCATGGAATCAAACACAGGAAGCTTCAAAGCATAGATCACGCCCCCTACGGTATAGATGATGCCGCCCGCCAGCAGCCATCCGAAAGCAGCCGGGGAAAGTGCATTTACGATCTGGGTGAAGGCCAGCACGCATACCCAGCCCATGCCGATATAGAGAGCGGAGGAAAACCATTTCGGACAGGTGATCCAAAAGGCTTTTACCAGGATGCCCGCCAGGGCGATTCCCCATACAAGCGCACAGAGGAAATAGCCCGTTTGATTATTTAAGACCACAAGGCAGATCGGCGTGTATGTGCCTGCAATCAGGACGAAGATCATCATGTGGTCGATCTTGCGTAGGATCCGGTTCATGCGCTCGGACAGATCCAGAGAATGGTAGGTCGTGCTGGCGGCGTAGAGCAGGATCATGCTGACGATAAAAATCGTCAGGGAGATCAGATGGATCCTGTCCGGCTCTCTGGTCGCCTTGATTAAAAGCGGGGTTGCCGCGAAGAGTGCCATCATCATGCCGATAAAATGAGTGATGGCGCTGCCGGGGTCTTTCAGTTTTCTGGGTGCGGTCTGTATTATTTTTGTCATAAAAATCCCTCCTTTACATGTGGGAACACATTGCTAATTCGATAAGTAGTTTTAAAAACTACATTGTGTTACACCTATATTATACCATGGAGAAGGGAAATGCAAGCGTTTTTAAGAAAAAATTACGTTGAGGTTTGGAAACAATCGGGTTATAATCAAGAAAAGACACGAGGGAACTTTCAGGATAACTATATGGGAGTACATAGAAATGACAAATCAGGACTGGTCAAATCTTGGAAATGATATTAGAAATCTGGTACAGTCGGCCATTGATTCCAGAGATTTTCAAAAACTGAATGAGACGGTGAACCGGACGATCAACACTGCAATGGAAGGGGTCAGCCAGGGGCTGTCTCAGGCGAAGGAACGGCGGAAATATGTCTGTGATATGCCAGAGAGCGGGCGGCAGGATCTGCGGGACAGAAAAAAGCAGGACTTTCAGCCGCCGCTGTATAAGAATACAGCGGGGATGATGGGAGGCGGCATGGCTCTTTCGGTCACAGGATATATTCTGGCGGGCGGTCTGGGACTGGGCGCATTGATCCTTCTGATGGTAGGACTTCTGGGAGGATTTCTCACGCCTCTCAGGGTGGCAGCGGCATTTCTGCCATTTATCATCGGCAGCGGCATCGCAGGAGGCGCAGGCACACGGATGGTGCGCCGGGTGAAGCGGTTCCGGATCTATACAGGCAGGCTGAGGCAGAAAGGTTACTGTTCCATCCGGGAGCTGGCCGGTACGATTGGAAAATCGGAACGCTTCGTGAAAAAGGATGTGCAGGATATGATCTCCAGAAGAATGTTTCTGGAAGGTCATCTGGATCAGCAGGAGACATGTCTGATCGCCAGCAACGAGATGTATGAGATGTACTGTGCAGCGCAGGCACAGCTTGAGGAACGCCAGCGGCAGGAGATTTCCGGGAAGAAAGAAGAACAGGCTCTTCCGCAGGAGGCTGTAAAGGTGATCGAAGAAGGAAAGGAATACATTCGAAAGATCAGAGCCTGCAATGACGCCATCCCGGGTCAGGAAATTTCCGGAAAGATCTCACATATGGAGATGATCGTACAGAAGATTTTTGGACGGGTGGAGCAGCAGCCGGAACTGGTGGCGGAACTGCATCAGTTCATGGATTATTATCTGCCTACTACGGTAAAGCTGCTGGAGGCATATCAGGATATGGCATCCCAGCCTGTGCAGGGACCGAATATCCTTTCAGCGAAGAGGGAAATCGAGGATACGCTGGATACGGTCAATCAGGCGTTTGAAAAACTGCTGGATGGTTTTTTCCAGGATACCGCATGGGATGTTTCTACGGATATTTCCGTTTTGCAGACCATGCTGGCACAGGAAGGGCTGACAAAGTCAGATTTCGAGATACACGAATACAGCCGTCCATCCCTGTAAAAAATGATACAGAGTTATCGTTCAGCCAGATCTTTGCACCCTGATGCAAAGTCCGTAAAAATGTGTAGATTTAGCCAGGATAAAAGGTTGCAGAAACGCAGGAAAAGGAGAAAAAGATGAGCGAAGAATTTAAAGATTTTCAGGAAACACCGACACTGACGCTGGATCCCTTTGGGACAGGGAAGGAGGAACCGGCTCTGGCAGAGGAGAAGCCCGCACAGGCTCCGGCCTATGACGAGTCCATCCTGTCTGAAGAGGAGAGAAAAATGGTGGAGGATTTTTCGAAGCAGATCGACCTGCATAATTCCAGTATGGTCCTTCAGTACGGCGTGGGGGCGCAGAAAAAGATGGCGGACTTTTCCGAATCAGCGCTGGAAAATGTACGCACGAAAGATCTGGGCGAGGTGGGCGATATGCTAACCAGCGTGGTGGCAGAGCTGAAGGCCTTTGATGCGGCAGAGGAAGAAAAGGGAGTTTTCGGATTCTTTAAAAAGAGCTCAAATAAACTGGCCGCCCTGAAGTCCAGATATGTGAAGGCAGAGACGAACGTGAATAAGATCTGTCAGGTGCTGGAGGGGCATCAGAGGCAGCTTATGAAGGATGCCGCTATGCTGGATAAGATGTATGAGCTGAATAAGACATATTTTAAAGAGCTTTCCATGTATATCCTGGCGGGAAAAAAGAAGCTGAACCAGGTAAGAGGGGAGGAGCTTCCGGCACTGGCAAAAAAGGCTGCTGCTTCCGGGCTTCCTGAGGATGCCCAGGCGGTGCGGGATCTGGATTCCCTGTGTAACCGTTTTGAGAAAAAACTTCACGATCTGGAACTGACAAGGCAGATCTCGCTCCAGACGGCGCCTCAGCTCCGGCTGATCCAGGGAAACGATACCTCTATGGTGGAGAAGATACAGTCCACGCTGGTCAACACAGTTCCCCTGTGGAAGAGCCAGATGGTGCTGGCGCTGGGAGTGACTCATGCAGGCCAGGCGGCAAAGGCGCAGCGGGAAGTTACCGATATGACGAATGAACTGCTGCGGAAAAATGCCCAGACGTTGAAAGCAGCGACGATCGAGACGGCGAAAGAGGCAGAGAGAGGAATCGTGGATATCGAGACGCTGAAGGCGACGAATGAATCTCTGATCTCCACGCTGGACGAGGTACTCCGCATTCAAAAGGAGGGCCATGACAAACGGATGGCTGCGGAAGAGGAGATGCAGAAAATAGAAGGAGAGCTGAAAGAAAAGCTTTTGAGCGTGCTGCCGTCCGGAAGATAATGGTTGACACCTGCGGAGAAGCTATGCTATGATAAGTGACGTTGTACTTGTCTGGAATAATAATAGGATATAAAAGCCCTGTACATAAGATAGCGTGCAGGGCTCATTTTATGCTGATTAAAAAGACGTCAGGTTTAAAGATATGTAACAGGGAAGGAGTCGGAACTGTTGCAGAGATAAAGAGAGGATGACTGTATATGGAAACAGTAAGATTTGAAGATTTAGGACTCCGCCCCCAGATTCTGCGGGCGGTTACAGAAATGGGATTTGAGGCGGCCAGCCCCATACAGGCGAGGGCGATCCCTATTTTAATGGAAGGAAGAGATGTGATCGGGCAGGCACAGACGGGAACAGGAAAGACGGCGGCTTTTGGTATTCCGATTCTGGAAAAGATCGATCCCAAGAGCAGGAAACTGCAGGCGCTGGTACTCTGCCCCACCAGGGAGCTGGCAATTCAGGTGGCCGATGAGATGCGCCGTCTGTGCCGGTTTATGCACGGGATCAAAGTGCTTCCGATTTATGGCGGACAGGATATCGGAAAGCAGATCCGTTCACTGAAGGGCGGAATCCAGCTTATTATCGGAACGCCGGGGCGTGTGATGGACCATATGCGCCGTCACACCCTGAAATTTGATGAGCTGCACACGATTGTTCTGGATGAGGCGGATGAAATGCTGAACATGGGCTTTCGGGAGGATATCGAGACGATTCTAAAGGATGTGCCGGAGGAGAGACAGACCATTCTGTTTTCTGCCACGATGCCCCAGCCGATCCTGGATATCACGAAGCATTATCAGAGGGATGCCAAGCTGGTGAAAGTGGTAAAGAAAGAGCTGACTGTGCAGAACATTGATCAGTATTACTATGAAGTAAAGGAAAAAAACAAGGAAGAAGTACTCTCCAGGCTTCTGGATATGTATAATCCCAAACGTTCCCTTGTGTTTTGCAATACGAAACGCCGGGTGGATGAGCTGACGGGCGCCCTTCAGGGAAGGGGGTACTTTGCGGAAGGGCTTCACGGCGATATGAAGCAGTCCCAGCGCGACCGGGTGATGAACGGCTTCCGGAACGGTAAGACGGAGATCCTGATCGCTACGGATGTGGCGGCGAGAGGAATTGATGTGGATGATGTGGAGGCGGTCTTTAACTACGATCTGCCCCAGGATGATGAATTCTATGTTCACAGGATCGGGCGTACCGGACGTGCCGGAAGAGTAGGAAAGGCATTTACCTTTATCGTAGGCAGGGAGGCGTATAAGCTGAAGGATATTCAGCGGTACTGCAAGACAAAGATCTATGCACAGCCGATTCCATCCCTGAATGATGTGAGTGCGATCAAGGCAGAGAAGATTCTGAGCGGCATTGCGGAGACGATTCAGAATGAAGATCTGAGCCGGATGATCGGGCTGATCGAGCAGCGGTTGAATGAGGAGGATTTCACAGCGATGGATATCGCAGCGGCCTTTCTGAAGCAGGCTATGGGAACGGGAGAGGTAACACAGCAGGATGTCTTTGACTTTGGAGACACGGGAGCAGAAGAGGGAATGGTGCGTCTCTTCATTAATATAGGAAAGAAACAGAACGTGCGTCCCGGCGATGTTCTCGGTGCGATCGCCGGGGAGTCCGGTATGCCCGGAAAGCTGGTAGGTACGATTGACATGTTTGATAAGTACACTTTTGTGGAAGTGCCGAAGGACCGGGCGAGAGACGTACTGCTCGCTATGGATCATGCGAAAATCAAAGGGAAATCCATCAATATTGAGCCGGCAAACCACAAGTAAGAAAGTGGACTGGATAAAAAAACAGAAACTGGCTGTTTCCACAAAGCCATAAGAATGCTAAGATGTTCTGAAAAGAAAAAAGAAAGAGGCAGATACTTATGGCGAAAAAGAACGATACCTTATTAAAATGGACGCAGACGGCACTTCTGGCGGCGCTCTGCTTTGTGACTTTTACCTTCTTACAGATCAAGATCCCGATGCCGGGGGGAGACGCTACATCTCTTCATATAGGAAATGCATTTTGCGTACTGGCAGCCCTTCTTTTAGGCGGCGGATACGGCGGACTTGCCGGAGCGGTGGGGATGACGATTGCCGATCTCCTGGACCCGGTGTACATTGTGAGTGCACCGAAAACTTTTGTGCTGAAGCTTGGGATCGGGCTGATCACCGGATTTGTGGCCCACAGGATCGCAAAGATCGGTACGAGCAGAGATTCCAGATACATTTTTAAATGGAGCGTGATCGCTTCTGTCTGCGGACTGGCATTTAATGTGGTCTTTGATCCGCTGGTGGGATATTTCTATAAGATGTACGTTCTGGGACAGCCCCAGGAGATGGCAAGCGTGCTGGCAAAATGGAGCACGGCTACAACCTTTGTAAATGCTGTGGTATCCGTGATCCTGGTAGCGCTGCTGTACAATGTGCTCCGTCCGGCGATGGAGAAGGCGGGCTTGCTGGTTCAGACAAAATAATAAAGGCGGATTTTTGACTCCTCTGCGGATGGTCTGGCAGGGGAGTTTTTGCTGCCCCAATATTATTATGCGCTATGGTGAAATTTTCATAAAATCGTGGTGACATTGTCCTGTATTTGTGGTAAAGTAAATAAAATAATATATTAGAGGAAGGAGAAAATTATGCAAAAAGTACGAAGAAGAGAATGGAGAGGATGGAAAAGATTGCTTTGGCTGGCTGCGCTGCTGTTTTGTATGGCAGGTTTTTTACCGTCGGAAGCATCAGCGGCTGACGCAAATACGCCAATGCAGAATCTTGAGGATGTTTATATCACAGGCTTCCTTTCCGATGCACCAGAGCAGAAGCTTCATTGGAGGAATTCAGAATCCGGCAAAATTACAGGAAAATATTTTCTTCTTCCGTCAGGAACTGATATTGAAGAAGTAAAGATTTATTTTGGAGTATGGGATAAGTCTGCGGAGGCGTTTTCTTATGACAGTACAAATGGCTATGTTACCATAGACGGAAAGCAGTATCACAGCGGAGACACGCTGCTGCTTCCGGAAAGCGGAAATAAGCTTGCTTTTACTTATGGATCAGGGATCACGGCAGATGTCGGTATAAAAAAATCCGCAAATATTCCGTCTATGTTTATTCAGACAGAATCAGGTTCTATGCAAGCGATCGATGCAGATAAAGACAAAAAGACGAAAGAGAAGGGTGATATTCTTATTATCCGTGATGATGGAACGGTAGACTATCAGGGCGCCATGAAGCAGATCAAAGGAAGGGGAAATGCAACCTGGCAGCTTCCGAAAAAACCGTATAATATTAAGCTCAGCGAGTCAGCGAATCTTCTGGGAATGGGAAAAGCAAAGGGCTGGTGCCTGCTTGCCAATTATCTGGATACGTCGCTGCTGAGAAATAAGATCATATATAATCTGGCGGAAGAGACAGGAATTCCCTTTACGATGGATTCCCGGTCTGTGGATCTGTATCTGAATGGAGAGTATGCGGGAACTTATCTTATCACAGAAAAAGTGGAAATTGATAAAAACAGAGTGAATATTACAGATCTGGAAAAAGCGACAGAGAAGGCAAATGTTCCGCTTCCGGGAGAAAAAGAGGTTGATCTTGAACTTTACAGTGCAGGAGGAACGGCGGGATATAGTGTTGGCACCCGCAAGTGGAGGAACATCCCTGAGAATCCCAAGGATATCACAGGGGGATATCTGATTGAATTGGAGCTGAAGAGCCGCTATGAAGCAGAGGCATGTGGATTTGTGACGAGCCGCGGGCAGGCGGTAACGATGAAAGCGCCGGAGTTTGTATCAGAGGAACAGATTAATTATATTGCGGATTTTTATCAGAAAATGGAGGATGCAATCTATTCTAAAGATGGCTGCAATGCGGACGGAGATCATTTTTCAAAATTTATTGATGAAGAGTCTATGGCAAAAATGTATCTGCTTCAGGAATATTGTATGAATCTGGATTCCGGTATCACCAGCTTTTATCTCTATAAGGATTCAGATTTGACAGGTGACGGAAAGCTTCATATGGCTCCTGTCTGGGATTTTGATATTGCATTTGGAAACCATCAGGGAAGATACAATATAAGTTTAACAAATCCAGAAGGATGGTGGGCGAATCAGGCGCCGATTTATGAAGCCGGAGATTTTAAGCTTAATCTGATGGCGCAGGCGGTGCAGCATGATTCTGTAAAGAAGCTGGTCGTTGAACAGTGGAATGAGGTATTTTGTCCGGCAGTGCGTGCAGTCCTGGAGAACAATCCGGGGTATGTGCCGGCAAAAGTAAAGACGTTTACGCAGTATCAGGAAGAACTTTCAGCTTCTGCAGAGATGAATTTCCTTGTCTGGACGGATGCGCTGAATCATATAGATACAGGAGTATATCAGGCTGGAAATGATTTTGCCTCGAGTGCGCAGTATGTAAAGAATTTCATGACTGCGAGAGAGCGGTTTATGGATGATGCGCTGAAATATGGAGCCGCTGACGGATACGAGCGCCTGACAGGAACTGTGGCGATCGAAGGAACCATGAAAGTGGGCGAGACCCTGACGGCTGAGGTGTCGGACAGCAATGGACAGAAGTTTACCTATCAGTGGATGGCTGACGGCGAAAAAATCGAAGGAGCTGTGGATGCATCTTATGTTCTGACAGAGGCGGAAGCAGGAAAAGAAATCTCAGTCGCAGTGAGGGATGAGGATGGAACTTATCTGGCGGATATTAAGGCAACGGCATCTGAGAGGGTTGAAGGCGTGGAACCTGAGAAGCCAGGCCCGGATGAGCCAGGCCCGGATGAACCGGATCCGGGAAACACGGATAAGCCATCCGATGAGACTCCGGACAAGCCAGGACAGCAGACTCCGATAACGGAGCAGCCGGAGGTAAAGGCGCCGGTGAAACTGGCAGCATCGTCAGTTACAAAAGTAAAGAGCACGAAGAATGGTGTGAAGATTCAGTTTACAAAGGTGGAAAATGCGGCATCCTATGAGATCTACCGGAAGGCAGGCAGCACCTATACAAAGCTTGGCAGCACGAAAGCATTGTCTTACACCGATAAAGATCCGGTTGGCGGCAAAAAGGTATTTTATGCAGTAAAAGCTATTTCCGGAGATGCGGCGAAGTACACGGACGCGGACTACGGAACAGAAAAGGAGATCCAGCTTCCGAAGGCGCCGCAGAAAGTAAAGGCAAAGGCACAGAAAGGCAGAAAAGTGCTGCTGTCCTGGAAGAAGGTAAAGGGAGCTTCTGCTTACCTGATTTACCGTGCAGACAGCAAAAAGGGAACCTATAAGCTTGTGGGTAAGGTAAAGAAAGCCAACACCGTGAAATTCACGGACAGCAAAAAGCTGAAAAAGGGCAGGAAATATTACTATAAAGTAGCAGTTCTGCAGAAAGGGAAATACAGCCCGCTCGGAAAAGCAGTAAAGGGATCTGTAAAAGAATAACGAGAAGAAACAAAATGGAAGAAAGGGAAGGTTATGCAGAAAATACAAAAGAGTTTATGGGGGAGCTGGAAACATTTAATTTTTGCATTAATGGCGGTGTTCTGTCTGGCAGGCGTTCTGCCGTCATGGGTATCTGCGGCAGAGACGCAGACAGATACGCAGATAAGACTTATTTCTGGTGAGGATGTTTATATTACCGGATTCCTGTCCGAAACACCGGAACAGCAGCTCCATTGGAAAACAGCAGCATCTTCAGCAGAAGAGCCTGTTTTTTGCCTGCCGGCGTGTGCAGATTCTCAAACGGTACAGATTTATTTTCAGAAGCAGGAGATGGATGCAGCGACAGAGAAAAAGAAATATACAGCGGAAACGGGATATGTAATGATCGGCGGGAAACAGGTTTTCAGCGGGGAAACCATCGAGCTCCCTTCGGCTGGCGAGATGCTTGTCATCGGATTCGCGGATGGCGTGGAGCAAAGAGTTGAAATAAAGAAATCAGCAAATATCCCTGCAATGTTCATCAACACAGCTTCCGGAAGTATGGAGACTATCGATGCTGATAAAGCCAATAAAGAAGCGGGCCAAATGCAGATTATCTGTGCAGATGGAACGGTGGATTATCAGGGGAAACTGAAACATATCAAGGGCAGGGGAAACGCCACATGGCTTTGCCCGAAGAAGCCTTATAATATCAAACTGGAAAAATCGGCGGATATTCTCGGAATGGGTAAGTCAAAGGGCTGGTGTCTTCTGGCAAACTATATGGACGCTTCTATGCTGAGAAATACGGTCATCTACAATCTGGCAGACGAAACGGGTATTCCTTTTACGATGGCCTGCAAGCCTGTGGATTTTTATGCGAACGGGGAGTATCTGGGAAATTATCTGGTCACAGAAAAAGTGGGGATCGAAAGTAACAGAGTTGACATTACGGATCTTGGAAAAGCGACGGAGGGGGTAAATGCTCCGGATATGGAACTGGAGGATTACCCGGCGAAGGAAGTGTCGAATACGGATGGGAGCAGCCGGAAGTGGAGGGAGATTCCCAATGACCCGGAAGATATCACAGGCGGTTACCTGATCGAGCTGGAGCGCCCTGACCGCTATGATGGGGAAGCTTGCGGGTTCGTGACGACCAGGGAGCAGCCCATTACATTGAAGGATCCGGAGTTTATCTCTAAAGCGCAGGTGGATTACATAGCGGAATTTTATCAGGATATGGAAGACGCCATATATTCGGAAACAGGATATAATAGCAAAGGAAAGCATTTCACGGATTATATTGATGAAGCATCCATAGCGAAGATGTATCTGATCCAGGAGTTCAGTATGAACATAGATTCCGGCATCACCAGCTTTTATCTCTATAAGGATTCTGATCTGACAGGGGATGGAAAGCTCCATATGGCTCCGGTATGGGATTTTGATATGGCGCTCGGGAGCCTTGACAGAAGCTGGGGCAATGCCGAGGGAATTGAGGTGCCTTTAAATAATCCGCGTGTATGGTGGGCGAATACCTCCGGGTTTTACTGGAATGAGCATGGATATCTGAACTTACAGGCGCAGGGCGTCCGGCATGAATCCGTGAAAAAGCTGGTCGTAGAGCACTGGAATGAGGTGTTCCGTCCTGCGCTCCGCATACTTCTGGGCGAAGAGACAGAATATGAGCCAAAGCAGCTCAGGCCCCTGCGGGAATACGCCGAAGAGATTTCTGCTTCAGCGGACATGAACTTTGCTATATGGCCGGAGGCGCTGAACGATAATCTTACAGGAGTTACCGGGAATGATTTTGCGTCAAGTGTAACGTACATCCAAAATTTCATGACCAGCCGGGAGGAGTTTATGAACACTGCTTTCGCCTATGGAGCCGCTGACGGATACGAGCGCCTGACAGGAACCGTG
>ENA-OPVH01001607-OPVH01001607.1-human-gut-metagenome-genome-assembly--contig:-NODE-1607-length-10739-cov-2.047922_pt1 | contig 10739 bp, 9 predicted proteins | sample MGYA00241494_ERZ501980 | MGnify/ENA primary metagenome ERZ501980 (study PRJEB25962, sample SAMEA1964914) | human gut metagenome | biome: human gut; feature: human-associated habitat; material: faeces... | reverse complement strand
CTGTTGTGAGTGGTCATGAGCGGGATGCATCTCCTTCGGTTTGCGGTTAGTCACCATGGTGCGACGTGTCGTGTTTGCGTAAACATAAAACATGTGGTACCGTTTCTTAAAACGATACAAGGCTTGGAACAAAACGCCAAGTCCCGTCGTTTCCCATAACAAGGAAGGAAAGAACGATGAAGTTCGGCAAGAAGACGATTGCCCTGATTGGTGCTGTGGCCATGCTCTCCTCTGTAGCTGCCTGCGGTTCCACTTCTGCCGGGGATGGCGGAAGCACCGGCTCCTCTGATAAGAAGGTCGAGCTGACCGTGTGGTCCTGGGATTCCACACTGCCTCGTACGGTCAAGGGATTCGAGGCCAAGAACCCGAACATTAAGGTGAAGGTGACCAACGCCGGCACCAACAAGGACGAGTACAACGCACTGTCCAACGCCATCGAGGCCGGCTCCGGTGCTCCGGACATCGCCCAGATCGAATACTACGCACTGCCCGAATACGTGATTCGCGGCCACCTCGAGAACCTTTCCGATCTCGGTGCCTCCGATTTCAAGGACTTCTACACCCCGGGCACGTGGTCCTCGGTGAACATCAATGACGGCGTCTACGCCCTGCCGATGGATTCCGGCCCGATGGCCTGGTTCTACAACAAGGGCGTCTTCGACAAGGCCGGCGTCGATCCGACTCAGGTGCGCACGTGGGACGACTTCTACATCGACGAAGACCTCATCGACACCAAGACCGTCGGCTGGACCGACGATTGGAACAAGGGTCTGGATGACGGCTCCATCGCATCCCTGCTGACCGGCGCTTGGATGCCGTACAACCTGCTTTCCGGCGCTCCGAACGGTGACGGCAAGTGGCGCATCGCCCAGATGCCGACCGCAGATGGCTCCGAGACCAACTCCGAGAACGGTGGTTCCTCGCTGGCCATCGTGAAGTCCGACGACAAGGCCAAGGTCGCCGCCGCCTACAAGTTCATGGAATACGCCTGCCACGACGCCGAGGGCATTAAGACCCGTGTTGACGGCGGTGCCTTCCCGGCCGACAACGACACCCTCAAGTCCAACGACTTCCTCAATATGACCTCCCTGACCGACTCCGACGGCAAGGCCCACGAGTACTTCGGCGGTCAGAAGTTCAACGAGGAGCTGGCCAAGGCCGCAGCCAATGTGTCCACCGGCTACAAGTTCCTGCCCTTCGAGGTCTACGCTCGCGGCAAGTTCGGCGACTACGCCGGCGATGCCTACACCGGCAAGACCACGCTCTCCGATGCCGTGGCTTCCTGGCAGAAGGACCTGCAGGATTACGCCAAGCAGCAGGGCTACCAGGTGAAGTAACGGCAATCGCAGCAGACTTCCTCCTGTGGTTTCTGTAGCGGGAGGTTGCGATAACAGGATCGGGCACTCTTCGGAGCGCCCGATTTTCTTATGCCATGGGAGCAGTGGCGCGCGGATTGCGATACCAAGATGGCGTGTTGCCGAAGAATGTGTATAATAAAAGATGTTATCGCAACCATAGCTACAAAGTGGCGAAACAAAGCCGTTTTGTGACTACTGAACCATAGAGTGATGGTTCACGATAGCATGACGACGAGGAGAGTTGCCATGCTGTTGTGGTGACAATCACTGCAGACCGCCGAAAGGCGATCCAAGGAAGGAGAACAGAACGATGAAGTTCACCGTTGCTAAGAAGGCCATTGCACTTACCGGTGCGGTTGCCATGCTGGGTTCCGTTGCCGCCTGCGGTTCCGACACCGCCAGTGGCAAGCCGGCTCAAGATAAGGACGTTACCGAAATCACCGTGTGGGCTTGGGAGCCCACGCTGACCCAGGTTGCCAAGGACTTCACCAAGAAGACCGGCATCAAGGTCGATCTCAAGAACGTCGGCACCAACACCAAGGAATACACCCAGCTTGATAACGCCATCGAGGCTGGCTCCGGTGCTCCGGACGTCGCTCAGGTTGAGTACTACGCCATCCCGCAGTACGCCATCAAGGGCAACCTGCTGGACATCACCGACAAGACCTCCGGCTACTCCGACTTCTACACCCCTGGCCCGTGGGCTTCCGTGCAGTTCGCCGGCAAGGTCTACGGCCTGCCGATGGATTCCGGCCCAATGGCCTTCTTCTACAACAAGGAGGTCTTCGACAAGGCCGGTGTTGACGCCGAGCAGATCAAGACCTGGGATCAGTACTACGACGCCGCCAAGAAGATTCACGCTCTGGGCGACAACTACTACATCACCTCCGACACCGGTGACGCCGGCTTCTTCGACTCCATGACCTGGCTGGCCGGTGCAAAGCCGTTCCAGACCTCTTCCGATGGTTCCGAAGTCACCGTCAACCTGACCGAGGACAAGGGCGTCAAGACCTTCACCGACTTCTGGCAGAAGCTGCTGGACGAGGGCCTGCTCGACACCAAGACCGCTGGCTGGTCTGAGGACTGGTTCAAGGGCATGGTCGACGGCACCATCGCCTCCCTGTTCACTGGCGCTTGGATGCCTGCCAACCTGGCCAACTCCGCTGCTGACGGCGCTGGCAAGTGGCGTGTGACCCAGATGCCGACCGCTGACGGCTCCACCACCAACTCCGAGAATGGTGGTTCTTCGCTGGCTGTGCTCGCCTCCACCAAGAAGGCTGACGCTGCTTACCAGTTCATCGAGTACGCCAACCACGGCGACGGCGTGGCCACCCGTGTGGCCGGCGGTGCATTCCCGGCTGACAAGGCCTCCATGGAGTCCGACTCCTTCAAGAACACCACCACTGTGAAGAACGCCGATGGCGAGGACGTTGACTACTTCGGTGGTCAGAAGTACAACGAGGTTCTGGCTCAGGCTGCTGAGAACGTGTCCTCCGACTACCAGTTCCTGCCCTACGAGGTCAAGGCCCGCACCATCTTCGGCGACTACCTTGGCAAGTCCTACACCGGCGACCAGAAGCTGACTGACGGTATCGCCGCTTGGCAGAAGGCACTGCAGGATTACGGCAAGGATCAGGGCTTCACCGTGAAGTAAGCCTTGAACCCTCGCTGAGACTGCCTAGCTAATCTCACCTGATACACAAAGCCCCGTGACGAATCCCGTCACGGGGCTTTTACCGTTTTAAGCCCCGCCTAGTACACTCGTCACCATGCGAGTGATCGGACAGCGAATCAAAAGAATGGCAACCATAGCAGTGACTGCCATCCTTTCCGTATCCCTGGCCTCGTGCGGGCAGGCCACGGACGACAACCGTACGGAGATCAGCGTATGGAGCTGGGAACCGAGCATGGGGGAGGTCATCCGCCGTTTCGAAAAAGCCAATCCGGACATCCGCGTGAAATGGACCAATATCTCCGGCTACGGCAATCTTAATACCGCCATTCAAGACGGTTACGGCACGCCGGACGTGGCTCAAATCGAATACTATGCACTGTTGCAGTACGCGGTCTCCGGCCAATTGCTTGATCTGACCGACAAAATCGGCTCGGATTATTCCAACTTCTTTACCCTCGGCACATGGTCGTCCGTGCAGCTCGCCGGCCGTACCTATGGACTGCCCATGGATTCGGGCCCGATGGGCTTCTTCTACAACGAAGACGTGTTCCGCCAAGCCGGCGTGGACGCCACCAAGATCAAGACTTGGGATGACTATTACGAGGCCGCCGAAAAGCTCAAGGAGATCGGCGCGTATATCGCCGCCGACTCGGGCGACGGCAGTTTCTATGACGCGATGGTCTGGCTCGCCGGTGGTCAGCCGTTCCACACGTCGGCCGACGGCAAAACCGTGACCATCGATTTGGATGAGGATGCCGGCACCCAACGGTTCACCGAATTCTGGCAGAAAATGATCGATGAGGGGCTTGTTGACACCACCTCCGCCACATGGTCGGATCGGTGGAAAAGCAGAGTGGGTGGCGGGTCGGTCGCCTCCGTGTTCGCCGGAGCCTGGATGCCGTCGCTGCTGCTGTCCAATGTGCCGGGCGCGGCCGGTCTGTGGCGCGTGGCTCCCATGCCCACCTATGGTGGGCAGCCTGCCAACGCCGAAAATGGCGGCTCGGCGCTGACCGTGTTGCAACTGACCCGTAAGCCGGATGCGGCCTATCGTTTCGTGGACTTTGTGGCGCATGACGCCCAAGGCATTAGCGCGCGTGTGGATGGCGGTGCTTTCCCGGCCGATTATGCCACCCTGAATTCCGCTGATTTTTTGGATAAAACCACGATTACCAATGACCGGGGCATTGAAATCCCGTATTTCGGCGGGCAGAAGTTCAACCGGGTACTGTCGGAGGCCGCCGAGGATGTGTCGGTCGGATACCAGTATCTGCCATTCGAAGTGTATGCGCGCAGTGACTTCAAATCGACGGTGGGCCAGGCATACGAGTGGTCCGGCAGTTTCCACGCCTATCAGCAGCGACAGGAAGCCATTGAGATGGGCATGAAGGACGAGGAAGGCAACCCGCTCGAACCGTTGGAGAAGCCCGGCAAGAAAGTCAGTCTCTCCGAAGGCCTGGCCCAATGGCAGAAAGACCTCCGAGAATACGGCCTCAATCAGGGCTTTACGATTAAGTAGGGATTCGGGGTTGGGTCGGAATCGACCGCGCTATACGCGGCCGATTCCTGCATACTACGTCACTTCACATTGCGCGAGTAGATGTGCGCCATGCCCTTGAAAATCAAATCCGGGTCATACACGTCAATCAGCTCGGTGTCATTCTCAAACACTCGACCGAGGCCACCGGTGGTGATCACCTTGAAATCCTCGCCTCCGAGCTCTCTGCGGAACTGACGAATCGTGCGCTCCACACCGCCCAAGAACGTGTAATACAAACCGGCCTGCATGCAGGTCTTGGTGTTGGTGCCCAGAATCGTATCCGGTCGCGTAATTTCCACTTCCGGCAGCTGGGCCGTATCTCCCCACAGAGCGGCCGCACCGGCACGGATGCCGGTGGTGATGACGCCGGAATCGACCACGCCCTTGTCGCTCACGTGCGTGAACGTGGTGGCGGTGCCGAAATCAGCCACCAGCACTGGGCCGCCATACTCGTAATAGGCACCGGCGCAGTCGGCCAGAATATCCGCACCCAGCGATTTCGGATCGTCAACGCGCACGTTCATACCGGTCTTGATGCCCGGTCCCACCACCATCGGATCAATGTCGAGGAATTTGACGATGGACGAACGGAAGGAGTGCATCACTTTCGGCACCACCGAACAGATGATCACATCGTCCACATCGGATGGCTGAAAACCGCTCATTCTCAGGAATTCAGTCAGAAACAGCCCATACTCATCAGACGTATGGTTGGCTTTGGTGGTGATGCGGTAGGTGCCGGCGATGGTATCGCCATCCAAAAAGCCCAGCACGATGTTCGTATTGCCGATATCAACGGCGACCAGCATGATAACCCTCCAGATTCAAGATGGATTTCATGCGCAATTCTACAGTCCCATGGCTATGATGGCCTGCGGTGGTCGACCCAGCGTGGCGGCCAACCGTAGAACACAACATATACAGAGGAAGAACCATGTCTCAAGACAATGGTGCGCACGTCGAAGACGGCGCAACCACAGATGCGAGCCTTGCCTCGCGTGCAAAGAATCCGAAAAAAAACGGCCCGAAGTGGTGGCTGATCTCACTGATTGCCGTCATCGTGGCAGTGGCGGTCGTCATCGGCGTCACGCTCGCTTTCGGCGGTAAGAAAGATGACAAGTCGGCCTCGTCCAGCAACCAATATGCCGACACCGTGACCATCGGCCTCAAACTGGCCCCCACCAATCTGGACATCCGCAACACCGCCGGCTCCGCGCTTGACCAGATCCTGATCGGCAACGTATACGAAGGCATCGTGGCACGTGACTCCAAGAACCAGGTCGCTCCCGCCATCGCCTCCAGCTGGGAGACGTCCAAGGACGGCCTGACCTACACCTTCCACCTCAATAAGAACATGACCTTCTCCAATGGCGACAAACTTGACGCCGAGGACGTGGCCTGGTCCATCAACGAGCTGATCGCTAAGGGCTACCACGACGCCGACGCGCTCGCCGCCGTCAGCAAGGTGGAGGCCAAGGACGCCGACACCGCGGTGATCACGCTCAAGACGCCGAACTCCAACCTGTTGTGGACCCTGACCGGTCGCGCAGGGCTCGTGTTCGACAAGGATGCCAAGTATGACCTGAAGACGCAGGCCGTCGGCTCCGGCCCCTACACCGTTGCCAAGTTCGTGGAAAACAGCTCGATCACGCTGAAGGCCAATGAGAAGTACTGGGGCAAGAACAAGGCCAAGACGCCCACTGTGGTCGTCAAGTATCTGGCCGACGACAACGCCGCGGTCAATGCGCTGAAGTCCGGTGACGTGCAGGTGCTCGCCCCGATTACCGAGAACCTCGCCGAACCGTTCAAGTCCGATTCCGCCAAGTACACGGTCAAAGCCGGCAACGGCACCGACAAGTTCGTGCTCGGCTTCAACAACGCTTCCGGTTCCAAACTGGCTGACAAGCGCATTCGTCAGGCCATCCGTTACGCCATCAACCACAAGGAGCTCATCGCCTCTCGCGGCGGTGCGGACAAGGCGCTCGGCGGCCCGATCCCGTCTCTCGACCCCGGCTACGAGGATCTGACGAATCTGTACCCGTATGATCAGAACAAGGCCAAGTCGCTCATGGCTGAAGCCGGCTATTCCACCGACAAGCCGCTTCAACTTACGCTGACCTACGCCAACATCTACGGCACCGAGCTCGGAGACCAGCTGCGCTCCCAGCTCAAGCCCCTCGGCATCGACCTGAAGGTGAATGTGGTGGAGTTCTCCACGTGGCTGCAGGATGTGTACACCAACCACACCTTCGATATTTCGCTGGTGGACCACAACGAAAGCCACGACTTCGCATCGTGGACCGATCCGACATACTATTTCGGTTACGACAACAAGAATGTGACCAAGCTGTACAACGAGGGTGTTGCCGCCACCTCCGACAAGGAGCGTGATGCCAAGTTCGCCGCGGCCGCCAAGCTTGTCTCCGAGGATGCGCCGGCCGACTGGCTGTTCAACTACCGCATCACCACCGCCACGGCCAAGGGCGTTGAAGGATTCCCCTTCGACCTCAACCAGACCGTTCTGCCCCTCTACAACGTGACCTACACGAAGTAGTTCGTTACAGCAATGAGCTCCCTCAGTGAGGGGGCTCATTGTTAATCCAAGTAAAGTAGGCATTATGCGATTCGTGTTGAAACGGCTGGCGTTATTCGTGGTGGCGTTGTTCGGCCTGTCCGTGGTGGTTTTTGCAGCATTGCGCATTCTGCCTGGCGATGTGGCCTCCGTGATGGCCGGCGTCAACTCGCCGCCTGAGCGTGTGACCCAGCTACGCGAACAACTCGGTCTGAATCGGCCATTGATTGCACAATACTTCGATTGGATGAGTGCGCTGGCCCGTGGTGACTTCGGCACTTCAATCCTGACTGGTCGCTCCGTAACCTCCTTGGTAGGCGCACGTGCGTCCATCACCTTTCCCCTGATTATTCTTGCCCTGCTCATCGCCTTGGTCATCGGCTTGCCGCTGGGCTGTGCGGCGGTACTGGCCCGCAGCGCAACGGTGCGTGCGGTGTTTCATGTACTGGCTATTGTCGGCGGTGCCGTACCTGCGTTGTGGGGCGGTCTGCTGCTGATTCTGTTGTTCGGGCGCGGCGTAGGATTGCTTGATGTGTTTCCCTCGCAAGGGTTCCCGCTGGATGGTTGGGGCGCACCCGGTTCGGCGATATCAGCGTTGGTATTGCCGGCTGTATCGGTCGGCATCATCGTGGGAGCATCGCTTATGCGATACACGCGCGCGGCCTTAGGGGATTTAGCCAGTTCCGGCTACATCGATATGGCACGCTCGTGTGGCATGACGCGCACTCAGGCGGTGTTGCGTGTGGGATTGCGGTTGGCAACCCCGCAGCTGGTGTCTGTTATCGGGCTGACCTTCGCTTCGATGGTCACTGGCGTGATGGTCATCGAAAACCTGTTTGCGTTACCGGGCATCGGCAACGGTCTTGTGACCGACGTGGGCAACCGCGACCTGATTGCCGTGCAAAGCGAGCTGTTCCTGCTGGCCGCGTTCTTTTTGACTGTCGGCCTCGTGGTCGATTTGTTCCACCGCGTGCTCGACCCGCGTCTGAAAACCGCTACCGCCATTACGGAGGTGACCGCATGAGCAATGTTCGTCGTGCGACGACTGGTGGTCGACGGGCTGCCTTCGTCATCGTCCTGCACTCTATGTGGCGTCGTGCCGAGGGCAAATTCGCACTTATCGTGCTCGCTCTGTGGTTGCTCATTGCCATCGTTTCCCTGTTCTGGACCCCGCAATCGCTGTGGGCCACTGATGGCTACCATGTATGGGCCAAGCCGTCCGCCGAGCACTGGCTCGGCACTGACGGCACCGGCGCGGACGTGTTCAGCTGGCTGCTGGCCGGCTCACATACCAATCTTGTGATCGTGCTGCTGACCGTAGTGGCATCTATGGCTTGGGGGCTGCTGCTCATCGCGGCCATGGTGGCGCGCAATGCGGCGCTCGCCAGTTCTTCGGTAGTGGTAGTTGATGCGTTGATTTCCGTTCCCACCGTGTTGATTGCGTTGATTCTGGCTGTGCCGTTGGGAGCGTCAATCGCGGTGATTGTGATCGCCTGCGGCTTCGGATATGGGTTGAATCTGGCTCGTGTGGCTCGCCCCGCAGCGTTGCTGGCGTCCCGCTCGTCATATGTGGAATCGGCCTTGGCCAATGGTGCCAGCGGGTGGCGTGTGCTCATAAGCCATGTTATGCCGAATATTCTGCCGGTATTGGCTGTGCAACTGTCATTGTCGGCGGGCACGGCGGTGTTGGCTGAGTCGGGGCTCACTTATCTCGGTATCGGTGTGCCGTCCGGTGTGCCGAGCTGGGGGCATTCTCTGGCCACTTCGGTCAAACTCATCAACGTGTTCCCATTAACCGTGGTGTGGCCCGGCCTGATCGTCACGGTTGTGGTTGTGGCGCTGAATATTTTTGGTGATGTGCTGCGCGATGCCATCGATCCGGTCACCAACCCCGCATTACGTGAAATAGGAGGCGAACGATGAGCGTCGATGTTCGCGGGCTGAAAATCACGATTGGCGGCAAACCAATCGTCTCTGATGCGGATATGACCATTGCCGACGGTGAACGAGTCGGCTTGATCGGTTCTTCAGGCTCCGGAAAATCTATGATTGCCAAGGCGATGCTGGGGTTGCTGCCCCTGACCGCTGTGACTAATGGGTCGATTGATATGGGCGGCACGGAAATTATCGGAGCTTCCGAACGTGCGCTTGCCGACCTGCGCGGCCGGTATGTGGGTACGGTATTCCAGAATCCGGCCCATGCGCTGAACCCGGTGATGACCGTGGCGCAGCAGATCGCCTTGCCATTGCGGTTGCACTATGATCTGACCAAGGCCGAACGAGCCGACCGAGTGAATGCCTTGTTGAGCAAGGTCGGGCTGGATCTCGATATGGCCGGCAAATACCCGCACGAACTGTCCGGCGGCCAACAGCAGCGCGTGGGCATCGCCACGGCGCTGATCACCTCACCGCGATTCATCATCGCGGACGAACCCACCACCGCACTCGACTCCATCACGCAACGCCAGATCGTGGACCTGCTGACCTCGCTGGTGGACGACGCCGGTGCCTCCATGCTGTTCATCACCCACGATTTCTCCGTACTCGCGCGTGCCACCACCCGCTGCTACGTGCTGGACGCCGGCCGCATCGTCGAATCCGGACCCACCGCCGACCTGCTCGCCGCGCCGACCACACCACAAGCCCAGCGCCTGGTCGCCGCCGCCCAAACCCTCACCCTCCACACCCCCAAGGAGGATTCGCATGAGTAACAGCAGTGTGCCGCTCCTCTCCGCCCACTCCATCACCAAATCCTTCGGCCCGCGCACCGCACGCCACCAAGTCCTCTTCGACGTCTCCGCCGACGTCCACGCCGGCGAATGTCTGGCCGTGATCGGCGGCTCCGGATCCGGCAAATCCACGCTGACCCGCATTATGCTGGGCTTGGAATCCGCGGACTCCGGCAGCGTGGAATACGAGAGCCAATCCATTGTCGGCGGCCGAAAATCGCCGGGATTCGCGGCCCTGCGCCGCGAATCGGGACTGGTGTTCCAGGACCCGTTCTCCTCGCTCGACCCACGTTGGCGAGTCGCCAAATCAGTGGCTGAACCGCTGAGTCTGCAACGGCGTGACCTGAACAACACCGATATCGACGAGCGAGTGGCCGCGGCTCTGACCATGGCAGGCCTTGAACCGGCAGACTTCCTGAACCGGTACCCAATCGACCTGTCCGGCGGCCAGGCGCAGCGCGTGGTCATCGCCCGCGCTATCATCAACGAGCCCAAAGTGATCCTCGCCGATGAGCCGATGAGCGCCATCGACGTGGCCGCGCGCATTCAGATCCTCGACACCTTCGCCGCCATCCGCGCGGCCCGGCCGAGCACCGCCATCATCATGGTCTCCCACGATCTCGGCGTGGTGCAGCACATCGCCGACCGCATCCTCGTGCTCCATGACGGGCGTCTCGAAGAGACGGGTCCCACCGCTGAAGTGCTAGGCAACCCCCAATCCGATTACACCCGTCAGCTCATCGAGGCAGCCTCGTTATAGACCTTTTTGGCTCCCTCTCTGAGGGGAGCTGTCGAACGCAGTGAGGCTGAGGGGAGTTACGGGTGCCGTCGTATTCCCCTCAGTCCGCTTCGCGGCCAGCTCCCCTCA
>ENA-OPVH01001597-OPVH01001597.1-human-gut-metagenome-genome-assembly--contig:-NODE-1597-length-10801-cov-1.589149_pt1 | contig 10801 bp, 8 predicted proteins | sample MGYA00241494_ERZ501980 | MGnify/ENA primary metagenome ERZ501980 (study PRJEB25962, sample SAMEA1964914) | human gut metagenome | biome: human gut; feature: human-associated habitat; material: faeces... | reverse complement strand
AGCGTCGGGGCCATCCTCATCCCGGATTCCACGCCCGGCGTGTATCAGGGGATGATACGAATGTGATCGTGCAGCCTCTTAATAAAGAGAGAAGCATTAATGCATCTATATTTGATCTTACCAGAAATCTGTTGCGAAATATAATTGACAGTACCCGTCTAGTTCCTTAGCATTGTTTTACCACTAAGCTATCATCCCTACTGCGCTTATTTTCTTAAAGAAGGGACTGCTCCAAAGTGCTGTTAGAGACAGTCCCCTGATTTTACCTCACCTTGTCAATTGTTCAAGATCGATGCCAAGTCTTTTCAGGGTTTCCACCACATAGCTCTCGCGGTATTCCTCCCCTTTGGGGCGAAGTATATAGCTTTTGAAGAATTCCTCGCATGCCCGCTCATAGGGGATCTGAGCCAGCTCCGCAATGATTCTTACCGAACGGTCAATCAGCTTTTTGTTTGTTGGAAGCACTTGGATCATCCAATTTGACAGAACCCTTCCCATTTTCGCCATGGTGGCAGTGGACAAAAGATTAAACACCAACTTCACCATCAGATGCGGCAGCAACGACATAATGGTACGCGGCAGCGCGACGGAAATGCGTAACTCTCCCTCCTCCAGCACAGCTTTGGGAATATCACCCAAGCGCAGCACCAGTCCACCGTCAAAATCCTTGACATTTTCCTGGTACCATTCATAGGAGCCATCCCGCGCACTCGCACCGTCCACATCTACGCACATCAGATGCGCCGGTTTTTTGCTGAACCTCGTTTGATCGCGCTCGTTGCCAATGGCGTAGGCAAGCAGTTCATCCGAGCCTACCTGTGGCGGATTGTCCACGATGGTCTGCGCCGCGCCCATGCGGCGATAATCCTCGGGGGTCCAGGCAAGCCCCTGAATGGGACGACGGAGAATGTGCTGCCATGCGATGTTTGAAGGATATAGGGGATCCTTGGCATAAGCCCAGGACAGCGGCGCGTCCGTTTCGTCGCGCTTGCGAAAAGGCGGCAGGGTGAAGGTTGGCTGGCGCTCCGTTGTATCGGTCAGAATATCCTGCAAATAGGCATGGGTTGTATAGGTAATCAAGCCTCCACGGGAATACGTGTCCGTCTCGTATTCAACCGCCTTTGCCATTGCACATAGCGCGTTATCACCCATGAGCTGTTCCACCAGCGCTGCAAATTGCCTGGCATATTGAAGCGGCTCCAGCGTTCCAGCCCCTATGGCCTGCAATTCCTCCTCCGTACAATGCTCCTTCAGATAAGCGTCGCTGCCCAGCTCCAGCGCCGCGCCCGCCACCAGCAATTCAATGGTTGTCACCTGCATGCGTGTAGAGCCGGAAACTGCCATATTGCCCACGAACAAGGGCATAAAAACGATCTCCTCGCACGCAAACACCTTTGCCGCGCGTTCCAGCTTTTCACAAAGTATCTCCTTGGGATTACAATACAGGTAATAGACCTTACAGCCTTGCCTTTGTGCTTCCATGGCCGCGCCAATGGTGGAGGATGACAGCCCGCATTCGGCTAGCGTTATGACCACGTCGCCCGGCTTGACCCCTGCGTCAATGATTTGCTGTGCGCCAAAGGTCATATAATCCTCAAAATTTTCTACCGAACGCACGCACGCGCGATCCCCGCCCGTCATTTGGCTGTCCGTGCAATGGGAAATATCCAGCCACTCCTGCGCGCGCAACGGTATTTTTTCGATCAGGCTCATCCAAAATTGTTTCCATGTTGAATCCAGCTGCAGCGCCATGCGTCCCGACGCGCCTACAGAGGTGAGCAGCACCCTGCGCCTTTGCATAATCGCACGCTTCACATCCGTCACAAACGCGGCAAACGCATCCGTCTGAAAGCATTGCTCCGCAATCGGGGCAATGCTTTCGTCTGCCGATAAAATACACGCTATCCCATCGCAGGTGTCCCGCGCAATGCGTGCGCTTAACCCACGTGTTAGCGGATTAGGCTGCTCGGTTGGAATATCGCCAAGCTGAAACTGTTTCTCGTTTTTTATAAAATCCCAGGCCGCCTCAAATGAATCCATCCTACTGTCTCCTTATGCGATCAGTTTTGATGTAGCCAAAACAGAGCCAACTCATCCATGGGTACGCCGAGGATCATGCGGTTTCCCTGAATGGAGAAACCGATATTCACCGCCTCGTTCGGCCGGCTCAGCAAGTACCCCTTCGCGCTCCAATTCGCGTTTGCCGCTTTGGGCAATTCCACCGTGAGCTGCGCTTGCTCTATGGAAAGGGGATTGGACAGCGTAAACAGCATGTCGCCGCCGGGAAGCGAAAACCGTTTGGCGCGCACACCCTCGGCAACGGAAACAATTCCTTCCTCGTCGCGGAAAATCCCCGCGCCAAACTGCGTAAGCCATGTTCTGCGCAGAGCCGTGGTATGCGTCAGCAGCAGGAGCATATCGGGATCATTGTAAAAGGAATTATCCTCCTCAAGATCGTACACCCAATAGAACATGCCTATTAAAAAAGCGCGATGGAGCACTTGCATGCCCTGCTGAGCAACAAGCACCGGACGCATTGCCTGCATGCAGCGCGGGTAGAGCATATCCACAAGAAGCTGATCGGGGAAGGTATAGCGGTATAATTCCGGAAACGCTCCCACTGTGTTATGCACGAACGTTGATACCAGCTGTCCCGAAACGCCCGCTCCATACAGATCAACCGCGCCTTCATAAAAGATTGCAGGCTCATTCCCCGGCTCATACCGGTCAAACAAGCGCGTAAGCAATTGTTGATTGCCGCGGCACCAATCCACAGGGTGATGCTGATGGTCGGGATGGAAGCAGAAAATAGGCGAAGCCATGGCTAACTGATCCAAATATACGCCTGACGCCCCGATCTGCTGTGTAAGATACTGCACCCGCTCCGCGATTCGATTTTGCCATGCCGGGTCATTGGGACAATGATTGGCAAACTCAATCCTCTCATCCCCATAGCTCGCCGTAATCAGCTTGCCGTTGATATCGCGCGCACACTGTGCATCCCGCTCCTGGGCAAGCTCCTGATAAGCGGTATTCCCCAACCGTGCGTTCATATAAAACATCACATGTCCCCCGGCGCCGCGCACGGCTTTAACCGCCTCGCTCAGTTCCTGCACACCGCCCAGCGCTTCGCTTGGCGCATACAGGGGGAATCCGCAATCAAAGCCGTCTGTATGCCAACCCGACAGCAGCAAAACCGACATGCCCATCTCCCGCGCCTGTTCATACAGCACGGGAATGTCACAAAAGCGATGCACAGTCTCGCCGTTTTGATACATAAAGTCATAATGCGCCACCAGACCCGGCTCCTTTTCCAGCCACTTGGGGCGAGTATGCCGCACTAGGCTATCCGAAGCTTTTCGAGCCGCGCGATAATAGTCAGCCCCCCAATGCCAATCCCCAGGATGCAGCGCTAAAACACATTCGGGAGATTGCCACTGCCCTTGACCGGCAAAGGGATGATGCACAATGGCAAAGCCCATACCAGGGCTGTCCGGCCCGAAGGTTTCGCTGCGCATGGACAGCACGCGCGCGTCGGTTTCATGACAAGCAAGGTATAGTCCATTTGTCTGACCGTAGTAGTCCAACCATGGCATCGAAACAGAGCCGCCGTAGGGCATTTCCCGGCAATATGCGCCATTGGGCGCGACCCATCGAAAGGTTCCGTCTACCAAATACGCATGGCGATACCGCTGCCATTTCCAGTGCAAAACAGAAGGCTTTTTTGCATATTCTTCCACTGGATTTACAATTTTTTCTCCCGAAAAATAGGGATATACCAACGTATCCTTTTTCCAGCCATCCGAAAAATAAAGGCCGTTTACCGCCGGAAAGGCAACCTTTTCAATGGTTAAGCCGGAGTTGTTTTCCAAGGTCAGCCGCCAACGCATCTGTGCACTGTCGGTGGGCAGGTCTATTTCGCACAGTGCGGAAATGCAAAGCATTTCATGCTGCGTCTCCAACGCCAAATAGCGCACCTGTATGCGAAGCGTACCGTCCTCAAGGCATTGACTTTGGATCACGGGTCGCAGGGACGGATTCGCGTCCAGCCTGCTTGCCTGCACAGGCCATGCCTCCACGCTGTCTTCACCCTCCAAGGGTACCTTGTTATCAAAGGCGTAGACGGCCTCCTGGGCGTTTTCCGGGTCTTGACCGCTTTTTTCGTCCACCGCTTGGCGCACGCTCAGCCATAGCGGCTGGTGCGTATGCAGCGGAAAATTCTTAATCAGATTGTCACCCGTGGTAAGATCGGTTAATTCCAGCAGCTCTCCCGTTTGCGTGTCGAACGCCAAGCTGACATATTCATTGCAAAACCGTTTGCGGGAATGATACATATTAAAATGCCCCTTTTTCATTCATATCCGAATCTTCGGATGTTGTATAAAGCAAGATTTTCACACCATTATTTTGGCTGTGCCTGCTGACCTTGAGAAGCGTGGCTCACGATCCCGTGCCATACAGCAGATTAGGCAGGAAAAGGGATATTTGCGGTACATATGTAATGAGCATCAGCATCACAAGCATCAGCACCAAAAAGGGCACCAGCGCCTTGGTAAACTCCTCCACGCTGATTTTTAACAACGGTCCCACCAAATAAATCACCGTGCCAAAGGGCGGGGAAATGGAACCGATGCACATGTTAAACACCATCACAACGCCCAAATGCACCATGTCAATCCCAAGCGCTTCAATCGCCGGCATCAACAGAGGAATCAATATCACGATCGCTGAGGATACCTCCATAAACATGCCAAGGAAAATAAACAGAAGGTTCAAAATGAAAAGAAATACATATTTATTGGTGGTAATCGTTGCTAACGCAAGGCTAAGCGTGTGAGGCAAACGTTCCCAGCTGAGATAAAACGCAAATGCGTTGGCGGCGCACATTACCAGCATCACCGTGCACGAGCCAAGCATGGCTTCCAAAAAAATGTCCGGCAAATCCTTGAGTTTCATTTCCTTATAGACGAATTTGCCCACCACAAAGGAATAAAGCACAAGCATCGCTCCGCCCTCCGTCGCGGTGAAAAGACCTGAGCGAAGGCATACGATTAACAGCACTGGCAGCATCAGCGCCCAGATGGACTGCTTAAGCTCGGAAAAAAACTCCTTCCAGGTAGGTAATTTCTCGTTTTGACGGCCATAGTTGTTTTTTCGGGATATCCAGTATACGAGAAGCATCATCAGCAGCGTGAGCAGAATGCCGGGCACATAGCCTGCGGCAAACAGCTTGCCAATGGAGGTGCCTGTTACAAAGCCATACAGCACCAGTCCTATGCCGGGCGGGATGATGGGCGTAATCAGGCAGGACGCGGCAGTGAGCGCCGCGCAAAAGGGTTTTTTGTATCCATGCTTCATCATTTCGGGAACAAGAATTTTGCAATCGCTGGCAGCATCCGCCGCACCCGACCCAGAAATTCCGCCCATCATGGCCGAAAGCAATACGTTGACCTGTGCCAAACCGCCTCGAAAATGCCCCACCAGCATGACTGCAAAACGCATCAGGCGCGGTGTAATACCCGAGCGGTTCATCATTACCCCGGCGGCAATGAAAAAGGGAATGGCCAGCATAGTGTTGTTTTCGGTCGTTGTGATCATCTTTTGAATGATTACATCCGCCGGAATCCCCGCGCTTGCAGATGCAAAATAAGGGATTCCCGCCAAAATAAGCGCTATGGCGATAGGCATCCCAATCACGAAGAGTATGCCCAAGAGGATGAGGGGAAGAAATGTCATTGGCTCACCTCCCAATCTAAACCGTCATACCACATGGTAAGTCGAGGCTTGCCCATAAGCTCTCGTACATCTGCAATGAGGAATTCAACGCTGTGCACCGCCATCAGCACCATGCCCACAACAGCTGATAAGTTGACATAACGGTAGGAAATTTGTAAAAAGGTTGTAATTCTAGTCGTAACGCCTGCCATCAAATGAATCGCTAACGCGGAACCTACGATAAACGTTCCCAAAAGAAGCAAATCAACAAGCACCGTTACAGCCTGCTTCAGTTTTTGGGGCAACAACCCCACAATCGCCGTTATGCCATAGTGCATTTTGCGCTTATAGCAGGCGCTTGCACCCACAAAAACCGTCCATGTAAAGCAAAGCAGAATGATTTCATTAAAGTAAACAAAGGAAAATTGAAATACATTTCGCGCAATTACATTGGTCACCATGAGCACCACAATCACAAACAACGTAATGCTGGAAAGTATTTCCTCAAAATTTCGTATACAAAACAAAACTTTGCGTTTCATGCTGCGGAATTCCTTTCTATCGCTGTGCGGCCACCCCTCAAGGCGGGCGGCCGCGCAGCAGAGAGTGTGTATGCGCTTATTTTCCGGCGTCAATGATGTCGCGTGCCGTTTGATAAATACCCACGCTCCAGCCGGGCACGTTTTGATAAACAGGCTGCGCCGCTTCCACAAAGGACGCCAGATCCACCTCAATTACTTCTACGCCCTTTGCCTTAAAGGCCTCAATTGCCTCGCGATCTGCTTCCACAGTCTTTTCCGTATAGCTCCGGCCATACTTTTCAGAGCATTCCTTGAGGATTTCCTGGTATTGCGCGGGAATTGTTTCATAGAACTTTGTTCCCATTACCAAGCCGGTGCACATGGTATTGTGCCGGGTCAGGCTCAAGTATTTGCAAACCTCATATAGGTTCGTGCTGTACAAAAGGCCGACATTGGCCTCCGCCACATCAAACGCACCATTGGACAAGCCCGTATATACCTCGCTCCATTGTGACGTAAGATGCGTCGCTTGCACCGATTTCATCAATTCAGAAAAAATGGTAGTCGCTGCGCCGCGAACGTTTAGCCCTTTAAGGTCGGCTGCGCTGACGATCCGTTTGTTGGAAATCATATTGCGTGTGCCGGCAATCCAGTTCATAGAAAGAGCCTGAATGCCGCCTGCTGCAAGCTCCTCAATTTTTTCCGCATACCAGTCAGAGGCCATAAGCATAGGAACCTCGTCCAAGCTTTCAAAAATATAAGGCGCGCCAAATACGCTGATGTCGGGCACAATCTCCGAAAATCCGTCCAGACCCTGCTGCATAATGATGTTGCCGCCCATTTGCATCATGTCCATAATATCAAAGTTGGTACCCAATTCGCCGCCCGGATAAAACTCGAAAACCACCGCGCCCTCCGTACGCTGTGTAACCTCCTCCATAAAGCTTTGCAATTCAACGGCCATAACGTCTTTAAGCACCTGCTGGCAGGCCAGCTTGATTACAATAGGCTTTTGCTCTGCGGTACTTGCGCCAACGGCAAACAACAACGAGAGCGCCAATAACCCGGAAAGTAATTTCTTCATTATTTTCATTATCGTTCTTCTCCTTCACATTTAGTATTCTTACAGACTCTAACATAGCAATGATCGCAGCAATCATCGCCGCGCAGCAGGGTTTTGGTTCTGGAAAAACGCACCTGCGGGTCAATTTCGTCAAGCACTGCGTAATCCGCCATGCAAATCACATGGTATCCGATGTCGTCTATCCCCAGTCGTTTAAGCCTTTCGGCTGTTTGACATCGTGTGACACGGAACTGCACAGCATCCTCGCCCTGCCATTGCTCCTCATATTCCAAACCGCCCCGCAACGGTTCCCAAAAGAAACGAACAAAATCCTTCAGCGTATTCCCCTGCATACATTGATCTGCCGTTTTCTTCCAGGTACGCGCGGTTCTGCGGCGAATAAATTCCACAAATATCGCAGCGCCCTCCTCCTCGCCCAAGCGCAGCAGCAATTCATTGCGAAACTCGCGCATCAGGTTCATGGTATGAACCAACATTTCATCGCTTTTGCCGTTTCGCGTATAAGTTTGCTCCATCACGGCCTGCTTTTCCTTTTCTGTTAACAATCAGATCCCTCCTTATTCACCCACCAGTAATCCCTCAGCGCTTCGCACAGACGCGAGCGGCTGGCCCGCTCCAGCCTCTGTACACGATACTTGATGGCACGTTCGGAAAAATGCGTACGCAATGCGATTTGTTCATAGGTGTATCCAAGCAGTATACCATCGATGATGCGCATATCTTGTGCATCACACCGTTGCAGCAACGTTTCAATACTGTTCATCTTCAAAACATGCGGATCAAGATAATAGGCTCTGTTGCCCGCCGTCTCCTCCACAGCGCTGATTTCCGTTTTTTTCATTGGCGTTTCCGCCGTCGTCGCTCGAACCAGCAGTTCAAAAGGCAGGGTCATCTGCATGCTGACGTCGGTCGTGTGATGAACCATCCAATCATACAGCGTAATGGCGTATCGCCCCATTTGATCATAATCAAATGCCACTGTGGTCAAGGGCTTTCGCAGTTTGCGTCCAATATATGAATTGCCCATGCCCATGACGAACAAATCCTCCGGAATTTGATACCCTTCGCGTATCAGTGCGCTGATGATACGAACAGAGACTACATCGTTCGCACCCATGACCGCGTCGTATTGATCCGCTGCCTTGACAAAGCGGTCGATGCAATCCTGCATGCCGCGTGCGTCACAGGGGAAAAAGCCAAACGTATCCATTCCCATTTCGCCAGGGTTGCCAAGAAAAATACGTTGTTTACAGTCATCCGCAGGCGAATCCGGGTTGGTTCCCACCAACGCGACGCACCTGCGTCCGGCATCATGCAAGTATTGCAGTGACTCGTATATGGCTTGGGACATGGCAAAACAAACCGCGCTAGTACCCTCCTCCATAGGCTTGTATGCGCTGACCACAATGGGGCAAATCCCCCTTGCCCGGCACAGCGCCACCGCCGAGGAAAACCACTTAGTGGAATATCCCGCCAGCAAAACGCATTTGGTTTCTTCCGCCTTCAATTCGTACACCGTATTGCTACGAAGTAATATTCCTCCCTTTCTTATCACTTCCCTATGCATTCCCATTAGCAAAGTATCCATCCAATAAGAGTATTCCTGTGGTGGTTGGGCGACAAGGTGTATGAAGAATTCTTTCATGGTGTTCATTATAGAGTTTCCTCAATCAAATGACAAGGCAGAAATCAACCGAAAGAAGGACGCCCTTTTGCCCTTTATCAAACACCCATTTGCTCTTACCTGCCAAAAAGTATAGCAGCAAGGCGTATTCATCACTTCGTCCACTGTCAAGGCATGCTCAGCGTAGGGAGCAGAGAAATAAAACAACAAATGTTTCAATTTCAGTACCAGCGACATTGTCATGCGTTATGCCAAGACAACCCATGCCTTCTGCAGAGCCGTAGCATTGGTGTGTATCATGCTTTAGTCCATGTAGTCGCTTGACTTATACAGTTACTCTATAGATCATTGAGAGTTGGATAGTGTTATCGAAATGTCAGGAACAAAATCATATTAATAGTATATTCCTATAATGTAGAAACGACCATTCTACAAAGGGATTATGAGGCCAAACATTTTCAGACGGATCAGGTGTTTGTGTTTCTCAACGCACGTCCAGACCTTCCCGTTGGGAAGCTTGCGCTGGAAAACAGCAGGATAACTTTTACAATATAATCGGCTATGCCAATCGCCACCTAAACTTCCGATGCGAGTTGGGCCGCCATATCTCCGGCGGCGATATCTGCAAGTTTTTTACGTAATTCAGCCTGTTTCGCATCGGAAAGCGCAGCATATTTCCGTTCCCGCAGTTCTTGACCGTTTTCTGCAAAAAAGCCTTTGACTATCATCGTGCATGAGGGTTTATACTAACCTCGTAAAAAGGACAAGGAGGTATTTCTCTCATGGAAAAAATCAAGGTCGTCCAGTATGGCTGCGGAAAGATGAGCAAATACATTTTGCGCTATCTGCATGAAAAGGGCGCGCAGATCGTCGGTGCCATCGACGTCAACCCCGCCATCGTCGGTATGGATATCGGCGATTATGCGCAACTTGGCGTAAAGACCGGCGTGCTCATCAGCGGCAACGAGGTGCTGGACAGCGCCGACGCCGATATCGCCGTCGTCACGCTTTTCAGTTTGGTAGGCGACTGCTATGACCATTACGTCGAATGTCTCAGCCGCGGCATCAGCGTCATCACCACCTGCGAGGAAGCTACCTATTCTTGGACCACCGATCCCGTTCGCGCCAACAAGCTGGACGTGCTGGCAAAGGAAAACGGTTGCACCTTTGTCGGCAGCGGCATGGAGGACGTTTTCTGGGTCAATATGGTCGGCATGGTGGCCGGTGGCTGCCACTGCATCAACAAAATCGAGGGCGCGGTCAGCTATAATGTGGAGGACTATGGTCTCGCTCTGGCTCAGGCTCACGGAGTAGGCCTGACGCCCGATGAGTTTGAGAAGCAGATCGCGCATCCCGAAACGCTGGAGCCCGCCTACGTGTGGAATTCCAATGAGGCGCTGGCCTCTAAAATGGGCTGGACCATCAAGAGTCAAACCCAGAAGTGCGTGCCATATTTCCATAAGGGCGACCTGTACTCCTCCACGCTTGGCGCCACCATCCCCGAGGGCAACTGCATCGGCATGGCGGCGGTCGTCACCACCGAAACCTATCAGGGGCCGGTCATCGAAACTCAATGCATCGGCAAGGTTTACGGCCCGGACGATGGCGATATGTGCGACTGGAAGATCACCGGTGAACCCGATACCGAGTTTCACGTGGTCAAGCCCGCAACCGTCGAGCATACCTGCGCCACCATCGTCAACCGTATTCCCACCGTGCTGCGCGCGCCTGCGGGTCTTGTCACCCTGGACCAGCTGGACGAGATCTCCTACCTCTCCTATCCCATGAACTTTTACTGCTGACGCATCCGTGCGGCTGGTTATGCCGGCGGATATTCTGAGCGGCGGGCTGCATAGG
>ENA-OPVH01001584-OPVH01001584.1-human-gut-metagenome-genome-assembly--contig:-NODE-1584-length-10860-cov-1.763998_pt1 | contig 10860 bp, 11 predicted proteins | sample MGYA00241494_ERZ501980 | MGnify/ENA primary metagenome ERZ501980 (study PRJEB25962, sample SAMEA1964914) | human gut metagenome | biome: human gut; feature: human-associated habitat; material: faeces... | reverse complement strand
TATTTGGATGAGAACATTGCCGCCGCTGAAAAAGGACAAACCGACCGCGACGGCGAATAAGACCGCTGAACAGGCAAACTGAAATTTCGGAGGTACGGCATGTATACTTCAATTCAAAATGTACAGATCATTTTGGCGCTGCTGAAAGAGCATAACATCAGACATTTGGTGCTCTCCGCAGGCACGCGTCATGTGCCACTTGCACATTCGGCAGAGAACGACCACTTCTTTACCTGCTATTCCGTGGTGGATGAGCGCAGCGCCGCTTATTTTGCGCTGGGCGTATCCAAAGAGCTGCGCGTGCCCGTGGCGGTGGCGTGCACGTCCTCTACGGCTACCTGCAACTATGTGCCTGCTATATCCGAGGCGTATTATCAAAACATTCCGCTGCTGGTGCTCACTGGCGACCGCGATCCCTACCTGCTGGATCAGCTTGAGGATCAAATGATCAATCAGGTGAATATGTACGGCAATTTCTGTCGCAAGAGCGTAACGCTGCCCGTTGTGACAAACGAGCGTGAGGCCATTTACTGCCAGCGTATGGTCAACGAGGCGCTCATGGAGTTGCGCCATGGAAACGGCGGCCCCGTGCATATCAATTTTCCCATCAACCAGAGCATTGAGGAAATTGCCGCTGCGGCTGCACCTGAACTGCCTGCGGTCAAGACCATTAAGCGCGTGGTGCTGGAGGACTCTGCGGATGAATGGCAAAAGCGTGCAGACGAGCTTGCGCGCGCCAAACGTGTGCTGGTGGTGTGCGGCAGTGCGCTGCTCGCTACTGAGCAGGAAAAGGCTGCCGTGGAACGCTTTTTTGAAACCTATAACTGTGTTTTTGCGGTGGAACCGCTGTCTAACCTGAATGCGAAGGGATGCGTGAACACGTATCTGCTGGGCGAGGCGATCACAGGCGAGGTGGTGCGCACGGAAATTGCGCCCGACTTGGTCATTTTCTTTGGCAACAACTATGTTTCGCGCTGGAAAGCCATGCTCAAGTATAAAAAGGACATTTGCAAGAGCTGGTTTATCAACCACGATGGCGAGATCAAGGATCCGTTCCAGAACTTGGAGTATGTGTTTGAGTGCTCGCCCGCGTATTTCTTTGATCGCCTTGCCTCGCTTGGCAAGGGGCACAAGAACGACCTTGCCATTTACAATGCTGTGCAGCACATGGTCGATATCCTGCATATTCCCGATATGAAGGCGCTGATCGCCACTGTAAACGACTATGCCCGCAGCGATGCCAAGTTCAAAAAACTGCCCGAACCCATGGGCGACGAGCTTGTGCCCGACACGTATCTATCAGCGTTTGCGGCCATTCACGGACTGACTCGCGAAATTCCCGAGAACAGCTTGGTGCACTTGAGCATTTTGAACAGCACGCGCATTATGCAAATGTTCCCACAGCCCAAGGGTGCGGCGGTATACAGCAACATCGGCACCGACGGTATTGATGGCTCCATGTCTACCTTCTACGGTCAGGCAGCCTCGACCGATCGCCCCTGCTATTTGGTTATCGGCGATTTGAGCTTCTTCTATGACATGAACTCTGCTTCCATTCGCAACATCGGGAAAAATGTACACATCCTGCTTATCAACAACGGCGGCGGCGCGGAATTCTATTTCTCCATGGGGCCGCAGCATTTGCCAAACATTGATCTGCATATTTCCGCGGCACACAAGCACAGCGCCAAGGCATGGGTGGAAAGCAACGGCTTCAAGTATATGAGTGCGCGCACGTTGGATGAGTTTGGCGAGCAGGTCGCAGACTTTGCCGCTGAAAAGAACGGCCCCATTCTCATGGAGGTTTTTACCGACAAGGGTAAGGATGTTCAGGTGCTCAAGGGCTTCCGCCGTTCCATTCAGATCAAAACGGGCGCAGCCTCGCTGGCGCAAAAGGTGGAGAATATTCCCTTGGTTGGTCAGGTGCTGCAAACGGAAATGGGACAGAACATTAAGGAAAAGCTGAAAACAGGTTTTAAGAAAATTTTCTGAGGTGCATACAAATGGGTAAGCTGAAAACGTACATCAAGCGCGGGCTCAAGTACATTCACACCGGCGCACCGAACGTGACCATTCATGTGGATATGGCGCAGGTGCAGTACGGCGGCATGTTGGCGGACAAGCATGTGCTTATCACGGGCGGTACGCGCGGGCTGGGCTTTGCCATTGCCAAGCGCTGCGTGGAGGAAAAGGCCATGGTGACCATTACGGGTCGCACCATGGAGGGTTTGACTGCCACCAAAGAGAAACTCGGAAATCCGGAAAACCTGTTTTTGCTCGCGCACGATATTCGCAACTATGATGCGGATTCCAAAGTTGTGGAGCGCGCGGCCGAGCTGATGGGCGGTCTGGATATTCTGCTCAACAATGCTGGCATTTCCATTCATGGCATTAGCTACGCCACTTGCTCGCAGCAGCAATGGGACGATCAAATGGATACCAACCTCAAGGGTGTGTATTTCATGACTCAGGCATTTCTGAAATACTACGAGGCGCACAAACTGCAAAGCGGCAAAATTTTGATGATGGTTTCCGAACGCGGCCTGTACGGCGACGACGTACCCTACGGACTGGCCAAGCGCGCCCTCATCAGCTATACCGAGGGCTTGGCGGTTCGGCTGATTCGCAAGGGCATTCGGGTTAACGCCATCGCGCCGGGTGTGCCTGCCACCGATATGACAGGTTACAGCGCGGAGGGCGACCTGTATCGTCAATGGGCGCAGGGCAGGCGCGTGCTTTTGCCCGAAGAGATTGCCGAGGTGGCGCTGTTCATGATGAGCGATGCTGCGAGCTGCATTTCCGGTCAGGTAATTGCTTGCAACGAAGCCAACCATTTGAAACCCTAATGTAGGAAATTGGACAGAGAAGGAACGAAGGAATTCGCGAAGTGAACGCCGTTTAAGAGGACGCATAGGGTAATTTTTGGAATGTTGCATGTGAGCAGAAAGTTAGGCGGTGAAGTCCTCAAGAGAAAAAAAGCGGCAAACCTGAACAGAATACTTGGAAAATCGAATTATCGCCATGTATGCCAAAGGGATAACAACGAGGGATATGATACTGTCAAGCGAAGTTTGCAATTTAGGGAATCCAAGAATATATTTACACTGCAACAGAAATTACATCCGCAAGAGAGTGCGTGCGAATGTAAGCATGAGAGACCGAACAATCTTCGGAATACTCCATGAGATAGGTGGTCACCAGACGCACATAGGAAACGGAGTTTGGGAAGATTCCGACCCCTCTTGTCATAATGGTCATCATCAGCAATGGATTCAACAGACTCCATAAATACCCCAGAATGCTTCTGCGATATTTTACCTTTAAGTCTCTTGAAACCAATGCGTGGATCAAAGGAGAGGATTTCCTCCATTGTTGAATAAGAGTGTAGTTCATACTTGTCTCCCGCTATTTTTTGTTGCTATTTTTTCTATTGGAGGATTGAAAAAGAAACCTGTCCAGTACTGCCCGAAGATAATCCCTAACCGCTGCAATCGGTGATCTTTTGAATACCGCAGGATCCGCAGGGAATGATACAGGCATTTTGCCGTATAGTACAAAAAGCCAGAAAGACCTTCCTGACGGTACAAATGGGATTCGTTTCGGTATGCATATCGGTATCGTCCGATCCGCTGGGGGACATCTGTGGCGATACTGCTGCCGTTGTTGCTGGCTATCAGGTGTATGGTCTTGCTTTTGCCCACGAGAAAGCAGGGGATTTCATGCCTGACAGCAATTCGCCGCGTATACTCGATGTCATCACCCCAGATGAAATATTTCCGGATCGGTAGCCCGACCTGCCGGATAACGGAAACCGGAATCAGAAGGCTGACAAAGGTGGCTTGCTCTACCTGAGCAATGCCATGCTTCAGCAACGGCAGAAAATTTTAAAAGTTTTTTCACCTTCTGACGATTCATCATGCACGCATTGCCGTCCGTCCACAAAACTGCGCTACAAAGAAAGCCGTATCGTCCGTCCAGCAGCTCTTTTAAGGCATTTGGTTGAGGGGCGCAGTCATCGTCCATGACCCATACATAGTCATAACCGGCTTCGATAGCCCAGCACATTCCGTAATGGAAGCCGCCCGCTCCACCCAGATTGGTGCCGGTATTACGATATTGCACCTGTTCGCCCAGCAGTTTGTGGACTTCTTGTGCTTTTCCGTCCGTACTGGCATTGTCTACAAGAAGAATATCGCAGGGGATCGTTTGCGTCTGTAGTGCAGACAGACATTTCATCACCAAAGCTATGCGATTGAAAGTTACAACTACTGCCGCCACGTTGCTTTTTTTCATGCGCTCTATCCGCCTTTTGCCTTTTTATGTGCATTGTTTTAATAAATCTAAATGGTTGTATGTAACTTAACTGCAATAGCTTACGGTATGCTTTTACCTCCATCATGGTCTGTATGGCTGCAATTTGCGCTGAAAAAAACGAACAATTTTTCTTGGCCAATGTTGACTTTCCAAATTAATAATAGGTAGTTCTTTATATAAAATTTCGTTTTTTTCTAGCCACACATCTAAAAGACGCTCTCCAACAAAGCCAAAAACTCGCGAATCGTATGCTGTATATTTTGAAACATCTAAGCATTTCTCTAAAGCGAATAGTATAGTGAAAAGCCACGCACAATAGTGATGCAACATTTCGCGCCGCATCACTAACATGTTAAAGGTATGACCCGTTGTCCGTTTCATAACTTTATCAAAAGTATATAAATATTCCGGATAAAGCTGAGAGATGCATTCTCTTACTTTTATTAAGTCATTCACATGATGGGCATGCGCATATTGTGACCATCTGGTTTCAATGACATAATGACGTGCCATTGGCACTACGACATCTGTCGTTTTCAATACTTTACTCATTTTAGATTTTATAATGATGCGTTTCCACTTGTCTATTGCAAACTGTCCTGCAAAATGCCGACGATAATGAACCAAGCCTAAATACTCTGCGTCCGCATTCTTCCACATCCAATACAGCCCGGTTAGTTCGCAATAATAAGGATTCTTTTGCGAAATGTTATCACCCGTGGCGTCTGTGACTTCACAGAAGGGTTCTTGCCTCACTGCTCCAACGCACATCGGTATATACATACTATCTTCCGGCATACGATAGGGCTTGTGCGCCGCAACATAAATCTTGATATCCATCAGGCATGCAGCTCCTTTTCACAAGCATCTAAGGTGTCCCGGATCACCGCGTCCATATCCAAGTAGCGATAGGTACCCAAGCGGCCCAGAAACTGCGTATCGATTTCCGCTGCCGCCAGCTGCGCGTACCGCTGGTACAGGGTACGGTTCCGTTCATCCCCGATGGGGTAGTAGGGTTCGCTGCCCGGTTTCCATTCAGCGGAGTATTCCTGGCTGATAACCGTCTTGGGCTGAGTACCAAACACGAAATGCTTGTGCTCGATGACCCGGGTATACGGCGTGTCTGCATCGGTGTAATTGACCACCGCATTGCCCTGATAATTGGGCATATCCAGCGTTTTGGTATCCAAACGAATGCTGCGGTATTCTAGTGCGCCCAGCTGATAATGGAAGTATTCATCCACACAACCGGTGAAAATCAACTTATGAGCCAGAGGCCGTAGTTCATCCCGGTGAGTAAGGTAGTCGGTATTTAGCCGCACCTCTACGCCTTCCAACAGCTTGGCGACCATGGCTGTGTAGCCGTCTGTGGGAATGCCCTGATATTTGGCGTTGAAGTAGTTGTTATCGTAGGTGAACCGCACCGGCAGTCTGCGGATAACGCTGGCGGGCAGTTCCCGGCAGGGACGGCCCCACTGCTTTTCGGAATAGCCCTTGACCAGCTTCTCATAGATATCCGAACCTACCAGACTGATCGCCTGCTCCTCCAGATTTTTTGGATCGGTAATGCCTGCTACAGCACGTTGGTGCTCGATCTCCTTTTGAGCCTCCTCCGGCGTGATGATGCCCCACATGCGATTGAAGGTGTTCATGTTAAAAGGAAGATTGTAAATTTCGCCATGATAATTGGCGATGGGGCTGTGGGTGTAGCGATTGAAGCTGACAAAGCGGGTGATATACTGCCATACGCCATCGTCATTGGTATGGAAGATATGGGCGCCATAGCGGTGGACAGCAATGCCTTCCACTTCTTGGGTGTAGATATTGCCAGCGATCTGCGCACGCCGCTCCAGCACCATGCAACGTTTGCCTGCGTCGGTCAGCTGCCTAGCGGCTACTGCGCCAGCTAGCCCTGATCCTACGATAAGATAGTCGTACATCTAGCTGCCACCTTTCTTATGGTGAAAATTTACATTCACACCTTGTTACCAACAGTATATTGCATCATGGGAGTTATCAATCAATGTTCCAATCTCAATAACGTTGTATTTACTGCCGTTGTCCTTGCATGGTCATTTAATCAAATGGATCACAATAAAATAAGCTCTTGTATTATAGCACTTGTGGTGCGGAATGTCTACACGCGCGTACCCCAGGGCAGGGCAGCGTCATTTAACTTTAGCTACAAGACAACAGGCACCGACCGAGACAGGCGACGCAGGCCCAAGCATATAAAACCGGAGAAAGAAAGCAAAAAAGAAAAAAGAGAGGAGGAATGGCGAAAAGCAGTTGGGAGGTGGAAATAAAATAAAAAAAGGCGAGTACTTAACTATCCAACGACTCATCACCATCTGCGAAGGGTTGGAAGAACCAAGGCGGGAGAGCGGTAACTACCAGCATGAATTAACAGATATTTTTGTCATCGTCTTAATCGGAATCATCTGCGGGTGTGAGGGCTGGGATGAAATATGGGACTATGGACAAAGCAATGAGGAGTGGCTGGGCACATTTTTATCATTGGAAAATGGGCTTCCTTCAGAGGCAACGCTACGGCGGGTATTTGCGATGCTGAAGCCGGAATGCGTGGAAAAAGTATATCGGGAATGGATTTTACCCTATGTGGGAAGCTGCATGAACAAGCAAATCAGCATAGATGGCAAAACAATATGCGGAGTCGCCCGCGCCTCGGTGGAAGAAAGCAGGCTGCATGTGGTCAGCGCCTGGGTGAAGGAAGACGGCGTGAGCTTTGGACAAATACGGACAGAGGAAAAAAGCAACGAAATCACCGCCATTCCTCAATTGCTGGAGGGGCTGGATGTGGAAGGCGGAACCGTCACCATCGATGCAATGGGCTGTCATAAAGCGATTGCAGATAAAATTGTAGCGTGCAAAGCAAATTATGTGCTGGCCGTTAAGGGCAATCGACCCACGCTCATGGAAGAAATGCAGGAGTACTTTAAATGGGCTGAAACGGACGAGGTTGAAAGAAAACACTTAGCCATCTGCACCGAAGATGAAGACAGCCGTGACCGCCGCGTTTCTCGATGCATAACCGTTTCCAATGATATTGCCTGGTTTGAGGACAAGGCGGCATGGAAAGAGCTGCGTACCTTTATCCGCGTAGAGCAGACAACCATAAGGGCAAGCGGAACCACCAAGGAAGATCGGTATTATATCAGCAATTTAGAACGAGACGCGCCGGTATTTGCAAACCTTATCCGCCGGCATTGGGCAATTGAGAATTGTCTGCATTGGATGCTGGACGCAACCTTCCATGAGGATGCCAGCCTGATCTATTCGGGTCATGCTCCCGAAAATCTTTCGGTTGTCCGCAAAATTGCCATGACTATGCTCAAAAAGGCTGGTCTGCCTAAGATCAGCATTCGTAGAAAGCAAAGACTCGCCTCCTACAACCGCGATTTCCTTGTTGATGTTCTTCGTTTGGGTTAAATCACGCTGCCCTGGTACATAACGTCCTGCATATTGACATATCCGCTCGGATAGGATATGCTACCTATGGAACCATAGTTGGTTGTATCTGAGGGCAATTGGAGCCCGAGGCCCTGCAACCATCTGTTGGTTCTTTTTTTGTTTGCATCTAGATACAGGATTTCGCTTTTCTTCACCTGCACATCCAGTCTGCTATCCTTACCATAGGCATTCTTGACAAGTTGCATATCCAAAATCTGGCCGCCTTTCAGTCGCTCGCGCAGCTCCAGCACGGCAATCACAGGAGCTCTGTTTGCGTCAACCACGTTACCGTACATCACCACGCGCGATGCTTCGTGCTGATTCTTATCGCCCAACTGGCTGGATTTTCACGTGGTAGCCGTCCAAATCTCCGTAGGTTTGAATACCTCGTTACCAAATTTGGTTTCCGTTTCTTTCACGCCCGCCAAGCTGAAGGAACTGTATCGTCTGCGTTGGGGCGTTGAAATTCCCTTCCAGGCCGTCAGTCCTCGACCTGTAGTTTTCCATCCACAATACCGGTGACCTTCGCAAGCGCGACCACCTTATACCCGTCGTCCGCCAGCTTCTGGTGGCCGGGCTGAAAGCTTTTTTCCACGCAAATTCCGATGCCGATAACCGTCGCGCCCGCCTGCCGCACCAGGCCGCACAGGCCCTCGGCAGCCTCGCCGTTGGCGAGAAAATCGTCGATAATCAGCACCTTGGCTTCCGTAGGCAGGTATTCCTTGGCTACGCGGATATGGTTTTCCACGCCATGGGTAAAGCTGAACACCCGGCTCTCATATACGTCGCCCGTAACGTTGCAGGTACGGCTTTTTTTGGCAAATACCACGGGAATATTCCCGCAGGCCATGGCCGTGGTCAGCGCGGCGGCGATGCCGCTGGCCTCCACCGTCAGCACCAAATCAGGCTTCTCGGCGGCGAAAGCGTCTGCAAACGCCCGTCCCATTTTCACAAACAAATCGGTATCCAGGCGGTGGTTCAAAAACATGTCCACCTTCACAATTTCCGTACCCACGCCCACGCCCCGCGCGCGGATTGCTTCGACCAGTTCCTTCATCTCGGGGTGTCCTCCTCCGTGTTTTGAAAGAAACGCCGGGGCGATCCGCCCGCAACATCCCATGGGTACATTGTAAACATTTTTAGACCAAAATCAAGCCCTCGCCCACATCAAGCGCGCAGCTCACGGCTCCATCCTCCACGGCAATGCTTTTATCGGCATAAAGATCATGCACAACAGCCATTTCCGCCATACCGCCGGGAAGTTCCACGCGGCGCCTGACGGGCTCCGTCCCTGTATTGAGAATGCACAGCGCCTGCTGGCCGCCGGCGGTTCGCAGGTAAGCGTACAGCCCATCGTCAAATACGGCGTGGGTGCGGAAGCTCCCCACGCGGAGAGCAGGCGTCTTTTCGCGGATTTTTGCCAGATGCTGATAATGCCTGTGCGTCGGATTGTTCTCCACATTGTCCCATCGCATGGGAAAACGGCAGTACGGATCGTCCCCGCCCTCCATTCCCAGCTCGTCGCCATAATAAATGATGGGCGCTCCCAAATAGGTAAACTGAAAAAACGACGCGGCGTGAAGCATGCGCACATCGCCGCCCGCCCGGGTACGCACGCGCGCGGTATCATGGCTGCCCAGAAAGGTCCAAAGCACCTCCTGTATACGCTGGGGATACAGCATCGCCGCCCGGTTCACCGCCCAGTCGAACTGCTCCGCGCTGATTTTGTGATAGCAAAAGCGGTTCCAAATATTGCGGCTCAGTACATAATGCATGGTGGAATCGAACATATCGCCCTGGGTTAGCCATTCGCGGCTGTCATCCCAGCACTCGGCAATCATCAGGCTGTCGGGATTTTCCTCGCGCATCATCTTTTTGAAGCGCCTCCAAAAGTCCGGCCACACCTCGGGGCTTACGTCCAGCCGCCAGCCGTCGATATGGCAACGCTCCAGCCAGTAGCGGCCCACCTCGAGGAAATACTGTGCGCAAGCCTCGTTTCGCAGGTTCAGCTTTGGCATGTACGGCCAGTGCCCAAAGGTTTGGTAGCCGCACGCCTCCGTATCGTCAAAGAAAAACCAATCGCGGTATTCGGAGCTTTCTCCCTTTTCCCTGGCGTCTACAAACGGCGGGAACTGTATGCCGGAGTGGTTGAATACGCCGTCCATCACAATGCGCATGCCGTTGTTGTGCAACTCGTCGCACAGCTCGCGAAGATCCTCCTCGGTACCAAGCAGCGGGTCGATCCGAAAGTAGTCAAACGTGTTATAGCGGTGAGAGCTGTCGCTGACAAACAGGGGCGTGGAGTAGATCATTTTGACGCCCAGTTCCTTCAGGTAGGGAACGGCTTTCAAAATTCCACGCAGGTTGCCGCCGAATCGGAACTCATTTTGCACGCGGTCGCTGTTCCATGGCTCCAGCCCTGCTTCGTCGCCGCCCTCCCGGCGGAAGCGGTCGGGAAAGATCTGATATCCTACACAGCCGCGGGCCCATTCCGGCATGGCCTCAGCGGGATAGGCATAGGCGAAGGCGAACGCCTCGCTCACGTCCTCAAACGCGTCCGCGCCGGGATGCAGGCCCAGCGCATCCAGTTTAAACGTCAGCTCGTCGCTTTGCAGTACAAACAGGTACTTTACGCGGCGGTCCCGGGGCTCAAAAACCACCTCGTAAAAATCATGCCACTCGTCGCGGTAGGCAACGGCCATTTCATATTCGTCCGCATTTTGAAAAAAAGTCGGAATGGCGTAATTGCTGGTTACGCGCGCGGCCACGCGGGAAAAATCGTTCCGTCCCGTTTTTAGGCGCAGGCAAACCCTTCCGTCCGGCAGGGCGTGGCGGTACTCCAGCCAGGGCATATGGTAGATGGAACCAAACTGAATGGTGCGCATGCGATTACTCCTTTATTAATGCTCGGACAGCGGTATTGCCGCAACGCTTTCCCGCTCCACAAGGGTGAAGGGCACCTCCACGGACGACGGCTCGTCCACATTGCCCCTGATGCGGTCCAGCATCAGCGTCATCGCGCTGACGCCCAACCTGTAAGGATCCACATCAAACGAGGTAAGGGCGGGCGTGTGG
>ENA-OPVH01001578-OPVH01001578.1-human-gut-metagenome-genome-assembly--contig:-NODE-1578-length-10893-cov-1.484038_pt1 | contig 10893 bp, 10 predicted proteins | sample MGYA00241494_ERZ501980 | MGnify/ENA primary metagenome ERZ501980 (study PRJEB25962, sample SAMEA1964914) | human gut metagenome | biome: human gut; feature: human-associated habitat; material: faeces... | reverse complement strand
TTTAAAAAATTATTTATGTATGCAATATATAAAATTTGTTTTTTAAAATAATATTTTGTATATTGCATACATATTTAAATATAGAAGCCATGAAAACGAAAGCGCTTATCGTTATTGTCCTTTCGCTATTCTGTGGGAAAGCGGTGGGAGAGACCATTGAATTCGAAGTTCCGTTTCCGGAAAGTAACACAACTCCTGTTTATATGCCTACCAAACCCGATTCGGTACGGTTGAGCCGCAAAAAGTTCGCCAAGTTCAAAGCGGTTGCTTCCACCGGATTCGAAGCTGAGAAAGAGGTGGCGTTCAACGAAGCGGTCAAACTGTGGGAAGAGGTCTTGTCTTTTAAAAGACCCGTGCAGATAGAATCGAAGTTTGGCAAAGTATCCAACGGGATAGGCTATATCGTATCGTTGAAATACGGGGAGTTTTCCGATGGTATTAAATATCCGAGGGCTTTATACGAGCAACTCATAGAAGATACCGATAGTGTGCAAACAGGAGTTTCTATGACAATTACGTTCAACGATAATATGGATTTATGGGATTTCGACCTTCGGGGCGATGAGCCTCTGCCCGCCGGGAAATACGATTTCGTCACCGAGGCCGTGCGGGCCATCGGTATGGGATTGGGTTTTGGAGCCGGATTGAGCGGAGGCGAAGGCCGGGTGGGATTCAAGGCCGCCACCAACGGGAAGACGGTCTATCTGTTCGACCAATATGTGACCGATGCCTCCGGTGTCGAGTTGTCGTCGTTCATGGCCAATACGACTGCGTTGAACGATTTTGTGAAACGGCCGGTATATTTCGACGGGGAAGAAGATTTTCAACTCTACACGCCCGACCCGTTTGTCAAGAACCGCTCCCTCTGTTTCTTTCAGCCGGATGCCACAGATGTCGAGAAACAGCCCATGTATCCCGATAGTTACGGGCGGGTGCGAAATATCGGCAGTAAAATAGTCGATGTGTTGAACTGGTTAGGTTGGGAACGCAAGAAGGCTTTGGAAATGGAAATCACCAGTGCCGAGATTCCCGAATCGGGTATTATCGAGCATGATAGAAATAAGAATTATTGGTTTAACTGTACGACCAGTTCTCCGGTTTCCAACTACTGGTGGAGTTTCGACATCGTGCAGGAGGACGGTTCGTATCGAACGGTTTCAGTAGGGAATGAACCTTTGTTTTATATCGCATTGCCCGAATCGTTTTCCGATACGGACGACCGTACCCTCGACGGACTTGTCAAATGTCGTATTCATTGCACGGTATCGTATAACGGGAAAGATTATGATGCCGATTATGCCCTTTTTGTCCGTGCAAATCCCGATAGGCCTCGGATAGAAATCCTTGATGTAGAGATTATAGACGATTATTCATGTAATCTTACCGTGGGATTCCATACATGGGGGGCTGAGAGTTATTCTTTGTATGTTTATGACCCCTATTTAGATTCAACAGTCGCTTCTGAGGTTGAAGCAGAAGGATATACACGTCTTATAATAGACAATTTATATGCCGATACCGATTATGAAATAACCATTCAAGCATACACCGGGAAAAGAGGTTCGGAGTCGGAAGTGTTGATTTTCAATATGAATGACTATTTACCCCAGTATAAGACAGCCGGTATCGGAGAAATCGAAGAAACCGTATCGGGCGTTATCGTCAATTTGCAAGGGCTGGTAGTCGGGCGTTTTACCGGAGACTATCGGGAAACGGTAGATCGCTTACAGCCCGGTATCTATATAGTCAAAGGCGCTGCTTCCAAAGGACAAATGGTTAACCGTAAAATCATGGTAAGATGAAAAGTAAATTTTTCTTTTTCCTTTTTATCAGCAATATTTCTCTTGTCGTAGCTCAAATTGAGGCTACGAGGTGCTCAGGTATTCCCATTGCTCAAGATTCCATTCTTTTTTATAATGATACATGTGTATTCACTTGCCCATATCAAAAAGATGTTCTTGATATTCAATGGACATTAGATATATTATATAATCCAACCGATAAACCTCAGAGTGTTAATGTATTGTCTATTCCATTTGATGAGGGAGAAAAAGGGGATTTACCAACATTCCGAAATATTGAAATACCTCGTTTTGACGGGCGTTTTATTCTAAAAGAACCGAATACATACTATATTTCGGCAGAAATAGTAAGTGTACAGAAATATGCTATGTCTTTAACTCGTACACGATTGCCTATTTACTTAGATTTGTCTCCTGAGAAGCCTCGTATGGAGGTAATTCTTATAGAGCCGGAAGAGGGATTAGACCTGACAGCGGAGGAGCCGTATGGCTGGTGGAAAGTGAGATTCCGATTATTACCTATGTCAGACAATGCACCTCCTGCCACAGGGAAGTTTTTACATATAGAAAGTTGGGCTGATGGAGCTATTTGGGATAAAGCCTTCGTAAACGATACGGTTGAAGCCGACAATTTTTACGGGAAAGAAGACTTCTTTCAGCCACTATATACTAATCGATTTGGTTGGAAATATGGCGATACCATCTATCCATATCGCTATGTCGCCGGTGTGGAACCGATAGAGCACAGTGAAACGCTTACTGCTTATTTGAGCCGAGAGGAGCGGGAAATTTATGTGAAGAACAACGGCTCGACACAGGCAATCCAGCGAATCGAGATATTCGACGTGACAGGTCGCATACTTAAAACGATAGAATCGAGAGACCTGCTGAAAGTTGTTGTCGATGCCACCGATCTTCCTCGGGGACTGCTTGTCGTGCAAGTAGCAACCAAGAAAAAGATTCATGTTTTCAAAATATGGAATTAACCTATGTTTAACCTCAAAAACAAGCCGTATGAAAAAATTAGTATTATTCGGTGTTGTCTTGTCGCTGGCATTCGGGACAAGGGCACAGGGGAACGATGATTCCTATACGTTCGAGTATGAAACTCTACCGAGTGGAGATGTACGGATAAGCCATAATCTGAAACCTTCGTTAACGGAACGGGGGGATCGGGCGCAAGGAACAGTATTTAATGTTGTTTATAAGTCGAATTTCAATGTCTCACAAAGACGAGCCATCGAGTATGCCGCCAAATTGTGGGAGGAGCAGTTAAGAGCCTGCTATCCTAAAATCAATTTACATGTTTCACAAGAGTCTCTAAACTCATTGTTGGGGAAAACAAAAGTTCTTTATTATAGAGATCAGTATCATGAACTGATGAGTGGGGCTTTATTGAAATCGTGGCAAATCACTGCTCCGGAGTTTTTATCAAATATAGAAAATTTTTCCGCATTTGAACAAGGGGCGGATATTGCTGTTACGTTTAACAGCAATATGATGGATTCTTTCTATTGGGGAACCGATGGCAATACCCCTGCCGACCAATATGATGCAGTTACTTTTATGATTCGAGAAATCGCCAAAGGATTGGAGTTTAGTACAACTCTTATGAAAAGAGGGAATACCTACTATATCGGACAGCAAGGAAAATTAAACATACTTGACAAGAAATTAGGATTTAGCGACTATACCAGTGGTAGCTCTGAATTGGCAAATAAAATTGCAGCCGGGGATATTACTTTGACACTGTATTTGGAGCATCCTCTGGTTTTCCGAGCCGACAAATTGTTCAAAGCCGTCACTGATGAGTCTGCTGCACAGAATGGAGCTATGTTTCTTACCGCCGAACTTCCCAAAGGGAGCTCTTATCATGAAATAGGTGAAAGTATCTGTCATTTTATGGACTTTGGATTGAATTGGCTGCCACCTATCCCGGTGGGAGACGAATCGAGGCCTGCGGAAAGTACCAGCACCGATTTGGTAGGATATAATACAGACTATACTTTTTCAAACCAAACATACCGTAGGGTTGCCGTTGAAACAGACAGCGTTGTAGCTGGACTTCGGAGTGAAGTTGTGCCCTTGTTCGATTATATCCAACCTGATGAGGGAAAGAATTTCGATGGAGAATTGGGCTTAGATGAGTGGCGGCTCGATATGTTACGGGCAGATGGGAAATACATACCGTTAAAAAGCCTTTCGGGGTACAGTCCCACTTTTACGATAAATTCGATCGATATACCCACCGATGTAGTTTGGGCGAGAAATGCCGACGGTTATTTGAGAGGCAGAATTTATTATAAAGACCCGTTTGAAGAACCACCGCGATATCGATTTGAATATATCTATTTGGATTATCTTCCGGAAGAACCGGAGCTGGAAGCGGTGACCCAAGAGCCGAGAACCCGTTCGTCTATTCCCGAACTAATGTTGGCATTCAAGGCTTTCGGTGCGGAAACCGTACGGGTTGTTCATGAAAATGAGGACGGGGAAGTGTCTTATGATTTCGACCCAGACATAGAATTGATAGACATGCGACACGTGGATCCCTTTATCGAAAACCGGTTTACCTTGACTGCCATTAATAAGCATGGGCAGAAAATGAGTAAAACAGTGACTTGGGGCGGATATGAGTTTCTGCGGCAGTATAATCAACGGATTCGTTCGTTACATAGTGCTGCCACATCGGAAAGTCTTCGGTTGACTTTGATTACAAAAAATACATTGGGTGACGATTTGTCGGACGGAGCATCGGCTGGCACGATCGTAGACTATCGCATTTCTTCGTTGATAGGTGGTATACCTGTTTTATTTGGATATGCCGATACCCATAATATAGAGGTTCCTATTGGCGATATTCCCCGAGGATCTTATATCGTGCGGGTCACGGACGAAACGGGGAATGTGTATACCTCGAAATTTATCAAGTAGTTCGCAATCCCCTTGTTTCCCATCAAGGGAAACAAGGGGATTGCATATTAAGGTATTAAAATTTTTTTAATTCGGTGTACAGTCGTTGTATAGGCAATCCCATCACGTTGTAATAGCTGCCTTTGAGTCCGGTCACGCCGATGTAGCCTATCCATTCCTGTACGCCGTATGCTCCGGCTTTGTCGAGGGGGCGGTACTTCTCCACGTAGTAATCGATTTCATCGTCACCGAGGGCGGCGAAAGTGACTTCGGTGGAGACGGTGAAGGAGATCTGTTTTTGCAGAGAGGTGAGCGTGACACCGGTGATGACGGTGTGGGTTTTTCCCGACAGGGCTTGCAACATGGCTTTGGCATCGGCTATATCGCGAGGCTTGCCGTATACTTTCCCATCGAGCCAGACGATGGTGTCGGCAGTAATAAGGAGCGTATTATCCTTCATAAAGCGGCGGTAGGCGGCTGCTTTTTCTTGCGAGATGTAGAGGGGAATCTCTTCGCCCGAAAGGGTGTCGGGGTAGGATTCGTCCACTTCGGGAAGAGCTGTTACCCGATAGTCGATGTCTAATCCGGCGAGAAGTTCCCGGCGACGGGGTGAATTGCTCGCCAACAGAATTTCGTATTTTTTGAGATGCGATAGCATGGTGTTTTGTCGTTTTGTGTAGTTACCAGCCGAAAGCTGTTTTATCGGACAACCATTTGCCTTGTGCCCTCAGGATTTGTTCGATGATGTCCCGCCCACAACCTTGTCCGCCGCTGAACGGCGAGATGTAGCGGGCTATCTGTTTAATTTCGGGGGCGGCATCGGCGGGACAAGCCGGCAGACCGGCTATCTGCATGACCTCGTAGTCGGGAATGTCGTCGCCCATATACATGACTTCGTCGGGGCGCAGCCCGCACTCGTCCAGCCATTTTTTGAAAATTTCGATTTTTACGGCGGCTCCCATATAGACATGGTTTAATCCTAATCCTTCGAAACGTTTGCGGACAGCCTCGGTGCGTCCGCCGGTAATAATGGCGATGGGGTAGCCCATTTTGGCAGCGAACTGCAAGGCGTACCCGTCTTTGATGTTGACGATTCGCATGGGTTCGCCCGATGGATGCAGGGGTATCGTATCGGGAGAAAGGACACCGTCCACATCGAAGGCGAAAGCCTTTATTCGTGAGAGGTCGAAATCGGTTCGGCTCATAGTCGTTGTTTTTAATGTTTATTGGTTTCGTGAATACTCCGGCTCATCAGGTCGTAAATCTGCCGCATGGTCGGGTCTGAAAGCAGAGCCATTTGCTTGTCTATGACGTTTTTGTCGTATCGGATTGCCGGTCCGGTCTGAGCTTGTGCCGGCGGCATGTCGGCTACTTTCGCGGCAGTCTCCCGTATGAGCGGCAGCATGGTCTCGAACGGCAACCCGTGTTCCGACAGAATGCGGTCGCACAAGGCGTAGAGGTGATTGGTGAAGTTGCAGGCGAACACGGCAGCCAAATGCAGGTACTTGCGCTGTTCGGAGGTCGCTTCGTAAACCTTTGTAGACAACCGACCTGCCAATTCTTGCAAACGTTCGGTATCGTTCGTATGGTTCGCTTCGACAAAAATAGGAATATCGTCGAAGTCGGTTTCCCGTTCTTTACTGAATGTCTGCATGGGGTAGAATACACCGTAGCGCGCGGTATACGGGGCGAATACTTCCATGTCCATGCTTCCCGCTGTGTGTACCCAAAGGCCTCGATTGGCAGGCATGCGGGAAACCAAATCGAGCAGAGCGGAGTCTTTCACGGCGAAGATATAGAGATCTCCGTCGGTGGGGACTTGGCTGATGTCGGTGGAACAGGGCACATCGCGCAATCGTTCGCTCAGTTGTTCGGCCGATTTTCGGGTACGACTGTATATATAAGCCGGAGTCATTCCCTTTTTTTGTAAAGCGACCGCTAATTGCGTGGCTAAATTGCCGGCTCCGATGAGAATAATCTTCATGTCGATGCAGGGGATTACCATTTGCCGATGTGAACTTTTTCCCACATCATTTTTTCTTCGTCGAAAGGCTTGCGCTCTTCGTCTTTATGTCCAATGGAGAGAATGCAGAGCACTCCCATCTCTTCGGGGATTCCCAATGTCTCCCGCACAAAATCTTCGGCAGGTTCGTCCATAGCTCCGAACCGTCCCCGCACCTGTATCCAGCAGCTTCCCAAACCGAGGTCGGCGGCTTGCAACTGCATGAGAATGGCAGCGATAGAAGCATCCTCGATCCATGTATCGGTAAGGGTCATGTCGGCGGTGACGACGATAGCGAGCGCAGCTCCGGCAATGGGTTTGGCTCCCGAAGTCTTGCATTCGGACAAACGGGCGAGCGTTTCTTTGTCTTCCACCGCAATGAACTCCCACGGAGTGCAGCGTTTGGACGAAGGAGCGAGCAATCCCGCTTCGAGAATGGTTTTTACGGCTTCGGGCGATAGCGCCTCTTGGGTGTATTTGCGGATACTCCGCCGATGAATCAACAAGTCGTGCAGGCTTTTCATAAGGGTAGAGGTTCTAAGTTTGTTATGAAATTTATCCATTTTGATTTGTCTGAAAGAGTAAATACCCTTTTTGTCACCATACAAATCATCTTTACATAGCAAAGATACAATAACCTTGTTGTTCTACGGTTAATGGTAGAAACTTTTTTTGATACTTTTCGTCCGGCCATATACTGAACGGAGTTTTTTCCCGTTTAATAAATGTGCCTTCGATAAAAGAGGCACAGTGTGTATAGAATCCCGATGAGATACAAGATATTATTCCTTTTTATCACGATAGGCGCAGTTTTTCAGTTGGCGGCACAGGGGCGTGTGAAGCTGACAGGACGCGTGTATGACAGTGACAATCAGCCCATAGAGTTGGCTACGGTACGAGTGGCAGGAACGACGATGGGGACGATGACCGATTTGAAAGGGGAGTATCAGCTTTCCATTCCGGCAGGAGATTCCATCGTGGTGATTTATTCCTGTTTGGGGTATCGGGAGGAGCGCCGCCAGTTGCTCAATCTCACGAAAGATGTTTCCTTGTCGGTGCGTCTGAACAAGAACGCCAAGATGTTGAACGAGGTTGTCGTGGCGACTCATCGCCGGCAGACGAGTACGTTGCAGACGATCGACACGAAGGATTTGAAATTGATGCCCGATGCGACGGGGGGCAGTATCGAGGCTATGTTGACAACTTTTGCCGGTGTCAATTCGAGTAACGAGCTGAGTTCGCAATATTCCGTGCGAGGGGGTAATTTCGATGAAAATATCGTGTATATCAACGGTATAGAGGTCTATCGGCCATTGACTGTCCGTTCGGGGCAACAGGAGGGGTTGAGTATCATCAACCCTGATATGGTAGGGGCCGTAGGATTTTCGTCGGGCGGATTTTCGGCCGAATATGGCGACAAGATGTCGTCGGTGCTCGATATTATTTACAAGCATCCCGAAGCGTTCGAAGGATCGGTGTCCGCCAGTTTTTTAGGGGCTACCGCTTCGGTAGGACAGAGCACCAAGAAATTCTCGCAACTGCACGGCGTGCGTTATAAAACCAATTCTACTTTGTTGAGTTCTCTCGATACCAAAGGAGAGTACGAGCCCTCTTTTTTCGATTATCAAACTTATCTTACTTATAAATTCGCACCGAAGTGGGAGGCTTCTTTGCTGGGCAATATTTCCATTAACAATTATAAATTTACTCCTCACGAGCGGAATACGTCATTCGGTACAGCGACCGATGCCAAACAGTTTAAAGTCTATTTCGACGGTTATGAAAAAGATAAGTTCGAGACTTATTTCGGTGCTTTTTCGTTGAATTTTTTCCCCGATAAATATACTCAATGGGCTTTGATGACCTCGGCTTTCGTCACGAACGAACTGGTGACTTACGATATTGCCGGGCAGTATTGGTTGGACGATTTGGCTAATGGCGAGGACGGCGAGTCGACCGAGAATAATGGAGCTCTCGGAGTGGGGACTTATCACGAGCATGCTCGTAACCGGTTGAGAGCATCGGTGGTGGCTACTTCATTGAAAGGAGCTACAAAATTGGGGCAGAATGAGTTGAAGTGGGGATTGACCCACCAATACGAAAAGATACACGACCGGGTGAGGGAATGGGAGATGCGAGATTCGGCTGGTTATTCTTTGCCGCATACGGGGCAATCGGTCAAGATGATTTATAACTTGTTTTCCCGACAAGATATGGAGAGCCATCGTTTGTCGGCCTATTTGCAAGATACCTACCGGTTACGGACTTTGTGGGGGCGCTTTATCTTTACCGGCGGATTGAGGGCTTCTTATTGGGGATTCAACAAGGAGACCCTTGTCAGTCCTCGTGCGTCGATTTCTTTTATTCCGGCTGCCAACGAACAGATAACGACTCGTCTTGCCGGCGGGCTTTATTATCAAGCTCCTTTTTATAAGGAGTTGCGCGACACGGTTTGTGATGCCGCTAACAATTATGTCGTGCAGCTCAATCGGAATATCAAGTCTCAACGTTCTATTCATGTGGTACTGGGTGGAGATTATTCGTTCCGGGCATTGGACAGACCTTTCAAATTTACGGCAGAGTTGTATTATAAGAAACTTGACCATCTTATTCCTTATGAAGTAGATAATCTGCGGGTGTGGTACAGCGGGCAGAACGAGGCGAAAGGGTATGCCGCCGGATTGGATATGAAACTCTTCGGGCAGTTCGTGCCCGGTGTCGATTCGTGGCTTACGTTTTCTCTGATGAAGACACAGGAGGAAATCAATGGCGTGAAATTACCTCGACCTACCGACCAACGATATAGTGTGGGGCTTTATTTTCAAGATTATGTACCTCGGTTCCCGAAGTATAAATTCAGTCTACGGGCTATTTTTGCCGACGGTTTGCCGGTGGGTTCGCCCCGGAAAGGCCGACAGGCAGGTTATTTCCGCGCTCCGGCATATAAGCGTGTCGATATAGGAGCTTCTCGTATTTTGGTCGGAGGCGAAGATAAACTTTTGCAGAAAGGCGTTTTACGTCATTTGAAAAGCGTGTGGATAGGAATAGATGTCTTTAACCTGTTCGATATAAGTAATGTGAACTCGTACTATTGGGTGACGGATATTACCAATGCGCAATATGCTGTGCCCAATTACCTTACTCGCCGTCAGATAAATCTGAGGCTTTCCATAGATTTTTGAGAAATAATTTTTACGGAATTTATTTTAACCGGATATAGTAAATCAGGTCAGTGATACCGTAAAGAAGTGTTGCCGCTCCGAAAGTAATCACCATAACCCTCTCGGTCGCCGAGAACGGATTGACCAAAATTTCTATGCCGATGAGCAGAACGATAGCCGGTAACAGATAGGAGAGCCAACCCGCTTTGCTCCTCAGATTTTTTTTAAGTGTCAGCAGATAGAGTATTTGATAAACTCCTATCAATACCAGCGCTCCACCCAAAACATATACCGTAATGCCTATATACCAGCCGGGAAACAGCATAAGCGTACAACCGAACAGCAACATCACTAAGGATAAAACGGGGAAGGGTAACTTATTTCTATCCTCGCTCAATAGATAAACGAGGAGAGCGTATAGACTGGGTAATCCGATGAGAATACCGATGATTAAAAGAATCGTAGGCAGAGCGGCGTTCGGATATAAAATGAGTAACAAGCCTACGGCGATAGAGGCTATAATACGTATTAATGGGTTTTGAAAAGCATTCATGGAATATATCTTTTTTAGTTAATGTTCGCTTTATATTATAAACAACAAATATAGTGAAAGGTGAGCGCAGAGACAAACGGAAATTTTATTTCTGTTTGGGCTATGCCGAACCGCAGCCTATATTCTACAAATATAGTGAATGGTGGGCTCGGAGACAAACGGAAATCGTATTTCCGATTTGGTTCTACCCAAAGACTCCTATCTTCTACAAAGGTACTAAGTTGTTTGAGAAATACGAGTTTTTTGTTGTCCATTTTATCATTTAGTTTATAACGTAAAGTCGGAAGCGTGTTATAGGTTTGTAAAAGTTTGGGAAAAATTCGTACCTTTGTCACCCGCTATGGCAATCGGGCCGTTAAGTTTCGATGAATCGGGATTGTTCGAATGTCTTGTATTCATTCCATGTACGGGTTTTGCCTATGCTTTTTCGAAAACAGAAAATTCTATGTCTGCACCGAAAAG
>ENA-OPVH01001572-OPVH01001572.1-human-gut-metagenome-genome-assembly--contig:-NODE-1572-length-10910-cov-1.495993_pt1 | contig 10910 bp, 10 predicted proteins | sample MGYA00241494_ERZ501980 | MGnify/ENA primary metagenome ERZ501980 (study PRJEB25962, sample SAMEA1964914) | human gut metagenome | biome: human gut; feature: human-associated habitat; material: faeces... | reverse complement strand
CCCGCCGATTTTGACGGCGACGGCGTGTACGAGCTACTTGCCTACCAGCGGATTACCGGGCTGTATAACGCGGACGGCCTAGGCGATTTCATCAATACCCTGTCCTGGGATGGGCGTGTGTTCGGTTTGTTTAATCAGACGGTGGGGATCTTTGGCACTGAGGCGAAGTAGGCGTATAATTTTCAATGCAGAAAACCCCTTCTGATAGGTTTGGTGCGCTGCGGCCCACCATGTGAAATCATGCTGAAACCCGGCGGCGGATATTGCATCCACCGCCGGGTTTTCTTATCTTTAGGTTTTGGAACCATGCGAACATGGTTCCCCCTCGGTCAGCCGTCGTTTTCAGAACCGGCCGCACAGCCTGCGAACCATTCCCCTGCGGGCGGGGAAACCCGTTCGCGGCTGTGGAATGGTTCTCGCATCGGCAAGCGTCCGCTTTTAAGCCCTGCTGACATCCTTTATCTGTTTTATGATGATTTGTCATATGCATAAAAAACAATTTTACATACGTTACAATGCTGTAACCTGATAAGTAGGGAGGCCGTGCAGACTTTGAAGATTAAAGTGGTGACGCTGCTCATCCTGATGGTCGCGGCAATGGGAAGCAGCGCGATCGCCATTGGCGATTTGGGATATGGACAGGTGCGGGGCGAAGCCGCCGCGCTGCGAACGGGGCCATCCGCCCGCGCAGCGGAGGCGGGCCGGCCGTCGGACGGCGCTTATGTACAGCTGCTTGGCAAGGTCGGCAGATGGTATTTCACACGCTCGCCCGATCAGCTAACGGGATGGCTAAACGCGCAAAGCGTTGATTCAAAAAACGAAATCCGCTCCTTTTACGGAGTTATCCGAACGGAACAGGAGGGCGCGCTTTTCGACGTTCTGCCAGACGGCACGGGCGACCCGCTTGGACTAATTCCCAACGGAGCGCATGTCAAGCTTTTAGGCGGGCGCGACGGGCGCTACCGCGTCCGCTTTGGCAAGCTGGAAGGCTATGTGGACCAAGGGTCGGTTTTTCCGGCGGATGAAGCGGAGCCGGATGCGGACGCCCTTTCACCCAAAGCGCTGCTGCCTGTCAAGCCGGTTCGCAAAATTGATCCGGAACGGCCGATGATCGCTTTGACGTTTGACGACGGCCCCAGCCCCGTCACCCTGGACGTGCTGGATGTGCTTGGGGAGCACGGCGCGGTCGGCACCTTTTTTATGGTCGGCAACCGGGTCGGGCGTCACGCCGCCATTGTTGGCAAGGTGGCGGAACAGGGCAGCGAAATTGGCATGCATACCTGGAACCACCGCGAACTTCACCGGCTTAGCGCCCCGCAAATTAGGGATTCGCTTCAAAAAAACAGCAACGCAATCGAGGCGATCAGCGGTGTAAGGCCGCGCCTGCTGCGTCCGCCCTATGGCACCGTCACCGGAGCGGTGCGGAGCGTATGCAAGGAAATGGATATTGTGATCGCCAATTGGGACGTGGATACGGAGGACTGGCGAAACCACAACACGCAGAAAATCATCGAAAACATTCTGACAAACGCTTCGGACGGCTCCATCATCCTGACGCACGACCTGTACGCGCAAACGGTAGAGGCGATGAAAACCGTCGTACCGGAGCTGCTCAACCGCGGGTATCAGCTGGTTACCGTATCGGAATTGCTTGAGCACCGGGCCGGCGGCGGAATGGCCGGGTCGGTTTACCGCAGCGGGCGGCAACCCGCGCGCACGCAGGGGAGCAACTGACGGGTTTAACCTTTCGATCCAGGTCCAATGTTCTGTGACCGCGCCGTTTGGCAGATCGGAATTGGTTTCTTGGATTGCGGCAAGGCAGTACAGGCATTCTGCCAACGAATGGAAAAAACCGAGTGTTCACCGATTGACATTTGATATACTTATGGTAATGTATAAACATTTCAAGCGCCAAAATTAATGGAAAGCTGGTGATTGGTGTGTCAGGGCATTGTGTTTCTCAGGCGGTGGCTTTTAATCCTGTACTGGCGAATCAAGGCGTCAAGTATCTGGCTGACGGCAAAGTTGAAATTTGCCTGAAAATACCGCGCAATGCGCAGCAAGTCAGCCTGCGTCTGCTGGATGGAAAACGTTTTGAACTATCCGGTCAGGGCAACGAAATTTGGAGCGGTCGCTTTGACCCCGGATTTGGTTTTCATTACGCAGATGTGTTGGTGGACGAAACCGAGGTGTTATCGCCCTATCTTCCTATCGGGTTTGGATGTTCCCGTCCAATCAATTTTATCGATGTGCCCATCCCGGGCGAGGACGGTTTCTATCAGCCGGACGATGGGCCTCATGGCTCGGTGATTCGGCATTACTTTCCTTCCTCGGTAACGGAAGAGCTGGAAAGCTGCCTTGTGTATCAGCCTCCACAGTATGATCCTTCCCAAGCATATCCTGTACTTTATTTGCAACATGGACTTGGTGAAAACGAAACCGGTTGGGTCCATCAGGGCCGTGCCAACTTTATTTTGGATAGGCAGATACATCAAGGAGCAGCAACGCCCATGCTGGTCGTAATGTGCAGTGGAATGGTTCAAATTCACGGCGTATATAACAACGAAATTTTTCCGCAATTGCTTGTAAACGATGTTATTCCTTTTATTGAGGGTGCTTATCAGGTCAAGAAAGACAAGTGGCACCGCGCGATGGCAGGCCTTTCCATGGGCAGTATGCATACAAGCATAGCGACGCTGAGCCATCCGGAGCTGTTTGGATACGCGGGAATTTTCAGCGGCTTTTTACATCATCTTTGGAAAGAGGAGCAACCGCATCTTGATGCCCTGAACGATGCGGACGCTTTTAAAAAGAATTACCGCATTTTCTTCCGTGCAATGGGCAGGGAGGATTCCTTCTTTTCTCATTTTCAGCAGGATGACGCTCTCCTGGCACAAAAGGGCATCCAAACAATGCGCAGGCTGTATGACGGAGACCATGGCTGGCAGGTATGGCGTCAATGCCTGCGGGATTTTCTGCCTCTGATTTTCAAGGAGGCAACGATATGATCGTAAGGCTGAGCGCCAGTACCTGGCGGTATCACGACGAGGCCGGATGTACGTCCTATTTAGTGGTTGGAAAAAATAAAGCCGCCATGATCGACTGTGGCATGGGGAGAACGGAGATACTTCCGATAATATGCGAAATAACGCCATTGCCGGTGGAATTGCTGTTGACGCACGCACATCCCGATCATTACGGCGCTGCAAAAGAGTTTGACAGCATTTGGTTGCATGAAAAAGATGCGGAAGCCTTACCGGAAATGGAACGGGCCTTTGGCGGCATGGGCGTGCCGGGCTTGCCGCCGGAAAAAGTCCGCCGGTTTACAGGCGAGCATCTTTTTGAGCTTGGGGGCATCTGCCTCCGTCCGGTGGAACTGTTTGGACATACTCCGGGTTCCACTGTATTTGTGGATGAAGCGGACCGTTCGATCTTTAGCGGCGATGCCGTGGGCAGCGGCGATATCGTTCTGATGGCGGTGCCTATGGCTTACGATTTGGCATCGTACAGGCTGTCGTTAAAAACGTTTCTTGCAAGAAGCGAGCCGTGGGCTGAATTTGTACGGCATGCCGGGCATTACCATCAGGCAGACCGGCCGGGACGGCCAGGAGCAAATACCCCATGTCGAAAGCTTGCCTGTGACGTGGTGGAATTGTGTGACCAATTGCTATCGGGGCGTTTGCGCGGGGAAGAGGTACGCGAGAGCTTTTCGCCAAGCGGACGCGCGTGGCGCGCTTATTGGAGGACAGCCGGCATTGTTTATTTGGAATCGCAAATTAATACAATCGAATGACATGTATTAAAAAGCGGTTTTTCAGACATATCTTAATAAAGCAAGGCGAATTTGCATGATATAGTAGGGGTTTTCCCTCCTAAATTTTCAAAATTCAATTAAATAATGTCAAACGGTTGACATTTTGGCGAAAGCATGCTATACTGATACCATCAAATCCGCAAGCGATATGCGGAAATAATTTTAAAGGGAGAAACACTTATGCTTAAGAAACTGGTTGCCCTCCTGATGGCTCTGTCTATGATGCTGTCTATGACAGCCGTGGCCGAAACTGCTCAGGAACCTGTCACCATCTCCTTCTACTCCACCCAGGCCGGTGTGGACGACGCCACCGTCGCCTTGCTAGGCAAGTTTATGGAGCAGCATCCCGGAATCACCGTGAACTATTACCCCTGCGGCGACGATCAGCTGGCTGCATGGCTGGCCCTGTATTCCGCCGGCACCGCGCCCACCGTTTCCATGCTGGACGTTGGCCAGATCCTGAATTACAGCGACTATATGTATGACTTTACCAAGGGAGACACCGCCTTCTTCAGCGAGATCCTCAGCGGGCTGGAGTATTGCCAAAAAGAGGGAAGCGACGGCGTTTACGGCATTCCCAGCAGCTATCAGGGCTTTGGCCTGATGTACAACAAGCGCCTTGTGGCCGAAGTGCATGGCGAAGATTTCGACATCAGCTCCGTCAACACGCTTGATAAACTCGTTGCTTTCTTTGATGGCTTTGAAGCCGCCGGCATTCCCGCGACTGTCGTATTCAGTGCGGACTGGGCTTTGGCCGCTCATTATCTGGGCTGCCAGTTGTTCTCCGAGTGGCTGGGCGACAAGGAAACGCAGCGCGCCGTGCTCAAGGGCCTGTATACGGGCGAAACCAAATTGATGGATTTGGAACACTTCAACAACATCATGGATGCGTTTGACATCCTCAAGAAGTACAACATCAACAAGGCCGATCCACTGGCAGACACGCAGGAAGGCGACTTGGAAATGCTGGCTACCGGCAAGACCGCCACGATGTTCCAAGGCGACTGGAACTGGCTGCAAATTCAGACCTTCGCGGACCGCGACGATCTGGGCATCATGCCCATGCCGTTGACCAACGACGAAAACGATCCCCGCAACGGCAAGATTTTGGGTTCCTCCCCCAAGGGCTACTGCGTAGACGTCTACCAGAATAGCCCCGAGCAGCAGGCTGCCGGTATTGAACTGGCCAAGTGGCTGGCCCTGAGCGAAGAGGGTAAGGAATTCATGGTTTCCAAGATCGGATCCACGCTGCCCTTCACCAATGTCAATGTTGTTAATGAGAACCCGCTGGCGGTTTCTACTCAAGAATATTTGAACGCCAATAAGGTTTTGGACATCAGCACCTATATCTGCGAAGCGCCCACCGATTTCTGGCTTATGTGCGGACCCTTCATGCAAGCCTATCTCGCAGGACAGATGGACCGCGAGACCGTGGCCGCCGAAATCGAAGCCTACTTCCAGGATCTCCTCTGATATTCTTTTACTGGTAGCGGACGGTCAGGGCTTATGGGCATAGGCCCTGACCGTCTTTGCTTTTCTGAAAGGAGAACGCCGCATATGCTGAGTGCTCAGAAGCGGGATACATGGAAGCTGATTCTGCTTTTTTTCATGCCGGCCGTGCTGATTTGGCTCACCACGATGGTCATCCCTTTCTTTTACGGCATCTGGATTTCCTTTGTAAAGTGGGACGGAATCGGCGACAACTATACCTTTGTGGGGTTAGCCAACTACACCAAAATCCTGTCCAACGCAAAATTCCTTCAATCTCTGGGCCGCACGGCTGTTTACACGGCCGGCACGGTGGTTCTGAGTAATATTCTGGGCATGGCTTTGGGCCTTCTTCTCACCAGTACCCTTAAGTGCCGCAATATTTTCCGCACCGCTATTTTTATCCCCAATGTCATTGGCGGCGTAGCCATGGGCTATATTTGGAAGTATATTTTTCACTATGGCTTTACCATGATGGGAAAGAATTTGGGAATCGACTGGATGGCGACTTCGATGCTATCCGACCCCACCAAGGCGATGTTTGCGCTTATCATCGTCTCTTCATGGCAATTGAGCGCCTATTTGATGATTATCTATGTTGCCGGCTTCACCAATGTTCCGGCGGAGCTGGTGGAAGCCGCCCGTGTGGACGGCGCCAGTCCGCTGTCCGTTCTTTGGAATGTTCGCTTGCCGATGATTCGTTCATCCACGACCATCTGTCTGTTCCTGGCCATCGTCCGCTCCTTCATGGTGTTTGAAGTCAACATGTCTTTAACGGACGGCGGCCCCTTCGGGTCTACGGAGATGATCGCCTATCGCATCTACAACACCGCCTTTGTCAGTCTGAAATTTGGCGACGCGCAGGCGCAAGCCGTGGTACTGTTTGTGATCGTTGCGCTGATTTCTGTATTTCAGGCGTACTTTACGCAAAAAAGGGAGGTACAGCTGTAATGAAAAACAAACGCTCCGTTGCTGTCATTCTGCTGGCCCTCGCCCTGATTGTTACCGCCTTTTACCTCTTCCCGTTTGTTTTGATGGCCATGAACTCCCTCAAAACCACGGGCGAGTTTACCAGCAATCCTTTTTCACCGCCGTCCGCCGTCCAATGGGGCAACTATGTTCAGGCATTCAACCAGATGCATTTTCTTACTTCGCTGCAGAATTCACTGGTGATTACAATATGTGTCTGCGCGATCGTCGCTTTGTTCGGCGCTATGGCGGCGTATGCGGTCAGCCGTGTCAGGCATAAGTTTGTTTCCATCCTGTATTACCTGATGATCGCATCGATGTGCGCGCCCTTCCAGGCTTATATGATCCCGCTTGTCAAGCTGTATGCTTCCAAGCTGGGCCTCAATAACAGCCTTATTCCGGTCATTTACATCGGCGCCGGCCTGAATATCTGCTTTGCGATCTTTTTGGTTCGCGGCTTCCTCAACTCCATTCCCCGGGAAATTGACGAGGCCGCGCTCATAGACGGCTGCAGCAGCATCAAGCTGTTCTTCCATATCATTCAGCCGATGCTGATTCCTATCCAGATCACGCTGCTGGTATTCGTGGCCATGGGTGTATGGAATGACTATCTGCTTTCCAGCCTGTTCTTAAACACGCAGAATATGCGCACACTGCCCATGATGATCCGCGTATTCTGCGCCCAGTATTCAAACGATTATTCGCCTATGATGGCGGGCTTGGTTATGAGCATTATTCCGATGCTGACGTTCTATCTGGCGGGACAGAAGCACATTCTCGAAGGGGTTGTTCAAGGCAGCGTGAAGGGCTAAAAGCCATTTAAAACCGTCCCGTACGAAACGGCAAAGGGTATAAACGGGTTATGTGGTTTCACGCTGAACCAGCGTAACCGGAAAGACGGCGCTGGAGGGAATCAGCTCGCCATTGGACGCTTTGAGGACGCTCTCCACCACATAGCGGCAGATATCGTCGATTGGCTGGTGAATTGTTGTCAGCTGCGGTGTGCAATGAACGGCAAAGCTGGAATCATCATACCCCACGACCTTTACCTGGTCCGGAACATTGAGCTGATGAGCGCGGCAATACCGAACCACAGCGGCGGCAATAACGTCGTTGGAAGCAAGAATACCATCCAGCTTGGGATAGCGGCGGAACACCCTTTCCACCGTTTCCTGATAGTCCATGCTGATAAACTGCTGCTCCATAGCATTCACGGAACCGGGTTTGTCCAGGCCATGCTCGATGCACGCATCCTTCAGGCCCAGATAACGCTTATTGGCATCCATATCAAAATCCGCGCTGCCGCTGATATATACCAGCCTTTTGCATCCCCGGGCAATCAGGTGCTGCGCGCCGATATAGCCGCCGTTATAATTGTCCGGGCAGGCAGATGGAATTCTGGGACTAAGGACCCGGTCGATGGTAATTAACGGGGCGTTAAGTTCCGGCATATCGTCCAGATCCTGCGTATGGCTGGCCAAAATAACGCCCAGCACCTTATTGCTCATGAGCATATGAAAATATTCTTTTTCCTTTTGCGTTTCCAAGTTGGAAACGCAAAGAAGAAGTTTGCAACCATGCGCCGTTGTATAATGCTCAATGCATTGGATGACGCTGGAAAAGAAGTAGTTTTTGGCGGATGGGACGATCAACCCGATGAAGCTGGAGTTCTTTTTGACCAACGAACGCGCCAGCTCGTTTGGATGATACCCCAGCTCATCCATCACCTGGCGAATACGCCGCGCTGTTTTTTCGCTGACAGGAATTCGGCTGTTAAGCATGCGGGATACAGTTGTGACCGTTACGCCGGCTTTTTCAGCCACGTCCTTGAGTGTCGCCAAGCCTATCCCTCCATCATTTGTCCATATGTAAACATTATAACTGGTTTCAAAATGCAAGTCAAACACCCTACATCACCCCATGTCGGGGCTAAAGGAGGACCTCATGGCAAACCTGCACATTAATTTCCGATCGGATTGCCTGTCCCGCAGCGTATATCCGGTGGTGTTTTTGCCGGATCTCAATGGTTGGAACGACCGGCAGCCTCCTTACCCAACGCTGTATTTTCTGCCCGGGTATTCCGGCGGCGCTCTTGAAACGGCGCACTTTACAAATTTTTCTATGTTTTCCATGCTGTACGGCATTGCAATTGTGTTGGTGGACGGTGAAAATTCCTTTTATGTGGACGATGAAAAACGCCGCGCAATGTTCAGCCAGTATATCGGTCGTGAAATCGTAGAGGCGACCCGCGCGCTGCTTCCGCTGTCCGGCAAGAGGGCGGACACCTTCATCGCGGGGATTTCCATGGGTGGCTATGGCGCGCTGATTAACGGATTACGCTTTTCCGACACATTTAGCAAAATCGCCATGCTCTCACCGGCATTGGAAATTTTGAAACGCGGGCGTGAAAATCCGGATAAAAGCCCTATCCCCTTGGGTGAATTGCTGGATACCATCGGTCCGGAAGAAGAAAGCGCAAACACATACAAAGACTATTTATATGCCTCCCGCATAGCCATTGAGGATGGAAGACTGCCCGATATTTTTCTCGGATGCGGCAGGCAAGACGAACTGTCCATCAGCGCGTCCAAACGTTACGCGAAGACGATGGCGGAACTTGGCCGCCCGATTGCTGTTTATGAAGAGGACGGTCTTCACGATCATGAGTTTTGGAAACGGGCAATGACGCCGCTATGTGAGTTTCTTACAGGCAAAGGAGGCAGGTAACATATGTATATTCGCACCACCTTCAAATCCACGATGTTGATGCGCGCTACAGACGTGCATGTGTTCCTTCCCTTCCACGACGGATATCCGGATGCAGAAGCGCCTTTTCCCACATTGTATTTTTTGCCCGGTTACTCCGCCAACGCCGAAGAGTTGGCTACCTGCTTGCCGTTTCGGCAGATGAGCGCCAAATATGGAATTGCGGTCATCATCCCGGACGGAGAAAACTCTTTCTACACGGATCACCCGGAGCGCGCTGCGCTAAACGGCAGCTTTGTGGCGGAAGAACTGGTGACCGTGACCCGCAGGTTGTTTCCCAAGCTGTCCCGCAGATATGAGGATACGTACATCGGAGGCATTTCGATGGGAGGCTACGGCGCGGCTGTGCATGGCTTTCATAGAAACGAAACGTTTTCCAAAATTGTGATGATGTCTCCCGCCATTGAGGCAGATAAGCTGTTTGATCCGGCGGGCAGCAATCTTTCCGGCGCGGTTCCGGCTGTGTTGTTTGACACGGTTTTGGGCGGCGCGCAGGCATACCGCAGCTCCTACCGCAATCCTTGTCAATCGCTACGGGAGCTCAAAGAGGGTGGCAAAAGAATTCCGCGAATGCACATGTGCTGCGGACAGCAGGATGCGCTGGTACACGACGCATGCGAGCACTTCCGCGGTTTTTTAAAAGAACTGGGCGTACCCCTGAGCTATGACGGGGGCGATGGACTTCATGACATTCCCTATTGGGATGAGCATTTGGAAAATTGCTTCCGCTTCCTCAAGGGTAAGTAACATAAGAGTCAGAGGAGATCAAGTGATGAACAAGCTGCTGGCACTCCAAAAGAACTGGACGTTTCCCGGCGTACCTGAAAAGATTCCATACGGCGATATGCCCGGTGACAAGGTTTGCATCGCAGAATCGCATATCCGCAAGGCCAACGCCATTTTCCCACAACTTAAAGGGATGCTGTTTGACTGTTTGAAAGAAAACCCCTCGCACCGCGCCGTGGTGGCTGTCTGCGGTGGTTCAGGCGTTGGAAAGTCGGAAATCGCTTCTTTGCTCTCGTATTATTTAAACGAACTTGGTGTGGGCAGCTATACTCTATCGGGCGATAATTATCCGCATCGGATTCCGTGCGATAATGATACGGAGCGGCTTCGTGTTTACCGCATGGGCGGTTTGCGGGGCTTGGTAAACAGCGGTCAATACCGCGCCGAAATGAGAGAGACGCTTCGTACGCTATGGGAATACGACGCCGACGCCGACCCGGCAAAATCCGTGGACCACACGTGGCTGGCGTTGTACCAAAAGGCGGGCCGGCGTGCGTTAAAGGGCTATTTGGGCACGACGGAGGAAATTGATTTTCGAGAGGTGTCCGAAATCATTTCACGCTTCAAGCAGGGTGCTTCTTCGCTCTATCTCAAGCGTATGGGCCGCGAAGCCACGCAGCTGTGGTATGACGAAGTTGACATGAGCGGCAAGCAGGTGCTGATGATCGAATGGACACATGGCAACAGCGACTTCATCGAGGGTGTGGATATTCCCATTTTGCTTAACAGCACACCTGCCGAAACCCTTGCTCATCGGCGTGCGCGCAACCGGGACAACAAGACGGACAGCCCTTTCACCACGATGGTTCTTGCCTTGGAACAGGAGAAGCTGGAGGCACAAGCCGGCAAAGCAAAGATTATATTGTCCAAAAATGGTGAGCTTTTGACTTATGAGGCCTATCGTCATTTGATGGCTGAATAACATCCTGTTTGGGAGGGTATCTGATGGCGATTATCCATAGCGAGTATTATTCACTTACTCGGCAGGGGAATGTTTCCTTTACGGCGGTGCTGCCCATCGACCTTCCGCCGTACGGCGCCGTCCCGGCGCGGTATCAGCCCGGGCCTTGGCCTGCGCTGCATCTGC
>ENA-OPVH01001561-OPVH01001561.1-human-gut-metagenome-genome-assembly--contig:-NODE-1561-length-10960-cov-6.092343_pt1 | contig 10960 bp, 9 predicted proteins | sample MGYA00241494_ERZ501980 | MGnify/ENA primary metagenome ERZ501980 (study PRJEB25962, sample SAMEA1964914) | human gut metagenome | biome: human gut; feature: human-associated habitat; material: faeces... | reverse complement strand
CCGCCGGCATCACCGTCGGCCTCGGCACCGATACGGGCTGCCCGTACATCACGCACTACGACATGTGGCGCGAGGTGCGCTATTTCCACACGTTCTGCGGCGTATCCAACGCCTTCGCGCTGCACACCGCGACGCTCGGCATCCGCGCCTCCGTCTGCGACCGCTTCACGCTCTCGCGCCGGCAGTATACCGTCCAGACCGCGCAGGGCGATGTGCGCATCAAAGAGAGCTCCGGCTGGGGCGTCTGCCGCCGCAAGCCGGAGTATGAGGACGTCGCCCGTATTGCGCGCACCACCGGCCGCTCGCTGGAGGACGTCCGGTCGGAGAGCGCTTCGCCCTGCTTCCTGAGCGCACAAAAGCCGCGTTAGGATCGCTCGCAGGATTTACCGTGTCGTTTGCAGGTGAAACGAATGCAATAAATCGAAATTTGTGGAGGAAGTAAGTATGCTAAACAAGATAGAGTTCGACCTTTGGGCTGATGGCTATGACAAAACTGTCGGCATTTCTGATGAGGAAAACACATACCCTTTTGCCGGTTATAAAAAGGTACTTGGGTTCATTTTTCAGACCATAATGAGAGCTGAAAATGCCGTTGTGCTGGATATTGGATTCGGAACAGGCACATTAACGGCAAAACTATACGATCGAGGCTGTTCCATTTATGGGCAGGACTTTTCATCAAGAATGATTGCGTTGGCATCTGAGAAAATGCCAAATGCGCATTTATATCAAGGGGACTTTTCAAAAGGGCTTGTCGAACCATTGCGTAGCTTTCGTTATGATTATATTGTTGCGACATACTCTCTGCATCATTTGACGGATGCGCAAAAGAGCGACTTCCTTTTAGACTTGCGTAACTACTTAAAAGAAAACGGTAAAATTATAATCGGCGATGTTGCCTTTGAAACACGAAAGGATTTAGAACAGTGTAAATTGAAGGCAGGAGACACATGGGATAATGATGAAATCTACTTTGTCGTTGAGGAACTGAGAAAAGATTTTCCAGACCTTTCATTTACGCAAATGTCCGATTGCGCAGGCGTCCTGATTTTGGACTGACAACTTCCAGTTTAACGAACTGACGCCCTCTTCGGAGCGTCCGGACACAACGTCCTCCGTATGATCGTAACCATACGGAGGAACCGCAGACTGTCAAAAAACCTCGTAGAGTTCGCGCCCGCAGGCGCGAATCAAGTGTGAATCGGTTTTGTCCGGTGGCGTGTACATCGGACAAAACACACTACGCCCGGCAAGTGTGGAATTTGTGCGCAATCAGCGTACAAATTATGCGCGCAGCCGGGTGCAGCCTTTTCAAACGCGAACCACGCCCCCGCGGTTCGCGTTTGAGGTCTTGTCAAAAAGACCTTTTTGACAAGACCAAGCTCCTCCGTATGATCGTAACCATACGGAGGATCCTCTGTTTTATGGGCCGCACCCATGCGTCTGCGCTTTTAATGATCCGATTTCAGGCCCGCGCCGCACATTGTAATGAGCGTGTCCGGCGTCTGACCATAAATGCGGCAGTATTCCAGATACGCCGCGTAGTTCGCCGCCGTCGTGTGCTCGCAGTAGACACCCTTCCGCGCCAGCGCTGCGCGGGCGCTCAGGATCTGCGCCTCCGGCGCGTGGACGAAGCGAACACGGTGCTTTTTCGCAAGGGAGAGGATCTCATGGCCGCGCATGGGCTTTCCGATGGCGATGCCCTCGGCGATGGTCGGCGTGGGCGTTACCGTCTCCGGCTCGCTCTCGCCATGCGCCGCCGCACGCAGCAGCGGGTCGCAGTTCTGGCTTTGCAGCGCGATGATCTGCGGCATGTTGTCGATCACGCCGCTCTCCAGCAGGTGCTCCAGCGCGCGGATCGCGCCGAGAAAGAGCGTTCCGTTTCCGGTCGGGATCACGATGTTGGCCGGGATGCGCCCAAGCTGCTCGAAGGTCTCATAGATGTAGGTCTTGGTGCCCTCGTAGAAAAACGGGTTGTAGACGTGGTTCGCGTAATAGACGCCCTCCTGCTCGACCTTCGCGCGGCAGACGTCGGCGCAGTGGTCACGGGAGCCGGGAACGACGGTGCAGACCGCGCCGTGCGCGCGGATCATGTCGATCTTCTTGGGGCTGGTGCCCTCCGGAACGAAGATCTCACAGCCAATGCCCGCCTTGGCGCAGTAGGCCGCGACCGAGTTTCCGGCATTGCCGCTGGAATCCTGAACGACCCTGTCCACGCCGATGGCCTTGCAGTGCGCCACCAGAACCGCCGCGCCGCGGTCTTTGAACGACAGTGTCGGCATGTAATAGTCCATTTTCAGCAGCACGTTTTCATCCAGCCGCACAACGGGCGTCATGCCCTCGCCCATCGTAACGCCGCGCCAGCTCTCGCCGTCCAGCGCCATAAAGCGCCGGTAGCGGAACATGCTCCATTCGTGCGTATCGACCTCGCCGAGATCAAATCGGGGCGGCCGGAATTCCAGCTCCCACAGCCCGCCGCAGTCGCAGTGTGCTTTCCCTGTATCGACCGCCGCGCGGCATCCGCATTTGGTGCAGACAAATTCCATTCTCGCCGTCCCCCTTTATACGCGCACTTCCGCAACGGCTTCGATCTCGACCAGCGCGCCGTTGTGCAGCTCCCGCGTGGGGACGACAACGCGCGCCGGCTTGTGGCTGCCGAAAAACGCCGCGTAGACCGCATTCACCGCGTCCCAGAGCGCAATGCTCGAGACGTACACCCGGCAGAGCACGACATCTTCCCTGCCGCAGCCCGCCGCATTCAGCACCAGCTCCACATTGTGCAGCGCATCGCGCGTCTGCTGTTCGATGTCCGCCGCCATCGGCGCGCCGGTCTCGTGGTGTACCGGAAGCTGACCGGAGACATAGAGCATCCTGCCGGAGATCATACCGGGAACATAGTGTCCCTTGTTCGCAAGCCTGGATTCGATTTTAACTTCCTTCATCCGCGTTTCCCCCTTACCTCGTCGAGATAGCTGTAGATCGTCACCTTGTTGACGCCCAGCTTCTCGGCGGCTTTTTCAATGCTGCCCTTCATCAGAAACAGTCCCTTCTGCTCCATGAAGCGCACCTTTTCGATGCGCGCCTCGCGCGGCAGATTCTTTGCGTCCGCGTCGCCGAGGATCCCGTCCATCAGGTTTTCGATCATCACGGAAACATGCTCCCGCGCCTCGCCTTCTCCTGCACCGTCTGCCTTCTGCTGCGGCTCCGGCGGCAGAAGCGACTGCAAAAAATCGATCTGCCGCGTGATCTGCGTTGTATCCAGATTGATGCACAGTGCACCTGTGAGCCGTCCGTCCGCATCCTTGATCAGAAGCGTGGACGAGCGGATGCGCTTGCCGTTCGGCGCGGTAAAATAGTAGTTTGCAGCATAGTTTTCCTTCAGGTCGTCAGACAGGATGACCTTTTTGACGAGCTGGTCAAAGCTGGCGCCGAGCTGCCGCCCGGTCACGGACGGGTTTTCCACATAGACAACCGAGTGTGCCGGATCGTCCAGATCGTGCAGCACGATCTCGCAGTCTGCGCCGAACGTCTGCACCAGCATCTGCGCCAGCGGAACATACGGCCGCAGCGCGGGCTTGATGTCCATGCCGCGCCTCCTTATTGCAGTCTGCCGCGGCATGCGATCTCCAGCTCCTGCACGACCTGCTCGCCGGAGATCAGGTACGCACGGTCGTAGAGATTGCAGACCGGGCAGATGTGCACCGGGATGATGCGCACCTTGTCGCCGACCTGAACGCGGTCATGGAAGGCGCGGTCAAGGACGATCGCATGCTCGTCAAAGACCTTCTCGATGTGTATCTCCGGCCACTCATAGATCGTTCCCTTTCCGGGCGTGGCGCAGATGCCCTCGGTGCGCGACTGCATCGTCAGCCCCTTCGCACCGACATCGAGGATCGTCCGCGTATCGGTCGGCTTGCTGATGACCGTCGCCAACACAGTCGCGGCGCACAGCTCCAGCGTGCCGGCGGCATGTCCCTGCGACGCGTCCATCAGCGCATATGTGCCGGGACGCAGCTCTGTAATGCCCGGAAGAATGGGAACGTGGTTCATAAATGTCGGCGTTGCGCCGTAGCTGACCGTCCGGCACGGCATACCATGCGCCCGCGCCAGCTCTGCAAAATGGAGCGTCCGGCGCTGTGCGCCCTCGGCGATCTGCATCAGCGCTGGAATGTCCGCCGCGCCGTAGCTGTTGCCGTCATGCGAGAAAATCCCCTCAAACCGCACATGCGGGCAGCGCGCGATCACGTCGAGCAGGCTCCGAAAATCCGCCTCCTCGATGATGCCGGAGCGGTTCTCGCCGACCTCGATCTCTACAAGGACCGGAACGGTCACGTTTTCCGCCGCAAAGACCCGCTCCGCCTCCGTCACCTGACACGGCGTATCCACGCCGAAGGAGACACGGACGCCGCTTTGTATCAGCGCCGCGATGCGCCGCAGCTTCGTCTCCCCCACGATCTCGTTTGCGATAAAGATGTCCCGCAGGCCGTTTTCCGCCATCACCTCGGCCTCGCCGGTCTTTGCCACCGCAATGCCGCAGGCACCCTGCCGGAGCTGCATCTTGGCGATCTCGGGCGTTTTGTGCGTCTTTGTGTGCGGACGGAGCTTCACGCCGTTTTCCTCGGCGTAGCGCTGCATGTCCGCCAGATTTTTCATCAGCCGCTCCCTGTCGATCAGCAGAGCGGGCGTGTCCAGTTCCAGAAACTTCATTGTTCTCGCCTCCTGTTCGCAGTATAATATAATTTATTCTATTTTGTCAATGTATCGTATAAAAAATTATTTCATCGATTCCCGCGCCAAAACAGGCATCCCATCCGGCAGTTTTCCCTTTACTTTTTCCGTTGCCTCTGCTATAATAGTTGCCAGTCAATACGCGCCCGTAGCTCAGCTGGATAGAGTGACAGACTCCGACGTTTCTGCCCCATTCGGCTGAGAGAAGCCCAAAGCCGTTGATACGACTGGACTTTTCGGGTGTGAGAGCATTTTTCCGCTTGTTCCTTGACTACTGTTTGACTACCATTTTCAAAAAGCGATGATCGGCACTTCGCCGTTTATCTCATAAATGCGCTCGTAGCTCAGTTGGATAGAGTGACAGACTCCGACTCTGTAGGTCGCACGTTCGAATCGTGTCGGGCGTACCAAAAATGACGTGAAATCATATGATTTCACGTCATTTTTATATGATAATGTTTTGATTCCTTGCTTTTGCTGCATAGCGCAACCGGATAGAGCGTTTCAGCAGGGAGCTCAGATTTCCAAGTTGCTCTGCATGATCTGACTGGCTGCTTTTTTATTTTTGTCAAAGGCGTGGGTGTAGATATCCAGCGTGGTCGACGGTTGGCTGTGTCCTAAGAGTCCGGCAACCGTGCCGACATCCGTGCCGCTGGCGATGAACAGGCTTGCCGCCGTGTGGCGCAGGCTGTGGACGTTCAGGTCCGTCGGAAGATCGTTTGCCTTGAGGATTTTCTTGAAGCGCCAAGTGAACGTCGAGGGCGTCATCGGGAGCTCCATGCCCTTTCTGCGGAGCACATAATCGTCTTTCGTCTGCTCGCGCCGGTCGTAACGCTCCGTTTCGGCGGCGCAGAAGGCTTCGTATTCGCGGAGCAGGCTTTCCATCTCGGCGGAGAAGTACACATACCGGTTTCCGGCTTTCGTCTTCGGCGCTTTGACGATAATCTCGTCACCCGTCGTTTTGACGGCATTGCGGCAGACGTGGATGCTGCGCTCGGCGTAGTTGATGTCCTCCCACTTGAGTGCGCAGCATTCGCCGCGCCGCATTCCGGTCGCGATGATGAGCTTGAAGTAGGTTTCATACAGGACGCTTTCTGCCTCCAACGCCTGAATGAGCTTTTTTACTGTTTCATCATCCGCAATCTTTTTCTCTTTCTTCTGTCCTGCGTATTTGTAGGTGCGCCACGCGGGATTGTGATCGAGATAGCCGCCCTCCATCGCGTCGGAGAGGATGCCGCACAGACAGCTGTGGACACCCTCGACCGTCGCTTCGGAGAGCGGCTTTCCTGTCGCTTTATTTTTCTGCTTCCGCAGCTTTGTGTACAGACTGCGGAAGTGTTCCGGCCGCAGATCGACCAGCTTGTAGCTGCCGAGGTACGGTTTGAACCGCTCGATATCCTGCTTCTCGCGCACGAGCGTGGACTTCGCCAGCTTGTCCGGCGCAATCGTCTGGAGCCAGATTTCCGTGTACTTTTCCAGCATGATCGGCCGGGCGATACCCGGGTTCAGCTTCTTGCAGCTCATCTCGAACAGCATCGCCTGCTCCTGCAGCCATTTTTCCGTCTGTTTGGGCGTAAGACCCGCGGGCGGCTTAACCGTTTTCTGCTGCGGATTGCGCCGCCGTCCGTCGGGCGTGTAACCCATCGAGGCAACGAGCAGGTAGCTATTCCCACGTTTTCTGATACTTACCATGTTGTGATTCCTCCTGTTTCGCTCAGCACGGCTGAGATTTTGTAACAGCAACAATGCCAGAAAAATCGGGAATAGCGAGTAGATTTTGAAGATTCTACAAAAACGACAATGGTATCGGTGATGTTTCAGCAGACTGGAAGTGATCAATCTAACAATCCTTCGGTCATCAATAACTCAAGAACTCTTGCTTCTCTCTCAAACATGGCATGATTATAAGGGGTTTGTGTTACATTGCGATTCTTTCTTATCGCAGTTTCGGGATCGACAAATTCCAAAGTATATGTTTCTGTAAATTCATACTCATCTAAATCTTGCGCAACCACACAATCCTCTGCTTCGCAAAGATAATAATAATTATCCTGAACAAAGCATTCCGTCTCATCCAAATCACTCTTCTGAATGCGGTGGACATACCCATATTCTTTTATCGTTTCGGTTTTAACTACCAGCCCTGATTCCTCACGGGTTTCCCGTATCATAGCATCTATGGGCTTCTCACCGCTTTCTATCCCGCCGCCGGGGAACTTATAGTAGTCATATTTCAAGCTGTGTATCATAGCAATCTTGTTGTTTACAATGATAATACTTCTGGCAGAATTGCGAACAAATGCGTGTGTACATTTTCCGTAATCTTTCTTATCCATCTCAAATAGTAATCTCATGCTGCCTCCCCATAGCCCGATTTATTGAACAAACTATATCACATATTTTTTCTCTATTCAACGACTGATATGGTGCGTCAGGAAGCTCGCAAATCCATGCTGTTCACTGCGAACAGACTGTCGCTCATACATGCCATAGAATCCTGCATGTGTTATTCCATATCCCAATTTTCATGATCGTCCTCGGTATGACCGAGGGCGGTTTTCCTTTGCCGGAGCTTCTTTCGGCGCTTGCTGTCAATATGCAGCGGCATAGTCGTTCCGTCGAGCTGCGGCGCATCGTCCGTCATCTGCTCCACAGCACGGCCAAGGCGCACAGCGCCGCGCACAAGATCAATGCCGCGATTGAGATCCATGCGTACAGGTGAATTTTCTTCCGCGTTTCCTGTACTGTATCCGAAAGCTGTTTCTTCGTATCGTTCAGAGTCTCGGTCAGGGCAATCTTCGTACTCTCGGTCAGTGCTTTGCAGGCGGAAGAATACCTCTCGTTCAGGCTCTCAGCCTGTTTCTCGAATTTTTCTGCACTCTCCTGCATCTCGGTCAAAGCGTTCTGTGCTTCCTGCTTCGTCAGGAGCGTTTTCAGGTTTGCATCCAACTGCATCTGCTGCAGGAACAGCCTGTCCTGCATTTCGAGCATCGCACTCCAGTTCCGCTCCGTGATCATCACACTGGGTTCCAGCCGTTGCGCCTCGTCCATCAGCTTTTTGTGCTGCGTCAACATTTCTTGTGTTGTCATTCTCCGTTCTGTATCCAAATTCCGCCTCCATATTTTCTTTCAGGTATTTTTCCATGTGTAGTTTGCTGTCACGGCATTTGCGCCCATCCGGTGTGACGTAGGTGATGTTCTTTCGGCTGTCCGTCCATGTGGCATCGTAACCCTCAGAGCGGAGCAAGATCAGAAATTCCTCACGATTCCCGGCGCAGCGCATACACTCGTCGATCACACGCATCAACTCGAACTTCCAGCTCTCGCCCCTGTCAGCCGTGTAGTATTCCGCATTGGACATTCCGCGCGACTGCCGCTGGTCATTCCTCTGAAATTTCGGCAGCCCTAGTTCCTCGCAGATTTGGTCATTGCGGATGCGCAGCTCCTGAATCTGTTCGTCCGCCATGTGTACCTTCCGGCCGGTTTCAAAATTCACGCTGTTGATGATGCAGTGCGAGTGAATGTGTTCGCGGTCGACGTGGGTGCAGACCAGAACCTCACAGCCGTCGAAGTATCCAGCAAGTCGGTGCGCTGCTTCGTGCGCCGTGCGCGGGTCGATGCCTGCGCCCTTCGGGAAGCTCTGCACCATGTGATAAAACATCACGCCACCGTCTTTGTGGTGCAGCAGCTTTGTACTTAGGAACTCGTCGAACGCAGTTTCCGGCTGACAGCCAATGCCGCTGACGAGCTGCTGACCATCCCAAAGGGTTTTGCTCGTCTGCGACACATATCGCATGACACTTTTCATGCAGCCGCGTGTTTGTGTGCCTTTCTTGTAGTTTACGAAATGGACGATTGCGATTTCGGCGCGCCTCCCTCCTGCATTTCCCGCAGAGATGTGTTGATCTTGGAAAACTCCTGCACAGCAGAATCCAGATTGGCGAACTGGACTTTCCCCATGTTCGCCAGCACCGCCAGCTGGTTGAGATTGTTGCCGATTGCCTTCTGCTGCCGCAGGACTTCCCTGAGTCCGTCAAGAATCACGATGCGTTTTCCGAGACAACACGCGGTCACATAGTCGCTCTGGCTCATATGGGCTTGTGCTGCTTTTCGGCGGATTGTCTCTAAATCCTGTTCCGAGATTCGGATGCTGAATTGTCTGTCTTTTTTCATCTTTCCTCCGTATCTTTCGTTTCCCTCTACCAAACAAAAGCCCAGCGAAGCGGGTTTTGTTTGGAACTGAGGAGCAAGGGAGCGGAGCGTGGAATGCCCTCTCCCGCAGGGCGTTACACGCGCAGCGGACTTTGTGACGAAGTAGTGGGTATGGGCTTCTGCCCGATATTTGGCATTTGGCAGGACGCGGGATACCGGCGATGCTGGCTCCTCCCGAACGGGAGGATTTTTCCCGCTGCGGCGGGGCTTCTCTGCGTTGGGCTGGAATATTGTGCCTGCGTTTTTTGGCGTTGCCCGCACGTCGGCGCAACGTGGGGCTTTGCGGCACTCCTGCGCACACACTCGCAGTCTGGGCAAAAAACCGCACACAGCGGCGACACGCGCCTCACGTTGCGCTCCGGGCGTTCGACACACCCGCAGGGTCGATAGGGTCGATTTTCTCCACGGTGGGAAGATCGGCACTTTCGGCATTTCGGAGCGAGATCAGCCGCTTTCCATTGCTGCGGTAGGTCTTGACCAGAACTCCGTTTTCCCTTAGAGTCTCAACGCTTTCCAGCGCCAGACGGGTTACTTTTTTCGGCGTGATTCCAAGCTTGCCGTCAGGGTCGATCTTTGCGGACAGTGCCGATGGCGTGCCGCTGTATGTAGGATCGGCACTGAGCAGCGCAGAGAAAAGATGCACGAGTTGAAGCGTCGAAATCTTAGAAGCGCCGCTGCAAGTTTTGCTGTCTTCAAGCAGCTTCCGGACGTGGTCGTCCTCACCAAATTCGAGTTTCAAAGTCCGGTCAGGGATATCACGACCGGTGCAATGCAGCGAGGCAATGTTGGCAAGGCGAGAGTTTTTTTGCAGGACGAAGGTTGAATCTGCCGCGCCGCTGAGACCCGTTGACCCGGAGATCATATTCATCGGATCGTCATCGTGCAGCTTCCGCAGATGGTGAATCAGCAAAATTGCGATGTGCCGCCTGTCTGCAAGCTGTTTCAAAATCCCGATGTCCTGATAGTCATTTGCGTACAAATTGCTGTCGCTGCCAGTGCCTCGAACGCGCTGCAAGGTATCAATCACAACGAGTTTTGTGTCAGGATGCTCTGTCAAAAACTGCTCGATCTGCTGATCCAGACCGTGTTTGAGCGTGTCGGCCATGATCGCAAAGTGCAGCGTTGGCGGGGCATCTTCCGTCAGGTCAAAGAGCCGCATCTGAATACGCTGGAACGAATCTTCGAGACTGAGATACAGCGCTTCGCCCTGCGTTGTTGCGAAATTCCAGAGCGCCTGTCCCTGCGCGACGCACAAGCAAAGCCACAAGGCCAGCCAAGACTTGCCGATTTTCGGTGCACCCGCGAGGATGTGCAAGCCCTCCGGAATGAGTTCGTCCACCAGAAAGTGCGTCGGTTCATATGTCCTGTTTTGCAAATCTTCCGCATTGATGGTATGTAGTTTATTCATACTGTCACCTCCTTCGATATTGTTATCGCGGTTTTTATTTTCGATTTCACCGCGCCAATATCGTAACATAAGGATTGACTTTTGAAAATAGGTAATGTATCATTTCGATAGATACACTATATCAATGCAAATACATTCTCGAATGAGGAAACAGCTTATGGGCGTTTTAGGAAAAGACATATTTGATTTCCATCGACCGCAGACAAACACCAAGGTCGAATTTGGTGCATCGGCCTATTGGGTGGAGGACAGGTCGGAGCCGCAGCCGTATGGAGCGGTGCTGACCGAAATACTGAATCTCGACGTTGCGCCGTTTCAGGAATTGCTGGATCAGCTGAACACAGCCGTTCAAGAAAAAAGTGGTGATGTTCTGCGCGCTTACATGAACATGAAGAAGGGGCTTGCTTCTCTGCCGCTCTACCGGTTGTATCTGGAGGACTTTCGCGTCTTCGGCGATATGCCGGTCGAGGCGTTTGTGGTCGGAGAAGCACAGGATGCCTTTGCAGAGTTCGTGATGCAGGAAGATCATGATCTGCCCACATTCATGCAGCAGCAGATCGACGATATTCGTTTGATTCAGGAGCGGTATGCGTGGTTCCTCGATGGTGTTTT
>ENA-OPVH01001553-OPVH01001553.1-human-gut-metagenome-genome-assembly--contig:-NODE-1553-length-11022-cov-2.618127_pt1 | contig 11022 bp, 11 predicted proteins | sample MGYA00241494_ERZ501980 | MGnify/ENA primary metagenome ERZ501980 (study PRJEB25962, sample SAMEA1964914) | human gut metagenome | biome: human gut; feature: human-associated habitat; material: faeces... | reverse complement strand
TCCGGCCTGCCGAAGGACGAGATCGACCGCATGGTCAAGGAAGCCGAAGCTCATGAGGCTGAGGACAAGAAGCGCAAGGAAGACGCCGAGACCCGCAACCAGGCCGAGGCCTTCGCCTACTCCACCGAGAAGCTCGTCAACGACAACAAGGACAAGCTCTCCGACGACATCGTCAAGGAAGTCACCGACAAGGTCAACGCTCTGAAGGAAGCCCTGAAGGGTGACGACACCGAGAAGGTCAAGACCGCTCAGACCGAGCTGATGACCGCCGCCCAGAAGATCGGCCAGGTCCTCTACGCCCAGCAGGGTGCCGAGGGTGCTGCCGCTGGTGCTGACGGTGCCGGCGCTTCCGCTGGCTCCGCCTCCGGTTCCGACGACGACACCGTCGAGGCCGAGGTCGTGGACGACGATGACGACAAGGACAACAAGTGATGTCCGAGTTCAACAAGGACGACTACCTGAACGACCTGCCGGATCCCTCAGATGCTGAGGCTGCCGCTCAGGCCTCTTCAGGGGCTGACGCCTCCGCCGAGTCCGGCTCTGCGCAGGATTCGGCTGCCCAGGCTCCTTCCAATGAAGGCTCCTGCCGCAGCTGAGGGAGAGAAGACTGGCGAAGGCCAGTCCGATTCCGCAGACACCCTCACCCCGCTCGGCAAGGCCAAGAAGGAAGCCGCAGACTACCTCGAAGCCCTGCAACGCGAACGTGCGGAGTTCATCAACTACCGCAATCGCACGCAGAAGGAGCAGGAGCGCTTCCGCCAGCACGGCATCATCGACGTGCTGACCGCGCTGCTGCCCGCCCTCGACGATATCGACCGCATTCGCGAACACAGCGAGATGGACGACTCGTTCAAGGCCGTCGCCACCAAGATTGACAAGGCCTTCGAGAAGTTCGGTGTCGAGAAGTTCGGCGAAAAGGGCGAGGACTTCGACCCCACCAAGCATGACGCGATCCTGCACAAGCCGGACGCGGATGCCGAAACGGTTGACACCGTGGTCGAGGCCGGCTACCGCATCGGCGATCGCGTAATCCGCGCCGCCCGAGTAGTAGTAGCCTCCCCGCAAAACTGACGGTCAGCTCGCTGCAATGAGTTGATATTTACCTTGGCTCCCCTCTCTGAGGGGAGCCAATCATAAAGACTTTTCTAGAAAGGAGACATGAATGGCTGAAAACGAATGGCTCAGCAAAGACTTCTACAAAGTCCTTGGTGTCTCCAAGGACGCTTCGGACGACGACATCAAGAAGGCGTACCGCAAGCTCGCCCGCAAATACCATCCTGACGTCAACAAGACCAAGGAAGCCGAGGAGAAGTTCAAGGACATCTCCGAAGCCTATGACGTGCTGAGCAAGAAGGAAGATCGCCAGAAGTACGACGCGATTCGTCAGTTCGGCATGGGCGGTGCCCGCTTCGCCGGCGGTTCCGGCGGCTTCGATGCTTCCGGTTTCTCCGACATCTTTGGTTCCATGTTCGGCCAGGGTGCCGGCGGCAATGGCTCGCGCATCCGCTTCTCCACTTCGGGCGGCGGCCCCAACAACATCAACGACATCTTCTCGATGTTCGGCGGTGCTGCAGGTCAGGGCGGCCAGCCGTATGGCGGCTACGGCCAATCGCCGTACGGCAATGCCGGCGGCTATGGCTATGAGGAGGCCCCGCGCCCCGAAAACGGCGAGGACCGCAACTCCAAGATCAGCCTGACCCTGCGTCAGGCGGTCAAGGGCGCTACCGTGTCCCTGTCCGTGGACGGCAAGAAGTTCAAGGCCCACGTGCCTGCGGGCGTCAAGGACGGACAGAAAATCAAGCTGGCCGGCAAGGGCAAGCCAGGCATCAACGGCGGCAAGGCCGGTGACCTGTACCTGCACGTCACCGTCAAGCCCGATGCCACATTCTCGATGCGCGGCCATGATATCGTCATGGACCTGCCCGTCACCGTGGGCCAGGCCGTGGCCGGTGGCAAGGTCGAGGCCAAGGATATCGACGGCAATCCCGTTACCTTCAAGGTGCCGGCAGGCTCCAGCTCCGGCGCGGAAGTCAAGCTCGCGGGACTTGGCGTCCAGCGCAGCAACCAGCCGGGCGATCTGATCGGCCGTGTGCAGATCATGGTCCCCGCCAAGCCGGGTCTGGCCGTCAAGCACGCCGCCAAAGAATTCGACGAAAAAGCCGGCGACTATCTCAGCCTGTAATCAGGAGGTGAACAATGGCGCGGTTAGCCAACCAGATGAAGCAGTTATACGCGATGTGCGCAACCGCGCTCGTGATGGGCAGGGCCGATCTCGACGGAGCCGATGACGTCGGCTTCGACATCGAACTGCCCATCTTCACCGTCGGCCAGACCGCCGAGTTGGCCAACATTCACCCCCAGACCCTCCGTCAGTACGACCGCCTCGGTTTGGTTCGTCCGCAGCGCACCGATGGCGGCGCACGCCGCTACTGCCTGCGCGACATTGCCCGCCTGACCCGAGCTCAGCGCCTGAGCCAGGATGAGGGCATCAACCTTTCCGGTATCGCGCGCATTTTGGTCCTCGAAGAAGAGAATCGCCAACTGCGCCGCGAAGTCAAACGCATGCAAACCGGCGACCAGGAGAGCGTTTTCGCCGCAGGCCGTGACGGCAATATCGTGGAGGTACAACGCTCCAACCGCGCCCGCCTCTGGCGCAACGCCATCCGCCGCGAAACCCGCGAACTGCCCGGCCGCGATACTGCCGCCGATATCGCTGCCGGCGCCACCGGCGACTCCAACTACACTCCCGCCGACTCCAAGTCCATGGTCCTGTGGGGTTGGTGAGTCTGGCCGCATTGCTTCGATTCCTTCTCCATTCGTAAAACTGTTTGTTATCTCACATCGGGCAGCTGCCGAAAAGCACGAATCTTCTTGACGGAGATGTCAAGGTTTGTTACGGTGACGTGCGAAAACCGATTCGTAAGGGGTGCTTTAGGCTGAGACGGTATGTGCCGAACCCTTCGAACCTGTGAGCTAACACTCGCGTAGGGAATGCGACGGTTGAACTCCTCTGTTCGGCTCGGCATCCCATATGCGCGTTGAGAGAGAGGAAGCGTATGTCAATACGCAAGGAGCTGACCGCCCAGAACGTACTGCTGGGTTTCCAGCATGTGCTTGTTTCCAACGTCTGGCTTGATCCGGTGTTTGTGGCCGGAGCAATCGGCTTACCTATTGCCCTGTCGTCGAACATGATTAACGCCATCTTCATCGTCTCTGGTCTGGTTACTTTGGTTCAGGCCACTCGGCTGGTTCGCCTGCCGGTGGTGCAGGGGCCGTCAGCCGCGTTTGACGCGTTGATGATCGCGGCAGGTACGGCCGGCATGCTGGGGGCGGCGAGTTCGTCCATTCTCATCGCTTCGCTTGTGTTCCTGTTGCTGTGCCTGACCGGTGTGATAGAGCGGATGCGGTTCCTGTTCTCTCCGATGATTTCGGGCGTGGTCATCTTTATGGTCGGTGTCTCGCTGTCTGGATTCACGCTGAGCGAGTTTCTAGGCGGGGCTCCCGGCGACAAGACGTTCGCCGATCCGCACATCCTGACCGTGTCGATTCTGACCACGGCGATTGTGCTTGTCCTGTCGTTGCTCGGCAAGGGCCTGCTCAAGTCGTTCTCATTCCTCATCGCGCTCGTCGTCGGCACCGTGGTCGCCGCAGCATTTGGCATGGTGGACTTCTCTCCTGTGGCATCCAAGGGATGGCTGGGCCTGCCGACCTTCCTGCCCTACGGTCCGTTCACATTTGACTGGAAGATCTTCATCCCGTTCTTCATCGCCTACATGGTTGCCGTCATGGAAGCTCTCGGCGTCTATCAGGCGGCTTCTGAGATTCAGGGCACGCCCCTCGAACGCAAGCAGGTGCGCTACGGTCTTGCCGGCGAGGCGGCCGGTTCAGCCATTTCCTCGCTGATTGGTGGATTCACCACCACCGCCTACCCGCAAAATGTCGGCCTGCTCAACCTGACCGGCGAAGGCAAGTTGCGCACGCGCACGCCTGTGATCATCGCCGCTGTGCTGTTGCTGATTCTGGGCTTCGTGCCAAAGGCGGGCGCGTTGCTGTCCGTCATTCCCTCGGCAGTCGTCGGAGGCATTTTCCTGCCGGCTGCGGCCAGCCTAATCGTGACCGGCCTGCGCGCCCTGCGCAAGGTCGCTGATGACGAGCGCCGTCAAACGGTCATCGGCATGTCTCTGTTGCTCGGCATCGCCCTGCCCAAGGCGCTCTCCGGCCTGACCGGCGGCGCAAGCGTGTTCTTTGGCAACAACATCATGGTCGGTGTATTCAGCGCCATCATTCTCAATGCGCTTTTCGTCGCTCTTCCGGATTTGGTGGCGAAGCATCGTGCGCCGGCGTCCGTGGATGTTCCAGCAGCCGATCCGGCGGATGGGACTGGCGCTGCGGCGTACGATGAACGATAATGCTGATTGATATTGGATATTGACAGGAGCGATGCAATGACTGATGTGATGGATGACGCGCGTCGTATCAAGCGCGGGATTCTGGATTTTATCCATACCTATGGCTGTGAGCAGGCCCCGGAAGAGGCGTTTGGTGCGTTGGCGCGCGACGTGTTCATCTATCAGTACACGTATGATCTGCCGTACCGTCGTTACTGCGCGGCTAAACGCGTCACCCCCGCAACGCTCAAGGATTGGCGGGAGATTCCGCCGATGCCGGTGGACGGGTTCAAGCACCTTGACCTTTCGACCATACCGACCGAGCAGTGCGAAGCCGTATTCATGACGAGCGGAACCACGCATGGCGGCAAGATGCGTGGGCGCAACTTCCATCCCGATCTTGAGGTGTGGGATGAATCAATGATTGTGCCGTTCCGTCATTTCATCATGCCGGATCGAGAGCGTATCCGCATCGCCGTGATTTCGCCGGCATGGGACATGAACCAGAACTCCTCCCTGTCGCGCTACCTTACCAAGGCCGTGGAGTGCTGCGGCAGCGAAGGCAGCGGTGTGTTCTTCGACGAGCATGGACTCAAGTTCGATGAAATCATCGCCTTCCTTAACCGTGCGGTGTCTGACGGTGAACCGGTGATGCTGATGGGTGTCTCGTCGTCCTATCTGTATCTGTTCGATTACCTGCATGAGCATGATCTGACGTTCGCGCTGGCCCCCGATAGCCGGTTGTTCGACACTGGCGGCTTCAAGAGCACTAAGCGCGACATCACCGAAGACCAGATGCTTGATGAGCTGGAACAGACACTGGGGGTGCCGCGCCACCACTGCGTCAACATGTATGGCATGACCGAGTTGAGCTCGCAGATCTATGACCAAAATATTCTGTCGTGGTATACGGATGGCACCAGCAACTATCTCAAGGCGAACCCCGCCTGGGTGCGCACGGTCTTCCTCGATCCGGAAACGCTGACTCCCGTCAAGGATGGTGAGACCGGTGTGATAGCCCATTACGACCTTGCCAATTGGAATTCATGCATCGGTATTCTGACCGAGGACCTCGGCCATCGGACCCCGGACGGATTCCTGCTGCAGGGCAGGGCGAAGGGAGCCGAGGCTCGTGGGTGCTCAATCGCGGTAGACGAGGTCATCAGTGCCAACCGTTGATGAATCCGTGAGTCAGGCCATTGATGTCTTCCACCTGCCCTCGGGAGTGGATGTTTCGGATTACGAAATCTATGAGGTCGCCACATCGGATGGGGTGAAGCGTTTGCGCTATCCGCGACTGGATGGCTCAAAGGTGACTTCCCTTGCCAAGCAGCTTGTCGATGTTCGCAACCGCACGCTTGCCGCGATGAGTGTCAACGATATTCTCGACATCGTGGCCGACGCGGCCCAACTATGGGCCGATCCGGATTTTGAGCTGCGGCGTCAGGCTGAACTGCTGATTCCCGCAATCACCGGATATGAGCCTGACATGGTGCGGATTGAGCTCAAACGGTATATGCGCCAGTTCAGGCGTCGTGAACTGCTCCGGTTCCTTGACTCCGAAATCGGTCAGCCGTCTATGCTCGACGAATTCCGGCCGAACAAGGCGGGGGGATACTCTAAATATGTGGGCCCAGCGCTCACCTATCAGGTGTTCTCCAGCAATGTGCCGGGGATTCCCGTGTGGAGCATGGCGATGACCCTGCTGGTCAAAGGCGCGATTCTTGGCAAATCTTCATTTTCCGAGCCGGTGATGCCTGCGTTCTTTGCTCGCAGCATTGCGATGGTCAATTCCGACCTCGCTGATGCCATTGCGGTGGTTCCATGGAAGGGCGGCTCGCAGCAGCTCGAGGATTCAGCCATCGATGCGGCCGATGCCGTGATTGTTTACGGTTCTTCGCAGACTACCAAATTGATTGCGGGCAAAGTCGCCGGGTCCAAGCCCTGTCTAGGTTACGGAGCAAAAGTCGGGTTGGCGTTCATTGGCCGAGAGGCTTTGCGTCCTGATACCTATGCCGATACCGTGCATCGTGTGGCTGTTGACATCGCCACATATGACCAGCAAAGCTGCCTGGCTCCGCAGACCGTGTTCGTGGAGACTGATGGAGCCCTCACCCCTCGTGAAGTGGCTCAGCTGCTCGGTGGCGAGCTTGAGAATCAGCAGCGCAAATATCCGCGCTCCGTATTGAGTGACGCCGAGAACGTGGCCATTCAGCGGGCGCGCACCGACGCTGAGATGAGAGCCTTGATGGGCGGGAAGGCCGCGGTGTTCGCCAGTGGCCATAGCACGGCATGGTCGGTGCTGTATCGAGAACTTGACGGTAGCGGTGCCGACGAGGATGTTGCTTCGCTGATGTCGCCGTTGAACCGCACCGTCAACGTGGTGGCGGTGCCAGATTTGTTGGACGCTGCCAGAAGACTGACTTCCTGCCGTGGCTGGCTGCAGAGCTGCGGTGTCGCTGTGGATTCAACCAGACTGTTTGGTCTTGCAGATACATTGGCCGAGGTCGGTGTGAATCGCATCTGTCCGCTCGGTGAGATGGATCGGGCGAAATCCGGCTGGCATCATGATGGGGGCTTCAACCTCATCGATCTGTTGCGCGCGGTGGATGTCGAACGCGGCAGCGACGCGTACAGCGATTCGTTCGATATGGATATGGAATAGGCCTGTGCTGTTGCGGGCAGCAGAGGCTGGTAGCAGGGCGAAAGGCAAGGGTAATGACAGAGCAAAGCGATATGGCACGGCGTCCAATGGTGAATCTGGATGGCAGAACAGCGATCATCACCGGTTCCGGCAAGGGCATAGGAGCGGCTGTGGCGAAATGCCTGGCATCGCACGGAGCCGCTGTCGTCATCAATTACGTACATGACGCCGCCAGCGCGCAGCGCACCGTTGAAGACATCCACTCGCTGGGAGGCTTGGCTATAGCTGTACAGGCGGATGTTTGCGATGAATCGCAATCTTCCAAGCTAGTGGGTACCGCTGTCGACTCATTCGGCGGCGTGGACATCTTAGTGAATAATGCTTTCGGACGCTTCTCCTTTGACCCGCGTCGCCGTTCCACTTTTGCTGGAGGCGATTGGGATGAGTTTAGCGCACAGATCGAGGGATGCCTGCATGGTGCATATCTGATGTGCTCACATGTGGTGCCGCTGATGCGAGCCCAGACCTCCGGGCGTATCATCAACATCTCCAGCAATCTGGTCGATTCGCCCATCGTGCCCTACCATTCGTATATCACTGCCAAAGGCGGCTTGGTCGGCATGACCCGCTCTCTGGCCCAGGAGCTGGGCGGCTTCGGCATTACCGTTAATGCCATTGCCGCAGGTTTGACGGCCGGAACCGCATCCAGCGCAGCCACCACCGAGGATGTTCGTGAACGAATCATTGCCATGACGCCTCTTGGCCGCCTTGCCCGTCCCGATGACATCGCCGGAGGGGTCGCGTTGTTGGCGTCCGACATGGCCGGCTTCATTACCGGACAATGTCTGCACGTCGATGGTGGGCTGACCATGCGCTGAGGCGCAGGGGCGGTGTGCTGACGCGCTATGGTTGTCGCATCCGATTGGTGCAATGGAATGCAGCAAGAGTAAAGGCGCCAATTGGCGTGCGGGCATGCGGACGGAGGTAACTATGCTGCTCAAAGCCGTGTTCTGGGATTTGGACGGTACTCTCATCGATTCTGAGCCGCTCTGGCATGACGGTGAGATTGAGATCGCGCACAACAATGGCGGCGAGTGGAACGAGGACCTCGGTTGGGAGTGCTCCGGCACTCCGGTACCACACGTGGCAGAGGTCATGATTGCGCATGGCTGCACATTGAGCGTTCCCGAAATCGACAAGCAGCTCAAGGATTATGTGTTCAAGGCGGAGGTCGAACGTCTGCCGTGGATTCCTGGTGTGCAAGACGTGCTGCATTCGCTCAAGGAAGCCGACATCCCATCCATGCTGGTCACTACTTCGCCTCGCCGCATGGCCGAGAACATCATGAAGCAGGCTGATGGATTGCTTGCCGGCTACGTCTGCGGCGATGATCCGTACGAGCACAAGCCGAGCCCTGCCCCATATCTGGCCGCGGCTGAGAGACTCGGCATCGCGCCTGAAGACATGGTCAAGTGCGTGGTAATGGAAGATTCCTCATCCGGTCTGCGCTCCGGCGCCGCCTCGGGGGCCACACTGATTGCGCAGACTGGCTGGATTCGCACCGACACTTCCGGCCTTGGCCAGTTTGCCTCCATCGACTCGTATGAGGGCATCGATGCGGCCGCGCTGGACGCCTTTGTGCGGCAGCGTTTGGGGAAGTAGAAATTTCGTTTGTATTGCGGAGTTTGTGTGGAAAACCCCAGTCGACCTGATGTTATAGGCCGGCTGGTAGGGTATTTGACGGTTTGCATATAACTGTCTGGTTCATTGGGCTGGCAGCTCAATACAAGATTTAGGACTCATAGGAAACACATGGGCTTCGTTAATTTCATCATCGAACTGCTGAAGGATCCGCGTGCCGCGATTGCCGGTTGGATTGCCATGGGCGTGGCGCCGACCCTCGGATTCATCTTCCTCATCGTATTCATCGAAACGGGCGTGGTGTTCTTCCCGTTCCTGCCCGGTGATTCGCTGTTGTTCGCGGCCGGCGTGTTCGCAGCCCCGGATGCTGCGACCGGCAAGGCCGCGCTGCCGCTGTTCTGGTTGCTGCCGGTGGTTTGGTGCGCGCCGATTATCGGCGACCAGTGCAACTACTTCATCGGTCATTTCTTTGGCCGCCGTATTATCCAATCCGGCAAGGTGAAGGCGCTGACTCCTGAGCGACTGGCCAAAACCGAGGGCATGATTGAAAAGTGGGGCCCGCTGGCTGTGTTCCTGGGCCGCTTCTTCCCGTTCATTCGTACGTTCATGCCGTTCATTTCCGGTATTTCCGGTATGCGTTGGAGCCGTTTCACGCCGTTCTCAGTGCTCGGCGGCCTGTGCTGGTCCACGTTGTTCACGCTGCTGGGCTACTTCTTCGGCAACATTCCGGCCGTGCAGGATCACTTCGAACTGGTGATCGTGCTGATTCTGCTGGTTTCGCTCGCCCCGACCATCATCGGTCTGCTCAAGGCCAAGTTCGGCAAGAAGAAGCCGGCCAAGGTGACCGATGCTCAGTTGGACGTCATGGAAGACGGCATCAAGAACCTCGATAAGTAAGCAAGGAATGTAGATTACCGCATAAGGAATCGTCGTGAAAATGAAGGCCCTGACTGTGCATATGAGGTCAGGGCCTTTTCTGCATGAGATGGGCGTGAAACAACAGCGTGGTTATCCACATTTGTCGTGGACGACATGCCGGGGTGTGGATAACTCAGCAAGCTAGAACCACAATGGTCGATTCGTGTTGAGCATTGAACTCGGACACGTTTCAATCGGCTTATGAATAGCAACACCACACCCCGCGTGGCGCGTAGGATCACCTCGCCAGCGGTAGCACCTCCGGGCATTCCGCTGCCCACGGACGATGCGCCGATTCCAGCGCATCGCTACTACACTCCGCCGCCCAGGCCGTTGGCCTCATGCGAACGGCAGAGATCGGGCGAGGCTCCGGCACTCGCCCTAACTACAGACACCAGCTTCCATAACATTGTGACGATGACGTCAGGTCATGGAGGCGTGGGGTTGAGTGTCATGGCTTCCATGCTTGCACGGACATTGGCGAGACGTGAACACAGCTGCGCTCTCATAGACGCTGATTTCGTGGCCGGATGCCTTGACCTGCTGCTGGGTGTAGAACGAGAGCCGGGTTTACGATTCAGCCAAGTCGACGCACCCCTCGGCCGCATCGAGGGCGATGCGATGAACCATGAGCTGATGATGTGGGAGGGTGTGCGAGTACTTCCCTATGACCCTTGGAGCGCGCGCCAGCCTGACTGGTGGGAAGTTCAAGCGGCCATTCGAGCCTTGGCGGAAACGAACGACGTTGTCATCGTAGATGCCGGTCAGGGTGGACTCATTGAGACCGTACCCGATCTGCGCAGTGGCATGCAGGTGATTGCCGCGGAATTGTCGGTGATGGGGCTGGCCAGAGCCAAGTCGCACCGGTCCAGACTGGATTCATGGGGCTGTGAAGCGCCACATATCGTCGGCGTGGAACCACGTGGCGCTCCACGTGGGAGAGGCCACGTGGGTATTGGTGAGGCGCAGGACTATTTGACTGCCACGGTATTGGGGCCTGTCAAACCAAGTGTCAATCTGTGTGGAGACGTACTGGAAGGCCTCGGCATCAGATCGGTGACCAAAGGCAGCCGCAAAGCCGTGAGCTTGCTTGCCGATCTTGTCGAGCAGGCCATTCGCCCGGTTTCGGGAGCTTCTTGCAAGGACCGGTGATGCGGTATGGCTGCCGTAATCACTCGGGCTGATGAGCCCGGCGCAGTGCCCAGAACTGTGTTCTTCGGTCTATTGAATGATGTGGCATCCGACCCGCAGGTTACCGATCTGGCGGTGACCTGTGATGGCCGCGTTTGGGCGGACCGCGGCAACGGCATGCGAGAAACAGTATTGCGTGTGCCGTTTCGCTCGCCGCAAGTAGTTCGAGAATACGCCGTCCAACTGTGCGCGCAGCTTGGGCGCAGACTGGATGATGCCTGCCCGATAGCGGACGCCGCC
>ENA-OPVH01001552-OPVH01001552.1-human-gut-metagenome-genome-assembly--contig:-NODE-1552-length-11023-cov-2.006929_pt1 | contig 11023 bp, 10 predicted proteins | sample MGYA00241494_ERZ501980 | MGnify/ENA primary metagenome ERZ501980 (study PRJEB25962, sample SAMEA1964914) | human gut metagenome | biome: human gut; feature: human-associated habitat; material: faeces... | reverse complement strand
ATAGTATCAGTATTAATAACGTTGTTAGGTTTGTTAATATTTTCAATCATACTTACAAAAACAAACACATCTGAGGCAACAATATTTCCAGTAGTTGTAGTAATCACTGCCATTAGCATTTTAATAGGAAGTTTTATAGCATCTGGAAAAATAAAAAATAAAGGAATAGTAAATGGAGCAATAGTTGGTGGATGTTATATGTTAGTTATATATTTATTATCTAGCATAATGGGAAATAGTTTCTCCTTAAATGTTCAAAGTTTTGTTACAATAATAGCTGCAATAATGGCTGGAATAATAGGTGGAATATTAGGAGTAAATTTAAGAAAATGATTGATGTTTTAATCTAAATAGAGTAAAATTCTAAAGATAAGAAAATAGGTAAATTAAAAATTTCAAGAGTTTACTTATTATAAATCTTTTATAAATACTCAAATAAACTTATTGAAAATAAATATTTATGAAAAAAACTTTTAATCATAAATAAAAAAACTAAAAGAAAGGAATCAACCAATAAAACTAAATAATACTTATTTGTTTTATTGATGATTAAATTACAGATGGTAACTTTTTCAGATATAAAAAATAGTGAAGAAATAAATTGTTTAATAGAAAAATCACAAAAACAACTAGATGCACTTGGCTATACAGAACACTCATCAAGACACATAAATATAGTATCTAGTAGAGCTGCAAGGTTATTACAAGACTTGGGTTATGACGAACATAGAGTAGAACTTGCAAGAATAGCAGGATATATGCATGATATAGGAAATGTAGTAAACAGAGTGGACCACGCACATTCAGGAGCTATTCTTGCATACGAAATTTTAAAAGAAATGGGCATGAACATAGACGATAGAACAGAAATAATGATGGCAATCGGAAATCACGATGAAGCAACAGGAACAGCAGTAAGTGACATATCGGCAGCATTAATACTTGCAGATAAATCAGATGTTCATAGAGATAGAGTAAGAAATACCAATATGTCTACATTTGATAAACACGACAAAGTAAATTATGCAGTCACAAATGCAAATTTTTCTCTAGATAAGGAAAATAGAAAAATAACACTAGACTTAACAATAGACACAAAAATATGTCCTGTACTTGATTACTTTGAAATATTTATGGATAGAACAATGATGAGTAAATATGCAGCAAAATATTTAAACTTATGGTTTGAACTAGTAATAAATGGAACAAAATTATTATAGAAAATAGACTAAAAATCTATATAAATAAAGGAATTTTGAAAAAAATATAGAAATATATAATATAGGCAATAAATAAAATTACAATAAATTGGAGGAAAAAAACTTGAAAACAGAAAAAATAAAAAACAAACTATCAATTAATTTATTAGGAAAAATACTTATAGTACTTGTAATAATACTCGTAAGCTTACTTTCTTTTACTGGAATATATGTAAAAGATAAAAACACATACAAAAACTTTATTCCAGATTATAAATTTGGAGTGGATCTTTATGGATATAGAAACATAGTTGTAAAAGTAAATGATAGTACAGAAACTAAAAACTATGATGAAGAAGGAAATTTAATAAAAGAAACAACAGACGAGGATAAAAGCAAAATTGCAAAAACTATAGAAGAACCAGTAAACAGTGAAGAAAGTCTAACAATAGATAACTACCAAGCTGTAGAAGACACAATAATAAAAAGACTTAACTACTTAAAAGTAGAAGGATATCAAATAAAATGTGATGAAAACACAGGCAGAATTTATATAGAAGTTCCAGAAGACGACAATACAGATTATATTGCCCAATATTGTGTAACAAAGGGAGAGTTTAAAATATTAGATAATGATACAGACGAAGTACTACTTTCTAATGCGGATTTAAAAGAAACTAAAATTCAATATAGTGCAACAAGCTCTGGAACAACAGTATTTTTAACAATAGAATTTAATAAAGATGCAGCAGAAAAACTAAAAAATATTTCTAATACATATGTAAGTTCAAAAGATGCAGATGGAAACGACACAACTAAAAAAATAAAAATGACAATAGACGATGAAACAGTAGTATCAACATATTTCGAAGAAGAAATAGACAATGGAATAATCCAACTTTCTATTGGTACAAGTTCAGACTCTTCAACACTACAAACATATTTTAGACAAGCATCAAATATAGCAGTACTTTTAAATACAAACCCAATGCCATTAACATATGAAATAGAAATAAATAGATTTGTACATTCAGATATAACAATGCAAACTATAAAAATGATAGCAATAATATCAGCAATAGTATTTGCACTAATGCTAGTATATATGATTATAAAATACAAAAAAAATGGATTAATGGGGGCTATATTAAACATTGGATTCGTAGCACTTTTACTACTAGCTATTAGATATGGAAATGTTACAATAAGCAATTTAGGAATTTTAGCAATAGCACTTTCTACAATAATAGAATATATAACAATAATGAAAATATTAAACATATATAGTAAAAAAGACAATGACAAAATATTAAAAGAATTAAAAACTTTTGCAAAAAACTATGCAATTGCAATAATTCCATTAATAGTACTTGCAGTTACATTTGCACTTATAAAATGGCAAGAATTAAACAGTATGGGTATGGTATTCTTCTGGGGTACACTAATAATGATAATATATAACGCAATAGTAATAGTGGCAGAAAGAGAGGCAAAATAATGAAAAAAATAATTACAGTAATTCTTTCTTGCTTAATTATAGCAGGAGCAATAGTAACAGGTATTCTAGGTTTCAATGTAGGAACAAAATATGCAGAACAAACACAAATAGGAATAAACGTAGGAAAATCATTCGAATTAAATGAAATAAAGCAAATAGCAAACGAAGTATTCGAAGGAAAAACAGTGTTAGTTCAATATGTAGAATTATATAAAGACATGGTACAAATAACTGTAAAAGGTGACGTAACATCAGAACAAGTAGAAAGCCTAAATACAAAAATAAATGAAAAATATGAAACAGAAAATAAAGTAGAAGACGTAGAAGTTTTACACAATGCAAACACAAAATTAAAAGACCTAGTAAAACCATATATTGCTCCAATAGCAAGTGTAACAGCAATAATTGCAGTATACACAATGATAGTATTTAGAAAACAAGGAGCTTGGAAAGTTCTATATACAATATGCTTAGCAATGGTAATTCCACAAGTAGTTATTGCAAGTTTATATGCAGTAACAAGACTACCAATAAATAGAATTACACCAATAATATGTTTAGCAGTATATATAATTTCTATAATGCTTACAATATTTAGTTTAGAAAAGAAGAGTGAAGTTAAAGAGTAAATATAAAATTAACATAAAGAAAGTATTGGTAATAAAATATATTATCAATACTTTTTTTGGAGGTGTTAATTTTGAAATGGTATAAAAAAATATTTTTCAGAACAATAAAAACAGACTTAACTTATGAAGAAGCAATGCAGATAATGGGAACAGGTCAAGCAATATTAATAGATGTGCGTTCTGAAGATGAATATAAACAAAAACATTTAAATGGTGCTATAAATGTGCCTGTGTATAATATAGAAAGTATAAGTACAGAAATTACCAATAAAGATGAAGTAATATTATTGTATTGTAAAACAGGACAGAGGAGCAACATAGCTAAGGAAACATTAATGCAAAATGGCTATAGAAACGTATATACAGTTAGAGTAAAAAATATTTAAAACCCCAAAATTGAAAATAAATATGTTTAATAAAAGCATTTTTGTAAACAATTTTTTTAGGATAGATATTAAATTATTATAATAAAATTCATAATATGATTAATAAAAGTTCAAATGTTTAACTTACATTTGAACTTTTAAGTGATTTTACTATTGCTTAATATTTTATAAGTTCTGCAAATATTACAATCAGAACAGATTACAACTTTTCCATCGAATATTAATCTTAAAGTATTAATAAATTCATTTTCAGGACTAACCAAATGAATTATAATTTTTTCAGGAAGTAAAGAAAGTAATGTATTTAGTGCATAATCGTTAGATGAAAACGAAATATCAGATAAATAATGAGTATCTAAATTAGAGTGGGAGAGGGAAATAATATTTTTATTTTCATCAAGTAAAATAGATTCATCATTAACATATATTAAATGCACAAGTTTTGTTTTGGTTTCTTTAGAATTTATATACAATTTTAACAAATCAATAAATTCTGTATATTCTCTATTCAAAATAAATTGATTAACACAAAAATCAACAAAAGAATCTAATATATTAATATACTTAAAAAGCCTAAATCTAACAAATCCATCTAGAACCATAGACTTGTGATTTTTAATATAATCACAAACAGATTCAAATACACAATTTTCTCGATCCAATATTTCTATAGGAAGATAAGAAGACACATCTATAGCAGTTGTATTAGACAGGCTATTTAAAATTTCTGTGCAATTAGTTTCTATTTTAGACAAATCCATATCATCAAAATAAAAATAATTAAATTCCAAAAGTTTATGCACAATCTTATATTCAAAGTTATTTATAATACAGCCAGTTAAAATATTTGCAAAATATTCATAAAACAAATTAGTATCAGTTCCAACATAATGGACGATAATATTAGTGTATTTAGAAAAACATTTTTTAACAAAAATAATATCACTCAAATTTATTAAAGCAATATTATCCATTAAATAGTTTTGAATTTGCTCATTGTTTGTTTTTATACAAAAAGAAACCACTACAAAAGTCCTCCAAAGTAAGTTTTTATTAGTATTTACTAAAAAACTCTTGATATACATATAATATTCTAAATTGTATAAAAAGCAATTTGTCCGTAATGAAGCCACACTAAAAATAATTATTTATAAAAGATTAATGAATACTCTAGACAAAAGATTAACAATATAGTAAAATAATAGACATAGGAAATTGATAATTAGTGGAACGGTTTTGCCACCCAATATTATACGATGTATCGTAAGAAAGGCGGGTGGTGTTTATGGTTAAAGTGATACTATTTTTTATGCTATTACTAATGTTATCTTTAACATTAAACGTTGCCTTAGCAACAGTTCTATATAAGAACTGGGTCGAAAAGCAACTACATAAATAAAAAATAAACCATTCTACTTTTGCACAGGATGAATGGTTTATAAAATTCAACTTTGGCAAAACCGTATCTAACGGAATTGTCATTTCCTATTTCCATTATACTCTAAATTTATAGAAAAAGTCAAGAAAATAAAAAAATACATTGAAAATATTATTATTTATATCAAATATATTAATGGCAATAATAAAGTAAAGACTGAAAATTTTAAATTTTCAGTCTTTATATTACAAATAAATTTTATAATCAATTTCAGGGAAGATGCAATCAACCTCATTTATTTCTTTAATGAATTTCTCATCAATTTCATTGTTTTTAATTTGATAATAAATTTTTGTAAATCTTCCTATATGGTCTTTTATTCTTTTTTTGGCATAGTCAACCATAGTTCCATTGGTAATGATAAATAGCCAGTCACTACTTTGTGCTAATAAAAGTTCTCTTGCACATTGATTTAGTGCTTTTTCTAGAGAAGAACCAGCTTCTGCATTTGGATATAAATTTGCAAGTTCTACCATTCTGTCACCAGCAACGTGCAAATGTCTATGAACATAGTCGTTACTAGAGTTTAACCAAACTTCGCTATAACCGTTTGCACCCCAGCTAGATCTACAAGGAGTAGCTACTTGCATACTAGGATATTTATCTATGTATTCGCTAGGTGTAATTAAATCAAAATTACATTTATCATAATAAATTTTCTTAAATAAAGTGTAAAGCCAATTTGGACCTTCATACCACCAATGTCCATAAAGTTCTGCATCATATGGACACAACACAATAGGTGGATTGCTTGTTAAATTTGCAGCTTCTGTTATTTGTTTTTCACGTGAATCGAAAAAGTGTCCTGCTTGTTTATTAATAGAGTCCCAAGCCCACTGTACATTGTAATAGTCTTTTTCACAATTCTTTCCTGTAATTCTATAATACTTAATACCAGTAGGAACTCTTGCACCATTACAAGCAATATAAGGTTTTATATAATCATATGGAGCATCATAACCAATGTCTCTATACCATTCTCTGTAATTATAATCACCAGGATAGCCATTAATAGAACTCCAAACTTGTCTAGAAGATTCTAAATCACGACCAAATGCAACAATTCCGTCTGGCGAAACAATTGGAGCAAATGTACCATAAACAGGAGTAGGGTTAGCATATAAAATTCCGTGGGTTTCTGTAATTACATAGTCAATTCCAAATTCTTTTAAGTACTTATCTGCTTCTGGAACATATCCACATTCAGGAAGCCAAATACCACGAGGCTTTCTCCCAAAATATTTTTCATAGCATTTAACACCAACAGCTATTTGAGCTCTTACTGTTTTTTCGTTAACATACAAAATAGGGAAATAACCATGTGTTGCACCACAAGTTATAATTTCTAAAACTCCAATATCTTGAAAATGCTTAAAACCAGTAATAATATTACATTTATAAACATCTTTAAAAACGTGTAAATCGTTAGAATATCTATCAACATAGTATTTTGCCAAATTTTTTAAAGCTTTATTTCCTTCATTTCTAACAATTTCTTTTTCTGCAAGTTCAATATGATTTTTTAAATATTTAATATAACGTTCTTGCAAAAGTTTATTATCTAACATATTTAGTAAAGGTGGAGTCATAGACATAGTAATTCTAAAATCTACATTCTCGTTTACTAACTTCTCAAAATTTAAAAGTAGGGGAATATAAGTTTCAGATATTGCCTCAAAAAGCCATTGTTCTTCTAAATAATCTTCACTTTCTGGATGATGAACAAATGGCAAATGTGCATGAAGCACAAAACTTACATAGCCTTTTGGATTTTGTTTCATAAATAAATCTCCTTATATATCTTAATTTTTACTATAAATGCTTTTATTAAATAGAAATTTGATTTATATCTAAATTTTTAAGCACAACCAAAATTTATTCTTATATAAAATAAGTGCCTAAATAAAGGCACAGATTTGTTCTTATCTAAAAGTAGGACTAGAACTAGAAGATGGATTCTGTAAGTCCATTTGCCAATGTTCACTATTTAACCAATTATTTTTGTTGAAATCACTATGTAAGTCATAAATATTATAAATTTTTCCCATATTACGTAAGAATGATAAAGAAGTGATATCTTTGGCAGATATAATATTTGTTTTTACATCTTTAAAATAAACAGTCTTTAAATTCTTATCAAATAAAACATGGTCATTTGGTGCATCAATTTCGTTAGAAGAAGTAACATACAAGTAATTATTTGGAATATCCATATGTCTTTCCTCGTTATAATATTTGGCACGTCTTCCAAGCTCAATAGAATATTTGCAATTTGCATCATTAACATGTAAATACCAGCTGTTTGCAAAGTCATCTATATCAATTTCAAAAGAATAATGCATAGTATCATTACGCACAACCAATACAGGCTTTGTATTATTAAAGAAATCTTCTCCATATTCTTTTACAAAATTTTCTCTGTCTTCATCAGAAATATCCCAATATATAAATAAAGTATTAGGAGTTTGTGCCAAAACTTTAACTACAGTTTGATTATATCTGTATGGCAAATCGTAATATTCTATAACTTCTATTTTTTTAGTTAAGTCTGTAGAAGAGGTAATATCATCTGGTAAAAGGACCTTTTCAGCCACTTTTTTTGTCTTAGAAGTAGATCTTTTTTTAGACTTGCTTGTAGATTGCTTAGATTTAGATGCTAAAGACTTTGTGCCAGAGGCTTTAGTAGTATTCTTCTTTGTAGCCGAAGTCTTAGTAGTTTTTTTGTTAGTAGATTTTGCTGTTGTTTTAGTAGTTTTTGTGCTAGAAGACTTAGCTTTAGAAACTTTTGTACTTGAGGCTTTTTTTTGTTTACTTTCTGCATTTTCTAAATTTGCACTATTTATAGAGTCTAACTTTCTAGACTCCTTTGCAGTACTTTTTTTAGAATTAGTAACTTTTGATACAACTTTTTCAGCACCATCTTTTTTAGCAGTAGATGCTTTTGAGGCAGTTCTTTTAGCTCTAGAAGTTGGTTTTTTTTCTGCTGTATCTAAATTCTCTAAGTCCTTTTTTACGTCTGTAGATGATTTCCTTGGCATTTAATTTCCTCCTTTGTTTACGCTCATATAAAATCTTATTATATACTATATCAAAAGCAAAATAAATTCAATAGAAAAAGAAAAATAAATTTAAAAAAATTATCGAAAAATGTTTACATTTGTAATTTTTTTGTATAGAATATATCAAGTAAAAAAGATACCAAAGAAAATAATTTGAAGGGAGATTTTAGCAAATGAAAATTTTAATGCTAACTTGGGAATATCCACCAAGAATAGTTGGCGGAATAGCGAGAGTCGTACACGATCTATCTAAAAGATTAATAAAAGATGGTCACGAGGTTACAGTTGTAACTTACAGAGATAATATGGATATACCAGAATACGAAAACGATAAAGGAGTTAATGTATATAGAGTAGACAACTACATGATACATCCAAACAACTTTATAGACTGGATTCTACAGCTTAACTTTAATTTAATTGCAAAGGCTACCGAAATAATAAATAAAGAAGGAGCTTTTGATGTAATTCACGCCCACGACTGGCTAGTTGCAAGTGCTGCTAAAACCCTTAAAAATGCTTACGGTATTCCAATTGTTGCTACAATACATGCAACAGAAGCAGGAAGAAATAGTGGAATACACGATGATACACAAAGATATATAAACGATACAGAATGGATGCTTACATACGAAGCTTCTGAGGTAATTGTAAACAGTAATTATATGAAAAACGAACTACAAAGATTATTTGGACTTCCATACGAAAAAATAAACGTAATACCAAATGGAATAAATTTAAACAATTATGTTGGAGTAGAAAGAGATTACGACTTTAGAAGAAAATATGCAATGGACAACGAAAAAATAATTTTATATGTTGGAAGATTAGTATACGAAAAAGGAATTCAACATTTAATTGCTGCAATGCCAAAAATACTTTCTAATTATCACGATGCAAAACTAATAATTGCAGGACGTGGTGGAATGATAGAAGAACTTAAGGCAGAAGCTGCAAGTCTTGGATTAAACGATAAAGTATATTTTACAGGATACTTAGATTCAAAACAAGTTCCTAAAATGTATAAATGTGCAGATGTTGCAGTATTCCCAAGCACATACGAACCATTTGGAATAGTTGCTTTAGAGGCAATGCTTGCAGGTGTTCCAACAGTAGTATCAGATGTTGGTGGACTAGACGAAATAGTAGAACACGGAGTAGATGGAATGAAATCATATGCAGGAAATCCAAATTCAATTGCAGACTCTGTAACAGCACTATTATATGACCATCAATTAGCAGCAAATGTTTCTAAAAAAGCTAGACAAAAAGTAAAAGAACAATTCAACTGGGAAAAAATTGCACAAGATACACACTTCACATACGAAAAAGCAATATGCCAAACAATGGCAGAACGTCAAGCAAAACAAATGCTTCAAGAAAAAGCTCAAAAAACAGAAAAAGCGGAAAATACACAGAAAGAAATAACAAATTTATTAAATTTCAAAAAAAGACACGCTTATGCATAATTTAAAGGAGGCAAATGTAAAATGACAGTTTACGATACAGCAAATAGATTAGCAACAGAAATAAAAGAATCTGCAGAGTATACAGAATACAAAAAATTAAAAGACAGCATAAATTCAAATGCAGAAAAAAAGCAAAAAATAGAAGACTTTGAAAAGCTAAGATACAACATACAATTAAAAGCAATGCAAGGTCAAAATGCAGACGAAGAAACAAAGAACTTACAAGAACAATATGCAAATTTACAACAAGACGAAGAAATAAAAAAATACTTTGATGCAGAAGTAAGATTTAATGTTTTAATAGGCGATGTAAATAAAATAATAGCAGAAGCAGTAAGAGAAGTTTTATAAATAAAAAAAGAAGAGGCAAAAAATGTATTATATTCTTATAGTATATTTTATGCCTCTTTATTAGGAAAACTATATAGAACGCAAAAAATAAAATATTGCATAAGAAAATTTTTTCATAAATTTTAAATTTTGCAGAAAAGCTAAAATAGCAAAAGATAAAAAATAAAAACTTTAGATTTATTCTATACGAGGAGAAAATATTTTGATAACAACAATTTTAGTATTAATAGTAGGAACAGCTTTACTTACAATATGTTTAAATATAAAACTAAAAGACATAAAAAAGTTAAAACAAATTTCGGAAGATAAAGAGCTAAACAACATAGTAGACAAATTTCCAGAAGGCAAGCAAATATGTAAAGAAATACTAAAACAATTAGAAAGCGAAAATGTAACAATAGAAGAGGATAATGATTCTAAGACAAGCCTATATTTAGTAATGCAAAATAAAATATTAATAGGAAAAATAAATTCATTTGCAAGAATACAAACAATAGCACACGAATGTGCACACTCTGTACAAAATAAGGTTGTATTAAAGTCAAACTATATAATTTCCAACATAAACAACATATTTTTTATAGTGTTAATTATATTAAGACTACTAAATATAGTAAATCTAAAAGTAGGTTACATATTAATAATTGCTTTTATTGTTATGCAAGTAATTAACTATATAATAAGAAGTTACTTAGAAACAGAAGCAATGGTTAAGGCAGAATATATAGCAAAAGAATATATAGAAAAAAGTAAAATAACAAATGAAACAGAAAACAAAAAAATAACGAATGGCTACAGAGAAATTAACAAAATAGGTGTAAAGTTATATAACTATACATTAATATTAAAAAGCGTAGTAAAAATAATAATTGCAATAATACTAGTACATTAAAACTTTTTGCTAAATGGAAGAATGCTATTTCTCAACGCCCAAAGGGGACGTTCCTTTTTGGGCGAAGTAACTTTTTTACAATATTATATCTCTAAAAAACAA
>ENA-OPVH01001544-OPVH01001544.1-human-gut-metagenome-genome-assembly--contig:-NODE-1544-length-11063-cov-1.453852_pt1 | contig 11063 bp, 8 predicted proteins | sample MGYA00241494_ERZ501980 | MGnify/ENA primary metagenome ERZ501980 (study PRJEB25962, sample SAMEA1964914) | human gut metagenome | biome: human gut; feature: human-associated habitat; material: faeces... | reverse complement strand
TGAATTTCACCTAGATTGAAAGGGGCGGCCTTCTGTGCAACTCCGACGGCAATATGGATCGCTACTATGATCTGGTATATCGCATGGAGAATGGCCGGCTGACACAGATTGCCGCCGGTTATTACGGGGCGGAGGATAATTCCAGGGTGGAATTCGATGCGGACGGAAACCCCGTTTATCAGTATCAGTGGAATGATGTACAGATGTCGCAGGAGGAATACGAACAGAAGCTGAATGCGGTATATGATACATCAAAAGCAAGACAGGGATATGAATGGGATGGCTGGCTTTCCCGGGAGGAAGCAGCAGAAGCTGTGGAAAGCATGGAATAGAACATAAGATATAAATACAGCGCCGGCCTGCCGGCGCTGTATTTATGCAGATTACCAGGATACTGCTGATCGGTTCATAAAAAGAACACACTATTTGATTTGTATGATTGCTATTCCCCACACCTTTTGCTATACTGAACCTATATAAATATAATATGATCACGGTACCCTTTCAGCGGATATCGTGCTGTTTTTTTGTATAGAGCAGTAAAAGAAAAAAGCCGTCCGGCAAAATGAGAAAAGGGTATCGTACAAATGAAAAATTTAAAAATCGGGAAAAAACTGGTAGTCACATTTGGCATTATTATTTTTCTTTTTATTGAATCGTTAGGGTTGTCTTTTTATAGCCTGAATAATACACAGAATCATTTTAAGGAATTTTATATGGTCGGGCATCCTGTTGTCGTAACGGCTACCGATATGCGCCGTGCCGCCCAGACAGGGCTGAAGAATATGGCATTGAGTTTGCTCACGGATGACAGCGAGGAGACGCTGAGCTATATAGACCAGACAAATGAGCTGCTTGACGGCTTAGGTGAGGATTTTGCCTTTTTAATGGACAATTTCCGCGGAGATAAGTCTATGATAGAAGAAGCGCATAAAATTTTAAATGATGCAAAGCCTCTTCGTTTACATATTCTGGAGCTGGCGGCGCAGAACAAAAAGGATGAGGCCACAGAGATCATGTTTAAAGAGTATCAGCCGCGTTTGATGGAGTTCAAGGAACTGATGACACAGGTGGCTGAAATAACTGCGGAATATGCGGATGAAAACTTTGAAAATTCTGAGGGTACCTATAAAACAGCAGTTTCAATCCTGCTTGTCATAGCGGGCCTGGCATTGGCGCTGACCGTTGGACTTTCTGTTTATATTACGAAGAGCCTGACCGGTCCTATTAAGGAAATTGAAAACGCCGCAGGGAAAATGGCCGCCGGTGATTTCAGCGCGGTTCTCAGCTATAATGCGAAGGATGAATTGGGCAGCCTTTCTGAGAGTATGAGGAGGCTGACAGATAATTTCCGGGGGATTATCCACGACATGGGAGACGGGCTGGGCGCAATGGGGGACGGTAATTTTGACATAGACTCAAAAACGGAAGAGCTTTATGTGGGTGAATTCAGCCAGCTTACCGAATCCATGCATCAGATTATCAGTAAACTGTCCGCAGCGCTGGAGGAGATAGGACGTTCTGCGGATCAGGTGGCCTCCGGCAGTGAACAGGTATCGAGCGGTTCCCGGGAGCTTTCCGAAGGAGCCGTGGAGCAGGCTTCTTTTGTGGAAGAACTGGCCGCTGCTTCCGATGAGATTTCCGGACAGGTGAATAATAACACGCATAGAGTGAAGCAGGTCAGTGAGATCGCCCGGGAGACAGAACGGGATATGGAAGAAAGCAACCGGAAAATGCAGGATATGGTCGGCGCCATGGCTGATATTAATGAAAAGGCAGTCCAGATCCGTAAGATCATAAAGACGATAGAAGACATCGCCTTCCAGACCAATATACTTGCCCTGAATGCCGCAGTAGAGGCCGCCAGGGCCGGAAATGAAGGAAGAGGCTTTGCCGTTGTGGCTGCGGAGGTGCGCAGCCTTGCTAATAAGACATCGGAGGCCTCCAGGGCGACAGTTGCCCTGATAGAAAATTCGGTTCTTGCCGTAAAGGAAGGCAGCAGAATCGCCGGCGAAACCGCCGATGTCATGCTGGAATCCGTAAAAGGAGCGAAAAAGGTGGCGGGAGTCGTTGAGGATATTGCCAGGGCCACGGAGGAGCAGGCTGTTTCTATCATACAGATTAATCAAAATATCGAACAGATTTCCGGCATTGTGCAGGCCAATACCGCATCGGCGGAAGAATCTGCGGCAATCAGCGAGGAACTGTCCAGCCAGGCGAGAAGGCTGAAGGAGCTTACCGGACAATTTCGGCTGAAGCGGGGATAGAATCAGATGAAATCAGCCATCTTCTGAAACAGGGCATGGATGTCAAGCGGCTTCGCCATATGTCCGTTCATACCTGCGGCAAGACACCGGCTGATATCCTCTTCAAAGGCATTGGCGGTCAGAGCAAGGATGGGAATGCTTCCGGCCTGGGGATGGGAGCTTTCCCTGATTTTAACCGTGGCAGTCAGGCCGTCCATAACAGGCATCTGCAGATCCATGAGAATGAGATCGTAGGTTCCCGGCTCGGAGGAGAGAAAGCGTTCCAGCGCTTCCCGGCCATTTACGGCGCAGTCGGCTTCTATATTCCCCATATGTAAGAATTCCAGTGCAATTTCCCGGTTCAGCTCATTATCCTCCGCCATCAGAACCTTTACATGCAAAAGGTCAGGGAGTTGTTTCTGTCCGGCGTCGGCCGTATGAAGAGGCTGACTGCAGCCCCGGGAAACATATTTCAGGATATCCAGGAGCCGTTTGGCGAACAAAGGCTTCTCCACAATATGGATTCCCCTGTCCTGCGCAGCTTCGGCCGCATCCGCCGGATTGTATGCGGAGATGAAGACGGCGGGAGAACCGGAACATGAGGAAGAAGGAAGGATAGAGAGCAGACGGGAAAGCGTCTGCTCTTTTCCATCCAGAAAACGATCCAGGATAACCAGCTGCCAGTTTTCTCCGCTGCCTTCAGCGCGGAGCATTTCCTCTGCCTGTGAAAGGGTATAAGCACATCCGGTCTTTGCACCGCAGGCATTTAAGATGGCGGCGGCATCCTGAACCACCAGAGGATCCGGATCCGCCAGCAATACCCGCAGGCCGGAATAATCCGCCTCTTCTTCCTGATTCTCAGAGGAAGCATGGGGAAGTACGAGCTCGATGGTGACTGACGTGCCTTTTCCCGGGGCGCTGTCTATGGTTATGCTGCCATCCATCAGCTTCACCAGATGGAAGATGATGGACAGGCCCAGGCCGGTTCCGCCTTCCCGGATATGGAGCTGGCTGCGTTCCTGCTCAAAGGGCCTGCCCAGCCGTTCCTGAAATTCTTTGCTCATTCCGATGCCGTCATCCTGAATGACAAAACGGAGGAGCGAAGAGTCCGGCCCCGGGCCTTCCTGCTCGGAGATATCAAAGGAAAGATGCCCTTCCGGCGGGGTGTATTTGATGGAATTAATGAGTATGTTGATCAAAATCTGATTCAGGCGCGTCCAGTCGCCCATAAAGGAATCATGAACCAGTCCGTGAATATGGATGGCAAAGGAATGCCGTTTGCCTTCCGCCTCCGCCTGCGGGCATATGATGCCGGAAACGTTGGATATAAGGCCGGCAAGGCTGAAGGCTTCTGTATTGAGAGTTAATTTTCCGCTTTCAATTCTTGATATTTCCAGGATATCATTGATGATGTGCAGAAGGTGGTCTGCGCTGAGCTTTATTTTGTTCAGGCAATCTTTCATACGCGGCGGATTATCCTGGCTGCGTCCCATGATTTCCAGCATTCCCATGATGGCATTCATAGGCGTCCGGATTTCATGGCTCATATTGGAAAGGAAATCGGATTTGGCCCGATTGGCCTGCCGGGCAGTCAGGGCGGCTTCCTTCAGGCTTTCCTGGTAGAGGATGGACTGGGTGATATCCTCAAAATAGAGCATATACTTCCTGAGGCCGGCGATGGAAATCCCTGTTTTTACGGTGAAACGGATAAAAATTTCTCCTGAGGCCGGATGCTGCATGGAAAACTGGTGTACCTCGTCCTCACCGATGCTTCCCTCCAGAAGCCGTTCATATAAAGAAGGATTCGCCAGACGGCAAAGCTCTTCCAATAGCTCTGGATGGGAGAGATATTCTTCGCTGGACCGCCCCAGGATCCGGAGACTGTTCCGGAAAACCTGTTCCAGCTTACGGGAGTCTCTGTCGAAAATACAGACGACCACATCACTTTTTTCACTGAGTGCATCATATATGGCATTCTGAAATTCCTTTTCTTTTCGCTCTTTCTTTTCCGCAGCCTGTCTTCGCAGGAAAAAGTACAGAAAGGACACTACGACAAGGACACATAATGCAGCAAGCATTTCGATGATGCTTCCTATGAGAGCCAGCGTATTGTTGGACTCTTTTTTTATGACCGAAGAAGGCATGAGGCCGCAGAGATACCAGGAGGGATTTTCTTTTACAGGAAGGAAAAAAATGAAGTAAGCTTCACCGTTCAGACTGGTTTCCAGCTGGAAATCCTCACCGGCATCCATAGGGGCAAGAATGCGTGATGAAATATCAGAAGGAGTGAGTCCGGTAACTCCCGTAAGATCAGTCAGGGTAGTGAGGCCGACTCCGGAATCGTTGGTGTTGAAGGCAGCGCTGATCATGATATCGGTCTGACGGTCCAGCAGATAATAATAGCCTTCTCCCCGGATTGATTTTGCCAGCGTATTGCTGCTGAATTTTTCCATGGGATAGACCGCATAGAAGGCTCCTGTCCGGATACCATCCTTCATGACGGGAATACCCATGGCGGTGAGGCAGGTTCCTTCCTTATCCAGGAAGAAGGGAGAAAAGCCCTGTTCCCCCTTTGAGAGAACAAAATCCGGAAAGGGCAGATCATTCACAGTAAAACGATTGCCCGAAGCATCATAACCGGTTCCGTCCGAATCCAGATAAAATGCCTGATGACAGCCATATTCCTTCAGAAAAGCGCCGAGCATAGCCACAGATTTCTCCTGATCTTCCCAGTTGATATAACGGGAATAACGGTACACGGCATTCTGGGCCGAGAGGATATCCGAGTTTATGAGGTTGGCGGATTTGTCAAATACCGTTTTTACGGAAGCTGCCGTATTTTCCTTCAGCTGTTCCTGTACGTGCAGCATCATCAGGCCGGTGGCTCCGATCATCAGAATAAGAAGAAGGACAAGAAACGTCTCGAAAATCTTTGATGCTTTTCCGGTATCATTGATCCATTTCATATGCATTTACACTCTCCGTATCTATGATAGAAGCCTCCAGCAGATAATCGGAATTGACTTCTTCCCCGTCCAGCAGCTTATAACACAATTCCCCGCAGACCTTTCCCCAGTCCGCCGGGGATTGTACGGATACTGCCCGGACATTCCCTCGTTTGACGGCATCCAGGATCCCCGCCGGTGGCATAGAAGGTAATCTGATCCTGACGTTCATTTGCCACCGCACAGCTATGCATCATAAGGCAGATATCATCGTTGAAGCCCCAGATAATATCAATGCTGTCATTATCCTCCAGAAGCTTTTCCGTCGCGGGAAGAACCTCCTCGTAGCGTGAGATTTCATGCACATCGATCACCTCAATATTGCTCCCCTCCAGGGATTCCAGAAGCCCCTGCTCACGCAGCAGGATGGAGCCGGCCTGCGGGTTGGTCAGATAGGCCAGAGTTCCTCCCTGGGGAAAATCCTTTTTAATATAATCGCCGATAAGCCATCCCATCTTGTAATTATCACCGCCCACAAAGGTTTCGATGTAGGAAGCATCGGAGACCTTGGAATCAAAGCAGATGATTTTAACGCCGTTTTCCTGACACTCCCTGAGCGCGGGAAGAATGCCGTTGATATCCACCGGGTTTAAAAAGAGGACTTCTATGCCCTGGCTGATCATATCGGATATGCCCTGAAGCTGTTTTTCATTATCTAACTGGGGATCAAAAGTGATGAGGCTGTCGCCGTTCTGGGTTACCAGGTCTTCCAGCTCAGCCAGTGCAAGGCGGAAGGATTGATCCGTCATGTCCATGGCCGTGAAGCCGAAGAGTCTGGGCTCTTTCGGAGCGGCGGAAGGTGAACAGCCTCCAAGAGTGAAGAGAAGCAAAAAAGAGATTGCCGTAAGTATTATTTTTTTATACACGAAACATTCCCCCTGATATCGATACATACATTCAGTATATAACCGATGGCAATTATGGTCAATGAAAAGGGGAGGTAAGGGGAAGGTTATTCTGAAAAAAGGAAATGCGGGATCTCTGCCGGGCAGGGATCCCGCATTTCCCGCAGATAGGGTCAGACAGCGGCATTGATTGCCGCTACGGCTCCGTCTGCAACCGCGGTCGCGGCCTGGCGCACCTGCTTTACCCGGATATCTCCGGCGGCATATACGCCGGGAATGGCTGTTTCCATTTTCTCGTTTACCGGGATATATCCGTTTTCCAGTACCAGCTCCGGATAGATATCCGTATTGGGGATGGTGCCTGTATAAACGAACACTCCGCAGCCGGGATCCTGGATGGTTTCTGTTTTTCCGCTCTTTTCATCTGCGATATCCAGTGTTTCGATCTGTTCACTGCCATGGACGGCCTGAAGGCGGGAAGAGAGGCGCAGGGTAATGTTGGCTGTGTCCTTCAGTTTGTTTTTAAATTCAGCGATACAGCCCAGCTGATCTTCAAAATGGATGATAGTTACCGTTTTGGCAAATTGGGACAGATAGAGGGCTTCTTTTACCGCACCGTCGGCGCCGCCCACCACATACATATTTTTTCCGGCATAAAGAGCGCCGTCCCTGGCGGCATTCAGCCCCATTCCCTTTCCGGTCAGGCCGGCTTCGCCGGGAATGTCCAGTTTGCGGGGGGTGCTTCCGTTTGCAAGGATAAGCTTTTGGGCCTGATAGCAGCCGTCCTCCGTCATGACCGTTTTGATATCTCCCTGAAGCTCAGTCTTTATCACGTTTTCATACCGGATTTCAACGCCTGCATGCAGCGCCTGTCTTTTCAGTCGCTCGGCAAAGGTAGCTCCGGATTCATTTTCAACAATAGCGGAATAATGGGTGACGGTGGAAACCTTTCCGATAATTCCGCCAATCTGGCTTTTTTCTATGATAAGTGTCTTTTTCCCGCGGCTTACCGCGTAAATGCCTGCGCTGATTCCGGCAGGGCCTCCGCCAATAATGATAATATCGTACATTTCGATTCCTTTCTGAACCTTGGGTTCATCGTATCTTATTTCATGGGGCGAAAATGATGCCCGTATCGGAAATGCGCTGCCGCCGGGACATTTTCTTTCTTCGAAGAATATTATAAGACAGTGTATACAAAAATAAAAATTATCTATTTTAATATTTGGATAAGAAATTTTTATAATACTGCCTGTTCAGAGAAAATTATATCGTGAATAATGGGAATGCTATAAAATATCCCGCCGAATAACCGATGATAAGGAAGAATCATTTTACAGAAGAAGGACTTAATATCAAATGCATGTTAATCGTATAATACTTTTTATTATAAATTACAGGAGGTTTCTAATGGACATGGAAATAACAAAGCAGGATTACTTGAAAAGATATAAAGAGGAACTGTTAATTAACGAAAAATCAAAGGCTACGATAGAGAAATATGTAAGTGAGGTAAAATTGCTTCTGGATTTTCTGGAGAACCATGAACGAAGCAAAGCTTCCATTCTCGAATACCGGGAAGCGTTAAGAAAAAATTATCAGGCCCGGACGGTTAACGGGAAGCTTGCGGCTGTTCATTCTTTTCTTCAATTTATTGACAAATCGGAATGGAAGGTAAAATTCCTGAAAATACAAAGAAGGGCTTTTGCGGAGGAATCCCGGGAACTGACGGAAAAAGAATACAGGAAGCTGCTTGAGACAGCTAAGAGCAAAAAGGAAAACAGACTTTATTACCTGATGCTGACCTTGGGCGGAACCGGAATCCGGATCAGCGAGCTTCAGTATATAACACTTGAGGCGGTGAAAAGAGGAAAAGCAGAAATCGATATGAAAGGAAAATGCCGTATTATTTTGATACCGAAGGGATTAAAAGAAAAATTATTATCCTATGCATCCCAGGCGGGGATTCAGAACGGATATCTTTTCAAAAGCAGAAACGGAAAGCCTCTTAACAGGAGCAATATATGGCGCGAGCTGAAAAGGCTTTGTGAGGATGCACTTGTTAATCCGAATAAAGTGTTTCCTCACAATTTCAGACATTTGTTTGCGAAATGCTACTATGCGATAGAAAAAGATATTGCACATCTTGCAGATATCCTGGGACATTCTTCGGTAGAGACTACCCGCTGTTATATTGCGGTGAGCCTTAAGGAGCATGAAGAGACGCTTACAAAACTCCAGCTGATTATATAAAAAAACAACAGAATTATGGTTCTGTTGTAGATAATACAATATAAATGCTTACATAGTAATCGGACAAAAACATTATATCCGATTAGTTTCTCTTTTTCAACAAAATAATACCAAAGCAGCAAAAAATCAAATAAGATTGTGAAAGAGAATTGAAATAATTGCACAAAACTCAATAAGCCTGTTAATGCCTAACATTAACAGGCTGAGGTTTTACGCTATTTTTAACCGGAAAATAGGATATTTATTTATCCATATAGAAAAGAGAGAAAACTTTTACTACAGAACCATAATTCTGTAGTAAAAGTTTTTTTTGCATACAGAAGGATATCGGTATCAATGTAAAACGAAAGCGGATATACAGATTATGAGGCGGTTTCAGGAAAAAAACAGAGGGATGAGATAGGATATGATAATAACAAAAACACCGTTCAGAATGTCTTTTTTTGGAGGAGGAACAGATTTTTCGGAATTTTTCAAGGAATATGGCGGCTCCGTATTATCAACAACATTTGACAAATATTGCTATGTGACAGTCAGACATCTGCCTCGTTTTTTTGAATATACATCTGAAATCTGCTACTCACAGATTGAAAGAGTCAATTTTATCAGTGAGGTTCAGCATCCGATGATTCGGGAAGCCATGAGAGAACTGGATATCCACGAAATCCGGCTGACCTATGAAGCGGATTTGCCGAAACACTCCGGTTTGGGAACGAGCAGTTCTTTTGCGGTGGGGATGCTGAATGCATTCCATCTGATTAAGGGACAGTACCGGGATAAAAAAGCATTGGCGGATGAGGCCATTTACCTGGAAAGGGGATTATGCAAAGAGGTAGGGGGCCTTCAGGATCAGATTGCCTCATCCTTTGGCGGACTGAATAAAATAACCTTTGATTCCACAGGGTACCGTGTGGATCCGGTGATTGTATATCCTATCAGAAAAAGGAAGCTGAATTCAAATCTTATGCTGTTTTTCACCGGTTTTGCCAGATTTTCCTTTGATATACAGGTATCAACAAGGAAATGTCTGAAGGACAAAATACAGGATTTGCTTGAAATGAAAAGCCTGACGGAAGAAGCCGAAAAAATTCTGGTAAATCCGGAACGTGACCTAAATGATTTCGGCCGTCTGCTGGACTATAGCTGGAAACTGAAAAGAAGCCTTAATAAGGATATATCAACAGAAAAAATTGATGAGATATATGAGAAGGCGAAAAAAGCCGGTGCGCTCGGCGGCAAGGTGCTGGGTGCTGGGGGCGGCGGATTTATATTGTTTTACGCGGAGCTCGATAAGCAGGCGGCGGTCCGCTATGCACTGAATGATTTGCTTTATGTGCCTTTCCGTTTTGAAGAACAGGGGGCAAGCGTTATTTATTACGTACCGGAAACCTATGTGCCTCAGGGAGAAAAAAGAGTGATCGAGGATGATGTCTGGTACGACGATTACAGCAACAAATGGGAAAAGGCGGAGATACATCATTAAGCCGGGGATATTTATACAGATATAGGAAAAGAGAAAACAGATGGAACTGAGGAAAATTACAATCGGACAATTATTGAAGGAACGGGTGAGGCTGACTCCGGATGCTGCCTGTATCGGAGACAGCCATAAAAGCTGCAGCTGGAAAGAAACGGCTGATTCCGCGGAAAAGCTGGCCCTGCTTTATATGCAGCTGGGCCTGAAAAAAGGGGATCATGCGGCTGTTTGGGGAGTCAACAGCACAGATTGGGTGATTACGTATCTGGCACTGGCAAGGCTTGGAGTGATCAGTGTTCTTGTGAATATTTCCCTTACGATCAGTGAGCTGGAAGTGCTGGTAAGGGAAAATGATATTAAATATATTATTTACAGTGACGGAAAAAATGGCTCTCTCTTTCCTTTGCTTCAGAAAATGGAAAGAGATAAAACGCCCAGTCTGAAACAGATCATCTCTATGACAGAGATGGTGCATAAAGCGGAAACAACGGATGCAAAAGACAGGGGAATGCTGCGAAGGGCGGAAGAGACATTGTCCTGCGATGATGTGATCAGTATTTTATTTACTTCCGGTACATCCGGCAGGGCGAAAGGAGTAATGCTGACACATTATAATCTGGTGAATAATGCCGCAGGCATGGTGGAACGGATGCATTGGAGCGGAAGTGATGTCATGTGCACTGCGGTGCCCTTATTTCATTGCTTCGGTGTTACGGTGGGAATCCTGGGGGCCATATGCAGCGGGGCCTCATTGAGGCTGCTTCCCTGCTTCAGCAGTACGGAGGCGCTGGAGGTAATTGAGAAATACCGCTGTACCGTATTTAATGGAGTTCCAACTTTTTATCTTGCATTAATCCATAATAAGCATTTCTCTCAATATGATATCAGTTCATTGCAAAGCGGTTTGATGGCAGGTTCTCCGATTATACCCTCTGAGTATTACAGAATATATGAAAAAACGAAGATACCTCATCTGCAGACGGCATTCGGACAGACAGAATCCTCTCCGGCTGTGACGATATCCCGATGGGACGACCCAATCGAAACAAAGGCGGGCACTTCGGGAACCCTCATGGAGCATGTGGAGGTGAGGATATGGAGAAAAGAGGAAAACCGGGCCGCGTCGGCAGGAGAAGAGGGAGAAATCCAGACCAGAGGATATCTTGTGATGAAGGGGTATTACAGGAAAGACGAGGAAACCGCGCAGGTCATTGATGAGGACGGATGGCTGCATACA
>ENA-OPVH01001536-OPVH01001536.1-human-gut-metagenome-genome-assembly--contig:-NODE-1536-length-11118-cov-1.561331_pt1 | contig 11118 bp, 8 predicted proteins | sample MGYA00241494_ERZ501980 | MGnify/ENA primary metagenome ERZ501980 (study PRJEB25962, sample SAMEA1964914) | human gut metagenome | biome: human gut; feature: human-associated habitat; material: faeces... | reverse complement strand
GGCCTCCATAGTGATGGATGCGGATAATTATTCTCCCGGCGATGAAGAGGCGTTCGGCCTGATAGATGTTATGATCGGATCGGAATTCTACTACAAAGCCCTGTTCGGGAATGAAGATTATGAAGCGAACTGCCGCAGCCTCAGAGAAAAGGGGCCGAATATCGTGGTATTCACCCAGGGAAGCAAAGGCTGCCTGGGCGTGGGAGAGGAAGGGTTTTTCACACTCCCCGCCTATCAGGTGGAGGTGGTCGATACGGTGGGGGCCGGTGATGTTTTTCACGGAGCGTTCATTGCGGGGCTCCTACAGGGATATACAACAAAGGAAACCGCCCGTCTTGCCAGCGCCGTATCGGCAGTCAAATGTACGAGAATCGGAGGAAGGGCAGGGATACCGGATTGGGAAACTGTGCGTGAGTTCATGGAAACAGGCAGGATTGATTATCGGGAAATTGAAGAACGGATACAGTATTATAAACGGGGATTATGTTAAGAAGGGAAGATGGGGATGTATACACAAAAATTAATATTGGGAGTAGTACCTGTAAAAAGAAGCTTTCTGAGCATGGAAGAAGCCGTGAGACAGAAAAACAAATTTATGTCCGTTATCCGCCGGGTAAAACCGGAGCTGGTGGAAATCGTGGACGTGGACGATATTGTGGAGCAGGGAATTTTATATGAAGCGGATAAAGTGCCTGCCGTGGTGGATAAATTAAAAAAAGCGGGAATTGATGCCCTGTTCCTGCCCTTCTGCGATTTTGGGGAGGAACAGGCGGCAGCGGCAGTGGCGGCAGCCTTCCGGGTGCCCGTGCTGGTATGGGGAGCCAGGGATGAAAGGCCCAACACCTTTGAGGCCAGAGGCAGGGACACCCAGTGCGGCATGTTCGCAGCCACCAAGGTGATGCGAAGATATGGAGTGACCTACAGCTACATATTCAACTGTGAGACGGAAAGCCCCCGCTTTGCCTCCGGCTATGAAAATTTCCTCAGGACGGCGGCAGTGGTAAAGGCTGTGAAGGGCCTCCGCATTGCCAAGATCGGAGACAGGCCGGTTCCTTTCATGAGCGTGATGGCAAACGAAGCGGATCTGCTCAGCCGGTTCGGCATGGTATGTGTTCCCATCTCACCATCCGCAGTGGTGGGGAGAATGAAGACAATCCTGGAAGAAAACAGCATGGTTTTCCAAAGCTATTGTGAAAATATCAGCCGGCGTATGGACTGCGCTCAGACAAAAGAAGAAGATCTGCGTAAGGCGGCGGCAGTCAAAATGGCGGTACAGCAGCTGATGGAGGAAAATAACTGCTCCGTGGGAGCTTTCGAATGCTGGTCCGCTTTTCCCGCCCTGGCGGATATCTGCCCCTGCCTGGTATTGGGGGAAATGGCGGATGAGGGCCTGCCCCTTGCCTGTGAAACGGATGTGAACGGTGCGGTTACCATGGCGATCCTCCGTGCCTGCAGCCTGTATGAGGATGTGGAGTTCCTTGCGGATCTGACCATCCGCCATCCGGAAAATGACAATGCCGAGCTGCTGTGGCACTGCGGACCCTTCCCTTATTCCCTGAAAAAGGAGGAAAGCAAAGCCGCCCTGGTGGAAGGCCAGGAAAGCTTTGAACTGAAGGCGGGACAGCTGACCGTATGCAGATTTGATGAACTGGGTGGAGAGTACTATCTTTTTGCAGGAGAAGCCTCTACCACAGACGGGCCGGAAACCACAGGAACCTATGTGTGGATGGAGACTGATAACTGGCAGCGGTGGGAAGAAAAATTGATGTTTGGCCCCTACATTCACCATCTGGGCGTATGCTATGGAAATTATCTTCCTGTTTTGAGGGAAGCGGCCAGATATCTGGGACTGCACTTCGATAATGCCCATGAACAGGGAATCCACAGCCTTTAACAGATATAAAAAAGGAGATTAGCGCATGCTTACAAGCCGCAAACCCAAAAATATCAAGTATCATAACCAGAGGCTGATTCTGGCGCTTCTGCGGAGCCGGGAGGTCATGACGGCGGGAGAACTGGCCGAGCAGGCCCATCTGAGCGTACCTACCATAACCAAGATACTTGCCGAGCTCCAGGCAAGAGGGCTGGTAAGAAGCATGGGGAAAGGGAATTCCACGGAGGAGGGCGGCAAGAAGCCCGAGCTGTTTGCCCTGAACGGCGCCCATCGCTATGTGATTTCCATAACAGCCGGGAGTGAAAGAATAAAGTGTGCGCTTCTTGACCTGACATGTAAGGTACTGGACAAAAGAAGCCTCCCCTATACGGATGGCAGCAGCTATGAGTCATGCATGGACGATATCTCTGCCCTGGTCCTTGCGGCCTGTGAAGCAGGAAAGCTGGAAGAAAAGGAAATCTGCGGGATAGCCATAGGCTTTGAAGGGATAGTGGATGCCCCCAGGGGAATCCTCCGTTTTCCCATTCATAACCAGGCATGGGGAAGAGATCTGCCGGTAAAGGAGGATCTGCAGGCCCGTCTTCCCGGGTTTGCCGGAATTACCATCAATAATGGAAGCCGCTTCGCCGGCTACGCAGAGCTTTCGGAGCATCCGGAATATGCCTCCTGCCGTGTAGTGACCATATCCACCGGGACTTCTACCGGCGGCTGCGTCCTGGAAAACGGAGTCCTGATGCAGGGGGCCAACGGCTTCATCGGGGAACTGGGACATATTACGGTGAGAGAGACCGAGGAAAAGGCTTGTGCCTGCGGAAATAAGGGATGCTTTGAAACAGCCGTTTCCCCTGACGCCCTGTGCGGCTATATGCAGGAACTGGAAAAAGCATTTCCGCGGGAAAAAGAACCTGCGGCTGACAGAAGCGGAAGCTGTGACTATGAAAAGATTCTTCGCCTTGCCGCAAAAGGAGACGCATGTGCGAGAAAGGCCGTGGAAAAGTCCATTGATTATTATAGTATATTAATCCGCAATATCATGCTGCTGTATGATCCTCATATAATTGTTATTCAGGGAATTTATACGCTTGCGGGAGATTTTTTCCTGAAGCGTCTGCAGGAGCTGGTGAAGCAGTCTCCTTTTTTCCATATTCCCCAGGGGCTTTCCATCGTTTTTTCCGGCCTGGACTTTGACCGCGCGGCAGATCTGGGCGGTGCGCTTTATTCCATTGACCGGTATTTTGAAGGAGAGCAGCTGTTTGAGGAAATATAAATACAGGGATGGAAAACAGGGAAAAAAGTAAAAGGATAAAAAATAAATCAGAAAAGAACAGAAAGGAGTTCACTATGAGGTATAAGCATTTCAAAAACGCAGATGTAAAGGTTTCCTGTCTTGCCGTGGGAACCTGGGCGATCGGAGGAAAAAATTACGGTCCGGTGGATCGGGAGGGTTCCATCCGCGCAATCCGCAGAATGGTGGATTTGGGAGTCAACCTGATCGACACGGCCCCATGCTACGGGAACGGAACCGCAGAAAAAATAGTGGGGGAGGCCATCCGTACCATACCCAGGGATAAAATCCTCCTTTCCACCAAATTCGGACTGGTGCCGGATGTGTTTAAGGGAGATTTCCGCAAAGAGGCTACCTATAAAAATGCCATGAGGGAGGTGGAAAGCTCTCTCATGAATCTGGATACCGACTACATTGATTTCTATTTCGTACACTGGCCGGACGTAAACACTCCCATCTGCGAGACCATGTCCGCCCTGGCAGATTTAAAACGTATGGGTAAAATCCGTTACGTGGGAGTATCCAATTTTACGCAGGAACAGATAGAAGAAGCGGAAAAATATCTCACCGTTGATGTACAGCAGCCCCCCTTTTCCATGGTGGAAAGACAGTATGAACAGCTGATGAGCTGGGGCGCCTCCCGGGGAATTGATTCCATGACCTATGGTTCCATGGGAGCGGGAATCCTTTCCGGAAAATACAGGGACACGCCGGATTTTGAACCCGGAGATCTGCGTCTCACCTTCTATGATTATTTCAGGGAACCCAAATTCTCCAAAATCCAGGAGCTTTTAAAGACCATGGATGAAATAGCAGGGGAACATAATTGTCCTGTATCCCAGGTGGCATTAAACTGGAGTACACAGAAAGATTTCGTGGGAACGGCTCTGGTAGGGGTAAGAAGTGAAGCCCATGCAGATGAGAACTGTGCCGCGTTTGCATGGGAACTGTCTGAGGCTGAAATCCTTCGTTTGGACAACGAACTGGAACGTTTGGGATTATAAGGAACAGAAATAAGTATTCAATATACTCAATAGAAAGAGAGGGAAACCTGCGTACGGGATTCCCTCTCTTTTGTACGCCCGGAGGCGTATATTCTTTTCTATTATCTTTTATAATTTGGAATCTGCGTTTTGATGACCGGTATTATTCCCTTTCGGCAGCAAAACGTTCCGCCTGCTCCTGAATCAAAGCATTGTCCTCAAAATAATTGATTTTCATAGCCCTTTTTACATTAGATAACGTATTAGCGGCTTCCGCTTCCGCCACATCGCTGCCTTTTTTCAGAATATTATAAATTTCAGGGATATCCTTTTCAAATTCTTTTCTCCGTTTCCGGATAGGTTCCAGTTCTTCCTGCATGACATTATTCAGGAATTTTTTAACCTTTACATCCCCAAGGCCGCCTCTGGCATAATGATCCTCCATCTCCTGAATATTCTGGTACTCAGGAAGATAACGGGCAAACTGATCCTCATTGGAAAATGCCTCCAGATAAATAAATACCGGATTCCCTTCCACCTTTCCCGGATCCTGAACCCGGAGATGGCCCGGATCGGTAAACATGGACATAATTTTCTGACGGACCTCTTCCTCCGTATCCGACAAATAAATACAGTTATTTAAGGATTTGCTCATTTTAGCCTTGCCGTCAATACCCGGCAGACGCATGCAAACCTTATTATCCGGAAGAAGGATATTAGGATCCGTAAGCGTTTCCCCATAAATGGAGTTGAATTTGTGGACAATCTCCTTCGTCTGCTCAATCATGGGAGCCTGATCCTCGCCCACGGGAACGGTAGTGGCATTAAAAGCCGTAATATCCGCCGCCTGGCTGATTGGATAGGTAAAGAAGCCCACAGGTATGCTTGTCTCAAAGTTACGCATCTGGATTTCCGACTTCACCGTAGGATTACGCTGCAGCCTGGAAACCGTCACCAGATTCATATAATAGAACGAAAGCTCACACAGCTCCGGAATCTGTGACTGGATAAACAGCGTGGATTTTTCCGGATCCAGCCCGCATGCCAGATAATCCAGCGCCACCTCTATGATATTCTGACGCACCTTCTCCGGATTGTCCGCATTATCAGTCAGAGCCTGGGCATCTGCAATCATAATAAAAATTTTATCGTATTCACCGGAATTCTGCAGCTCCACCCTGCGTTTCAGCGAACCTACATAATGGCCCACATGAAGCCTTCCGGTAGGGCGGTCGCCCGTTAAAATCACTTTACTCATGTTAAATCTCCTGTCGCATAAGAAATATATTTTACTGCGTTCTATTTTACTCGTATTCCGGGGGATCTGTCCAGCAAATCCGCTTATTTTTTCCAAAAACAGTTACAGTTCAGCCTTCAGCCTCCGTCTGTGCCAACCCCGCCGCCCTTGCCGCCCTCCTTTTCCCAGCCCGCCTGACCTTGCCCTCCCCTGTGGGGCAGCACCCTGCAAGGTTCCTTAGAGGGGACGCTCCCGCTCGGATAATCACGCAGCGGTACTAAGGCTGTACAGTAACCAAAAACAATTGTCTTCCTGACCGGCCGGCCGCGAAAAAGACTCCGGCTGTCCCCTCTGTCCGGATGTCCCTTCTTTCCGGCGCCGGAAATATATATGGGGCAAAAGGTAAAAACACGCAAAAAACAGGTCGTTTGAAGTGTAGAAAATGAACTTTGCGGAATATATAATTTGTTTTATTAAATGTGTACAGAATATTCCAAAATAATAAAGCTAAGTATGCTATATGCACATCAAAATACCGAAAAGGAGGAAAGGGAATGGTTAAAAATTCTGCTGACAGGAGGAAAAAAGCAGCAAAAACTTTAAAATTGATGTGGAATCTGAAATGGATTTATCTCATGCTGCTCCCTGTTGTGGCGTACTATATCATATTCAAATACATCCCGATGTATGGCGTGACAATCGCATTTAAAGATTATAACGTGTTCAAGGGAATGCTGGAAAGCCCCTGGGTTGGATTTAAAGTGTTTGAAAAAATATTTGCCAGCAAAAATTTCTGGCATTCCGTAAAAAATACCCTTGTGCTGAACCTGCTTACCCTGGCCGTTAATTTTCCCCTGACGATCTTTGTGGCACTGATGCTCAATGAGGTCATCCATCTGCGTTTTAAGAAGATGATACAGTCTATTCTGTATTTACCCCATTTTATCTCCTGGGTGGTAGTCGCGGGAATAGCCGCCAATATGTTTACTCAAAGAGACGGGACGATTAATCTCGTACTGAATTCCCTGGGTATTTCCAGCATCCCCTTTCTGAGTGATGAGAAATGGTGGATTGTGACGTATGTCATCTGCAGCGTTTGGAAAGAGATCGGCTGGGGGACGATCATTTACCTGGCAGCCCTGACCGGCGTGGATGAATCCTTATATGAAGCGGCCTATCTGGACGGCGCCAGCAAGCTCCAGAGATTGATTTATGTAACCCTTCCGTCCATCAAATCGGTGGTGGTTACCATGCTCATCCTTCAAGTCTCCAAAATGATGACCATTGGCCTGGACGCCCCTCTGCTTCTGGGAAATGACAAGGTCATGGCTGTTTCAGAGGTTATCAGTACCTATGTATACCGGATCGGTATCGAAAATGCCAAGTACAGTGATTCCACCGCCATAGGCCTGTTTCAGTCGGTGGTCAATATCCTGATACTCCTTGCCGCGGACCGGTTTGCCAAGGCGATTGGGGAAGAAGGCATTATATAGAAAGGGGAAAAGAAAATGAAAAATCCCGGAACAAAAACAGGGAAAAAACATAAATTTACGATGGGAATGGCCGTGCTTTATTTTCTTTTGACTGCTCTGGTATTCATTTGCCTTTATCCGTTTCTGAACGTACTGGCATATTCCCTGAGCGGCTACAATGCGGTGCTCTCCGGAGATGTGACTTTTTATCCTATAGAATTCACCCTGGATGCCTATAAACAGATATGGATTGCCATGAGGGTAACCATCTTCGTCACACTCATGGGTACGGCTATCGGGCTTGTGCTCACAATCTTTGCGGCATATGCCCTGTCAAGAAAGAACCTTCCCGGCAAAAAGCTGCTTTCAGGACTGATTCTTTTTACCATGTATTTCAGCGGCGGCATCATTCCCACCTTCCTGGTGGTAAAAAATCTGGGAATGTATGATTCTCTGTCCTCCCTGTACATTCCGCAGGCAATCAACGTATTTAATTTTATTGTAATGAGGACCTTTTTCCGGCAGCTTCCGGAAAGCCTGGAAGAAGCCGCCAAAATAGACGGAGCCTCCGACATGGGAGTGCTGCTGAAAATCGTTCTTCCGCTTTCGGTTCCCATTATCGCGACTATCGGCCTGTTTTATGCCGTCCAATACTGGAATAGCTACTTTGACGCTTTGATTTATATCCAGTCCCCGGATAAATTCACCCTGCAGCTGAGGCTGCGCAGCCTTCTTTTTGCGGACGAGCTGAACAATGCGGGCGGAGGCAATGTGGAAGGCATCGGCACCCAGGTGATGACACAGTCCCTGAAAATGGCCTGCGTCGCCGTTTCAACAATTCCCATATTACTTGTATATCCATGGCTGCAGAAATATTTTGTCAAAGGGGTAATGCTCGGCTCCGTCAAAGGATGATTACGGCATCCTGAATGAGACAAAGAAAATAAAATATTCTTATAACTAGTAAAACGGAAAGGAAGGAAAGATATGAAAAAGAAAAAAGGAAGTCTTACATTCATGGCCCTGTTCCTGACGGCCAGCATGCTTGCAGGCTGCGGCAGCAGCCCGGCAGGAGGCCAGGCATCATCGGGGGAGTCATCTTCTTCCGGTGATGCATCCGGAACCCGGGCGGCAGCAGGAGAGGAAGGAACAGCGGAGGGGTACCAGACAACCTATGGCTCCAAGATGTTTGATGATGTTACCATATCAGTGGAGCTCTTTGACAGGAGCAATGCCCCGGAAGGCAGCACGATACTGAATAACAAATGGGTGGAATATGTGAATGAACAGATGGGAAAAGTGGGCATCCATGTGGAATTCGTTTCCGTTCCCCGTTCAGATGAAGTAACCAAGATGCAGACACTCATGTCCTCCGGCACAGCGCCTGACATAACCATAACTTATACCTATTCCTATGCCGAGGATTACTTTAACCAGGGCGGGATCTGGGATTTGTCGGAATTCATCGACGGGGAAGGACAGGCTCAGAATATGAAGGCATACCTGGGCGACAGCGTTATCGATATCGGCAGAAATACAGAAGGAAACCTGTACGGCATAGTAGCCAAACGCGCCACAACGGCTAATTCCAATATTTTTCTGCGCAAAGACTGGCTGGACGATCTGGGACTGGAGATTCCTACCACTGCGGATGAGTTCTACGATGTGATCACACAGATGGTGAGGAACAACCCGGACGGCAAAAACGGCGTGGTGGGAATGTCCTTCTGGGGAGTGAATAACGGCGATAACCCCAGAAACTGTATGTCCCTTGCCTTTTCCCAATTGGCAGGAGATCCCAAGGAAATTGACATAGCCCATGGCTTTGACTATTATTACGACCCCGGAATGCGTGAATACTTCCGGTATATCAATAAGTTTTATAATGAAGGGCTCATGGACAAAGAATACTACACCATGACTACGGATACCTTTAACAGCGATATTGTTACCGGCTCCATGGGCGGTTTTGAATCCAATGTAAACTACAGCGTGGATGTGCTCAGAGGCTCCCTTCTGAAAACACTGCAGGAAAACGATCCGGATGCGGATATTATCTCCATCCCCGCATTGAAGAACGTGAACGATGGGGTACAGTACAGCGCGACCTATTCCGAAGGAGGACTGATCGCCTTCTGTCCCAAAACAGCTGATGCCGAAATCGTGGAAGCCTGCATGACCTATCTTGACTGGCAGTGCACCCAGGAAGGCGGTTTTGTACTCTATCATGGTTTTGAAGGGGAACACTATGACTTTGATGATGCCGGAATACCGGTAGTCAAGGATGCCGCATACAACAGCGCAGACAAAGACTGGATACGGACAGATATTTTCCTGGTGGGAAATCAGGGATATTTTGAAACCGTGGATGACTTTAATGCATGCACATCCAAAGAAGCCCCCGGCTATGAAGATCACGTGATAGAAAACTATGAGAACTCCATGGCAGGGACCTGCATTCCCGCCACCTTCTATACCTCGCCCTCCACACCCGATCTTCAGACGGATTTGGCCCTTGTCCGCAGCGAATACATGGTGCAGTGCATAACCTGTCCGGAATCGGAATTTGACGCCAACTACGATGCCTTTATGAAAGCCAGTGAGGACGCCGGTATAAAAACAATAATTGAAGAACGTACAGCTTATTTTACAGAAGTATACGGATATTAATAACAACAGGCCCGCGGATATATTATCCCGGGCCTATTCTGATTCACATACGGAAAGAGATTCCTGAAAATCTGCGTTTTCCGGCAGGGACATAATATAGTTCTGATACTTTTTGGGTGAAACACCCACCTGCTGGGAAAAAGTCCGTGCGAAATGAGAGTAATTATTGAAGCCGGACATCCAGCATACATCCGTCAGAAACCTGCCTTCCTTCAGATATTTCTGGGCAAGCCCGATTCTTTTATTGAGCAGATACTGCTGAATAGTCAGTCCCGTAACCATTTTGAAACGCCTGCTTATATAGGAAGGATTGTGGAAAAACTGCCTGGAAAGATCCTCCAGCGTAAAGCTGTCCAGAAGATGTCCATCGATATAAAGCATGATATCCCTGATCAGCGGCGGCATGATACTGCGGCAGCCCTGGTTTCCGCCCGCCCGGAAGGCCTGATTTACCATTACAAGAATTTGAAAAAGATAAGATAAGGAAAGCAGATCATGCCCATATTCCGGACTGCTGTTCGCTTCCTTCAGATGGTTGAAGAGCATGATAAACTCCCCGATTTGCTGTTCATTAAGAAAAGACAGATTGTTTTGGCCGGCCGGCCTGTTGAAAAAGCAAGTGGTCAGATCCGTTTCATGGCTGGAAAGCGACTGAAAAAAGAATTGCTCCAGATTTATGGTAATCCGTTCATAATGCTTTTTATCCACCAGCTCCACCCGATGGTACTCCTCCGGCTGTATTACAAGAATATCTCCCCTTACCAGAGGATAGCAGTGTTCTTCAATATAATAGTTGACCTTTCCATTCAGGAAAAGGTATATTTCGCACCCGTTGTGCCGATGGTAATAAGGATGGATTGCCAAATCTGAAACATGACGGCAAAGAATATTCTGATCCAGGAAATCAATTGTTTTTAACATGATGAAGTTTCCTTTCCGGTGTTTTACCAATTTTGACACACTTAACAATAAATACTATAGCATATAATTTACTATATTTCTATACTATAAATATTTTATTGCGTTAAAAGAACACTTTCGTACTCCTGATTCCCGGTTAAAATTAAGTTCACACTTTTTTTATAAATTAATTAGCACTCACCTCTTGACAGTGCTAACAACTAGTGTTATAAATGTTATAGAACAACAAAGGAACGGCAGTTAAGCCGGAAGAATTCAATATAAAATCAGGAGGAATGAACTATGTTAATCAGAAATAATTTTTTCAACGACTTTTTCGGAGATATGTTTGATGACCCGTTTTTCAACAGAGGCTATGCGCCCCAGACCCAGCTGATGAAGACTGACATCCGTGAAAAGGATGGCCAGTACCTTCTGGAGATTGAGGTTCCCGGTTTTACAAAGGAAGATGTAAAGGCAGAATTAAAGGACGGCTACCTCACCATTACCGCCGACAGGAAAGAGCCTGTGGAAAATGCGGATGAGAGAACCAAATATGTAAGGAAAGAAAGATATTACGGAACCATGAAGAGAACCTTCTATTTAGGAGAAGAGATTACAGAGAACGAAATCCATGCGGCATTCAGGGATGGTATTCTTCGGATCATGATTGACAA
>ENA-OPVH01001533-OPVH01001533.1-human-gut-metagenome-genome-assembly--contig:-NODE-1533-length-11128-cov-1.775761_pt1 | contig 11128 bp, 11 predicted proteins | sample MGYA00241494_ERZ501980 | MGnify/ENA primary metagenome ERZ501980 (study PRJEB25962, sample SAMEA1964914) | human gut metagenome | biome: human gut; feature: human-associated habitat; material: faeces... | reverse complement strand
TAAACGATCACGAAGCATTAAGCTTGGCTCCCCATTGGGCTTTTGAATTGCCAGATTCCTGTGAAGCCGTTTATCTTTTTCCCTTGTCGTAGATCTCCCCCAGAGCACGGGGAGCGCGGTTGCTCTTTGAGAAAAACGCGAGCAAAATGAGCGTCAGCAGATACGGAATGGTCATGGCCAGGTAGGAAAAACTGCTTGATAGCTGCATCACTTTCATAAGCTCATACGCCCCTGAACGCGCGAACCCGAATAGCAGGCATGCGCCAAATGTGGAGATGATCCTCCAATTGCCAAAAATAAGCGCCGCAATGGCTAGGTATCCCGCTCCAAAGTAGATACTTCCTGAAAAGTTTGTGGAGATGGAGTAGGCAAAGCACATCCCCCCCAGTCCGCAGCAGGCCCCCGAAAGGAGCACAGCGGTAAAACGTATACGCGAAACCCGAATGCCCGCGGCGTCCACTGCCTGCGGATTGTCACCGCACGCACGCACCCGCATGCCATACCGCGTGCGGTATAACGTATACCATGAGATGAGCATGAGGCACAGAATAACGGCCTCAAACGGATAAAAATTCCTGAAAACGGCTCCTAAAACTGGTACGTCGCTTAAATACGGTACCGTTATACGGGGGGATACGCTGAACATGAATTTGTCAGATGGATTGCCGAATACGCTGGCATTGATCTGGCTTGTGAGGAAGCTTGTGGCTGCCATGGATAAAATGTTGATTACAACGCCGCTTATCACCTGATTCGTTTTAATTCTGATACAAAGCAGCGCGTGCAATATCGAAAAAACGAGTCCGCCAACGGCAGCCACCCCTAACGCCAGATACATGGGAAGGTGCGAGCCTGTGGGGAAAAGCGCCTCCGTCAAAGTGAGAAACAGGCCGCCGGTAAAAGCGCCAAACCCCAAAAGACCTTCCAGCGCAAGATTGGTAATTCCGCTTTTTTCGGAGTAAATGCCGCCAATGGCAATGATAAGTAATGGCAGCGCGAAGGACAGCCCGTCAATAATGATTCTTTCCATGGTCAGGCGCCTCCCTTCCCACTGTGCGGCGCCGATAGGTTCAGCTTGTCACGGACGTAGGAGACACATGCTGTGAATAACAGGAGCATGCCGGTGATAAGGGAGGAAATCTCCTGTTGAACCCCGACGCTGCTGCTCATATAAGTACTTCCCTTACTCAATACTGTGATAAGCATTGATGAAAATAAAATTCCAATCGGATGGGCATTCCCCATAAGCGCGACTGCAATTGAATCAAAGCCAAGCTTTGCCAATGTATTGGGCCGTATGGTTGAATAGTAACCCAGATAATAGGTGACACCGGCCAGGCCCGCCAGAGCACCTGAAAGCATCATGGTGGACACCAGCGTTTTTCCAATGTGGATCCCCGCGTATCGCGCTGCTTTTGGGGATAGGCCGGTAGCCTTAAGATCATATCCCTGTCGTGTTTTCGACAGATAAATGAACAGCGCCAGAGCACAGAAAATCGCCAGAAAAAAGCAAAGCGGAATTGTGAATTCACTATCGCCAATCGGCACGTTTTTTAGCGTAAGCCTTGCCGACGCGACAATGTTGCGGGACTGCCTTGTCACCATGTCAACATAACCAGTGGTAATAAAATAGGCTATGGTATATTGAAAAATATAGTTGAGCATGATTGAGGAAACCACCTCATTGATGTTGAACCGGTACTTTAACCAGCCGATCAAGCCGCCCACGAGAGCTCCCGTAACAGCTCCGATGAAAACAACGGCCGGGCGGGCGAGCAAAGCCGGCAGCTCGCTGTAACCCACAAGGACAGTAGCGAGAAAACCCGCCAGCAGCATCTGTCCGGACACGCCAATATTGAAGAGATTCGATTGAAAGGCCACCGCGACGGCAAGCGCCGCGAGCAACATGGGCGTATATGCGTCAAGCGTATCGAAAAATGCGGTCCATACACTTTGTCGCGCTGAATAGCTTGGCCGTGCAAGAATACCCGCCCCCTGGAGTAGGCTTCGAAAAATGTCCAGCGGATTTTTTCCAATAATCAATATGATGAGAGAAGTCGCGATGAGGCTCATCAAAATGGCGAACGCAGGCGCCGTGATCATTTGCATGCGGTTGGCGCCCAAAAACCGTCGTAGGGCGGCATGGCGTTTCCTCATGGATTGCACTACTGCTTCACCCCCATCATGTACTCCCCAATCTCCTCAATACCGATTTCCCCCATGGGCGCGCATTTGTTCATCTTACCATTATAAATAACGCCGACCGTGTCCGCACAGGCAACGATCTCGTCCAACTCAAGGGAGATGAGCAACACAGCTTTGCCGGCGGCGCGTTGCGCAATCATGCGCTCACGAATGCTAATCGTAGCGCCGACGTCCAGTCCCCGAGTAGGCTGAACAAACAAAATCAGCGGTGCGTTTTGATCAATCTCCCGGGCAATGATCGCTTTTTGCTGGTTTCCACCGCTCATTGAACGCATGGGTGTCCTCGCCCCTTCGCCGGAGCGAATATCATAGGCGGCAATCAGGTTGTCAGCATTCCGGTCAAACCGTTCCCTGCGCAAAAAGGAGCGGACGCAGAATGGGGGTTTGTAATACTTCCGCATGGCTAAATTTTCGGATAGCGAAAAATCCAATATCACCCCATACGCCTGCCGGTCTTCAGGGATATACGCTATGCCCAGCTCTACCCTTTCCCGGACAGCGCTTTTCGTAATATCCGCGCCGTTTATGGAAATACTGCCGCTTTTTACCGCAATTAAGCCAAAAATAGCATCCGCAACCTCCACCTGCCCGTTTCCGGCGACCCCAGCGATGGCGAAAATCTCGCCCGCACGAACGGTAAAGCTCATATCCTTCACAATTTCATAGCCGTCCGAATTGGCAACTGTGAGATTGCGAACCTCAAGCACGGGCTTTCCAAAGCGCGCTTCTGGTTTTTCAACTTCCATCGCAACATCGCGCCCCACCATTAAACGGGCCAGCTCTGCCGCCGTCGTCCTCTTAACGTCCAGGATATCAACCAGCTTTCCCCTTTTAAGCACGGCGCACCGATCCGCGATATGCATAATTTCCTCCAGCTTATGCGTGATCAGGATAACGGTTTTGCCGTCTTTTCTGAGATTGCCGATGATCTTGAGCAAAAAGCCGATTTCCTGAGGGGTCAGCACGGCGGTGGGTTCGTCAAAAATCAGGATTTCAGCCTGGCGATACAGCATTTTTAAAATTTCCACGCGCTGGCGGGTGGAAACATTCAAATTCTCGATCATGGCATCCGGCTCCACCTCCAGCCCATATTGCAGGGAAAGCTCCCGGATTTTTCCCGAAGCTCCCTTTATATCCACATACGGCAGCGCGCCCCACCTCCGTACCGGCTCGGTACCCAGAATGATGTTTTCAGCTACCGTAAAATTCTGCACAAGCTGAAAATGCTGATGTACCATTCCGATTTCAAGGGCAACCGCATCGCTTGGCGAAGTGATGATCGCACGCTTGCCTCGCACCAAAATCGTTCCCTCGTCCGGTTCATACATGCCGAACAGAACGCTCATCAACGTGGATTTTCCGGCGCCATTTTCCCCCAGCAGGGCGAGGATTTCCCCTTTCTGGATTTGCAAACTAATGTTGTCGTTAGCAACGACACCCGGAAAAGCCTTTGTGATGTTACGCATGTCCACAATCACACGGTCATCGGCCAAAATCATTCCTCCTCGCCTTATCGGATGATGACAGGAAGACGCGCAAGCAGAGAGACTCTCGCCTGCGCGTCTTGCGTTTAGGAAACTACCGATTACAGCCCTGGAAAGTTGCCGGGCGTGTGGCCGTTAAAGTTGGCCGCCGGCACAATCTTCCCCGCCTTCACCAGTTCGTAAAGCTCAACCAGTTTGCTAAGCGTTTCTTCGCTGAGCTGCTGCCGGCCTTGCGCGCTCACAAAGCCTGTGGAATCCGTATCCGCGTGCAAAACGACGTTTTCGCCCTTGAACGTGCCGTCCGCTATGGCGTTCAGGCAGCGCTCGACATTGATACGCATGTTTTTAACCACGCTTGTAAGCACGATATTTTTGTCGCCGTTCGCGCCGTCATCGTATTGGTCAAGATCACAGCCAATCACCATGGTCTGACCATTTTCCTTCACCGCGGTAAATACGCCGTTTCCGGAATCGCCAGCCGCTACCAGAAGAATATCGACGCCCTCCGCCAGCAGCGCTTCGCCAACGACTTTGCCGGTCATCTCATCGCTAAAATCACCAACATAATTTCCACCCACATTGGCCCCCGTAACATCCGTGCCCGCATAGGAGGGCAAAGCGACAGCCTGAGCCGTTGTTCCGAAATGCTTGTTGGCATATTGCACGCCGGATTCAAAACCATACTGATAGTTCACGTTGGGTGGATAGGCGATTCCGTTAACCACCGCAACTTTTCCGGTCTTCGTCTCCAACGCCGCAGCGACGCCCGCAAAGAAGCCGCTCTCCTCTTCTGCAAACACCATTGCGTAGATATTATCTGCCTGCTGGTCGCCGGCGGGAAAGGTATCGACTAATATAAAGGCTTTTTCCGGGTTGCTGATCGCAAGATCATATATGGATGAAAACTGGAAACCCGGCGTTACAATCACATCGTAGTCGGCCAGAATGTTTAAGACGGCATTAACCGAGTTTTCAACGCTTGTTTCACGTACCGGGGTAACGGTGGAACCAGGATGGTTCTTAATAAAATCCTGAATGCCTTCGTAGTTATTTTGATTAAACGACCCGTCGTCCACGCCGGAGGGGCTGGTTACAATCGCAATGCGCAAATCCCGCCCGGTTGGCTGCGCGCCTTCGCCATAAGCATTAAAAACGCCCAGTATGAGAACCGCAATAAGCATTAAGGCAAATATGCCGACCTTCTTCATATAAATCTCCTTTCAAACGTACCCAAGGGCATATTGGGGTTGGCTTTTATTAGCGTAGCGGCGCGGGTGCCGGATACGCCTTGTCGATTCTACCAAGCTCCCAAGGAGACACCGAATCCGATGGATTTGTGAAATAGTATGGATGCAGCAGGTAAGCGAGTTTTTCAATTGCGGTGATCGTGCGTGGTCCATAGCGCTTGAACAGGCTGGAATCATAGTACAGCACCCGCCCCGTCTGTACGGCGGAAATCTCTGAAAAACCTTCCCGTGACATGATCTCATATAGGGTGGTAACCTCGTCGTCCCCAGCGTTGGGCCACATGGGAGAAAGAATTACATCCGGGTTGGCTTTTACGATATCCTCGAATTCTACGCCCACATAGCCCCCTTCCATGTTATCAAATACATTCGTGCCGCCCGCAATTTCGATCATCTGATCCAGCGGGGTACCCGTACCCGCCGTGTAAGGACCATAGAACGTCCCGTCATAGTCCTTTTTATGCGCGATTTCATAATAGATTTTTAGCTTTGGCAGTTCCTTTGTGATCGATTGAATTTCATCAATTTTCTCACGGTATCCGGTGATCAGCGCTTGAGCGACATCTTCCGCGCCAAGCGCGCCGCCGACCTGCCGCATCATCTCGTACACTTCATCAAGGGACGCGGGGTCAAAGAACAGGATGTTATATCCCTCCGCCTTGAGCTCTTCGTACATAGCCTGCTGCATGCTGCTTTCAGCGAGAATCAGCGTGGGGTTCAGTTCCTTAACCAGTTCAGCGTTATAGTTTGTAAATCCTGACACCACGGCGACATCCTTGCTCAGTTCATCATCGATGCTGACCCATTCGTACTTTTCATAAGGAACCCAGCCTTTTCGTTCGGTGACCTCAACCGGGTAATCGGTGAATTGGGACCAACCCACAATTGCGTCGCCATACCCAAGTGCAAAGACCACTTCGACCATGCTTGGCGCCAGGCACACAATTCTGGGCTGATTTTGCTCCTCGCCCATTCCGGTCGCCATTGCCATTGTCAAAGCAAGGGCGAGCACCAGTAAGATTGTTACCAGCCTTTGAAAACCTTTTTTCATTTTTAACATCCTTTCTCTACGCCTGTCTAGGTTTAGTGGGACATCATGTATGCCTGCTGCTTCTCGTTCAATGTATCAAAACCGCCGCCAAGCGCTTTTAATTTGAGTTCTCCGACCAGACGGTCAATCTCCGGCGGAATTTGTTGAACGCCCGGGACCAGAAGCGTCTTGTTTTTTGCGATATGCTCAACCCCGAGCGCTTGCAAAGAGAAAGACATATCCATAATCTCCACCGGGTGTCCGTCGCCGGCGGCGATATTGACCAACCCGCCATCCGCAATAATGCCAATCGTGCGGCCATCGTCCAGAACGTAACCATCAAGGTTTTTCCGCAGTGATACGCGTTCGCGGGCCATTGCCTTCAGGCCATCCAGGTCGATCTCAATATTAAAATGTCCGGCATTTGTGACAATCGCATTGTCCTTCATTACGGCAAAATGCTCAGGCCGTATCACATCGCAACAGGCGGTAACGGTGACAAAAATATCTCCCAGCGGCGCCGCCGCCGCCATGGACATGGCTCGGTAGCCATCCATCATGGCAAGCAGCGAGCAGACGGGATCCACTTCGGTTACAATAACCAGCGCGCCCAGGCCCTTGGCTACCGCGGCGATACCCACACCGCAGAATCCATATCCGGCAATCACGACCGTTTTGCCATTCATTTGCAGATTCGTGGTCCGCATAATGGCATCCCAAACGGTTTGTCCGGTTCCATAGGTATTGTCAAAAAACGACTTGCAGCGCGCGTCGTTCACCGCTATGACCGGGTAGCGCAACCTGCCCTCCCTTTCCCAGCCTCTCAACCGTTGTACCCCCGAGGTAGTCTCTTCACACCCGCCTAGCAAGCAATCGGCATACTCTTTACAATCGCCGAGCAGCAGGTTCATCAGATCGCCCCCATCGTCGATAACGATGTGAGGATGCACGGAAAGTGCTTTTTTCCAAAGCTGTATGCATTCTTCATCTGTGACACCATGGACCGCGTGCACCGTGATTCCGTCATCCACCAACGCCGCGCAGACACTGTCCTGAGTCGATCGGGAGTTTGAACCCGTCACCGAGAGTTCTGCACCCGCCAAGGTTAAAATTTTTACCAGACAAGCGGTTTTTGCTTCCAGGTGAACCGACAAGGCAATCCGCAGGCCTTCCAGAGGCTTTTCTCTCGCGAACCGCTCGCCAATTTTATTTAACACAGGCATATGCCGAGCTGCCCAGGCTATTCGCTGATGCCCTTCGTCCTTGAGAGAAAGGTCTCGAATGATTGACATAACGCAAATCCCTCCCATTTGTGTTGTTCGGTTGTTCACGTCAGGATATCGTTATCCTCTACGCTGTTATGTTTTTCATTTTACCTTCCCTTTTGATAAAGGAACAGGACAATTGTCCCGGTTTGATGCCGTAAAACCGACAAGCTGGAAGGGGAAAGTTCCATGTTTGAGGAAATCAAGAGGATATCGAAGAGATTTTTTGACAGGAGGGATTTTTTGTGGAACGCGAAAAAGATCATAAAGGGCCTCTGCTGGATACCATACCAGCAAAAGACCTTGCAGCTTCAAAGCATACCTTTATCGACTCCGGAGGGTATATCATCGGAGCGAACGAACCGATCAAGTGTTTTTTTATCCTTAAGCAGGGCAGCGCGAAGCTCATTCACGACGATGCCGAGGCCGGCCCTCTGATCATCGACATTTACCATTCCGGCGATTTTATGGGAGAAATGGAGATGGTAGACCTTGTCACAGAGGATCGAAGCATTGTTGCGATGACGCGTTGTGAAGTGCTCCAATTCAGCAGAGAGCAGTTTTTTCGGCTATGGAAAGAAAATGAAGACTTTTCCACACGTTTGCTTTACATGCATTGCCTCCGGCTTTTGCGTGCCGGCGACGATAAGGTGAACGCGGACCGTGCTATTCTGCGCGACAGACTATTTCGCCTAATTCAACTTAATATGAATGAACGAGGGTATTTTCGCTATTCCAAACAAATTCTCGCCGAGATGGTAGGCGTATCTATGCGCAGTTTAAACCGTTCGCTTAAGGAACTGGAAAACGACCGGCTTGTTTTGGTAGACTCCGGCACCATCCGATTGTATACCGAGTAACCTATATCCGCCCAACTAAACACCGGACAATACATCGGCATTTTTTGTTCGGTGCATCATCTAGGGAGATTCAATTGCCGCCCTGAAAAATCAGCGTTTCCCAAAAGCTGTCTGAAAACCTTTTTATGCGTTTGGCCTGGCTCGGCAAAGCCGCGCATTGACATGCAGGCTTCCCCGTTTTACAATTGTAAAGGGCCTGCGGCGGGCCCCCGCATCCGCCGCAACCGATATCCCCTTCGAAAGGAGCCTTTTTCCCACTATGACCATTATCGATACCCACGCTCACATCTATCCTGATCAGATCGCTTTGCGCGCGGCGGCCTCCACTGGAGCGTTTTACGGCATTCCCATGTGCATGGACGGAACGCTTTCCCAACTGCTCTCCCATGGCCAAGCGGCGGGAATCTCCCGCTTTCTGGTGCATAGCGTGGCCATAACGCCGGAGCGCGTGCATTCCATCAACGATTACCTGATGCGCACCGCCGCAGCCTATCCGGATAAGCTGATCGGCTTTGGCGCGATGCATCCTGGTTATGGCGACGTGCCCGGTGAGCTTGAACGCCTGAAAGCCGGCGGTCTCCATGGCGTAAAGCTACACCCGGATATCCAACGTTTCCGGCTGGATGACGAAAACGCCATCGCCATGTTTCAGGCGATGGCGGAGCTTGGGCTTCCCGCGCTGGTGCATACGGGGGATACGCGCTATCCCTACAGCGAACCCGACCGCATGGCGCGTGTGCTCGAACGCGTGCCAAAACTCAAGGCCATCTGCGCGCATCTGGGCGGATGGTCCGTGTGGGATAAGGCTTGGCGTTCGCTTGCGGGCCGTCCAAACGTCTGGGTGGATACCTCCTCCAGCCTGTATGCGCTTGAACCTGCCGCCGCCGCGGACATCATCCGCCATTACGGCGTTGAACAGGTATTCTTCGGCACGGACTATCCCATGTGGAAGCCGGAGGAGGAGGTCGCGCGCTTTATGGCGCTTCCGCTAACGGACGCTGAGCGCGAGGCCGTTCTGCATTTGAATTTCGAGCGTTTCCTTTCGGAGCTTACCTAAAATTCAGGAGGTTTCGCGAAGAAATTCGCTCATCATATAGCCCAAAATTTTCTGATAGGAAACCTGCCACCATTCGTCGTTGGTCTTGGAGATGATTTCCACCGTCTGGCCGATTGGCACACGAACCAGCACGACTGAGCTCTTGGTTGGTTGTTTGCGCAGGTTGACCGTGCTGCCGCTAGGCGCGACCACAACGGCCGTCTGCGGGACGGGCGGGTCGTCCTTGTAATCCACGGCGTTGAGATAGCCGGCGCAGCACCAGACGGACAAATTTGTGTCAACCCGGACAACGGGAGGGGTTGCATTGACGATTTTAAGCGGATTCACGCTTGTCACCAATCCCACGTGATAATAATCATACGGAAGCGCGGGGTCGTAGTAGCGGCCACCGGGCTTATATTCCGCTTTCATTTTGGACAGGTCGGTTCGGGATTTGAAAATCGCCATGCCTACGCGCAGTTGCGATGCGCTGGTCACGGTCTTTACATCATGACAATACACCCGGATGATGCGGTTGGAGCCATGGTAGATGCTCTCGCCGAATTGCTTATAGGCATAGACGAACGCGCCGGAGCAATCCACCCCGCGCGAATCGTTATAGCCTGGCGTGGCATATGGCCAGCCGATCATCGAATTGAATACGTCTACGAGCTTGTTCACGGGTATCATAGCACTCATCCCTTTCGTGCGCAGGTGCGCACGGTATAGAATATGCCGCGAATACGCAAAGCGTTCACGCTTGGGACGCGCGCAGAGGGGCCCGCGCGCGTGGCGTGCGGACCCCCGTCATCCTCAGTTTTTTAGTGTTTTACATCGTTTCAGGCGTCACAGTCGCCGCAGCCAGCCCTGACCAGGCAGCACAACACGGCATAGAGCGCGAACAGGGTATAGGTGAGCAGGGCGAAAATCAGGAAAATCAGGATCAGGGAGATTACCAGGTTAACCGGCAGAAAAACCAGCGTGAAGCCGGATACGATCAGCAGAAGCAAAGCGCCCGCTAAAAGATATAGCCCCTCCCGGCACAGGCAGGCGTTATAATGCCGGTCCTGTTTTAACAGGCTGCTGGCCGCAATCGTTAGCAGCAGCAGGCACAGCACGCTGAATACAATTCCCACCAGGGGGATCGTTAATCCCGTCACCAGCAGCCCAAACAGACTGAGCAAGAGCATCGCGATGCCAACCAGAATGCTCACGCCGATGGAAACTGCCTGAAAGCATTTACTGCTATTGCACATGTTTTTCTTCCTCCATTAAAAGGTGGCGGTGGTGTCCACATAGTGGCTATTGGCGCGAAGGACGAAGTGCCTCCGCCCGTTGCACATGCCGGCGCCGCTGTCGGTACGAAGCTCCTCCGGCAGGATGAACCGCGTGGTCGGCATGGTAATGTCGCAGCAACCGCTGCCTGAATGCGCGGGAACGGTGATGACGCGAAACCCGCGGGCATGCTCGCCTCCCGCGCTGTCGATCTCGCTGATCGCAATGCCGACGGCCGTGCGCTTGCCCGGGCATACGTTGCGAAGCGTCATCGAAACATCGAGCATGCGGCCCGTGCTTTCCGTAAAGCAATCCGACAGGGTAACGGCCTTGGCATCCTCGCAGGGTTCAAAATATACGTGCGTTTCGCCTTCCACAGTCTGTGACGCGTTGCTGCTCAGGCGCACGGCCGCGCCCTCGTTGAGCACCGCCGTCAACTGGTTCAGCTCTATCTTCGCCATGAATATAACCTCCTCATAGCCACCAGCCCAAGGCCCGTGGCTGATGCGCGGGCTCTCGCCCACACTAGCAGCATATGGAACAGGCTGGAATACGTGCGTCGGAACAGCCGTTTCATCAAAGCGGCTATCTGTACATGTATGAATAAAAAAAGCCGCCCGGCAGCCGGCAAAGGCCAAAGCCGAACGGTTCTATTCTTCACCCGGCGGCCTTTCGCCGCGCATCAGCCCTTTCGCGCAGCCGGGGTCTGCGGGCGACGCTTCCCCC
>ENA-OPVH01001520-OPVH01001520.1-human-gut-metagenome-genome-assembly--contig:-NODE-1520-length-11182-cov-1.732093_pt1 | contig 11182 bp, 6 predicted proteins | sample MGYA00241494_ERZ501980 | MGnify/ENA primary metagenome ERZ501980 (study PRJEB25962, sample SAMEA1964914) | human gut metagenome | biome: human gut; feature: human-associated habitat; material: faeces... | reverse complement strand
GGCTCAAAATGTCCTACCCCCTCTACCGGCTCTAAAATCGTCTCTTTGTATACGATATTTCCTGCACCAAATTCCACTTTCACGCCGAACCGCTCCAGAATCTGATTTTTCAGGATCTCAATCTGCACCTCTCCCATAAGCTGGGCATGAATCTCATTCAGCTCTTCCTTCCATACGATATGAAGTTCCGGTTCCTCCTCTTCAAGCTGCCGCAGCTTTTGCAGCATCGTATGAACGTTGCAATCCTCCGGCAAAAGGATCCGATAGGTCAGTACAGGCTCCAGAAGCGGAAGCTCCGCTTCCTTTTCAACTCCCAGTCCCTGCCCCGGCTTCGTCCCTGTCAGCCCGGTCACTGCACATACCGCTCCTGCCCCGGCTTCCGGAACGGTTTCGTATCTGGCGCCGGAATAGATACGGATCTGGTCTGCCTTTTCTTCCGTCCCCTGCACGATGCTCTTTACTTTCAGGCTGCCTCCCGTGATTTTCATATAAGTCAGGCGGTTTCCCTGCTCATCTCTTGCGATCTTAAATACCTTTGCGCCAAATTCCTCCGGATACTCCGGTGCCTCCGCATACTGCCGAAATCCTTCCATAAATGCCGCCACGCCTGTCATCTTCAGCGCCGAACCAAAAAAGCATGGAAACAGCTTTCTCTCCCGAATCAGCCGCCTGACGTCTTCCCGGCTCACCTTCCCCGTCTCCAGATAGGCGTCCAGCACCCCTTCCTCGCACATGGCGATATTTTCCATGAATTCCTCCGCTTCCTGTCCTTCCGAAAAATCCACACAGCTATCCGCCAGGCACCGCTTCACTTCCGCAAGCAGCCGCTTTCTCGCTTCCGAATTCTTCCCGTCTTTTTCTTCTCCAAGCTGATCCATCTTATTGATAAATAAAAATACCGGAACCCGGTAGCGGTCCAGCAGCCGCCAGAGTGTCCGGGTATGTCCCTGTACACCGTCCGCTCCATTGATGATCAGAACTGCATAGTCGATCACCGACAGCGTCCGCTCCATTTCCGCCGAAAAGTCTACATGCCCCGGCGTATCCAAAAGCGTTACCTCCGTATCCCCCAGCCGGAACACGGCCTGTTTTGAAAAAATCGTGATTCCTCTGATCCGCTCCAGCTCGTAGGTATCCAGAAAAGCGTCGCCGTGATCTACCCGTCCCTGCTTCCGTATGGCGCCGCTAAGGTACAGCAGGCTCTCTGACAGGGTGGTTTTGCCTGCATCCACGTGGGCGAGGATGCCGATGCATATATGTTTTAATGATGTATTATACATAAAACATTCCTTCTCTAGCTCATACTTATCAATTATCTTAGGACTAAATTTTCTACACCGCTACTTCTTCATTATTTATAATTTTATCTAGTAGCGCCTCAATATGTTTTTTTAGTATTTTTACTTCTTTATTGAGCTGAAAAATTCCGCATTCATCTAAATTAGTACATTTCAATTTTTTTATATTCACTCCAAATTCAATACAATTCTCTATTGAATATTGACTAACAATTTCATCTACTATCTTATCCGGAAAATCAGGTATCCTGATATATTCAAAATATTCTGGTGAAAAATGTCCACCGGAACCACCAACTGCCATCAAGTCTATTAATCCCATATTTCTATACCAATCAAAAATACATCTAAAATAAATGGATTTCCTTAGATCTTGCACTTTTCTTCTAGCATATAACCCATGTGCATTTGTCGTACAATTTTCTATTTCATCGATCAACACCACAGATCTCCCTTTTTGAAAACCTGCCTCACCAAATAAAATATCCCCTTTCATCAATAGTGGCAGTTTCTTCTTTGTCCCTAAATATTGAACTTTATTAATGGTACCAAATTCCGACAAATTTGTTGGTAATAATAGCTGATAAAATCCCGGCATATATGTATTTAAATCAATTCTAGTTTTTAAAAGTTTTATTTCCAAACTCGGTCCAGGGATAATAACAAATCCATCTTCGTCAGGCGTATAATATCCTCTCCTGTATCCCTCTATTAATCCTATTTTATTTTCATACTCTTCACAATAAATTGCCGCATCAAGTCTTTTTTCTTTCTTAACTTTATCGTATCTCGGATAATCATATATTTTTTCTCTACTACTTTGATTCATTCGTAATTCATTTGTAATAATTTCCAAAATCCTCCGTGATTTTTTTATGATTTCCTTCTCCATATCCATCACAATCTGTACTGCATCAGATATGTATGAAATAACAAATTCCTTATCCCTTTGGTTTGGAAATACAATATAACAATCCATCCACCTCTCACCCGCATGTTTAATTGTAGCACCTTTAGGACAGGATGCTATCAATTGTTCCTTAAAAGCGCTATGCTTTAGACATGCAAAAACATAGAATGGATTGTATTCTTCTTTTATATTTAATTTTATAATGCCACTACTAAAATCGCAATTATCACATTCATCACCTGCAACAATTACAGCTTCCCCAATATTAGAATCTTTAGAGATTAAAATATCTCCCCTTTTCAACTTCGTTCCTTTATATCTTCTAGGATTAATTGGTATTATTGCTTCACCCTTTGGATATGTAAGATAACTAAAATCTTGTAAAGCCTTTGTTCTAATCAAATAAGTATCTGATGATTTCAGATACCACTGGCTTCCTGGTTCATTACCTTTTACATATTCATTTCCTTCAACTAATATTGCACGTAAGGTTTTGAGATTTTTATTCTTTATATATATTTTTTTATACATTATAGGAGATAACGAATATGCATTACTTAAAACTTCATTATATGTAATTTGCTCTGGAACCTGCTCCAAATTCATACTAATCCTCCTTTAAGAAAAGATGATTAATCTCTTCTTCCTGCCCTAAACACCATTCCTTAAATTCCTGTATTATACTTGAAAATTCTTCATCTAAAACCATATTGCCCTCTATATCTTTTTCAATTTCAAATGTCGAATAGTCAATTTTATATACAGGATTAAATACAACATTCCTCTTTGATGTTCGTTTTTCGTATCCAACCGATTTAATATCTTTAACAAATATGGAATAATTGCTTTTTATTATCTGCTCCAGCCTCTTCTTTTGGGGTTTATATGCAATAATTATACTGGTATTTACGCCTGTTTCCGCAAATACGTTAGGCGGTAAATCAAAAACAGCTACAATTCTCATTTTTTTCATCAGCCATTCTCTTACTTTTTCATATTTTTTTATTGATGAAATAGAATTAGACAAGACAATTCCCATTCTACCATTGGTCTCCAGCACTCTATATGCATTCTCTAAAAAAACAATTCCTTTATCTATTGCATCACCGCCTACAATATTCCATAATTCATACGTTTCAATTACCTTTCTTTCATATTCATTAACCGGTCTAAATGCCCGATCCTCTCCAAATGGCGGATTTGTTAAAACAACGTCAAACTTCATAAGTTTTGTATTATCAGACCATTCATCCCACGCACCGTTTTTTTGCTTCTGGACTTCAAGTTCAACCAACTTCGGTGGATTATCTTTCGCTATTTTCCATAAAATAGATCCCATATCCGGTTTATAAAATAGTTTTGCATCTCCGTCTCCATTTAACAACATATTGAGTGTTGCAAGCTTTATCATATTAGGATCAATATCAATACCATACACATTTGCATCACTAAGTTTCCACTCATTTGGTTTATCTAGAGCATTTACATAAGATAAAGATAAGAAATCACCAATTCCACAACATGGATCCAATACCGTATCATCTTTTCTCGGATTCACAAGCTTTACCATAAAATCAATAATAGGTAAAGGAGTTAAAAACTGAGCCGACTCACCTCTCTTAAATTCATTTGCAAAATTATAAAAAATCATCTGATAAATATCGCTTTTAGAAGAACGGACAAAAGAAAAATCCTGAAACGCTTCACATATTGTTACAATTACACGAATCTGGCTTAACTCCCTCCAATCAATTAAACATTCCCCTAAAATTTTTGAATATTCGGCTTCCGCCTCTTTCCAAATATTCTGCATTCTTTCAATAAAGCATTGTATCTTAGTTTCTCTAAGTGTTTTAAATATCCTTTCATCATCTGCAATATAAAATTTCAATTTATCTGTTGGATGTCTCTTATTATGCTTTTCATCATAAATCTTCAAAGCAAACGTCTGTATAAGTATTTCATACCCCCTTTGAGATACTAATCCCACTTTTTCCAAACTTCTCAACACATTTGATAACGCATCCTGAAGCGCTATAGTAAGCCTCGATGTAATTACATCTAAATCGTCTATGGTTCGATTAGACCTGTCCAGCCCTTTTGCTTTATTTCTTTTATTTGTCAATTCCTCGAAACACGGTAAGTATGTGTAAGGATCAAATAATTGCAAAGATAAGTCTCCCGTTTTACTGGCATCTCCTTTCACATTCTTATTTTCATCATAACGTAGAAACAAACCATTTCTCCTATGAAACAAATACAAACGCTCTGCATCGTAATATACTCCTAAAACATATTCCGTAGAAGGTTCTTTCTGTTTCATTGCTGATTTCACTTGTCCATTATACACTTTTTCTATTTCTTTATCGCCCTTTTTAAACTCTACAACTGCAAGAATATGTTCATTTAACCAATCCATATCCTCATCTTTTTTGTATTTCCAATAGTTTCTATATCTCTCCAGCCAATCTGTATCATCAAAAATAACACAATCAACTTTTAATGGAGCAGACGTTTTATTACCCTTCGGAAATCTTACTTCAACGCCTATGTAATCCTTATTGTACATCCCGCTATTAATAATTGCATAAACAAACTGCCATTTGTAATATTCTTCCAATTTATCCCCATCAGCATTTCTTATTTTTATGTCTGATATATATTCTCCATCTACAGGTACTAAAGATGTCTCTAAAAATTCACTTTTGTCTACTCCATTATCAAACTCCATCTTCTTGTCTAAAAAAGTTGTCATTTTAAACCTCCTGTTATCACTTCTAAGTTACCCATATCCCGCAGTGGGAACATATGTTCTATTTTATTGTAACACCACTTTTTCTTATTTGCAATATATTTCCACTTTTTCCAGTAGTTATCCTCTGCCCGCATCCACGTGGGCGAGCAATGCGGTACATATATGTTTTTTGGGCTTATTTTCAGATGCTTCTCCCATCGAAAATGCCCCTTTCTGTCGTTCATAATAATACATGGATTATCATAACACAGAAAGGAGCATAAGTCGATAAATTAAAAATATTGGACTTACATTGAAATTCTCATCCGTATAATTTCTGAGAATATCGGGTAAATAAAATAGCCGGACATTCTTTATAATTGAATCCCTCCGGCTATGTAAGGTACATATTTATTTTTCTATCGTTTCTTCTTCAAATGGCGGTAAATCTAAAACAGCAATTCCATAAGCTTCTGTCACTTTCTTTACTGTTTTTCTAAGCTCTGCTAAAGCAACCGGAAGGCACACTGCCCGAACACCTTCTTCACTGATTTCAATATTTTCTCCTTCTCTCTCAATTTCAAAAGTGGAAAGAGTCTCTAATATCAAATATAACCGTTCTTCAGGATTACCAAAAGAAAATTTTAATTGAACCGCCAGATATTTGCTATTTTCAAAGTCCTTTGGTATTAAAATGCCACCTTCTACACTGATTTCTACATTATTTTTCTTTTCTTTTTCTCTGTTCTCAATAAAAGAGGCTTCTTTTACGCTATGCTTTCTCAATTTAAAGTTATTCATATCTTCACCTCGTTATGCAAATACCATTTTCTTATTATGAATTTTCTCCATTTTATATTGCATTACATCTTCTACATCTAAATCTATAGAAAAAACATCATCTGATATCAAAACGCTTTTTCCACTATATCGAAATACAAAAAATTTATTAACCCTCGGCTTAATCACATATTCTATATTTGTATTCCGTCTCCTAAATGCAGCAATCTCCTCTGCATACTCATCATCTTCCGCATCCATATATTCATCAGCCGTAGGCAATAAATTTTCTGGAATATTACTCCCCTTTTCTATTCTGTACTCTACATTTTTCCCATTATAATCAATAATTATTTTATCCTCTGTAATATTCAAAAATGCTTCTCTAATCGTAATTTTATTTTCCAGAAGTCTAATCAAATTATCATACGTTGTCTTTGTTCCAATCCATTCTACCTTGTCGGCAGTCACAAGACAACAAATAAACAAATATACATCTTTCTCATTCTTACAGGTAAACATTACCGGATATTTGCTCTCAAAAAGAATTTTATCTAAAACAATGCTGCTAAAATCCGGAATACTTCTAAATATATTTTCAACTTTCATTTTCCAACACCTCAAATTCTTTAAATGGTTCCGCACCTGTATATAACCACCAATCAACATGAGAACCTTTATATTTTATGCCTAAATTTCTTTTCCATTCCTTCGTCTCTAAACAAATTCCATGTATCGGTTTCGTAGTCCCTTTCGCTATAACAAATGGAACTCCAAAACGACTATCCATAGTCATAAATCTTTTTACATCTCTAAACTTTATATAAGTAGATAACGAATACTCCTGCGGGTCATGTACATCTCCATCTGCACTAATTTTATATTCATTTTCTTCAAAACTGTTCAAAAATGATTCACGGTCAACTTTGCCAGTTGCACATGCCCGATATACCTGTAATTCTTGTTCTCTCGCCCACTTCGGCATTTCAAAATTTTCAAAATATGAGGGGAATTTTTTCGCTATTCGCTCTTTATTCATCCTATCACTCAATTCGTCAAAATTGTACCATATCACAACATTTATATTATTTCTTTTTTATCTTACCATATCCAAAACTCTTTTTCCAGCATGGCACGTAAAAATATCCTTAATTCTTCTGTCTGATGATCCTCCCATCGAAAATACCCCTTTCTGTTGTTCATAATAATACATGGATTATCATAACACAGAAAGGAGCATTCGTCGATGTCAAACTTTCCATCCGCCCTTTGCTTTTAGCTTACCGAAACCTTTTTTCCAACGCCTTTTTTGCGTAATAATGTCCGATACACTTTCCGCTTGCTCTTCGGAACTTTGATGGATGCCCTGGAAGAAATTCCCTTAAACGCATTCTTTCCAACATTTTTGGCGGTCAGCTTCCTGGTCGCAAGCACGATCTTCTTTAATTTCCCGCACCGTGCAAGAGCCTCTTTTCCAATCTTCTTTACTTTCGAGGGAATGGTTATGGCTGTCAGCCTGCTGCAGTTATAAAAAGCCCTGCTGCCAATGGCGGTCACGTTCTTGCCAAGAGTTACCTTCTTCAGCTTCTTACAGCCGCTAAACGCTTCCGCTCCAATGGTCTTTATCTTATCCCCGATGACAACGCCTGTGATCTTCCGGTTATTCTTAAAGGCTTTCTCTGCGATGGAAGTAACCGTGTATGTGATTCCCTCCACCTTGCATGCAGCCGGGATAACCAGATTTCCTTTTGCGTGTTTTTCATCCAGGGACAGGACTGTCGCAGTTTTGCTGCCATCCTGTGTGACCAGGAGTGTAAGCCCCGTTTTCGGATCGTAACCGGTTACCTGCCCGCCGCTGGGATCTCCCGGGTTCTCCTCCGCTTTCTTATCTCCGTTTGTCCCGCTTTGTGACGGTTTGTCTCCGGAAGCGGGCGTTCCTTCTCCTACCTGGAATACATACATTCTTCCGATGGACGGGTGGTATTTAGGCCGTACCTCCACGTTCACCGTACCGTTCGCTATAAAATTCACATACCTGTTTTCCGTGATCGTGGCCACAGAGCTGTCATGTGAAAGAATCTCCATCTCATACAGATCCGCATCAGAAGTATCATAGCACAGGCAGTCCAGGACATCCCCCACCTTGTAGCTGCTGTCGTGACGGGTACTGTAACCGCCCATATCATTCAAGCACCAGTATACGATAAAGCTGGTCGGTACCGTTGCGATAAATTCTTCCCCACAGTGCGGACATACCGCCGTTATCTTCCCGCCTGTCACCTCACTGCCATAAATCAAATGCTGCCTGTCATGCGTAACTGTGATCTCTATTTCTGCACTTGCCGCCAGATAGTTTTCCGATTCTGCCACCTGGACAGTAATAACAGCCGTTCCTGCCGAGCGCCCTGAGATAATGCCGTCAGCATTCACTGCTGCTACCGACGGCTGATCTGACGTATAGGTATAATCTCCCTTCAAAGAGATATAGAAGACCTCTGTTGTCTCCCCCTCCATGATGCTGGTTTTTCTCGCATAGGCTTTGACTTCCTGCTTTGCCTTAGCAATGGTAAAGTTCCTGGAAATCTCTCCATCATACAGGCCAATCCCCACAACTGTGACCGTGGCGGTCCCTGCATTTTTATTGTCTGTATATTTCACAATGTAATCTTCATTTAATATCAGGGTCTGACCGCCTAAGGTTACCGCGATTTCCGGCGTGATCTCTGTTCCTGTATAGGGATAGCTGTCCTGTTCCATGCCGATCTCTGCATCCTCCAGAGAGACCGTTTCACCTCCTGTCCACACTGACCAGGTAATGGTTCCGTCATGGTCCGTCCGCTTCTCCTCCGTCCACGTGACATTCCCCTCCGGATAATAGGCGCCTGCACTGCATCCTGCAAAAACCTTGTCATAAAAATCCCCATCTATCGTTTCCCCAAACGCAGGAGCGTCTCCCCGGAAGTAGATATGCTTTAACTGGAAGCAGTAGGCAAATGCATATGCCCCCAGTGTTTCCACCGAATCCGGTATGCGGATCACTGAAAGAGAACTATTCTCCTGAAAACAATGAGAACCGATTACAGTCAGACCACTGCCTTCTATCGTAACCTTCGACAGATTCGAGCAGTTGCCAAACGCACCTTCTCCCATTTCCGTAACGGATTCCGGAATGGTGATCTGCCGCAGATTCTTATTATAATAAAAAGCGTAATCCGCAATTCTCGTTACCGTATCGGGAATCGCAGCCCGGGATGCCGCCGGACAGGTCACCAGGGTGCCTCCATCCTTCGTGTAGATCACCTGATCGATGACCTGATAGCTTGTACTGCCACTGGCAACAGAAATATCCTCCAGCTTATTGCAGGAGACAAATACCGAAGAACCAAGGGAAGTGACAGAAGCCGGGATCTCAACGCGGGTCAGATTACCGCAGGAGCTGAATGCAAAGTCCCCGATCGATGTCAGCGTATCCGGCAGTATGACCTCCGAAAAATCACTTCTTGCAAAAGCGCTTTTATCAATCCCTGTCACCGGCCTTCCATGAATCGTTTCCGGAATCTCCAGCACTCCGGCAGTGTCGTAGCCGTCATACTGGTAGACGGTAAGCCCTTCCGATGATGCATCGGAAAAATAGCTGAACAGAGACTCTCTCACCGTAACATCATAAGGGCGGTAACCATCTTCCCCTTTCGATGAGCCGTATCCGGCTTCCAGTTCATAATAGACGCCATTCAGCTCTGCCATAGCATTTACGTGTCCGCCGCCTGCCCCCGGATCCTTATTGCCATTTCTCGACCATGCTTTGATCCCCAGCTTCTCACACAGGGCAATAATTGCGTCGGTGCTTGCCCAGCAGTCTCCGCCGCCACATATGATCATAGAATACACGCCAGAATATGATGCGGAATAATCGTAACTCGCCGGAAACCTGGCAACCGCCTCCATAATCTCACGGTCAGTCATGCCTTCTTTCACATTCTCAGAAAGATAAGCATCCATCACCTCATCCCCGTAAACGTTCGCATAGTCTTCTACATGAACGGTTATCGTGCAGGAATATTCTGCTGTGGCTGCCGTGATCACAGTATCTCCTGCCGATAATGTATAATAATCGTATTCCTCGCCTTCCGGAACCGACTGACTGAACCAGTCGTTGCTTTTCCAGTATGTATATTTCGGCGTGATAAGCCCGTCAGCGGAAACCTTCGCTGAATCTCCGCTCGTGATGCGGTAGGTCACGTCTCCCTCCAGTGTCAACTGGTGACTCTGGGGAAAAGCATCCGGTATCGATATTTCCTCAAGATAGCTGCTGTTCAGTCCATAGATGGTGATCTCCTCCCCGCCCTCTTCCGCCCGGGCCCGCAAAGAACAGCATACCGCCACACACAGGGCAAAAAGAACGACACTATACCTCCATACTTTTACTTTTCGTAAAACACTCATTTAATTCCCTTCTTCCTCATATTTTTTCGCGGGCAGCTTCTCATGCATACTGAGGCATCAAAAATACCCCTTTCTGTTATCTATCATAGCACAAAAAGGGGTATAAGTCGATATCAGCCTGTAGACTGATACGAAATCGCTATATTCTCATCGTTTTGCTCCACATGGAGTACTTTTTTCTGCCGCTTTCTTTGCGAAACGCACGCACTCTTACATAATACTTCTTTCCAGATTTCAGCCCGGTGATTTTTTTCTGAACTGCTTTTCCCTTCTTCACATATACGTTTCGCACGCCTATGCCCTTGAATTTTTTGCTGGTACTATACTGAATCTGAAATCCGCTCATCTTTTCCGAAAGCTTTTTCCACCGCACACGGAACGTCCGTCCTTTACGGACAATCTTCGTAATCTTCGGACGGGAAGGGCTCTTCGTACCCGGATGATCCTGCTGATGCGGGGGCTCTGGCGCCTGTATGCCTGTTTCAGATATTTTGTTTTCCGATTCCGGAGTCTTTGTCTCCGGCGCTTCCGTCTCCGGCTCTGTCTGCTCCGAGGCTGCTTTCTTAACCTCAAAATTTGCACTGCATTCACCGTCTGTATAGACAACAGTTATTTTATGAGTGCCAGCAGAAAGTGTCTTGAGATAATCGGCTTTTAATGTAATAACAGTAGAGCCTGAAACAGCCGTATAATTCTTCGCATCAATCAGCGTCCCGTCAACCTTAACGCCTGTGAATTTGCTGAAATCGCCGTTTGCACGGAAAACAAGCGTTCCGTCGCTGTTCTGCGTCCATGTGCCGTTTGCTCCCTCACCGATTCTGTAATTCGACGCATCTGCCGCCGTAGGCGTCATGGAAAGGTCGGTTTCGACCCAGAAGCTCTGGGTGTCATTCTCATCGCCTATACGAGTGTACTCCACTTCCCGGCCGTTGATCTTTAGCTTGGCATCGGGGGAGATGTCGGCGGTATAGGCAGTCACATATACGCCGTAGTGATAGGTCTTTCCGGTCTCAAAAG
>ENA-OPVH01001519-OPVH01001519.1-human-gut-metagenome-genome-assembly--contig:-NODE-1519-length-11182-cov-2.042150_pt1 | contig 11182 bp, 8 predicted proteins | sample MGYA00241494_ERZ501980 | MGnify/ENA primary metagenome ERZ501980 (study PRJEB25962, sample SAMEA1964914) | human gut metagenome | biome: human gut; feature: human-associated habitat; material: faeces... | reverse complement strand
AAGCAACAGCTTTTAGGGGAAATATCATGCGGGGAAGAATAAAAATGGAAACAGTAATGGGCATCATGCTGCTAGCGGCAGCATTTCTTCTGGCAAAAGGGGGAGCAAAACAGATGGCGATGCAGGTGCAAAGCGCAGGGCAGACGGTCGTGATCGATGCCGGACACGGAGGGGATGATCCCGGAAAGGTGGGAGTCGGAGGAGCACTGGAAAAGGATGTGAACCTGGCGATTTCGAAAAAGCTTCAAAAATGTCTGGAGAAAGAGGGAATCCGGGCAGTTATGACGAGGGAGGATGAAAAGGGCCTGTATTCGGCAGAGGCATCCAACAAAAAACAGGATGATATGAAAAACCGCTGTGCAAAGATCGAGGAGGCGAACCCTGTGTTTACCGTCAGCATCCATCAGAACAGTTATACCGAAGAGTCTGTTCACGGTCCACAGGTATTTTATTATACACATTCCGCCCAGGCGCAGGCGTTGGCCGGATACATACAGGAGTCTATGAATGAAGCGCTGGCAGACCGCCCCAGGGAGATGAAGGCAAATGACACCTATTATTTGTTGAAAAAGACGAAAAGTCCCACAGTTATCGTAGAGTGTGGTTTTCTCTCGAATCAGGCAGAAGCTGCAAAGCTGGTGACGGAGGAGTATCAGCAGCAGGTGGCAGAGGCTGTGTGCAGGGGGATTATGGAATACCTTTCAGAAGCAGGTAAATAAGGGAATGCTGCAGCAGCAAATGCTACAAATTGCAATATTGACAAAAAGATATAAGTATAATATAATAAGGGAAATATATAATCAATATAAGCACACAAAGTGGAGACAGTAAAATCAGGAAAAAAGTTTGAGTATTTTAAAGAATAAGAAGAAAGGGCACGATTACCTGGCAGCAGTACATACGGATGCAGGGATTAAAAAGAAGACGAATCAGGATGCAGTCTTAGTTAAAGCAGCAGATACAGATTGCGGCAGGGTATTACTTGCCGTGGTTTGTGATGGGATGGGAGGCCTCACAAAAGGTGAGGTCGCCAGTGCTGCTTTGACTAAGGCTTTTTCTAAGTGGTTTGAGGAGAGGCTTCCTGTTCTGTTAATGCAGGGATTTCAGGATAAAATGCTGCAGGCAGACTGGGAACAGCTTATTTCAGATATGAATGCGAGAATTTCGGATTATGGGACTGAGCACCGAATAAGTCTGGGAACTACGCTGGCAGGGCTCTTGCTGGTGGGAAGCAGGTATTTTATTGTCAACATTGGAGATTCCCGTGTGTATCAGATTACGGACAGGATCGTGCAGCTCACAAAGGATCAGAGCTATATTCAGAGAGAGATGGATCTGGGACATATGACGTATGAAGAAGCGATGAAGGATCCTCTGAGAAATGTACTTCTTCAGTGTGTAGGAGCCAGTTCGATGATCGTGCCGGATTACTATACAGGGGGATTTGAAAAAAATACGGTGTTTCTCTTGTGCTCTGATGGATTTCGTCATAGAGTCACGCCGGATGAGTTGTATCAGTGCCTGAATCCTCATGTTTTGCAGACAGAAGAAAGAATGTCGGAGCAGGCAGAGTATTTGACAGAGCTGAGCAAATACCGGAAAGAGACAGATAATATATCTGCTGCGTTGATAAAGGTCTGTTAGGGAGGGATGGATATGCTGCCGATTGGTTCCGTAGTGGAAGGAAAATATAAGATCCTGAATAAGGTGGGCCAGGGAGGTATGAGTGTTGTATATCTGGCTATGAATGAAAGGGCAAATAAACAGTGGGCCATTAAAGAGGTACGCAAGGATGGAGTGCAGGATTATGAAGTGGTCAGGCAGGGGCTGGCCGTAGAAACAGACATGCTGAAAAAACTTCAGCATGATAATCTGCCGGGAATCATAGATGTCATCGATAACGATGAGACATTTCTGATCGTTATGGATTATATAGAAGGAAACCCTCTGAGCAAAACACTCAAAGAGTTTGGCGCACAGCCCCAGGAAGATGTGATCCGATGGGCAAAACAGCTCTGTGATGTACTGGGTTATCTGCATGCGCAGAAACCACCTATTATCTATAGGGATATGAAACCGTCGAATGTAATGCTGAAACCGGACGGGAGGATTATGTTGATTGATTTTGGAGCCGCCAGAGAGTTCAAGGGCAGCAGTATAGAGGATACGAACTGTCTGGGAACGAGGGGGTATGCAGCTCCGGAGCAGTACGGAGGCAGGGGTCAGACGGATGCCAGGACAGATATCTACTGTCTGGGTGCGACGATGTATCATCTGGTGACAGGGCATAATCCCGGTGAGCCGCCGTATCAGATGTATCCGATTCGGAAATGGAATCCGGATCTTTCCTCCGGTCTGGAGGAGATTATCCTGAAATGTACCCGGGAGAATCCGGACGAAAGATATCAGTCGTGTGCGGAGATGATGTATGATCTGGAGCACTACAATGAACTGGATATTGCATATAAGAAGATGCAGAACAGACGATGGGTTGGTTTTTTGACAACTGCGGTGCTGACTGTAGTGACAACTGCGGCTGCCTTCGGGTTCCATACAATGGAAAGTGCGGCAAAGAAAAATAATTATGATCAGTATCTTGCAGATGCCATGTCTGGAATCAATAAAGAAGAACAGATTGATGCATATAAAAAAGCGATCCACCTGAATCCGAAATGCGGCGAGGCGTATATTGGTCTTCTTGAAAATGGTTTTCTGGATGATTCTGTTTTAGACGCTTCAGAAGAAAAAGAACTTAGAAGAGCGTTGGGTGCACCGACGGGAGAAAGTATTACGAATGAGACGTATTTGAAGAGAAACAATGCAGCATATGAGGAGTTTGCGCTGCATGCGGCAATGGCATACTATTATTTTTATGAGGACAGCGGGAATAAAACGGGCGCCCTGAAATGGCTGGATGTGGCGGCTGGCGCCACGACACTGGAACATAATAAAGTGGAACGGTGCAGGCGGCTTCAGACAATCTGCGGCTATTATCACAAGATCGGCGTAAGAAATAAGGCAGGCGATGCACAGGTCAGTTATATGGATTACTGGAAGGATCTGAAGGAGCTTACAAAAGGAGATCTGGCATCAGTGGATGTACCTAAGACGGCAATCGTTATGTACTGTGAGATGGTGACACAGATCATAAACAGGAGCGGAGATTTTCTGGCGGCAGGTGTGACTGTGCAGGAGATGGAGGCACAGATCGATGATATTGAGGGAAGGCTGGACACGGATTTCACGGAGACGGACAATGTTATAGAGGAAGGCAGTGACAAAGGTAATATTGATAAGCTTCGTGACAATATCCAAACGGCCCGTGACATACTCAAAACCAGCAAGGTATCAACCAAAGTCCCGGGGAAAGGAGGGGGATGAAATGCCGGAAAACGTGATTTCGCTTTATCATATGGGATATCAGATCTGTACAGGTCTGGCGGTAAATTTTCTGCTGCTGACGGTTTTTTTGTTTTTTAAATTCAAAATACCGGCATTGTTTTTTGTAAGAAGTGGAAGAGCGATGCGAAAAACGATAAAAGAGATCGAGGCAAATCATGCAAAGACAGGGCGCATGAAAAGTCCTCAGGAGATGGCAGGGAGAGAGGAGTTTTCTGCACTGGAAGCGACAGATGTGCTGCACAATGAAGAAAAGACGATGCCGATCCGGTTTGTGATCGAAAAGAACATGATATTGATCCATTCGGATGAAGAAATATTTTAGCGATTCAAAAGAATTAAGGAACGTGCATTGCTTGAAACAATAATGGATAAAAATGAAAAGAAACGGGGACGATCTATGAAAAAAATGGGGAATTTTATCCGGGAAAGAATCATGGCCGGGCTGCTGACAGTGATTATAGCGTTTGGATGCATCGGCATTCAGGACAGCCCGGTGTCTGAGGCAGCCGGAGATGAGATAGCTGGTATTGCGGGGGAAGAGATTGCAAATGAAACGGGAGAGCTTCTGGATTTTGGAACAGATGAAGCTCAGAGGGAGGAACTGGAACAGAAAGAACTGGAGATGTGCGTGAGCTATGGCGGTGATCATATTTTTTGCAGGGACGGTCTGGTGTGGGTAAAAGGTCAGGAAGGCAGGCTGATGCTTTCACCGAAAAATGACTATGCGGAGCGTTATGATACTGTGCTCCAGGCAGATGAGAAAGGGGAGCTGCGAAATCCGGCTGTAAATCTGACGACAGACGGCATCGCGGCAGATTCATTGTCAAAGATGGATAAACTTTACATATGTCTGGCGAAAAAGGATGATAATCCGGATAGCAAAATCGGATACAGGAATGTCTCATCTGCTCTGGAAGTGCCGTTTAAGGTGGATGAAGAGGCGCCGGCTGCCGTATTTGACGCACCGCTTATCACAGAAAAGGTGACGGCAGCAGGTGGACAGGCAAAAAAAGTATCCTTTGGACTTTTTTCACAAGTCATTTATTCAGCGGGATTCACTGTGAAAGATACGCCGGGTGCGGGAGTAAAAAGTGTGAAAACCTGCGTATGGAAGCTTTCCGGGGACGATCTGAAGGATGGGGTGGTGAGCGGGACAAAGATCCGTGAGAAGATAGAAGCGACCCAAAACTGGAAAAATGAGGAGCTGAAGGCGGACGGAAAATACTGTGTGGAGGTTGCCAGAGATACTGCAGGAAAGACAGATTCTGTAGAAAGCAGTTATCTTATACTGGCGGAAGTAACTGACCAGGTAGGAAATTCGCAGGTCTATGCTTCTAATGGTATTGTTGTGGATCTGAAAAAACCGTCGATTCAGATAACATTTAAGGATGGAGAAGATTATGTCTCCGGCCCAAAAGAGTTTTATGACGAAGACATCACTTACGCCATTCGTGTTACGGAGGGAGAGGGCCCCGGAGTATCCGGTGTGGCAGAGGTGAGCTGGGAAGTGCGCTGCAACGGAAAAGTATGGAGAACTTACACTGAAAAAGTGGAAAATGGTAAAAATCAGTATACAGAGGAAGAACTGGAAAAAGTATTTTTAAAAGAAGGACAGGTTATCCCGGCGAGTGAATGTAATTCCAATAATCTGATACTGACAGTTAAAGCAAAGGACCGGGCCGGGAATGTTGCTGACGAGGTGAGCTGCAATCTGTGCATCGATATTGCAGATCCGGTCGTTTCCGTAAGATATGACAATAACGAGGCAAAGAACGGCAAATATTTTAAGAAGGAACGCGTGGCGACGATTACTTTTACAGAGAGAAATTTTGACCGCAGCAAGGTAACCTTTGACCTGACACTGGAGGATGGAACAAGGTACGAAAATGTTTCGCTGGAAACATTGAAGACGATCAATGGGATGTACGCAGACTGGGGACGTGATTCTGCCGGTGCGGATGGAACGACGAAAAAAGAAAATGCCGTGAACTATACAGATGGACGTACCAATATTGCCCGCATTTATTTCCTGGGTGACAATACCTATAAAGGATTTTACATACATTGCAGGGATATGGCTGGAAAAACGAGTAAAGGAGTTGCTTTTGATAAAGAGCAGAAAGCTCCGGCAGAATTTGTGGTTGACATAACACCGCCGCGGGCAACGGTTCATTATTTTGCTGACGGACAGGAAATCCAGCCGGGAAAAAATGAGACGGACAGGATATATAAAAATAAAATTATTACGGCAGTCATCGAGGTTGATGAACACAATTTTGCGTTAAACAGCGGGTTTGCTGATGGACAGGTCGTTTATAAAGTAAGCGGTATAAAGACAGAAGAAGGCAGAAAGATCACAAATCATCAAAAGCAGGCGAATATGCTGAAGAACTGGGCTTCCAATGGGGATCTTCATACAGCAGATGCTTTCGAATATGATGTGGATGCCAATTATAAAGCCAAATTCTGTTATACAGATCTGGCAGGGAATGTGTGTGAGCTGTCACAGGATTTTTTTACAGTGGACCGTACGGCTCCTATGGGAACGATTACGGTAGAAAAACTCGGAATCTGGAAGAGATTTCTGTCAAACATTACGTTTGGTCTGTTTGGCAGTGCAGCCCGAAAGATATCTCTGACAGGGGAGGACCATACTTCTCCGGTAATATCTGTGGCATACACGACATCCTATGAGCCGATGAATAAGGAGCAGGTGGCAGCAGTAAAGGATTGGACAAAAGGAAAATCCTTCAGCATAGGGACGGACAAACAGTTTATCGTATATTCCAGAATTATAGATAAGGCGGGGAATCTTACTTATCTGAGTTCCAATGGCGTTATTTTGGATGGGATCAGGCCAGGGCCGAATATCACAATTGCGGCTGCAAAACCATCACATGGTATATATGCGGGGAATGTACCATTTACGATCCGGGTGGAAGATCCCGCAAAAGGAAAAACTTATGCGGGGCTGAAATCTGTTTCCTACGAAGTCAGAAACAATGGAACGGTGACACAGAGCGGAAACTTTGATGATGCATTGAAGCCAGCATCAAAAAGAGTAAAAAATATAAAGAGAAACCTGTCGGTAAACTCCCGGCAGAACAATTCCAATGATGTAACGATTAAAGTGACGGCAGTAGATAATGCGGGAAATACTTCCTCGAAGACAGAGAAGCTGAAGATTGATATTACAAGACCGGAGATTTCTGTAAGCTACAACAACAATTCACCACGGAATGGCAAGTTTTATAAGGATACCAGAGTGGCGACCGTAACGATTCGGGAGAGAAACTTTGATCCGGACAGTGTAAGGTTTGAGATCAGAAATACCGATGGGACGAAACCTGTGATCAGCGGCTGGATGGACAGCCGGACATCAGGAGCGTCGGATCGGGAGACACATACATGCACAGTTTCTTTTATCTCGGATGGAGACTACAGTTTTACCTTAGAGTGTATGGATCGGGCGGGAAATAAAGCGGTTTATGGAAAAGAGGACACCTTTACGATTGATAAGACAGTGCCGGAGATCCATGTTTCGTACGATAGTCACGCAGTGTCAGGCGGACGCTTCTATAAAGCAGAGCGACTGGCGACTGTGACTGTGACGGAGCATAACTTTCATGAAGCAGGTGTAAGAGAAAGTATTACTGCCAGTCTGAATGGACAGGGAATCGCGGCACCCTCCATCAGTGAATTTTCCAGTAGTGGGGATACGCATACGGCTGTTGTTCGTTTTTCTGCCAGCGGGGATTATACCTTCCATCTCTCCTGTACAGATCTGGCGGGAAATCTGGCGCAGGTCAATGAGGATGAGAAATTTACCATTGATCTGGAAAAGCCGGTGATTAAGATATCCGGTATTAAGAAGGCAAATAGGGGCGCAGTGAATCCAGTGGTAGAAGTAACCGATAACAATTATGAGGCATCGAAGGTTACAGTCACACTGGAAGGAACAAAACATAAAGCACAGACAAAGGAGGGCAGCCGTTCTCCGATTGCCCTGGGAGAGAGGATTCGTCTTGCAGGCTTTCCTTATCGGGAGGATGCAGATGATATTTATACATTGACGGTACATGCCGTTGACCTGGCAGGGAATACAGAGGAAAAGGAGTTTACGTTCTCTGTGAACAGATTTGGTTCTGTCTATACTATGGATGAAACGACAGAAAAACTGATAGAAAAATATTACACAAACCATATAGAGGATCTGACGGTGACAGAGACAAATACAGATTTCCTGAAGCACCGGAAGATCACATGCAGCAGGGACGGGGAAATCTATGAATTGAAAGAGGGGGAGGATTATATTCTGGAAGAAACCGGGGCTTCCGGGAAATGGAAAGTATATACTTATCGTATCCTGAAGAAAAATTTTGAGAAGGACGGCAAATACAGTATAACGATATATTCTGAGGATGAGGCGCAGAACAGCAGCAGTAATCAGGGAAAGAAGAAACAGATAGAATTTGCAGTTGACAGAACGGCCCCGACGATGGTTATTACAGGGATTGCAAACGGGGAGAAATACCGGGAAAACAGCCATGATGCAACCATTGATGTGAAGGACAACCTTTACCTGAAGTCTCTGAGAGTGGAGATACAGGAGGAAGGCGTCACAGAGCCCTCGGTATATGAATTTACAGAGGAAGAGCTTGAGAACGGATACGGTGTCGTGACGCAGGCGGTCAGGAGTGCAGGAAACTGGCAGAATGTAAAGGCTGGCGCCGTGGATGCCGCAGGAAATACAAGCGAAAGCGAGATGTTCCGGGTGCTGGTAACCAGTGATCTTTGGATTCAGTTCTATAGGAATAAGCCCCTGTTCTTCGGCAGTATACTGATTTTCCTTCTGATCCTGGCGCTGATCGCATATTGCTCTTTTTGCGTTTCAGTGTTATAATCAACACAAATATACCACAAATAAGAGGCGTGCTTATGAAAACGATCATTGAAGACATGACAACCGGTATTTCTGCGGAAGGGATCGCCCGTGCAGGGGAAATCTTAAAGAACGGCGGGCTGGTAGCTTTTCCTACCGAGACTGTTTACGGACTGGGGGCAAATGCACTGGATGAGAAAGCGGCTGCGAAGATCTACGCGGCGAAGGGAAGGCCGTCAGACAATCCTCTGATTGTACATATTGCCTGTCTGGAGGCACTGGAGGGAATCGTGGAACAGGTGCCGGAGACAGCATGGCTTCTGGCAAAGGCTTTCTGGCCGGGACCGCTTACCATGATCTTCCGTAAAAATGAGAGAGTTCCTTACGGGACAACGGGAGGGCTGGATACGGTTGCCGTGCGGATGCCGGATCATGAGATCGCACGGGAGATGATCTTGAGCGGGGGTGGTTATATTGCCGCTCCGAGTGCCAATACATCAGGGCGGCCGAGTCCTACGACTGCTGCTCATGTGGCGGAAGATCTAAGCGGCAGGATCGATATGATCATCGATGGCGGCAGCGTGGGAATCGGGTTGGAATCTACCATCGTGGATCTGAGCGGAGATACTCCTGTGATCCTTCGCCCGGGGTATATTAATCAGGAGATGCTCTGTGGGATCATAGGTTCTGTGGAGATGGATAAAGGACTGATTGCCGCAGACAGCGGCATACGTCCGAAAGCGCCGGGGATGAAGTATAAGCACTATGCGCCGAAGGCAGATCTGGTGATCATTGAAGGGCAGCCGGATCGCGTAGTGGAAAAAATTAATAAGCTGATTGCAGAGGGAGAAAAAAAGGGGGAAAGGATCGGAGTCATCGGAACAGATGAGACTAGAGAGGCTTACCGGGGAGGAATCGTAAAGTCTATCGGGAGCATCCATGAGGAGCTGACCATTGCACAGCATCTCTATGGGATCCTCAGGGAATTTGACGATCTGTCGGTGACGAAGATTTATTCGGAGGCATTTGAAACGCCGAAGATGGGACAGGCTATTATGAACCGTCTGATAAAGGCGGCGGGACATCAGATATGGAAGGTATAAGGGATCGTCTATGAAACGGTATGACAAATTAATTTTTGTAAGTAATACGGACACCTGCCTCGGCCCCATGGCAAAGTTTATTATGAAAAGCAAATTTCTTCTGGAAGATCTGGAGATCGAATCCAGAGGAAGAGTGGTATTGTTTCCCGAACCGGTGAACCAGAAGGCGGAAGCGGTGATGGTCAGTCATGGGATTACCATGAAGACCCATGAGGCAAAGCAGCTTGAGGATGAAGATTTCGGCGAGAGGACGTTGATTCTGGCGATGGATCATGCTCTGAAGAGGAAGCTTTGTGAAGAGCATACCTATGTAGAAAATGTTTATGTCCTCACGGAATATGTAGGATGCAAAGAGGAAATGATCAATCCGCTGGGAGGTACACTGGCAAATTACGGCGAATGTTATGAAAGAATGGAGAAAATCATTTCTCGTTTGGTTGTTTTATTAAATGAGCAGGAATTGATGAATAACTGAAGTTACAGTTCATCATCTGACGAAACTGTAACCAACTGAAAAATCAGGAAGACGGAGGAAAAGAAATGTCAAAGATAACGGTAATGGATCACCCGCTGATCCAGCATAAGATTGGAATTATCAGAAGGAAAGAAGTAGGATCAAAGGATTTCCGGCAGATGATCAGCGAGATCGCAATGCTGATGTGCTATGAGGCTACAAGGGATCTGAAGCTTCAGGATGTAGAGATCGAAACACCAATCTGCCAGACAACCGTAAAAGAGCTTCAGGGAAAAAAGCTGGCAGTAGTACCTATTTTAAGAGCTGGATTGGGTATGGTAGATGGTATGCTGCAAATGATCCCCGCGGCGAAGGTAGGACATATTGGTCTTTACCGGGATCCGGAAACCTTAAAACCGATAGAGTATTACTGTAAGCTTCCGGCAGACTCCTCTGAGAGAGAAATCTTTGTTGTAGACCCTATGCTGGCGACGGGAGGATCTGCGGCGGCGGCGATCCAGATGCTGAAAGAAAAAGGCGTAAAAAGAATCCGCTTTATGTGTATTATTGCAGCTCCTGAAGGTGTAAAGAAGATGCAGGAGGCACACCCGGATGTGGATGTGTACATTGGCGCGCTGGATGACCATCTGAACGATCACGGTTATATTGTGCCGGGCCTTGGCGATGCGGGAGACAGGATCTTCGGGACAAAATAGACGGCTGTTTACGGGGTGAGCAGCGGATGAAAAAGAAAGAGGAATGACGATGAGTGATAAGAGACAGGATTACATATCGTGGGATGAATATTTTATGGGTGTGGCCATGCTGTCCGCCATGCGCTCGAAAGATCCGAACACGCAGGTTGGAGCCTGTATTGTGAGTCAGGATAATAAAATTCTATCGATGGGTTATAATGGTTTTCCGATTGGATGCTCCGATGAGGAGTTTCCCTGGGCGAGAGAAGGAGAAGACATCGATAATAAATATTTTTATACGACCCACAGTGAATTAAATGCGATCCTGAATTACCGGGGAGGCAGTCTGGAGGGAGCGAAGCTGTACGTTACTCTGTTCCCCTGCAATGAATGTTCAAAAGCAATCATACAGGCAGGGATCCGGACGGTGGTTTACGACAATGACAAATATGCGGATACGCCGTCTGTGAGGGCTTCCAAGCGGATGATGGATGCGGCGGGGGTCAGATATTACCGCTATCAGCGGACGAAGCGCAGCATAGAGCTGACTCTGTGACGGATATTTGGCGGTAAGGATAATTATAAAAAAGATATCAGGGTCAAAAGGCATTCCGGCCCTTTGGCCCTGGTACCGGATTGCTGTGTG
>ENA-OPVH01001507-OPVH01001507.1-human-gut-metagenome-genome-assembly--contig:-NODE-1507-length-11261-cov-1.435035_pt1 | contig 11261 bp, 12 predicted proteins | sample MGYA00241494_ERZ501980 | MGnify/ENA primary metagenome ERZ501980 (study PRJEB25962, sample SAMEA1964914) | human gut metagenome | biome: human gut; feature: human-associated habitat; material: faeces... | reverse complement strand
GGTCAGCAGACACGCCTCAATGATCACCTTGACCGCCGCATTTCCGGCAGCCTTTACGACCGCGGCGATATCCTCCTGAAGCGCATCCCACTCGCCGACGCGGGCAAGACCAATGTTGATCACCATGTCTATTTCTTCAGCGCCGTCTTTAACCGCTTCCTTGGTTTCAAACGCCTTGGCTTCCGTAGACATGGCTCCCAAAGGGAAACCGACGACGCAACAGGTCATCACCCCGCTTCCCTTCAGCGCCTCATGGACGGTCGAAGCCCAATATGAATTCACACAAACGCTTGCCGTGCGGTATTCTTTGGCTTCTTCACAAATTTGAAGAATTTCCTCCCGGGTGGCATTGGCTTTGAGCAAGGTATGATCGATCATAGAAGCAAGCTGATAATCCAATTGAATTTCCTCCAATCTTATTTACAAAGGGTTCTCCGTGCTATTCCAGATTTGAGTGCAGTTCTCCCATCAGGCGGTTCGGGTCTGCAATGCCAAGCCTTTGAGCGGTCAAGCATACCAGCGCATCGCCCATAATCAGAGTTGCTTGTTCAAAGGCAGCCGCGCCGATTTGAACGGATTCCTTTATGGATTGATCTGAAAAGGCAAGACAGATGTCGCTGACCGATGCAAGCGTGGATGCTTCATTAAGGGTAATCAGCGCCACCCCGGCTCCCGCCCGCCCTGCCTTTGCGGCAATCGTAACAATGGTGGATGTTTCGCCGCTTCCGGAAGCAACTACCAGAAGATCTCCCTTACCGATAGCGGGCGCGGTTGCCTCGCCCACAACATGCGCCGTCAGGCCAATATGCATAAGGCGCATGGCTACGCTTCCCAGCATCATTTTGGACCGGCCCGCGCCGGCAAAGAAAACACGTTTGGCCTTGACCAGCGCGTCAATCAAACGCTCGACCGCCGCCGGAGCAAGGGTGAGAACCGTGCTTTCCACCTCACGGATGACCGCGGATACCGTTTGCACATAATCTTGTTCCATCATTTTACGGCAGCTCCGCTTTCCAAAAACTGGCTGATTTGGTTCCGAACCCCTATCACAGCCGCACGAACATCCGGCGCGGAGCAAAGCGCTCCCCCCATGATTACAATACCCGGCTTCTCCAAAAGGTATTGCCGCAGCGTCCCGCTGCTGATCCCGCCGGCAGCGGCGGCGCTTTCAGCAGGAATGACGGAGGCAAGCGTACGAAGGTCCTTAAGCGGCGTTCTGTCCTGACTCTGCACATCAACGGCGGTATGCACGCACACATAGTCCACGCCAAGCGCAACGAGGTCCTGCGCCCTTTGCGCAATATCCCGCACCTGGATCAGGTCGGCCATCGCCCTGCGGCCATACCGATGAGCGGTATTAACCACGCCCCGCACGGTAGCGTTATCCGCCACGGCCAGTACCGTCACAATATCGGCCCCTGCTTTACAGGCATCCTCGCACTCCAGCTTGCCGCCGTCAACAATTTTTGTGTCGGCAAGAATCATCATGTCCGGATATCTTTCCCTGATGCGCCTGACAGGACGCAGGCCGTCCCGGATAATCATCGGCGTTCCGATTTCAAAGATATCAACGACGTCGTGAATATCATCCGCCAGAAGCACCGCTTCCTCTTCCGACAACAGGTCAACCGCAATCTGGAGCTTCGTCATGGCTTACTCCTCGGCGCCGATCAGGATCATCAGCTTAATGTAAGATTCTTTGTGCTGATCGACGATCTCGTCAAACATCTTCGGTACTTCGTCAAGGGCGACTCTATGCGTCACAATCCCCTCGGTTTTATACTTGCCGTCCGCCAGATTGCTGATGACGTCTCGGAAGTCCTGCGGCACAAACATGTTGCTGCCATAGAATGTGAATTCCTTCTCGGAAAGATCGGGCAGGTGCTTCACGACACACTCCGGCGCCAAAACGCCGATGTTGACAACGCGCACGCCGCGCTCCGCCACTTCCATGATAGCGTCCAGCGCGTCGCCTTTGCCGCCCACACAGTCCGCGAACAAAGAAACCGGCTCCTCCAGCCCGGCCAGATAATGGGCCAGCTGGTTCTCCGCCAGATTGAAGGTATCTGTAGCTCCCAACTGCTTGGCCAGCGCCAGGCGATTCTGCGCAAAATCGGCCACATACACATTTTTTGCTCCCAGAATAAACGCCGCTTGCATGGCAAACAGACCAATTCCTCCCGCGCCCACAACCAGCACATTATCGCCCGGCTTCATGCCCTTCTTCATGCCGTGGTACGTTACGGCCATAGGCTCAACCATCGCGCCCTGCTCCATGGTAATGCTTTTGGGCAGTTCAAAAATCATGTCGGCGGGTGCAATCAAATATTCTGCCTGTGCGCCGGTGGTTTGGCAGCCGATCACCAACAGCTTCATGCAGTGGTTGTAACGCTGTTCCTCGCAGGCTTTGCACTTTCTGCACGGCACATGCGGGAGAACGGTGACCCGGGTGCCCACCGGAAGCGCCTCCGTATCGGGGCCGACCTTTTCCACATAGCCGCTGAGCTCGTGCCCCAGCACAATCGGGAACGGGATGTACGGCTGCTTTCCATAATAGGCGGAAATATCGCTGCCGCATACGCCCAGATGGCTGACCCTTACCAGCACTTCTCCTCTTTGAGGTTGTGGAACTTCGACCGTCTGAGGCTCAAAATGCTTGTAGCTTTTCAGCATCATTCGTTTCATAGTGCCCATTGTATACCCTCCCCGCATATCTTTAACCAACGTATCGGAATCATGCGCCTCCATTATTGACGCACGATGCTTTAGCTGTATTCTAGCAAAGACCATTTTGATAGTCAAACCGGGAAGGTTGATTTGAAAAATAATTCAACATCATCGCACAGGGCTGAATCTTTTTGCTATAAATGGCGAATTTATTGACAAAACCTGCCGGAGCAAAGACAATAGAAATCGATCATCCAATGTTAAAGGACAGGAGTCGTGTTTGAATGCCTGAATATTTGCTCGCGCACGATTTGGGGACATCCGGAAACAAAGCTACGCTCTTCACAACGGACGGCACGTTGATTCAGTCCTGTGTAAGCGGCTATGGCACCCGGTATTATAACGGCAACTGGGCTGAGCAAAATCCCGGGGATTGGTGGAAGGCTGTTTGCGCTTCCACAAAGGAGCTTATCCAGGGCATCGATCCATCGGATATCGTCGCCGTTGCATTCAGCGGCCAGATGATGGGCTGCCTGTGCGTTGATAAAGCGGGAGTTCCCCTGTACAACTCCATCATTTGGGCCGACATGCGGGCGCAGGATGCGGAAAAATATATCATTGAAAAAGTTGGCGCAAAAGAGTTTTTCCATATTGCCGGGCACCGGCCGGGCGCCTCTTATTCCCTCGCAAAATACTTATGGCTGAAGGAACATGCGCCCGATGTTTATCAAAAAACCCACAAGATTTTGCAGGCAAAGGATTATATGGTCTATAAGCTAACCGGCAGGTTCTGCACGGACTATTCGGACGCTACCGGCACCAACGCTTTTGATATTAATACCTTTCAATGGTCAGACAAAATCTTGGACGCAGTGTCCGTTCCTATCGAGGTTTTTCCCGATGCCGTTGAAAGCACCCGAATTGTTGGGGAAATTACCGGAGCGGCGGCCGTTGAATGCGGCCTAAGAAAAGGAACGCCCGTTGTAATGGGCGCGGGGGACGGCGGATGCGGCGCATTGGGCGCCGGCTGTGTGAATAACAATATGACCTATTGCTGCATGGGTACTTCCGCCTGGATCGCTCATGTATCTGATCATGTCATTCTTGACGATGAGATGAAGCTTGTCAACTGGGCGCATGCCGTTCCCGGCCTGATATCCACAAATGGCACCATGCAGTGTGCCGGCACCTCCTACACGTGGATGAAGGAAAACCTCTGCGCGGCCGAAAATCTGCTGGCCAAACAAAGCAACGCGAGCATTTATAACTGCATCGACGCGGCAATTGAATCGGCAAGACCCGGGTGTAACGGCCTCTATTATATGCCCTATCTCTGTGGGGAAAGGTGTCCGCGCTGGGATGCGGAGGCAAAGGGCGGTTTCTATGGCCTAAAGATGGAAAACACCCATAACGATATGGTAAGGAGCATTGTGGAAGGGATTGGCTACAACATGCGCCTGATTTTGGATATTATGAGAGAGCATGCGGACATACCCGAAATATCCATTATGGGCGGTCTGGTGAAATCGAAAACAAATCTTCATATTTTTGCCGATATCATGAACCTAAAGCTAAACACCCTGAATTATTATGATGAAGCCACATCTGTCGGCGCGGCTGTATTGGCCGGCGTCGGAAGCGGTTATCTGAAGGGCTTTGACGAAATCGGCAAATTCTCCTGGACCGTCGATTCGCTACATCCCAACGAAAAGAACCGCGCCGTCTATGATATGATGCTTAAGCGCTTTGATGAAACCTACTATGCAATGAAAGACATATACGGAAAGCTCTGACCGCCGTCTTTGCGCTGAAATGGTTTGCGCGTCGAGCATCCGATTGCGTTCTATTGCGTGAAATGCATGTATCATGGGAGATGGAAAAGATGAATTGCTTTGAAAAACTATCGACATTTGACTGGCAGCAGGGCTGCTGCATTGAGTTTAATCCTGAGACCGGCTCGTCCAATCAGGCGCCTGCCGGCAGGAGAAGGCTGAGCGAGATGCGCGGTATGTTCTGTGATGACAGGGCATATGAGGAGCTTGTCGCGCGTGAGGACAGAATTGTCTATGAATACCATGCGCTGGATATTCCTCAAACCCCCGGAGATCTCTCTTTTGGTTTTTCCACCCTCTATCCCGGAAGGGTAGGTAACGAATACAACTTTACCAAAGGGCATTTTCACAGCATTGCCGGCACTGCCGAAATCTATTTCTGCACAAAGGGACACGGCTGTCTGCTCATTGAAAACAGGGATGGCGATTGCCGAACCCTGGAGCTGCTGCCCGGGCGGGTTGGTTATGTGCCGAAGGGATATGCTCACAGAAGCATCAACATAAGCGACCGCGACCCATTCATTACCTTTTTTACCTACCGGGCCGACGCCGGACATGACTATGCAACAATCGAAGCAAAGGGGTTCAGGAAGCTGCTAGTTGAAAAAAATGGAATTCCCACGCTGGTTGACAATCCAAAATGGCTGGAGCTGTAAACTCGGCCCAGATGGGTGAAAGCACGATAGAATGAGGAGTATGGCTGATATGGATAAAGCGTTATTTGATATGCTTCGGGAAAAGGCAAAAGAAATCCGCAAACTGACTATAAGGGAAATCGGCCAGCTGACGGTGGGTCATATTGGCGGCGCGGTTGATCTGGCAGAGCTGCTTGCCGTTTTGTACTACCACGCAATGAACGTTGATCCATCCGATCCAAAGAAAGAAAGCAGAGACCGCTTTATCCTGTCCAAGGGGCATGGCGGTCCGGCTTTATATTCCGTGCTGGCAATGAAGGGTTATATTTGCAAAGAGGAGCTGGATACGCTTAACCTGCCGGGCACCAATCTGCCCAGCCACTGTGATATGAACCGTACCAACGGCATTGATATGACAACAGGCTCGCTTGGGCAGGGGTTTAGCTGTGCGGTCGGCATGGCCATTGCCGCAAAAATGGATCGCCTGCCGTCTTATATCTATACATGCATCGGCGATGGCGAAAGCCAGGAGGGACAAATCTGGGAAGCCGCTATGCTGGCGGCCAGCCATCGTCTGGGCAACCTAATCGCTTTCACGGACTATAATAAAATGCAGATTGACGGCTACGTTGAAGAAATCAACGGCCTGTATCCGCTTGATAAGAAATGGGAATCTTTTGGATGGTATGTACAAAGCGTGGACGGCCACGACGTCGAACAAATTGTTTTCGCAATTGAAAACGCAAAAAAAGCAAAGAGCAGGCCGTCCATGATTTTGCTGAATACCATTAAGGGAAAAGGCTGCGACTTCTGTGAAAACATGCTTTCCAGCCACTCTGTAAAGAACATCACCGATGAAATGTGGAAAAGCGCCATTGCAAAGCTCGACTGGGAGGATAGATAAATGGACTGGAAAAGAGAAGCTACCGAGCTAAGGCTAACCTATTCCGATTTGCTGATTGAATATGGCAGGACAGATGACCGCATTTGCGTAGTGGAGGCAGATCTGATGGCTTCCGCCTCCACGCAGCGGTTTCAAAAGCTTTATCCCGACAGGTTGATCAATGTCGGCGTTGCCGAAGCCGATATGATCAGTGTCGCGGCGGGCCTTTCCGCAATGGGCAAAATTCCCTTTACCCATACCTTCAGCGCGTTTGCCACACGCAGGTGCTGCGATCAGGTGACCATATCCGTAGCCTATGCCGGACTGAATGTAAAGATGGTGGGGAGCGACCCGGGGATAAGTGCCGAGCTGAACGGCGGAACGCATATGAGCTTTGAGGATGTTGCGATTATGCGAAACATTCCCGGCATGATCGTTTTTGAACCGGTTGACAGCGTTCAGTTCAGAAAGGTTTTCCCACAGATCATCAGCCACTATGGTCCGGTCTATATCCGCCTGTTTAGAAAGAACGCGTGGAGCGTCTATGACGATCATGATTCCTTCCAGCTAGGCAGGGGTACTATGCTCAGGCGAGGAAAAGACGTAACCATCGTCGCTTCGGGTATCATGGTTAAAGAAGCCCTGGACGCGGCCGAATCTCTGGCCATGGATGGCATTGACTCGGAAGTGATCAACATCCATACCATCAAACCCCTAGACAGAGAAATGATTCTTGAAAGCACCTCAAAAACCAGATGCTGTGTCACGGCAGAAAACGCGAGCGTCATTAACGGTCTGGGTTCCGCCGTATCCGATTGCGTCACAAACGAGAAGCCCTGTCCCGTTTTGAAAATCGGCGTTCAGGATCGTTTTGGCGAAGTCGGGAAACTTGATTATCTTCGCAAGGAGCTGCATCTCACCGCAGCCGATATCATCCGGAAGACCAAAGAAGCGATTGCGCTGAAAAACGTCTGAAGAATTGCTTCAACAGGCAGACTGTGCTGTTGTTTATAAACAGAATCAGCTCCACGGTTTTCGGAAGCTGTGAACGGTGTTGGGCTTTTTGACATGGCCGCCGCTTCACAGCTCCCGCCTGGTTTAGGCGGCCGGATAGAAAAAGGAGGCTTCTCATGGACAGCAAATCAATTACAAAAGAACAGCTCTGCCGAGTCATCGACCACACAAATTTAATGCCCTATGCCGATCGAAGCACATTTGAAAAGCTTTGTACCGAGGCGACAGACCATCACTTTGCCATGGTTGCCATCAACTCCTCGCCGGTCGCTCTGTGCAAAGAGCTGCTAAAGGGCACAGATGTCCACGTGGGCGCGGCGGTAAGCTATCCGACCGGCCAAACCACGATTGAAACCAAAGTTTACGAGGCCGAAAACGCCATTCATAACGGCGCGGATGAAATTGACTATGTTATCAATATTGGAGAATTGAAAAACGGCAACCTGAAATATATACGCAAGGAAATGGAAGCCATTGTAGAGCTGTGCCGAAAAGGCAACGTTATCAGCAAGGTTATATTTGAAATCTGCTATCTCACAGATAGCGAAATTCGCACGCTTGCGGAAATTGCTCGTGAAGTTCGGCCGGATTATATTAAAACAAGCACCGGCACGGGTCCCCATGGCGCGACTGTGGAAGCGCTCCGCCTTATGAAGCGGTTGGTCGGCGACGCCGTAAAAGTAAAGGCTGCCGGTGGGATTCGAGATTGGACAACCTGCGCCGCCATGCTGGATGCCGGCGCCGAGCGAATTGGGACCAGCAGCAGCTTGGCGATTTTGGCACAATATGACGCCTCGCATTGACGGAACAATCAAATTTTAAAACAGAGAGCATATTCTGTAAATCTCCGTATGGCAGCGTTAGACACATCAACAACGGGAGAGTACGCCCCTCTCCTCCCTCCCATGGTTTTGCGACATGCGCTGTCCGTTCGAGCCGAGAAATTCAACAGATGAATCTACCGGTGTACTCCTCTACAATTCAGGGGTGAAAAGCGGGTCTTCATATGGTACAATAGATGTGCCGTATGAAGGCTCTTTTCAGCATGGAACCGGGTTTTAAAATACCTCAGCCGGAAATGGAAAGCTCCTTTCAATTCCGGGGACAGGGGAGAGCGCCGCAAAAGGTTCCGCTTTTCCAACGCCGTTTCACAGACACCTGCGGCAAGCGCCGTACCGCCTATGTACCAATCCAACTGACCGTATCGCGGCTTTGCATTGAAATGCATAAGACCACTCAAAATGAAAGCGCAAAATTCCCAGCGGATTTTGGGTTTTCGGTTGTTGAAGGGATAAAAGACGATGATCAAAATTCTGTTTGTCTGCCACGGCAACATCTGCCGCAGCCCTATGGCGGAGTTCGTCATGAAGGATCTGCTCAAAAAGCATGGGCTTTCGGATGCCGTTCGCGTTGCCTCCGCCGCCACCAGCGCCGAGGAGCTGGGCAACCCCGTGCACCGCGGCACGCGTCAAAAGCTTTCGCAAGCCGGCATCCGCTGCGAGGGAAAGACCGCCCGGCGCTTAACCCGCGCCGATTACGATGAGTACGACTGGTTGATCGGCATGGATGATTTTAACCTTCGCAATATGCGCGCGCTGCTTGGCGGCGACCCGGATCATAAAATTGTCAAGCTGCTGTCCTTCTGCGGGACGGGGGAAGATATTGCGGATCCCTGGTATACCGGAAATTTCGACGAAACCTACCGCGACGTGCTGCGTGGTTGCGAAGGGCTGCTGCGCACGCTCGCGCGGGATTAAACGCATTGCACAATTTAAGCAAGGAGATGTTTTTATGGCAAAGGAAGATTTAAAAAGAGAGATTCAGTCGCTTTATCAGGCCGCCGACGGCGGTATGGGGCTCGCGCAGTTGGTGGACGGCATCTGCCATACGCTTCAAAAGCATGAGGACGCTCTGCGGGGAATTACCTACAGCTATCGGCTTTGCGCCAGCGATACGGGCTACTCCCGGGGTTTTTCCCTGCGGGACGGCCATTTTGCCGAGACCGGTGAATATGACGAGGCCGACGCGGTTGTCACCGGCACGGAGGAAAACCTACTTGCCATTTTCAGGCGGCAAATATCCCCCATGTCCGCTCTCCTGCGCGGCAAAATCAAGCTTAAGGGCAGCAAGGCGGCGCTGATTCGGTTTTCGGAATTTCTGTAGGCGCTACCCGCATTCCGAAAGTTGAGCCGCGGCCGACGCTATATTAACTTATCCATGTGCCATTTGTATCTCGTCGCCGTTGACCAAAACCGCCTCCTTGTTGCCAATCGGTAATAAGCTTAAGGCCTGCGAATACCGCTCCATTATTTTCCGTGTCGCCTTTTGAAATGGCGGACTTTGAAAATGCGGCAAGGTATAGAACGCTGCCAAATTGAAACCGTCATAGCTTTTTAAATCCGGCGCCTTCTTTGCGTTATCCATTTCTTTGACATACTCGACGCTTTTGGCCGTGATAATCGCGCCCGCAGATTCCCCTATATAAAGCTTTCCGGCGTTTACTTCATTGATAATCATTCTATCCGCGCCGGTTCTTTTCAGCTCCTGCAATAAATAAAAGGTATTTCCGCCCGTTACATAGATATAGTCATTGCCCTCCAGCTTAGTTCTTATTTCATCGTGAGTCGCCGTCGATATTTCGAGCACTTGAACAATCAGTCCTAATTGTTCAAGCGCTTGTTTCCCCGCGGATACATAGAACGTGACCCGCTCCACCCTGCTTGCCGTTGGGATAAACGTTACCGTTTTACCGCGCAACGTCTTTTCCCAATCCGCGAGCACATGCGCCACCTCCTGAAACGACGATGCCAGAAACATTTTTTTCATTAATGCTTGCCTCCCTTTCTTTCTCTTTTCATTTGTATTATAATTTAAAAAAGTGTCATATCATGATACCTTTCGATGAAATCATGTATGCTTTTAAGGGGAGAGGTTTGCTACGGCTATGAATAAATCCGAGCGGCTGAATGATATGCTTCGATTCCTTGCCGATAAAGACCGGTTTAATTTAAGCGATTTAATGAATCAATTCAGCATTTCCAAAAGCACCGCGCTTAGAGACATTCAATCATTGGAGAAAATCGGCATGCCCATCTATTCGCAACCGGGCAGAAATGGATACTATGGAGTTCTTCCAAACCGGCTGCTATCCCCCATCCTTTTTACGTTTGACGAGGTGTTCGCCCTTTATTTCTCGATGCTTACCCTACGGGATTATCAAACCACACCCTTTCATTTCAGTATTGATAAATTGAAGGAGAAGTTCGCCGTTTGTATATCGGCTGAGAGGAGAGAAGCGCTTCTCAGAATCGAAAAGGTGCTCCACTTTGGCTCGATCAAGCATTACAATCAATGCGGCTTTTTAGATTCAATTTTACAATACGCCATTGAAGAAAAAACTTGCAAAGTAAGATACGGTAAAAATGGCGTAGAACGAACCTATCATATTCAATTCTTTGATATCTCGTCCGCGCATGGGCAATGGTATGCGACCGGATATCACTTTGAAGCAAACAAGCCTAAGGTGTTTCGATGCGACCGGATTTTGAGCGTTCAACCAAGCGAAGCGTATCCTCCAAGGCCTTTTTCTGATTTTCTGAAATCCGCCGATATGCTGTATAAAACTTCCGACGCCACCGAATTCGAGGTGAAAATAGCACAAGGAGGGGTAGATATATTTCACAAAGAGCATTATCCGTCCATGACGCTGTGCTCGAAAGACGGCGGTTGCTCTATTCGAGGCTTCTATAACAAGGGAGAGGAAGATTTTATTGCAAGCTATTTCATCGGATATGGAAATAACATATTATCCATTTGGCCTTTTGCTTTAAAGGAGCTCATCGTTAATAAATTAAGCGCCCTCCAGCTGCACTTTGCTGAAATTTGAATCCATTCCGCGATCGAATGCGCCTTTCAAGCAGTCCTGGAAGCCTTTAAATTAATATGCCGAATTGCAAACACTTTGCTCTTTTCAAACGTAGACCTTATGAAAGCAGCGGTAAAGGGAGGCGGGTGCGCATGGATCTGGAACGGGTGCTCTGGGAGGCGCGTCCCGCGCTTTTTCGCTATGCCATAAGCCTCTGCCGCCAACGCGAAGAGGCGGAGGATCTTGTGCAGACGGCCTTCGTGAGGGCATGGGAGCGTGCCGGGCTGATGAGGGAGCGTGGCGCGGACGCATGCCGCGCCTATCTTTTCAAGGTTGTGCACAACGCCTATATCGACCGTCTGCGC
>ENA-OPVH01001504-OPVH01001504.1-human-gut-metagenome-genome-assembly--contig:-NODE-1504-length-11278-cov-1.608750_pt1 | contig 11278 bp, 10 predicted proteins | sample MGYA00241494_ERZ501980 | MGnify/ENA primary metagenome ERZ501980 (study PRJEB25962, sample SAMEA1964914) | human gut metagenome | biome: human gut; feature: human-associated habitat; material: faeces... | reverse complement strand
CTCGCCCTACGGGCACTCCCCCTATCTCATCTACGATGAGCAGAGGGAGAGGATTGAAAATGGTATTTCTCGTTTCGGCACAAAGATAGCTTTGTACCCTTCTCCTCTATCGCATATAATACTACGGGCAGGGGAGAAGGGATTAAAAAACTCAGCGGTATTTACACCGCCCGGTAATAATCCTGCAAAAGACAGCGGGCGATGAAGTCCCAGTTTTCGGCTACAAGTGCGGAGTCTCCGTCAGCGAAGCGGGAATCGGGAAGCAGTCGGTTTTCGCACAAATAGATGAGTAGGTCTATGGGGCATCGCCCGGGTACGGTAAGAAGCGACAGTGCATCCCTCCGGGCTGCCTGCGGGTCGTAACAAGGATTGGCAGGGTCGCATACGCATTGGGCTATATCCGAAGCGATGAGCATGCCTTTGTAAGGTGTGACATAGAGAATAAAATTCTTTTTCCCGGCGAGGTGCGAGAGGTGTCCGCCTTCTGTCTCTCCCCATTGCATCCCTTCGGTAAGAAATTTGTCCAACTTCGAGTAAGAGTCTATGTATTTGACAGGCATGCCTCCGGTTTCTCGGGTGAATTGCCGGTAATAGGGGTGCAGTTCCTTTTTCTCTTCCGCTTCTTCGGGGAAGGTGTGTTGCCAAAGCAAAGAGACCCATTCGTGAGCAAAGAGCGCCAAAGGTCCGGCCGGCAGAGTATATAGCGATTCCCGACGCAGTTCGCCGAGCTTGGCGATTCTTTCTTTGTCTCCATGCGATTTACTCTGTGCCTCGTGTGAAAGCTGCCGGGCGAGCGAACGATTGGAAGGGCCCAGCAGAAACGAATCCCAAAAGAGCCATTCGGCGAACCGGTAACGGGCTTCGGGGTCATCGGTATCGTTCAGTTCGGGAAGACAAAATTCTTGTAACAAGGGTGAGTCGGGAGCTGTTTCGTATTCCGACTCTAACAGATCGTAAATCGTATCGGCCGTTGTGATGAGACGATTGTCGAGCGGGGAAAGAATCTCGTGCAAGGAGTCGTGCGTACAAAGCAGATACCAGAGTAGTACTCGCAGGTCTTCCCGATTTACTTCCCCGTCGTAGTAATTCTCGGCGGGAAAGAATGGCAGGGTACGACCGTAGAGCGAGCGGTGGTAGGAGAGAAACGTTGCCCACAATCCCGTACCGGACAGAATATCGGCAAAATAACCTACGACATCACAACAAAGACTTTTGGTGGCCTCCTCGGTTAATCTTTCTTTCAACGGAGATATTTTTACGAGGTCATATACTCGGTTGGCCAGTTGCGTATAGTAACGATCGCTGTCGGTCGTTTGTGTATAAGGCTGTCGAGAAAGCCATTGTTGCAAAGTGATGTTCATTGTCTTTCCTTTTTTACGAGATTAGTTATTCCGAGTCACACCCGAAAAGATAACGAGTTCGAGAGAATTCGTCTCCTGTCGGTTGTCAGGCTTCCCCGCCGGGAGCCATGAAAGGAGGCATACCGCCCCGTTGAGGATCGTTCATTTGTATAGGCCCGAATTGGGCTTCGTATTTGCGTATGTTGTCCTGCAAGGCGAATAACAATCGTTTGGCATGCTCGGCCGTGAGAATGATACGCGATTTCACCGGAGCTTTGGGAGCACCCGGAGTCATGCGGATAAAGTCGATAACGAACTCCGACGGAGCATGAGAAATAATAGCGAGATTGGAGTAAATGCCTTCGGCTACTTCGGCAGACAATTCTATCTGGATTTCCTTTTTTTCTTCCATAATCAGTTCAGTTTAAAGTAATAGTATTTATAGTTGAAATTTACTTGATTTACATAAAGTTGCAGCGTCGTATAAGGACGGCTTCGATAAGCCGAGATATTGAACGACGAGTATAGATTGCTCCAATGTCCCTCGGGGTCGTCGTTGCGACTGTGTCGCAACTGTACTTTCAAGGTATCGCCGGAAAGCTCGGCTTCGTCGGCGACAAGCAGGATGCTGTGCGGCCGGCTGTGATAGTCGATACGATACCTCAGATTAAGGAAGTCGCCGGTTTTCCATGCGCTTTGCAAATAAAGAGTATCGTCGGGCAACTGGTCGATTTTGTCATGGGGTACTATTCGGAGCGTGTCGAAATGAATAGCCGAAAGCGCTTGTATTTCTACCTGCTTTTTGTGTTCCGACAACGTTTCTATCGGGCGGTATTGCAGCAATACGCGCACTCCCTCGCCCATGTCATCGCTATTTACTTCCGAAACGGGATAAAGCGTATCGACCGGAACGGAATCGGTTGTCTGGTAGGTGAAATAAGGATTGCCTTTATTCGTATGGCAAGTGACGATGTCGGCATAGAAGATGCCATAAATATCTTTTTCATCGTCTCCGCAAGCCGTTGCGAAGATAGATAAAAGGATAAAGGAGCAACCATATAACCAACTCTTTTTCATTTGTATGTCTTGTTTTATTCTTCGACAGAAGCGGGAGAAACGATGGAGCCGTCTTTCATGAAGAGGGTGCGATCGGTCATTCGAGCCAACGTTTCGTCGTGCGTGACGATGACGAACGTCTGTTTGAACTCATCACGCAGGTCGAAAAACAGTTTGTGCAATTCGATTTTATTTTTCGAATCGAGACTTCCCGACGGCTCATCGGCAAGTATGACAGAGGGGCGGGTTATCAATGCCCGGGCTACGGCAACCCGCTGTTTTTCACCGCCCGACAGTTGAGCCGGTTTGTGTCCCAGTCGGTCGCTCAGGCTCAGGAAATCGAGTATCCGCTTGGCTTCCTGTTCTGCATCCGATTGTTTTTTCCCCCCGATGAGAGCCGGAATCATCACATTTTCGAGAGCCGTAAATTCGGGCAACAACTGGTGGAACTGAAATACGAATCCGATGTTACCGTTTCTGAAACGCGCCATTTCCCTATCGGGGAGGTTATCCACCCGTCTGCCGTCGTATAAGATTTCCCCGCAATCGGGCTTGTCGAGCGTTCCCACGATCTGCAACAAGGTTGTTTTGCCGGCTCCGCTCGCCCCCACGATGGAGACGATTTCGCCCTGTTCGATCACGGCATCGATACCTTTCAGTACCTCCAACGAACCATAGCTCTTGTGTATGTTTTTTATCTCTATCATACTTCTGTTAGTTTTCTGATGACATGCCCCGCCAGATAACACCCGAAGATTGCCGGCAGATAAGAAATCGTCCCGACGGTCGATTTTTTGTTACGTTCTCCTTCCACGACCACGACGGCGTTACGATCGGCCTGCTCGGTGGAGAATACCGTTTTCAGACCTTTGGAGATACCCTCCTTCCGCAGTCGCAATCTTACCGCTTTTGCCAAAGCGCAATGGTAGGTATCGGCTATGTCGGCTATCCGTATGGCCGACGGGTCTTTGCGTCCGCCTGCACCCATCGATGAAACGATTTTGATTTTATGCCGCAGGCAATAGGCGATCAAAGCTACCTTCGGCGCCAGCGTGTCGATGGCATCGATGACAAAATCTATTTCGCCGCCCTCCAACAAAGCGGGAATATCTTCCTCTTCGATAAAACGGTGTTGTGCCGTCAGCTTCAAATCGGGGTTTATATCGAGAAACCGTTCTTTCAATACCTCGACTTTGGGTTTTCCCAATGTACTGTGCAAAGCGACCAATTGTCGGTTCAGATTGCTCTCGGACACGGTGTCTCCGTCGATAATCGTCAAAGCTCCTATACCGGCTCGCACGACCATTTCGGCGGCATAAGCCCCTACACCACCCACCCCCACGACAAGGACGTGGGCATTTTGCAATCGCTTTATCGGTTCATCGCCAAACAGTAGCCGGGTACGTGACAACCATTCGTCCATCTTTTCTTATGCGGTTTGTCTGTATATAATTGAATGACGAAGATACTCTTTTTTACCGAAAATCGGAAATAGCCGAGGCAAATTAAAGTCGAACGCATTGGCAATAGTAATATGGATAACGGTTTTTCGTCGATTCAGAAATACGATTTGTCTTTTACTCACGACTTCCGTGGCACACGGATAGGCAGGACGATAGTAATCGATATGATTTTTATTCTATTTATAGATTTTATTCACAGGATTTTTGGTAAAAATAAGATTCATTGGGTTTTTCGGTAATCTCCTTATACTATATTTGCGTTGTAAAATAATATGAAATAGACTATGCCGAGATATAGGACAACCTTGCTGGCTTTCTATTTTGTAAAGTAGTCACCTATTAAAAATAAAGTAATTATGAAGAAGTTTCTTGTTATGGCGTGTATCGCCGCTGCTTCGATGATAGCCTTGCCGGCTGTGGCTCAAACTACTACCGGTAGTAAGACCCAAACGGAATGTTGCAAAAAAGGCAAAGCCGATTGTAAGAAAGAGTGTAAATGTACCGATTGCAAATGCAAAGATTGTAAAACGACGGCTCCTTGTTGCGACTCTAAGGCAAAATGCAACGACAAGGCCGATTGCTGCAAACAAGCCAAATGCGATAAGGCTAAGGCTCCTTGCTGTGAAAAGAAGAATGTAAAAAAGTAAATTCTGTTGTTGAAAGATGAATTCGGGGCGACCGCAAAACGGCGGTCGCCTTTTGTTTGATGACCCGTAGTTTTCTTTGGAATATTATGCCGGAGTCGTGGTTATGTCCGAGTGGCCATGCCCCATGCGGTTCCTGTATTTCGTAGGCGAGACTTCTTTGTATTTCAGAAATGTCCGGCAAAAATGAGATAGATTATTAAATCCTACGCCGTACGCTATCTCGGAGACCGATTTGTCCGTCGTCGACAACAGGCGGCAGGCTATATCCATACGGTAGGTATTGAGATAATTCGTAAACGATACTCCTTTCATTCGTTTGAAAAAGACACAGAACGAAGAACGGTTCATATGTACGAGGGAAGCGATTTCGTCGATAGGGATATCGTGATTATAATGCAAGGAAACATAAATCTCTATCTGTTGTATCTTTTTGTCTCGTTTCTTTAACGGGCGATTGATTCCTGTCGGATTCATCTCGTCGGAAAGAGCCAAATGTCCGAGTATCCGTATCACTCCCGATAATTGTCCGAGCGAGTCGGCTTTTATTATTTCCTGCATTTCATGCCTCACATTTTTCAATAAATCGCCTCGTAACTGAAAGGCCGTGTGTTGCCGGCCGTCGAGATGTCCGAGCGGCCCTATTTCGGGTAATGTAATCGAGAGTTCTTTAAACAGGTTTTTCCTGAAAAGCAGACAAATGTCCTCTACCACATTGCCGGGATTGTTGTCGAATATCCAACCGTGCAACATGTCGGGCGGTATTAAAAAGATTTCATCTTTCGTGAAAGGTTGCGATTGGTCGCCGATAACGAATGTGCCACAACCTCTGATAATGTAGATAAGTTCCCAGTCTGATTGTGTATGAATAGGAAACTCCTCGGACGGGTTTAGCAAATCGTGTAATACGAGAAAAGAATGCGTACCTCCTGTCAAGTGATAATATTTGGATTCCATCTGGGACTGTTTTATACAAAATGTAAATATAAATCAAAAGTTTCGAACTATATGCAAATATCAATCAAAATAAGAGTCCTACTTTTGTACCCGTAAAAAACAGCATAATATCATGGAGAAAATCACCGATGCGGTTATGTCCGAAAAACCACGTTATGCTATTCTCGACGGATTGCGAGGAGTGGCTGCCGTGATTGTCGTCGCCTTTCATTTGTTTGAAACTTATTCCAAAGGTCCTGCTTATCAAATATTGAACCACGGCTATCTTGCCGTCGATTTCTTCTTTGTACTTTCTGGTTTCGTGATCGGATATGCTTATGACAATCGATGGGGAAAGATGTCCACTCTGGCTTTTTTCAAACGCCGTTTAATCCGGTTGCACCCTATGGTAATCATGGGGTCGGCAATAGGCGCATTGCTGTTCTATTTCGGTAATTGCAAACGTTTCCCTCTTATAGACCAAACTGCATGGTGGCAGGTACTGCTCATGTTTCTGCTTGCCTGTACGATGATACCGGCGCTTACCAGTTGGGATATACGAGGCTGGCAAGAGACCAATCCGCTCAATGGGCCTACTTGGTCGCTCATGTGGGAATATCTGGCGAATATTCTTTATGCTTTGGTCGTCCGTAGGTTCTCCAAAATCGCATTGGTTTGTTTTGTTTCCTTTGCGGCGTTTTTGACGCTCGATTTGACACTTAACCTCGATGTGTTCGGGTTACTTGCCCATCGAGACATTACGGCTTATACCGTTATCGGAGGTTGGAGTATTACCCCCGAACAGGTCTATATCGGTATCGTTCGGGTGCTTTATCCGTTCTTCGGAGGATTGTTGCTGTTTCGTATAGGGAAACTTATTCGGGTAAAGGCCGGCTTCTGGTGGTGTTCGTTACTCGTCGTCGCAGCTTTGGTAATGCCTCGTATCGGAGGCGAAACCGATGCTTGGCAAAACGGTATCTATGATGCTGCATGTATACTCCTTTTGTTCCCCGTTATCGTGGCAATGGGAGCCGGCAGCGAGGTAAAGGGGAAACACAGTGTAGCCGTATGCAATTATCTGGGCGAAATCTCCTATCCGCTCTATATTATCCATTATCCCTTTGCCTATATGCAGATGGCGTGGGTGACACACAATCCTGATGCATCTATGGAAGCACACGTATTTGTCTCCGTATCGACGTTTATCTTGTCTGTCGGCGTGGCACACGCTTGTTTGAAACTCTATGATTTACCGGTTCGTAATTGGCTGAAAAACAGGTTTCTTGTAAATAAGTAAGACCAGTCTATTTGGAACGGCAACATGTAAATCGAAATATTCTGCATTTTCATTTCTCATTCGGTTAAATTCATAACGTGAGTTCTGAATGCAGTGAAACTTTTCCGTCTGTAAATCAGCGTATAGTCCGAATTATATTCCGGGAAGTTCTCGACAGACAATCTTAAATACAGCTTGTCGGTTTCCATTGCCGGTAACTGTTGGCGGAGGGTTATACCACGAATGTTTGTCTGGCTTTTCACTTTTCCGGTTTCCCACAGCAACGAAGATAGTTTTTGATCTACGGCCCATAATTCGGCTGTTACTTTCAGGCTTTCTTTATCTGTCACGCAGTCGTTCAATATCCATAATTCAGCTTCGAAATACTCTCCTTCGAACCATGTGAATTTGGACAGACGAGCACTGGCACATAGAGGGCGGCAGGAGTCGGCTACTGCCTCGAATGCTTTTTTCGGAATGGCCGGATAAGCAACAATCGAGTTGTTTGCGGCCGTCGGCCACGGTTCATTGAAGCACCAGTTCAAAGCCATCGAACAATAAGGTTTTTGTCGTCGGGCTTCTTCATAAATGGTCTTATAACCTTCGCTTTGCAGTAACTCGCTGCGGGCAATAAGCTCGTCGAGAGAACGGGCTTCGCCCCAATAATCGTTCAACAGGTTCGGACAAAGCCATGTCCCGAAATCGGCCTCCCATGCTCCGAATGCATGATGCCATTCCCAACTCGTTCCCGGCTTCGGGGGAAACAACTCTTCACGAGGTATGAAGGTTTCGAGAACGCTTCGAGGCGACACTCCGGGTATACCGAATTCTGTGTATGCCGTGCAATGAGCTTTTTCTATCAAGGTATAAATTTCCTCACCTTCCCATCGAAACATATAGGGTCCGTGTCCCATTCCCGGCATCGGCGAGGTGGGGATAAACGGAGTTTCGGGATCAAGCCGGAGACATAGGCTGTCCAGCAGTCTCAACGGCAAGGATTGCGATGTCATACCCGACCAGTTGTTGAACAACTCGTTTCCCCCGCACCAGATAGCCAAGCATGCATGTTTCCGCAATCGTCGGATAATCGAAGTGGCTTCTTGTTCCAGAACTTTCAGATAGCGAGATGTGTCGGGATAGCAATTACATGCCAAAGGAAATTCTTGCCATACCAGTATTCCCATACGATCGCATAATTCAAAAAACGCGTCCTTGTTGATGATACCACCACCCCATGAACGCAGCATATTGAAATGGGCTTGAAGGGCTAACGATAGTAACTCTTCATATCGTTTTTCGGTTATCGTTCCCGGGAAAATTTCGGGATTGACCCAATTAGAACCTTTTGCAAAAATTTTTCTACCATTCAATTCGATTTGTGCCGGGGCAACGCTCGGACCTTTGGGAAATCCCGACGGTTCTCGCCAAGCCCCTTCGTTCATGATTAATCTCACCCGGCGAAAACCTACCGTCTGGATTTTCCTGTCGAGCAATTCTCCCGAATCTTTACAAAATAACGTAATTTCCGAACGATATAGATAGGGTACTCCTTGATCGTGACACCACCATAAGTGGGGATTTTCCAATCGCTCTGAAAAAATTATGTGGTCATACGACTCACCACAGGTATGTAAAACCTCGTCCCCGTTATAGTCGTATAACCTCCATTCGTATATCGTAGCGGCCGGAGAGGAGATCGTCGCCGATACTTGTATATCGACTATTTCATAGTTATCGGAGAGTCGATATTCTATAAGAGTATCGTCCAAGATGGTTTTGGGACTTATTTCCAAATAGGTTTCGTCCCAAATCCCCGATGGAATAAGCCTCGGATGCCAATCCCACCCATAGCTTACGGCCGGTTTTACCGAGTCGGAGGCTTGTATTCGATTGTCTTGCTCGGCTCCTTCCTTTTTAGGAACGGGCCATATTTTTATTTCCAACGTGTTTTCGTCTTGGATTTCCCCGGTGATATCTATATCGACAGGCGTGAACATTCCCTCTTGCGACCAGATGACTTTGTCGTTCAGCTTTATTTCAAAACGGTAGTCGATGCCTTTCGATACGAATCGCACCTGTTCTTCCCGACTTATCTCCGGGGAGTGAAACCGAGTTCGATAGATGAAATAGCAATCTTCCATCCATTTGTATAACGTGTAATTGTCAGATTGTCGATAGTCTCCGTATTTCATCGCACGGGCAATATCGAGTTGCGTGGCTCCGGGAACGGTCGCCGGGAAAAATTTCAGAGGAGTAGCTTTTTCGTCGGAAGTGTATCCGACACTCCATTCGGGATATATTTTCTTTTTAGGCTCCATTGTACAGTAAATCAGCTGTTAGGATCGAACAAATATAGCACAAGTTGAGTGCAGAGACAAGAGGAAATCATATTTCAGGCTTGGCTATGCCGAAACGACCCCTATATTATACAAAGAATAGAGGCAAATGAACATATTTTTTTAGATTTAGACCATGTCGAACTACATCCTGTACCCTACAAATATAACTGAATTTTTATATAGTTTTTGGGAAGATGATATTTTTTGCAGGACTAATCGTTCAATATAACCTGACTGATGAAATGGCGTTTTTAATCTCACCCTATATTTCGCTATTGCAAAACACCGAGGGAGAATTGAAAATCATTCTTTCGGATAATGAGGACTGTATAGCATTTTCTTTTTGCGAACGACCAATCGCCCGTCTTTCACGAATTCTTCTCCTCGTTCACTGAGGTGACGTATCATTCGGGCACGCAGTTCTTCCAACCGTTCCTTGTACTCTTTATCGTTAACGGCATTGTGGAGTTCCTGCGGATCTGCGGCAAGGTCAAACAACTCTTCCTGTCCCGTGTAGAAACGCCATACATACTTTATTTTCCCATCGGTCAACGCACACCAGTAGTTGTCACGACTATAACAAGTGGCATGTTCCAAATCGATATATTCTCGCCACCCGGTATCGGTTCCTTTGGCCAGCGGTAAAAGAGGGCATCCGTCCATATCGGCAGGAACGGTTGCCCCGGCTATATCCAAGAAGGTAGGTAAAACATCGCGCAATTCCACCGGATTATCTATTTTCTCCGCAACCTCACCGACACTTGCCGGCCACTTCGCGATACAGGGAACATGAACCGAACCCTCATAGGGATAAGTCTTTCTCCAATGATAGTGGTCGCCCATCATATCGCCGTGATCCGATACGAAAAAGATGAGAGCATTGTCATACATACCTTTGTCTTTCAACACTTGAACGATACGCCCTATTTGTTCGTCGATAAAAGTAATATTGGCATAATAATGTCGCTTGGAATTACGGACATATTCATTACCGAAATTTCCGTAAGGGGCATCCGAGGCAGCCTCTTCGGGATTCAACCGCTTTGCGTATCTACCGCACCAATCCCCTATCGCCGGGTCGGGAACATCGACGTTATCATACATATCCAGAAAACGTTGCGGCGGATCATACGGACTGTGAGGACGGGCAAAAGACACTTTGAGGAACAAAGGACGGCTTTCGGGGTCATAATGGCTGATGAGATTGCAAGCCATTTCGCCGGTCCAGTACGTGGGATGTAGTTTTTCATCTAATTTGTAAACCCCAGCACCGTGATCATTCCACCAAATACCTGTTGCATCGGGGTTCTTCCCGGGAGCTTGCACTTGAAACCACTGTCGATAATCACTGGTAAAATGGGGGTCTTGCCTGCGACCGCTCTCATCTAACAACGTTCCGTCAAATCCGTGTTTCACCCGCTGGGGATACCAATGCATTTTCCCGATACCAAAGGTGTAATAACCGGCATCTTTCAACATTTGAGGCATCTCGTACTCATACTTCGGCGCTACCCGTCCATATCCTAACATTCCGTGATGCCACGGCGACATTCCGGTCAACAATCCGGCACGGGCAGGTGTGCTGCTGGGACAAGACGAATAGGCATTCATGAACAAAGTTCCTTCGTTGGCAAGTTTGTCCAAATGAGGGGTAATGACAAACTCATTTCCCATACACCCCACAGCATCGCCCCGCTGTTGGTCGGTCATAATCAATATAATATGGGGCTGTTTTTGTGCATTCGCAAATGAGGAGCAAAATCCGGCAGAGAGAGCCAATGTGCATTTCAGGTTAGTCAGGGCATTCATAATTATCGTTTATTATCACACAAACGATACAAAAATATGATTTCCACAAGTCAAAAACAATAAAACCTCGGAAAACTCTACCGGTATTTCGACAAATGCAATATCCGTTGATTACTGCTGCCCCGAAAAGAGAGAGCCGGATCAAAGAGCGATTGGACGAACGGACCATCGACAAGGGTGTCGATATAGTCGAGACAGGGACGGCGGGTCTCGTCTTTTAACAGGGACTCGTAGGTATAGCCGGTGTAACACCAGACGTTTTTGTGAGTTTCCTCTTTGAGGCGACGGAGCAGAGCCAACAACGCAAAAGGGTTGTAGAAAGGGTCGCCGCCCGAAATGGTGATTCCATCGAGAATGGGATTGTCGTTTATCTCGGCGACGATACGGGAGAGAATAAGCTCCGTGAGCGGCTCCC
>ENA-OPVH01001502-OPVH01001502.1-human-gut-metagenome-genome-assembly--contig:-NODE-1502-length-11286-cov-1.787730_pt1 | contig 11286 bp, 10 predicted proteins | sample MGYA00241494_ERZ501980 | MGnify/ENA primary metagenome ERZ501980 (study PRJEB25962, sample SAMEA1964914) | human gut metagenome | biome: human gut; feature: human-associated habitat; material: faeces... | reverse complement strand
CCACCTCGTAATTGTCCGTAAGAGCCTTCACAAGCTCTTCTTCTTTTGTATCTTTTTCCAGCAGACTCCATAAAAAAGCGCCCACTGCATTCAGCTTAATGATGCCAACCTGATTGCTCTGCGCCGTATTCAGCGGCACCGCCATCTTCTCGTCACCTATAGAGTCCAGGACATATTCTCCTTTTATTTTCATCTTGGGTATTTCCTCCTTAATTTATGCGTAAAACAGGCTGGTTCACCTTCCTGCTCCGTTTAAGCTTACTATATATATAATTTATATTCTTGTCAACCGCCCCAAAATATTAGCCTTTATCGTTATATGTTGTCGAAAATCGTCGAAAACAGTCTTATTTTTATTGAACCTCTCAAAAACAAATGAAACAGGTTCTTTTGAAGACTGATCATCCGTAACCTGACGAAAAACTCTGTCATGCAAGAGAGGGCGCCCTTTCAGCCATTTCAGGCTTTGGGCGCTCTCTTCTTTTCTATCCTTTTCTTCGCTGTCACTTTGCCATTTCTCCCTGTCCGCAAAACCGTTGACAATTACAGTCTTCGTGTGATACGTTACTTTTAAGTCGGTCGTTTCTGTACTGACAATCCTTTTAATTCCGTGGTGATAAAATAAAATGAAAAAAGAATTTTTTAAATTAGAAGAATGTGAACCTGTCATACGCAAGGTTCTGGGAGAAGGAGGAACTTTCCCCTTCTACCCCCGCGGCACGAGCATGAAACCCTTCATCCTCGCAGAGCGTGACATGGTCGTCCTAAGCCCCCTTCCGGACCGCCTGAAAAAATATCAGATCATCCTCTATAAACGGGACAATGGCGCATTTGTCCTCCACCGTATTATCCGGGTGAACGGCTCCTGCTGCACGATGCGGGGCGACAATCAATTCCTGTCCGAGCCCGGCATCCGCAGGGATCAGATGATCGGTATCGTGACAGCGATTTCCCGTAATGGCCGCACGGTAAATCCAAACGATGCCCGCCGCCGCATCACTGCCGCATTCTGGGTATGGACTGCCCTGCCCCGCAGGATATGGAGGCACTTTTTCCCCTGCCATGACAGAAACTGAAAACTACACCTTAAAGCGGTATCCCACACCCCAGATCGTTTCTATATACTGGGGTTTTGCCGTATTAAACTCGATCTTCTCACGAATCTTCTTGATATGCACCGTGACTGTTGCGATATCACCGATGGATTCCATATCCCAGATTCTTGAGAAAAGCTCCTCCTTGGTAAAAACATGGTTCGGGTTCTGCGCCAGAAAAGTGAGCAGGTCGAACTCCTTCGTGGTAAAGGTCTTTTCCTCGCCGTTCACCCAGACCCGTCTTGCGGTTTTGTCAATCTTGATCCCACGGATCTCGATAATATCATTCTGCGGCGCATTGGTGCTTACCAGACGGTCATAGCGCGCCATATGGGCCTTCACCCGCGCTACCATTTCGCTGGGACTGAAGGGTTTTGTCATATAATCATCTGCACCCAGGCCCAGTCCCCTGATCTTATCAATATCATCCTTCTTCGCAGATACCATCAGGATTGGCGTATTTTTATGATTTCTGATCTCCTTACAGATTTCGAAACCATCCATCTCCGGAAGCATAAGATCCAGAATAAACAGATCAAAATCTTCGGACAGTGCTCTCTTTAATCCCACATCGCCCCTGTTTTCGATTTCCACTTCAAATCCGCTCAGCTCCAGATAGTCCTTCTCCAGATCTGCGATGCTCTCTTCGTCTTCAATAATAAGTATTTTACTCATTGATCGGTACCTCCTGATATTTTCTGAGCACAAAGAACATGATCGTTCCTGCGCCTAATTTGCTGCTCGCCCATATCTTTCCGCCATGATCCTCCACGATCTTCTTCACAATGGAAAGCCCGATGCCGCTGCCTCCCCGGGACGAATTTCTGGAGGCATCTGTCCGGTAAAACCGGTCAAAGATCAACGGAAGATCCTTCGCTGCGATGCCCTTACCGTTATCTTCGATCTCCACCTGGATAAAATCTCCCACATCCTTTACCCGAATGCTGATATAGCCCTTAGGCTTGTCCAGATATTTTACGGAATTTCCAATTATATTGTTGATGACCCGCTTCATCTGCTCCGCATCAGCGATGACCTGGGTATCCTTGTCCACATAGTTAAAATAGGAAAGCTCAATGCCTTCCGCCTCCAGTTCCACGCCCATCTCTTCCACGCAGTCGTCAAAATAATCAATGACATTGATCTTGCTGAAGGTATATGGGATACGGTTCGTGTCGATCTTTGAATAAAAAGTCAGCTCATTGATCAGCCGGTCCATCTCGTTCGCTTTGTTATAAATCGTGCGAATGTAGCGGTCCATCTTCTCCGGCGTGTCCGCCACACCGTCCATGATGCCCTCCACATAGCCTTTTACTGCCGTGATCGGCGTTTTCAGATCATGGGAGATATTGCTGATCAACTCCTTATTTTCCTTATCATATTCTACCTTCTGCGCCGCCGTCTCTTTCAACCGCTGACGCATTTCCTCGAAATCCCGGCACAATTCGCTGATCTCGTCATCCCCCTCCACATCCATCACAAAATCCAGGTTTCCCTCCTTAATATTCTGAGTGGCGAGCTTCAGCTTCTTCAGCGGTGCGCTGATTCCGCTGTAGATCCAGGCTGTCAGCAGAAGTCCCGTAAGTATAAGGATCACCACGATCGACACCAGCATATCCCGGATAAAGGATTTGAGTTGAGGCACCATGGCATTGACCCCGGTAATGATAAAAGCGCTCCCTCTGCTGCCGTCCCGGAAACAGAGATCCAACTGCTTAACGAATGCCTTTACATCTCTTCCAATATAGATCCCGTCGTCAGATGCCTGACTGGAATCACCAAAGTCGGGAAGTTCCTGGAACAGCTTCGTAATACTCCCTCTGCTGCCGGAGTAATAGAGCGCCTGCTCTCTGCGCACCACCAGATAGGAATACCTTTCCCCGAGCTCCTCATTTAAATTCTCCAGATATGTGGTATCGAGAAAGGCATCCGTATTTTCTTCCGCCTTCCTCTGCATCTTCTCAAAAATGTTCTGCGTCGATTTGCTCAGCATCTGCAGCGTATTGGAAAAGGATTCATAAGTCAGATCTTCGATGCCGTAGCTCTCTTCGACAGACTTTATCTGATATCTTCCAAAGCCCACAAATGCTGCCGCCGCCATCAGCACAGGCACAAATATAATCACAAAAAAAGCTATGGTAAGCCTTGTTTTCAGCTTCATAAAACCGCCTCCAGAGTTTTTATGAGTTTATGATACCATAAATATGCGCCTGTTTCACATAAACTTTTTATAAACACGCAAAACCAGTTTTGCATATGCCTTGCCCCCAAAGCTTTCCTTCAGATGTATGGTGCCAAAAAAGCCACCCTGTACAGTGAAACCTGTATGGGATGGCCTTTTGGGTATTAGGTTTTAAAATTATGCAAGATATTTCTTCAATTCTTCGACTCTGTCCAGCTTCTCCCAGGGGAGATCCAGATCGTTGCGGCCAAAGTGTCCGTATGCCGCTGTCTGCTTGTAGATCGGCCGGCGCAGATCCAGCATCTTGATGATGCCTGCCGGACGCAGATCAAAATGCTCTCTCACGATCTCTGTCAGCTTCTCATCGGAAAGTTTTCCTGTACCGAAGGTATCCACCATGACAGATGTTGGCCTTGCCACGCCAATGGCGTAGGAAAGCTGGATCTCGCATTTGTCTGCAAGCCCTGCCGCCACAATATTTTTTGCAACGTAGCGGGCTGCGTATGCTGCGGAACGGTCCACCTTCGTGCAGTCCTTTCCGGAGAAAGCGCCGCCGCCGTGTCTCGCATAGCCGCCATAAGTGTCTACAATGATCTTCCGACCTGTCAGTCCGCTGTCCCCGTGCGGGCCGCCAATCACAAAGCGTCCTGTTGGATTGACAAAAAATCTGGTATTTTCATCCACCATATCCGCGGGAAGAATCGCATCAAATACATACTTTTTAATATCCTCATGAATCTGCTCCTGGGTCACATCCGGGTCATGCTGAGTAGAAAGAACGACTGCATCCAGTCTGGACGGTCTGCCGTTTTCATCATACTCCACGCTGACCTGAGTTTTTCCGTCCGGGCGCAGATACGGAAGCGTACCGTCCTTGCGGATCTTTGTGAGCTGAAGAGCCAGCTTATGCGCCAGAGAAATGGGATACGGCATATACTCCTCTGTCTCATTGCTGGCATAGCCGAACATCATGCCCTGATCCCCGGCGCCGATCGCCTCGATCTCCTCATCGGACATCTCATTCTCCTTTGCTTCCAGAGCCTTGTCCACGCCCAGAGCGATGTCTGCGGACTGCTCGTCGATGGCTGTGATGACTCCGCAGGTTTCTGCGTCGAATCCATATTTTCCTCTGGTATAACCAATCTCTTTTATCGTGTCACGCACGATTCTTTGAATATCCACATAAGCCTTTGTGGTAATCTCACCCATAACCAGAACCAGGCCCGTCGTGGTGGCTGTCTCGCAGGCCACGCGGCTCATGGGATCCTGCTCCAGCAGTGCGTCCAGAATAGCATCGGAAATCTGGTCGCACATCTTATCCGGATGTCCCTCGGTTACTGACTCAGAAGTAAACAATAATTTCTCCATGAAATCCTCCTTTATCGAATGGCTATATTTTCTCATTTTTCATATACTTAGCTACGAAAAAAGCCCGCCTAAGCGGACCTCCTATCTTCTTGATAAGCAAATCCTCTTATTGTTCGATCGCTCGCTCAGGTTGGCACCTTCCTCATAGGGGGTTGCCGTGGCTTCTCAGATCCTTTGTATCTCCACCACTCTGAATAAGAGAAAATATAAATCTATGTTGTTTACGCCTACTACCATAACGCATTTTCCTGTATCCGTCAAGAGCTATCAGAAAAAAACAGCCGCACCTTTCGGCGCGGCTTATTTTTATACCACCTGAAGCTTAAATTTCCGGATTTCTTTTTCGCTGGATACCTTCTGAATCTCGGCTCCCAGATTGCGGAGCTTCTCTTCGAAATTCTCATACCCTCTCTGGATATATACGATATCATCAACGATCGTGATGCCCTCTGCCGCCAGCCCTGCAATGACCAGTGCGGCTCCCGCACGCAGATCCGGTGCACTGACCCGTGCTCCTGTGAGCTTTTCCACACCGGTAATAATGGCCGTGTTTCCCTCCACCTTTACCGAGGCTCCCATTCTGGCAAGCTCATCAATATATTTAAAACGGTTTTCGAAAATACTTTCCGTCACAATGCTCGTTCCTTTTGCCAAAGCCAGCGTCACGCCAATCTGCGGCTGCATATCGGTGGGATATCCCGGATAGGGAAGTGTTTTCACATTGGTGTTTGTCAGACGCTTTGAGGCTACCACACGGACTGCATCGTCAAACTCTTCCACCTCGCACCCAATCTCTATCAATTTTGCGGTGGTAGCTTCAAGATGCTTTGGAATTACATTTTTTACCATCACGTCGCCCTTGGTCGCTGCCGCTGCAAACATAAAGGTTCCGGCTTCAATTTGATCAGGAATAATCGAATATTCCGTCTTATGCAGCTTCTCAACGCCCCAGATCCGGATGACGTCTGTTCCGGCGCCTTTAACATTCGCCCCCATACTGTTCAGGAAATTCGCCACGTCCACGACATGAGGCTCTCTCGCCGCATTTTCGATGATCGTACGTCCCTCTGCCATAGCTGCCGCCATCATGATATTGATCGTCGCACCTACCGAAACGGTATCCAGGAAAATATGGCTTCCCCGAAGTCTCTCCGCCTGCGCCACGATCGCACCATTAATAATATCAACCTTCGCTCCTAATGCCTTAAAGCCCTTGATGTGAAGGTCTATCGGCCTGCTTCCAATGTTGCATCCGCCCGGAAGCGGAACCTCTGCTCTCCTATATTTCCCCAGCAACGCCCCCAACAGATAATAGGAGGCCCTGATCCTTTTAATATATTCATAGTCAACGCTGAAATCGCCGATCATAGAACCATTTATCGACACTTTGTTTCGGCTGATCCTGTTCACTTGCGCGCCGATTCCGCTGATGGCTTCCAGCAGCACATTAATATCCTGTACATCCGGCAGATTTTCCAGAAACACAGTTTCATCTGTCATGATCGCTGCCGCCAGAATACCCAGTGCCGCGTTCTTTGCTCCGCCTATTTCTACTTCACCGACTAACGGGTTTCCACCCCTTATAATATATTGTTCCATAGGACACCTCAAATTCTTGTTTACAACGGCAGACCACATGCTCTGTCTTCCTGCCGCCGCCCTTATTATATACTACCCGTAATTTATTCCCGCGAGCAACGCGCCTCGCGGCAGTGCCTCCCCAGACACTTCTGCAATATGATATTCAAATACTTACCAAAACAAAAAACACTTCGCACTACTCCGCAGTGCCAGGATCAAGAATCACAGATTCTTGATCTTTCGGGCTTCGCCCTATGAACACACAGCCTGACAAATCTGTCCGCCTGCGGACGATTTGTCATTCTGTGTCTTCGCACTGCTCATGGCTACCTCAACATTATATCACATTCTCCCTTTTTGTAAATAAAAATTAAGATTTCGGTAATTTTTTATGAATTTTTGAGAAGCCGGACAATCTTTTCCATCGTTTCTTCTATGCCAAGCCCCGCTTCTTCTACCGTTATATCTGCATATTTTTCATAAAGAGGGACGCGTTCGCTGTAAAGCTCATGCAGGCTTTGTCCGGATTTCAGAACCACTCCCCGGCACCGAAGGTTTCCCAGTCGGTTCCTGAGTTCATGATATGGGAGCTGAAGGTAGACGACTTTTCCGATTTTTTTCAGATGCTCCATTGCCTCCCGGCCGTAAACCACGCTTCCCCCTGTAGCTATTACACAGTGGTCTGCGACAATCTGGCTGTTGACACGGTTCTCCACCTGAAGAAAGCCCTCGTTTCCAACCTCCTCCATGATCTCAAACAAACGCTTCCCCTCCTGCGCCTGAATCATCAGATCCGAATCTATAAACCCATAGCCGAGCACCTTTGCCAGTACAACACCTATCGTACTTTTTCCGGAACCGGGCATCCCGATCAAAATGATATTTTCCATAAACTATGTCTCTCTTTCTCATCATGCCGTTCGGCTGCCGTTTTCCCAGGAGCCAAATCCTGACGATTTTCGAATAGATTACCACAAAAATGCATTTCTTTCAACACATTGACATAGATATAGAGAAACATTATTTCCATACAGGTGGCCTATGCTGAATGACAAACGCTCCCTCATCCTTAAAATTCTACTGGTTCCCACAGCCCTTCTGCTTGTTCTCTCCATCCGTTTTTACGCAGACAACAAGGAATTTACCGATTTTACCCGACAGATGTTCCGCAATGAGATTACTGGAAATACCCTGAATCTCCACTATACACTGTCCGATCCTCATTCCTTCGGCATCGACTCCTACCCCATTACACTGGGAAACGCTGATCCCGACGCTCTCGCCCAGGGCATTTCTTCCCTTGAAAACTACCGGGAAGCCCTCGCACACATATCCCGAAAAAATCTGTCCGAAAATAATAAGCTGACCTATGATATCCTTTCCTCTTATTTGGATATACAGGAGCAGGGAAAAGATTTTTCTCTGTACGAGGAGCCTCTGGGACCCACGATCGGCACGCAGGCCCAGCTCCCAGTCCTTCTGGCGGAGTATGCCTTTCGGGATGCGGCTGATATTGATGAATATATGTCTCTTCTCTCCCAGATGGATGAATACTACGCCTCTATCCTCCGGTTTGAAAAGGCAAAATCCGATGCCGGGCTTTTCATGAGCGACACCTCGGTTGATAATATTATTTCTCAATGCCAGGCTTTTATTGATGCAGACGAGAACTTTCTGCTGCCAATTTTTGAAGAAAAAATAAAAGATATCGACGGTCTTTCTGCTGCCCGGAAGGAAGCGCTGTGCACAAAACACGAAGCGATCGTAAAAAATCATGTTCTCCCCGCCTATCAGCTTCTGATCGACGGCCTGACAGATCTGAAAGGTACCGGAAAAAATTCCGTCGGGCTGGCAAATTTTGACCGTGGAAAGGAATACTACGAATATCTTGTAAAATCCAGCACCGGCTGCTTCGATCCTGTCCCGGAGCTGGAAAAACGGATTCAAAAACAGCTCATCTCCGACTTTCAGGAGCTCCAGACGGTAATAAAAGAACATCCGGAGGCTTTGCGCTCCCCCGCCGCATTTTCTCTCGATGTCTCAGATCCCGCTGCTGTTTTAGAAGATCTGCAGAAGAAAATCTCAGAGGATTTTCCGGCCCCTCCCGACGTGTCCTATGACGTAAAATACGTCCATAAATCCATGGAGGATTTTCTGAGTCCCGCCTTTTACCTCACTCCGCCGATGGATAATCTCTCTTCAAATGTGATTTATATCAACAACGCCCCCAGCTACACGCCTCTGGAGTTGTACACCACCCTTGCCCACGAGGGATACCCGGGACACCTCTATCAGACGATCTGCTCCGGCAGCGTTCCTTCCAATGAAGTGAGGAGCATCCTGAATTTTGGCGGATATGTGGAGGGATGGGCCACCTATGTAGAAATGTATTCCTATTCGCTGGCAGACACGGACCCCGCCGCCGCAGACCTGTACCGCCTGAACCGTTCCCTGATCCTGGGTATTTCCAGCGCTCTGGATATTGCTGTCAACTACCACGGCTACACCAGGGAGCAGGTTGCTGACTATCTGGCAAAGGTTGGCTTTCAGAGCGGCGCCGCCGCAGATTCCCTCTACGATACGCTCATAGAGTCCCCTGCAAATTACCTGAAATATTATGTGGGATTTCTTTGCTTTACAGATCTTCGGGATGCGGTAAGAGAAGACCGGGGGGATGACTTCAGCCTGAAAGAATTCCACAAAGAAGTGCTGGATATCGGTCCTGCCCCCTTCCCTGTACTGGAACATTACCTGATCGATTAACATTTTACTTCTGTTTGCTTTACTTTACGTTCAAAAAATGATATAGTTTTTTCAGAATGACTTATTATAAGGAGGGGCATAACATGTCAGAAACTTATGAAACACCGGCAGACATCCTTGAGGATGCGATCAAAGAGCCGGAAACCACGGAATCCATGGCGGATTACGCCGCAGAACTTGAGGCTTCTTTCAAGAAAGTGCGTGAAGGAGATATCCTCACAGGAACGGTCATCGGTGTATCCGAGAGCGAAATCACTCTGGATTTAAAATACTATACGGAAGGAATCATCCGTCTGGAAGATTATTCCAGCAACCAGGACATTGTCTTAAAAGAAGCGGTACAGATCGGCGATGAGATCACTGCCACAGTGATCCGCCCGGATGACGGACAGGGACATATCCTTCTCTCCTCGAAAGAAGCAAATGACACGCTTGCATGGGAAAAACTGAATGCCTGCATGGAAAATGGAACGAACCTGACCGTAAAAGTCGGAGGCGTTGTAAAATCCGGTGTCATCGCTTATGTAGACGGCATCCGCGGATTTATCCCGGCCTCCAAGCTTTCACTGAGCTATGTGGAAAACCTGGAAGACTGGTTAGGAAAAGAAATTGAAGTCCGTGTCATCACTGCTGACGCTGAAAAAGGGCGCCTGGTCCTTTCTGCCCGGGATATCCTGAGAGAAAAAGCAGATGAAGAGAAAAAAGCCCGGATCTCCAACGTTCAGATCGGCCTGGTAACAGAAGGAACTGTGGAATCCCTGCAGCCCTATGGTGCATTTATCGACTTAGGAAACGGACTGTCCGGTCTGGTACATGTTTCACAGATTTCTGAAAAACGTATCAAGTCCCCTGCAGCAGTGCTTAATGTAGGTGATCAGGTAAAAGTAAAGGTTATCAACATCAAGGACGGAAAGCTGAGCCTCAGCATGAAAGCTTTAAACGACGTCGCTGCCGAAGTGATCGAAGAGGAAACTTACGATCTGCCCCAGTCCGAAGGTCTGACGACAAATCTTGGCTCCCTTTTCAAAAACTTAAAACTGTAAATGGAGATATAGGAAAGGGCGCCGCTGCCAGGGTACGCCTTCGGCATGGCTCCTTTTCCTGCATACTCAGGCACCGTAAAGCAGCCGCCTTCCAGGATCGTACATCCCGAAAGGCGGCTGCTTTTAGCTTCCGTATAGATATGTGGTATATTTTCACAAAAACCAGGCTGTTCTTTTTATATTTTTGTATACTTTCACAATAAATTTACCGCTTATTCATATTTCGTTCACAATTCATTGCTATACTTTAAACATCTCAAGAGAGATAAAAAAAGATTTATAGCGTAATGTTTTCATTACATATAAAGATAAATTTTTTCATAATAGCCTCCCGGTATACCAGATGCCGGGGGGCACTCCTCATTTTCGGGGCTTTTATATGAGACTGCCGGTTACTTTTCTATTCCCAGCCTCGCTCTTTGTCCCTTATCAAACGGATGTTTGATCTTCCGGATCTCTGAGACATAATCAGCCAGCTCCAGCAGGTTCTCACTTGGATAATTCCCCGTCAGAATCACTTCCAGATTCTCAGGTTTTGTTCTCAGGAACTCCAGCACCAGTTTTTCATCCAAAAGCCCTGCGCTGATCGTATAGATCGTCTCATCCATAAACAGCACATCGTAGGCTTCGGACACAGCCTTTTTAGTGATCCGTTGAAACTGCTTCCCGTAAAATTCCCTGCGCTCTGCCTTCTCCTCCGGCGTCATCTGAAAGCTGAACTTTTCCTGCTCCAGTCCATCGACGATCGTGATATTCTCCACCTGTTCCAGAATTTTTCTCTCACTGGTCTTATTATTTTTCATGAACTGATACAGCAGGACGCGGTAGCCATAACCTGCCGCCCGGGTGATCAGCCCCATCCCTGTTGTCGTTTTTCCCTTACCATCCCCATAATAAATATGGATCAGCCCCGTCTCCTTTGCCATCTGATAGCTCCTTTCCTGTCTATAAAGCCGTTCACAGTTCTCCACTCACATGCGCAAAACCAGCCGCCGGTACGTCTGCAGCTTCTTCGCAGCCCTATAAATCCAATTTCATATCGCCTGCCTTGATCCATCCTTTTTTCCGCATAAATTCAGACACGGCAAGAGTCACCACCGCCGGAAGAAGGATCTGGAATATGATAATAATTCCCATAGTCATAGGGCCTCCGATTTCCGGAGCCATGGTCTGATAAGTCATGATCTGTCCCACAAATCCCGCAGTCCCCATACCGGAGCCTGTCGCATTATTCGTCATCTTCACCAACATGGTG
>ENA-OPVH01001498-OPVH01001498.1-human-gut-metagenome-genome-assembly--contig:-NODE-1498-length-11305-cov-1.947467_pt1 | contig 11305 bp, 9 predicted proteins | sample MGYA00241494_ERZ501980 | MGnify/ENA primary metagenome ERZ501980 (study PRJEB25962, sample SAMEA1964914) | human gut metagenome | biome: human gut; feature: human-associated habitat; material: faeces... | reverse complement strand
AGCGGCCGTCTGAGCCGGCTCCGTATCCTTTCCTGTACAGCCTGTACAGAACATGCTGCCGATTAATGCTGTAATTGTTATACATAAAATAATACCTTGTCTTTTCAATCTGTATCCTCTCCTTTTATCCCATGAACCATTTTGTATCTATCAATAGTTATCTTGTTTGTTCCTATATTTCATTATAAACAAATGAAAAATGATTGTGGCGGTATAGTCCTCAATGGTTAAAAAACGGGCCTCAATGGCATTCTATAAATAAAAAAGGTAAATATCATTATTGTCTGATACTTACCTTCCCCTTTTTCTATTCAAATAAATAAAGCAATACTAACCGTAAAGCATTCTTCCGTAAAATGATATTCAAAGGTCCCCTTATATTTCTCAACGGTAAGCCTCACACTCTGCATTCCGATTCCATGCAGCAGAGCATCCTTTTTACTGCTTAATAATTTATTATCTTCAGCAGCAATGTCGCCCCCATAAGTATTGGAAATATTCAAAATAATAGTGCCGTTTCTCTGAACCAGGTATAACTCTATTTTCCTTTTATTTTCTGCGATTTTCTGGCATCCCTCTATCGCATTATCCAAAAGGTTCGCCAGCATACAGCACCAGTCGATATCCTCTATATTATTTTCATATACTTCCAATTCTCTTATATTTACCGAAATAGCGCACCTTTCCGCTTTCTTCATTTTATCATTCATAATAATGTTGACTATATGATTTCCGGTATATTTCTTCTGCTGTAATTCTTTAATGGGATCCTGTATTTTAGAGATATAATTTTTAGCAGCCTCCAGATTGTTTTCCTCCAGCATAGAAGACAGAATCAATATGTGATTCTGCATATCGTGAAAAATCCTGTCCCTGTTCTGATACAGGTACAGCATCTCCCGATAACTCTTTTTCACCATATTATTATGGGTTTGAAACAATTTCACTTCATTTTTCTTTTCTATATATAATACGAATACAATCATCGTCACTAATATAAACAGGATTAATAAAGGGAAAAAGACAAAATAAATATCGATTCGTTTATTCCTGTAAACAGTTATATTTAAAATCTCATCACAATAGAATAATCCTATATATTCCAAAACCACCAGAATAAATACAATCAACTTATACTTGGAAAGCAATAACCGGAACCTGCCCCTGTTGCAAATGATCAGCCAAATAATAATCAATGTGATTAATCTGCTTAATACCATGATTATAATTCGATCACGATTTACATGAAGCTGTGCCGTAATAATAAACTCTGTTCTGCCGCTTAATAACTGTCCCAGGTAACCCAGTATGATATCCAGAAAATAAATTGTTTCATAATATAATGCCGTTATGATAAACCCGTCTGATGTTTTCAGACGAAAGAACAATTTCAGCAGGATTACGGTCACTCCTATACAAAACAGCATGAAATACCGGGAATACATGGCAACCTCACCGCGCTGGAATATTGCTGAAGCACAGAACCCGGCGATTAAGATTCCCAGAAGTAAGCTGCTCCAAAGCCTTGTGTTTCTTCTTTCGTACATCAGAAAAAACAAATAAAAAAGTCCGGATATCTCCGTAATCGTAAGCAAAGCCTGGATAATTTGAAATCCTGTCATATCCTGTCCTTCCAAAAATGAAGTATGGTCTTTTTCACTTTCTTTACAAAAGTTCTTCCAATATGCAGTGTGGAACCGTCTCTGAGTTCCAGATCCTTGTCCACAAGCCTTATAATATGTTCTATATTTACCACATATCCTCGTTCTATGTACATAAAGCAGTCCGAATCCACTTCATCGAATACCTCCCGCAGAGGCTTCCTGAACGAAATCTGCCTGTCCATTAAAACAAAAACCGTATTCTTTTTGTCTTTATACATATATACGATATCTTCATATTCCACACGTTCAAATCTGGAGCCGCTCTCTATTACATAAGCCTTTCTCGTCTTCTTACGCATTTCGGTCAGAAATCTTTCCAAAGTTCCTTCTATTTTTTCACTGAGCAAATTTTTGGGGATATAGCCGAAGGCCTGTACCTCATACCCCTCTACAGCATATTCCAAATGGGACGTTAGAAAAACCAGCATGGAGGAAGGCGCTTCCTTCCGCATAAATTTTGCCAGTTCAAAGCCGTTCATCTCAGGCATTTCAATGTCCAGAAAGTAAAGATCAGACTGCCGCCCCTCCTTCAAATCATAACGCAGGGTCTCAGGACAATTATATAGCCTCAGTTCGTGAAGTATATTATTTTTATGGAAAAAATTCCTTATATATTTACTGAATAAAGCGTGGAATTCTATATCGTCATCCACCAATGCTATTCTGACCAATTCATCGCCTCCTTTTTTTGTATTTTAACAGTAAAATGCATCATATTTGTTAATTTTGTCCCTAAATGGCATCTTTTTGGGCGCAAAAGGATGTTTACAGCTCTTTTGTATGATAAAATAAGCAGACAAAACAAAGCACAGGAAATCGGGATGCTCCCATCCAACTATTGTATGCTTCATATACAGACAGGAGGCGCCAGCATGGAATGGACAGAATGCATCAGTAAAGCGATTAGCTATATCGAGGACAATATCACGGAAGAGCTCACCATCGAAGACATCGCGGACCAGGCTATGATTTCACCATTCTATTTTCAAAAAGGGTTCGCCATGCTTTGCGGATTTACCGTCGGGGAATATATCAAAAAACGCAGACTTACGCTTGCCGGCAGCGAGCTTGTATCCACCGACTGGAAAATTATTGATATTGCGCTCCGGTACGGCTATGATTCTCCGGACAGCTTTACCAAGGCATTCACCCGTTTCCATGGGGCCACTCCCACTTCTGTAAGAAAGGGCGAAACGATCATAAAAGCTTTCGCTCCCCTGAAAATCAAGCTTACATTAGAAGGAGGCTATACCATGGATTACAAAATTGTGAAAAAAGAAGCTTTTACTGTTATTGGTGTATCAAAGGTATTCAAGTACGAAGATGCCGCCAGCGCGGTTCCCGGATTATGGACAGAATTTTATCAGACAGGAAAGAACCAGCTGATCAGCAGCCAGTATGGTATTTCCATTGATGAAAAAATGGGAAGTAATGAGTTCGAATTTATGATTGCGGATAATTATGACCCCGTCCGGGAAATTCCCGATGGACTTACCACAAGAGTTATCCCGGGGCATACATGGGCCGTTTTCCCCTGCACCGGCGACTCTTCCCAAACCATACCGGATGTACATGGGAAAATATTCAGAGAATGGCTGCCGGGCTGTCAGGACTATGAGATAGCGGCAGGATATCATATCGAAATGTACAATGACCCTGCCGATTATACGAACGGGACTCAGGATGAAAACTATTATTGTGAAATCTGGGTTCCTGTCAGACAGAAATAAACAGAATTTCTTTCCAGAATCTAACAGGGGCAAGCAGAACATTGCCTGCCCCTGATTTATGAGCATCCCCGATATTATCTGCTTATCTCCAGCTCCAGACACTTCCAGTCTTCCTGAAGGATATGGTAGTTCTCTCTTTCCCCCGTATCCTTGAATCCAACGGATCTATAACAGCAATACGCTGGCCGATTATTTTCGAATACGCCAAGCGTTACTTTTTGTGCCATCAACAGCTCAAACGCATACTGCAGCGACAGGGTCAGCAGCTCTTTCCCATAGCCCATCCCTCTTTTTGCATTATCTACGATAACAAATCCAAAGCGCAGCTCTTTTTTATCAGAATCCGTAAAACGCATAAACAGGTGCCCGGAAGGCTTATCATCATCAAAAGCCGTCATCGGGATAAAATCATATAATAAAGCGTAGTTATCATATAGCTTATTCACATCTTCCGCAGTAATCGGATAGCTGTCAAATCTGTCGGCACTCCATTTTCTGAAAGTCACTTCATCTTTAATCCATGTAACAATATATTCGGCATCACTTTTTCTATAAGGCCTTAAACGCAGCATAGATACCTCCACAAATTTCCGGATAAATGAAGTATAACATTAATGAGAAAAGAAGAACAGCCTTCTTATTTTCACAGGGAAATCATGTTACAATACAGGTATAGATCCCCTGCCGCCGGAAACAACAGCCGCCGTTTGCTTATTGCATTTAAGGAATATACCGCCTATGAAAATTGACAGATTATACGCAATAACCGTATACTTGCTGAATCACGGAAAGACCTCTGCTTCCGGGCTTGCCGGGAAATTCGAGGTATCCGTCCGCACCATCCAGCGGGACATCGACACCCTCTGCCGGGCCGGTATTCCAATTGTGGCGGAAACCGGAGCTTCCGGCGGATATTATCTTTCCGAAACCTATCATATGGACAGGCACACAGCGACCCAGGAAGACTATTCTTTTATCCTCACTGCCCTGAAGGGTTTTTCCTCTGCCATGGGCAATCCCCAGATTGACGCGACTCTGGAAAAGGTTTCTTCCCTTACAAGAAATCAGGATGACAGCATCATTCTTGATTTTTCCGTTCTGCGCGAGGGAGATGAAATACTTCTGAAAACGCTGCGGACTGCTATACGGGATAAACATCCTGTCAGCTTCACCTATACTAATTCGGAGAATATAACCCGCTTACATACCGTGGAACCGATAGCCGTCATCTACCGCTGGTATGCCTGGTATCTTCTCGCTTATTCGACCGTGAAAAAGGATTACAGAACCTATAAGCTTGTCCGTATGAGCGATGCGGTAATATCAGACTTGCCTTTTACTGCACAGCATGCTTCCCCGGAGGAAATTCTGCGTGAAAGCGACAGGAAATCACCTCAGCCCTCTACGGAAGTAATTGTCCGCTGTAAATTCGAGGCAAAATCAAAAGCAATCGAATATCTGAACGGAAAAATCCTTCGTACGTATGAAAACGGTGACTGCGAAATGCTTCTGGAAGTCATGGAAAAAGAACATTTTTGGTTTGGCACTCTTCTGTCGCTGGGCAGCGGGGTAGAAATCCTGGCGCCGGAACATATCCGGGTGCGCGTGCTGGATGCTGCGAAAGAAATTGTTTCTTTGTATGAAGGAAAATAAAGCCGGAATGCAAAAGGCCATCCGGGCGCTTTGCCGTATGGCCTTTAATATGGAGCCTCTGCTCATCTTATGCTATTAATCTGCTAAATGGTACATTTAGGAACGTTCCTTGTCATACTCCCACATAAACACCTTTTCCCCTGCACAGACCTCTGTTTCCTCTCCGCCGGGAAGCACCACGGTTCCACGGATTCTCTCAGGCAGCTTCACAAGATATTCCACTTTTCGGTCTTTTTTAACCCATTCCAGCCGTATCACTCCCCAATGCGTCCGGAATTCCATTCCTGCATTTTCCATGTCCTCCGGTATAAAAGGCCGGAGCTTCACTTCCGCCGTCCCGTCTTTCATGGGCCGTATCTGCCGCAGTCCGCAAAGGGACTTGAAAAACCATGCTCCAAGGGAACACAGGGCCGGATGGTTATGGGAATTCATTTCATTTCCCACCAGATACTGCCATCTTTCCCAAATGGTCGTGGCCCCATGGGAAAGCATGAAGCGCAGCGACGGGTAATCTTCTCTGTCAAGGAGCCGGTAAGCCACCTCGTCATGTCCTCTGTGCGCCAGGCAGTCCACCAGAATCCCTGACGTCAGAATTCCTGTAGGAAACTGTATGCTTCCCCTGGATTTGGTCAGCTGCCACAAAAGCACATCCTCCACCTTTTCCTGTAGCTTCTCCGGGACAATCCCATATTCCAGCGCCATGGCCTCCGGAGCTGCTGCCATGGTATCACAGGTTCCGTAATATCCGGTTCCCAGAGGGCTGTCCAGGCACCAGCCATAAAATTTCTCATTCATTTTATCAACAAGCTCCTCCCTGCGTTTCTGAAACAGAGAAAGACCTTCCTCATCACCGGCCACTTCTGCAAATAAAATCATGGCGTTATAAAAATCCACAAAATAAGAGTTGGCGATCATAAGGTTATCAGCAAATTCAATGGCGAGCCAGTCATTATAAAAATCATACGGAATCAATCCGCCCGCCAGAGTGGAATGCATATAGGACTCATATTTTTTCAGTGCTCCGTAATTATCCGTAACCGTACGTCTGTCTCCGGTATACAAATACAGACTGCGCAGTGTCATATGGTAACCGATTTTCCAGATAAAAGTATCTCTCGGCCATCCCGGCGCACCCGCAAGGGGCAGGGAACCGTCGGACAGCTGTGTATCCCGGATATCCTGAAACCACTTCCGGTAAAAATGCTGCAAATCAAAATTCAGGACGCCGAATTCCGAGGAAACACCTGCATCCGCAAGCCATCCCTGCCGTTCATCCCTCTGACAGCAGTCGGTGGGGATGGAATGCATATTGCTGCGCATAGTCCAGACCATGGCCCGGTAAATCCTGTTAAAATCCTCATTGGAGCAAGAGAAATCTGCAATGCGTGTGTTATCAGTATGTACTGCCCGGCCGGTCACATCCTCTGCCGTAAGCTCTGACAGACCGGAGATCTGTACAAACCGGAAACCGTGATAGGTAAAGCGCGGTTCATAGCATTCCCTTCCGTTTCCTTTACAGATATACACATCCGTCGCTTTGGCATTCCGCAGATTCTCCGTGTTCACGGTACCATCCTCATACAGAGTTTCCCCATACCGGATCCGGATTTCCCTGCCCGATTCTTCCTCTGCCCACAGCCGGATCCAGCCCGCAAAGTTCTGTCCGAAATCCAGGATATAATCCCCGTCTTTTTCACACACAGTTTTTACGGAAATCTCTTCTGTCACGCGGATAGGGGGAATATAGGAGTAACGCAGAGTTTCCGTTCCCGGCCTGCAAACCGAAGCCCTGCCCCACCCGGAAGCATCGAATTCTGCCGTACACCATCCCGGCTGTTCCAGCCTGGCATCATAATGCTCTCCGTCAAACACACTGGAAAAGGTAATCGGAGAGCGGGAAACCTGCCAGGATGCATCGCTTCCCACAACCGTCCTGCTGCCGTCTCCCATTTCCAGATCCAGCTGACATATTCCCATACACTGACCGCGATAGAAAGCCTGACTGTATACATCCTTTGCATGAAGCTTTTCGTCCAGATCCCAATGCCCTCCCAGCATGAGGCCTATCACATTCCGCCCCTTTTTCAGCATGGCGGCAACATCCTTCACGGTATATTCCACCGTTTTTTCATAAACCGTATAGGAAGGGAACAGAACATCCCGTCCCACCCGCCTGCCGTTCACATAAGCTTCACAGTAGCCCAGACCGGTAAAAGACAGAAAAGCAGAAGCAATATCCCCATCGATTTCCACTTCTTTCCTCAGTAAGGTTCCCCCGGTAATAAAGGATGCATCCCATTGTCCCCCTTCAAAGATTCCTGTAGAAAAAGCCGCCTCTTCACTGCTTTCCTCTTCCCCATTCCCTTTTTTCACGGTGACTTGCCAGCTATAGCCGCATTTTTCTTCCAGACCGGCTGAAAGCTGATACCGGGAATCCGCCGTATCCTGCCATCCGCTGTCCCAGGAGGGAATCCCCTTCTTCCACAGCCGGATCCTGCAGGCGGTCTGGCCGATTCCCTCCTCCGGGCCGTACCAGCTCAGCTCCGGTGTGGGCGTGTCGATTCCAGCCGGGTTTTCAAGCCCTTCACATAACAATTTCCATTTCATGATGATTCCTCCATTTTTCTGTATTCATTGGGTGTGACGCCATAATACTTCTTAAATACATTGCTGAAATAGCTGGTTTCTTCAAAACCGGTTTTATGGGCTATTTCATATAATTTGCAGGAAGTGGCAGTCAGAAGAAGCGCCGCATTCTCCATCCTTACCTTCAGAATATAATCACTGTAGTTAATTTCAAATTTTTTCTTAAAAATACGGCTGATCTGGTATTTTCCGATAAAAAAGTGCTTTGACATGGTTTCCAGAGAAAGATCCTGATTATAATGCAGGTCAATATATTGCTTTATCCGGCAGACCACATCAGAATCCGTACTGGCCTCCTCCGGTTCAAAATCACATTGCATATTGATGATCATACGCAATAAGGCATTTTTCAGGCTGGCAGCATCATAATAGTTGAATTCCGAGGTAAAGGAACTCCCCTTCAGCTGCTGAAAGGTGGTAATAAAATCCTTGTTCAGATGAAGCAGAAAGCTGTAGCAGAACTCCTGTACATACTGAGGCGGTGTCTTCGTTCTCCTGAACAAAGTGAAGAGACGTTCCACAAGAAGCTTTACGTTCTGCACATCCCCGTTCAGATAGGCATCCTGGATCCGTCCGGCAAGTTCCATCTCCAGCTGGGAAGATGTTTGAGAAAAAACATCCGGCTCATACCGATAGGTTCCCGGTTCATAAAAGCCCTGTTTTAATGCCTCTATCGACTGCCGCATGGCTTCCGGAGCCTGTTCCGGCCTTTCCTGATAAAGGCTGAAGCCAATTCTGGACGAGCAGGAATCCAATGAAAAGCGCGTCCTCCCTGCAGAAATGTTCCCGCAGCGCATCCCAGACACCGCTGCCTTCCGTCCGGATAAGGCTCATATTCAAATCCTCTGATGAACAGGCGCATACCATTTGGGCGGGAATTTCATCAGGAAGCTTTATTCCTTCCCCGGAACGGGAGCAGAGGAAACCATAGCCTTTTATATCCAGCTTTTCAAAAGATAAAGCAAAATCCCGGGATGCCACTTTTTGCCCGTTCAGATAATCCCCGACCCTTTCCTGTATGGCAGAGACAGCATCCTCCCGGGCCTGGCAGATAAGCATCCTTAGCTTATCCGACAATTCCTCCCAGTCAATGGGCTTGAGCAGATAATCCTTCACGTGAAAAAGAAGGGCCTTTCTTGCATATTCAAACTCATTATATGCGCTGAGGATTATTGTCCTCACCTGTATTCCTGCGGCATTGATCTGCCTCAGGGTTTCCAGGCCGTCCATAACCGGCATCTTCACATCCAGCAGCATAATGTCCGGCTTCTCCCGTTCCAGCAGCACTAATGCTTCTTTGCCGTTATACGCATGAAAAACACCCGATATTCCCACCGTATGGCTTTCCAGCATTTTATCCAGAAACATATGCACGGAATTCTGGTCATCAACTATGAGCAGTTTCATCGATACTCCCCTCCCTGATCAAAGGTATTGTCATGGAAATCCGGCATCCGTTACCGTCTTCACTGCTGATCTCCACCCCATAATCCCCTCCGTAGCAGCTTCGGATCCTCTGATGGATATTCCGTATTCCAATGTCCGCATCATCAATATCCGCCTTGGACAGATTCGCTGTCACCTGGGCCATTTCCTCCGTGGTCATCCCTGCCCCGTTATCAGAAACCGTAAAGCGGATACGGTCACCCTCCAGAACGGCGCTTATGACGATCATTCCGTCGGAGGGATTATTGGAAAAACCATGTTCGATACAATTCTCCACCACCGGCTGAAGAAGGAGCTTTGGCATATAATAATCCTCTGCCTTTTCATCCACTTCATACCGGACCGAAAGCGCTCCGTCAAATTTACGGATAAAGAGAGACAGATATTCCCTGATATATTTCAGTTCCTCCGTAACCCGTACTTCCTTTTCATAATTGTAAAGGGTATAGCGGAGCAGTCTGCTCAGGGAAACCACAATTCCATTGGATATCTCAATATTTCCATAGACGATCTCAGTCTGCAGCAGCTGCAGGGTATTCATCAGAAAATGGGGATTGATCTGGGAGCGGAGAGAATACAGCCGGAATTTATTCAGCATGATCTGGGATTTATAATCATTCTTAATCAGTTGTTCAAGCCTTATCAGCAGATCATCGAATTTTTCCGCTATCTGATTCAGTTCGGAATATTGATAATCCGTATTTGCCAGCTTCAAATCATCAAAATCCACGTTTCGCACATCATCCGTCAGTTTTTTCACCGGACGGTGGATGGAACGGGATATGCTGACAGAGATCATCACGTTCACAACAAGGCATACAATCAGCGCAATGATAAACAGCCGGGAAACCGGCCAGGTATGGGAACGGATTTCCCTCAGCGGAACATAGGAGAGCAGCTTCCAGCCTACAGAGGTTGTCTGGAAATTTATGAGATACATTTCCTCCCCGATGTAATCTTTAAAGGAACCCATCTCGCTTTCCTCCAGGATTCTGCGGGTATCCTCCGTCAGGGGAAGGAAGGAGCCGATATCCGAGTTATCGCTCTGGCTCACAATCTGGTTTTCCTTATCCAGCAGGGCAATTTTCCCGCTCTTTTCATAGTTGCTGGACATGAGAGTTTTTCCCAGCTCCTTTATATTAATATTGCAGATAACCGCGCCCACCACGTTTCGTTTGGAATTGGTGATAGCCAGGGACATGGAAAAAGTGTCTGCCCCCGCCGCATAGGGAGCGACTCTGGGATTATAATAATCCTGGGCATGAAGGCCTATGGTATGCATATAAATATTTCCGCTCACGTCTATGGCCTGTTGGTACCATTCCTGCTCCATATAGGGATAGTCACTGATCAGATCGGAACGATCCGCTATGTTGCAGACATAGCCGTTCGTGCCGATAATGAAAACATCCTGGACAATGCTGTTAAACATATCCGTGCGCTTCAGAAGGGAGCTTAAGGTACGATCCAGCTTCAGCCTGTCTGCAATCGTCATATCCGGATTACTCAGCGCCGTCGCAATTTCTTTATTATAGGAAACAAAAGATACGATACGAGTGGTAATATCATTTATATTGGTATTCATAGATAAAGCCGCCTGCTCCAGAATCTTTTCCGTATAATGAATGACCTCCCGTTCCACAATCTGAGTGGAATACAGGGTGATGAATCCGCCGAACACCACCATGAGTACAGCATTAAAGACGAGATATAAAACAAGAATCCGGGCGGACAGGGACTTTTTTAACTTTGCAAATGTATTCATTGGTTAGCCTTCCCCTCTGGCACTTCCTGGCTTACAGGCATGGAAAATCAGTTTTTCCATACACGGGCTGTATCGGATATATCAAAGTGTAACAAAACAAATCTGTCCCATCAATGAATTTTAGTAATAGTGCAACAGATTACAATAATTTGGCAACAGATTATATTTCAGGAGCGTTTTGCTCCTGCTATGATTGAAATACAAACAGCGGGGACAAAACGTTTCCGCAGGTTATGAGAAGGAGCAAAACAAGGAGGAAGAGGTATGAAGAAAAAATTAGTATCGCTGGTTTTGACTGCTGCCATGATGGGCAGCGTACTGGCAGGATGTGGGAGAAGTTCATCCACAAATAATACCACGGCAGCAGGAGATGCCGGTACGGCACAGACGGAACCGGCCGC